>Ga0111538_10010330_pt1 | contig 12421 bp, 10 predicted proteins | sample SoiMethybrSBSTD1_FD_79669 | JGI IMG/M metagenome (GOLD analysis project Ga0111538, IMG submission 79669) | Bulk soil microbial communities from a Populus tree surrounding site in Tennessee, USA - Soil MetaG P. TD hybrid SBSTD1 (version 2)... | ecosystem: Environmental > Terrestrial > Soil >...
TACTTCAGAAACGGCTGGGTCCCTGCCGGCGGATCCTACAGCGCTCAAGACTTGCTCCGCGACGCTGGCGTGCTGTGAGCTAGTCAACTTCCAGACGGCCGTGAAGCCCCGGTCTCGGCACGAGTCGGGACCGGGGCTAACCCTTCAGAATTCGGGTTCGTCACAGGGACGTCACGATGTGGCGGTACTCCGCCTCGGGAAACGCGCGCATCGTCACCGTCCGCACGTTGCCCGCTGCGCCGAGCCACAGCGCGAGATTGGCCATCGTCGCGTCGTCGGGGAGCGTCACCACGGCCACCGTGTCGTACGGTCCCATGGTCAGGTAGAACGCCTCGACGGCTCCCCCCAGCTCTCGCAGCCGCCGCTTCAGGCCGTCCAGCCGGGTGCCGCCGTCCTTCACGGTCCGGATGCCCTGGTCCGTGTAGTTGAACAGGATCATGTACGTGTTCATTCCTCGCCTCCTGCGGCGCGACCGCGTTGGCGGTGCGCCCCGGCTCACACCATCACGTAGCCGCCGTTGACGTCGAGGGTGGCGCCGGTGATGTGCCGCGCCCCGTCGGAGGCGAGGAAGCGGACGGCCGCCGAGAGGTCGGTCGGCTCGGCGTACCGGCCGAGTGGGATCTCTCGGCGCAGTTGCTCGCGCGCCTCCTCCGTCATGATCTCGAAGTTGCGCTCCACAAGCGCCGGGCCGGGGGCGATGGTGTTCACAAGGATGTTGTGCGGGGCGTACTCCTTGGCGAGATGGCGCGTGATTCCCAGTACGCCGGCCTTGGCCGCCGTGTAGTGCACGCCGAGGGCCGGGCTCGAGGTGCGGCCGGCGTTGGACGAGAAGTTGACGATACGGCCGCCACCGGCGGCCAGCATGTGCGGGATCACGTGCTTGCAGCAGAGAAAAGTCCCTTTGAGATTGGAGTCGAGCACCATGTCCCAGTCGGCGGCGGAGAGCTCGTGGGTCACCCGGCCCATGGTGTAGCCACCCGCCGCGTTCACCAGCACGTCGACACGGCCGAACGTCCGGACGCTCTGCTCCACCATCTGCTGCACGGCGGCCTCGTCCCGCACGTCGCAGACCGCCGCCAGGGCCGTCCCGCCAGCCGCCTCGATCTCGCTCACCGTACGCTTGGCGCGCTCCTCGATCATGTCCACCACCACCACGCGCGCGCCCTCCGCCGCAAAGTCCAGCGCCACCTGGCGGGCGATGGCCCGCCCAGCGCCCGTGACGATCACGACCCTGCTCTCGACCTTGCTCATGGCAATCTCCTCGTCGAGCGAACGTCTCAGAACCCGAACAGGCGCGGAATGGCCAGCGGCATGGCCGGCCAGAGCGCGGTGATCACGGTGACGGCGAGCACGACCGCGACGAACTTCCACACCTCGCGGTTGGCGTCGCGCATCGAGCAGCCGATGACCGTGGCCACGACGTACAAACTGAGCGCCACCGGCGGGGACAGCAGCGCCGTCTGCACGGTCATCACGATCACCAGCCCGAGGTGGTGCGGATCGATCTTGTACACGGCGGCCGCCGGGGCCAGGACCGGGATCACCATGATCATGATCGGCACCGCCTCCAGGGCGAGCCCCAGCAGGAACAGGACCCCGATGGTGGCCATCATGAAGACGGTCGCCGAACTGGTCATCTCCAGCGACCACTGCGCGACGGTCTTCGGCACCTGGTTGCGCACGAGGATCCAGGCCACCACATTCGAGGTGCCGAGCAGGAGATAGATGATCGCGCTCGTCTTGGCGCCCACCAGGAGCGACCGCGCCAGATCGCGCACGCCGAGCGTGCGCAGCACGAACACGCCGATGACCACCGCATATAGCATGGCGACGGCGCCCGCCTCCGTCGGCGTGAACGCGCCGCCCAAGATGCCGCCGATGATGATGAGTGGCACCACGAGGCCGAGGGCCGCGCCGCGCAGCGTGCGTGCCACCGTGCCCAGCGAGAAGCGGCGATCGCTCACCGGAAAGTTTCGGCGACGCGCGCTCACCCACACCAGGGCCATGATAGAAACGCCCACGAGCACACCGGGCACCACACCCATGAGGAACAGCTTGCCCACCGAGATCCCGCCCCCGTAGACGTAGGCGTAGATCAGCATGGCCACGCTGGGCGGGATGATCGGTCCCATAACCGCCGATCCCGCGATGACCGACGTCACGAACCCGCCAGGATAGCCCTGGCGCACCATGCTCGGGGCCAGCATCGACCCGATGGCCGCGCACTCGGCGAGCGCCACGCCCGTCACGCCGGCAAACAGCATGCTTGTCAGCACGACCACGTAAGCCAGGCCGCCCCGCAGGTGGCCCACCAGGCTGTTGGCGAAATCGATCAGCGTGGGGAGCACGCCGCTGCGCTGCATGAGATCTCCCGCGATGATGAAGAACGGGATGGCGAGCAGCGGAAAGGAGTCCATGCCCCCGAACATCAACGTGGGCAGAACAGCGATGGGCAGGGTGCCCGACAGCACGATGAACGCCAGGCCGCCCAGCCCAAGACAGAATGCGATGGGCACGCCCAGCGTCATGGTCAGCGCGAAGACGACGACGAGGAGCACGATCAGCATGCCGTCACAGCTCCGCGCCGGGCGGCCGCTTGCCTACGGCGCCGTCGAAGCCGAGCAGGCGCGCCACGATGACCAGCATCATGAGCAGGGCGCTCAGGGGCAGGGCCAGGTAGAACCAGAAGATCGTCACGCCCAGGGTCAGCGTGTCCTGATCACGCTGGGCGGGGAGCACCTGCAGGCCGGCCACCGCGACGACGAGCAGGAAGAGCAGCGAGAGCAGCTCGGTCACCACGCGCACGATGCGCTGCCCCCGAGGCCCCAGCCACCCGGTGGCCCCGGAGGCGATGTGCCCGTCCTCGTGCAGCACGAGCACGGAGGCGAGCAGGGCCACCCAGATCATCCCGTAGCGCGACAGCTCCTCGGTGATGATCAGCGAGCGGCCAGCCGCGTAGCGCAGGATGACCTCGGTCACGACGACGGCCGCGACCACGGCCATGCCCAGCAGGACAAGGCCCTCGACGAGCCGGATGAGCTGTTTCAGGGCCGGCTTACTTGTTGAGCGCCACGCCGAGCTCGACGAGCTCCTTGCCCTTGGGCCCGAGGTCGGGGACAGCCTCGGCGTAGATCTTCTGCGCGACCTTGCGCAGCTCGACCAGCGTGCCCTCCGGCACCGGGTTCACCTGCATGCCCGCGGCGGACAGCTTACCGAGCAGCTCGTCGTTGTCCTTCTGACTCTCCACCCGCTGCCACACCGCGACCTGCTTGGCCACGTTCATGATGGTGCCCTGCAGGTCGGCCGGAAGCTTGGTGAAGACGGTGCGGCTCATGAGCAGGGTGACCGGTTCGTTCACGTGTCCAGTGAGCGAGTAGTACTTCTGCACCTCCGCCAGCTTCTCGAAGTAGACGACGCCCGGCGGGTTCTCCTGACCGTCGACGACGCCCTGCTGCAGGGCCGGGTACACCTCGGCCCAGTCCATCGGAGTGGGCGCCACACCGAGGGCGCGGAAGAAGGCCACGTGGACCTTGGTGGGCAGCGTGCGCAGCTTCAGCCCGCGCAGGTCCTCGGCCGTGCGGACCGGGCGCTTGCTGTTGGAGATGTGACGGAAGCCGTTGTCCCACCAGCCGGCGACCTTGAATCCCTTGTCGAGGAGCAGCGGCTCCAGGCTCTGGCCCATCCGCCCATCCAGCGCCGCGAACATCGTGTTCGTGTCCTTCCAGAGGTAAGGAAGGATCAGGGTGTTCATCTCGGGCACGAACCGGCTCACGTGCGCGACCCCGCAGACCTGGAAGTCGAGCGTCCCGAGCCGCACCATCTCCAGACCCTCGCGGATGCCGCCCAGCGCGTTGGCGTGGTGCACCTGCACGTCGACCTGGCCCTTGGTCGCGTCAGCCACCATTTGCCGGAACTTCTCGGCGCCGCGGCCGAAGGCGTGGTCCTTCGACACGGGCGACGAGAGCCGAAGCACGTGCGGGGACTGCGCGGGGGCCGTGCCCACCAACGTCGCGAGCGCCAGGACGATCGCCAGGGACACCTTGCTGAAGCTCATCGGGACCTCCCTCTCGATTCGGCCAGGGTGCCTGAGACCTTCGTCCCAGGCCGCGTCGCTTCTCGGCGTGCGGGGACGATAGCACGCCGCCGTCCCTGAAGTCTGAGCGGAGTCCTGGTTCACCAGTTCCAGGGACGAAGGTCAGAATCGGCCCGCGCTATGGATTTCCCGGACCACCGATGCGGGCCGGCGGTACGGCTGCTAGTGTTATAAGGGCATTGGCGTCGCAGGACTCGTGCTGCAACGGTCGAACGGAGGGAGATGGCACCCGAGCCCGAGAAGGAAGCCATGGCAAAGAGCGCCCAACCCAAGCGCGCGAAGAGGCGGATCAAGGCCCAAAACCTTTCACCTTCACGAGCGGGGACCGCGGCGAAGAACACAAGCGCGGTCAGAGGCGGCTTGTACGTTCAGTACAATCCGAAGGAGCTCTCGGTGGATAAATCGGTGCGATGACGAGGTCAAAGGAGCGCTGAGAGATGGACGAGCCTGCTCGGGGCCTCGACTGCGACACCATCGTCATCGGGGCTGGCATTTCCGGTCTGTACCAGCTCTACCGCCTTCGGGAGATGGGCCAGACGGTCCGCGTGTTCGAGGCCGGCACTGGCGTCGGCGGCACCTGGTACTGGAACCGTTATCCGGGCTGCCGCTTCGACTCCGAGAGCTACTCCTACGGCTACTCCTTCAGTCAGGAACTGCTCGACGAATGGAACTGGACCGAGCATTTCGCGCCCCAGCCAGAGACCGAGCGCTACTTGAACTACGTCGCCGACAAGTTTGACCTGCGCCGGCACATCCAGTTCAAGAGCCGGGTCAAGGCGGCGATCTTCGACGAGGCCGGCGGCGCGTGGGAGATCACCCTGGAAGATGGCCGATCCTACCGGTCCCGCTACCTGGTCACCGCCACTGGCCCGCTGTCGGCGCCAACCCTGCCGCGAGTCGCGGGCATCGACGACTTCCAGGGCGAGGCCTATCACACCGGCCTCTGGCCCAAGCATCCGGTCCGCTTCGAGGGAAAGCGCGTGGCGGTGATCGGCACCGGGGCCACCGGAGTCCAGGCGATTCAGGAGATCGCCAAGACCGCGGGCCATCTGACGGTGTTCCAGCGCCGCCCGAACTGGTGCACGCCGCTGCACAACCGGTCCATCAGCGCGTCGGAGATGGACGCGATCCGCAAGGACTACCCGGCGATCTTCCAGCGCTGCTGGGAGACCGCAGCCTGCTTCCTGCACACGACCGACCCGCGCGGCACGTTCGAGGTCAGCCCGGAGGAGCGCGAGGTGTTCTGGGAGCAGCTCTACGCCTCGCCCGGCTTCGCCCCCTGGCTGGGCAACTTCCGCGACATGCTGGTCGACCGGGAGGCGAACTCGCTGTTCTCCGCGTTCGTGGCCGACAAGATCCGCCGCCGGGTGAGAGACCCGAGGGTCGCGGAGATGCTGATCCCCAAGGATCACGGCTTTGGAACCCGCCGGGTCCCGCAGGAGACCTTCTACTACGAGGTCTACAACCAGCCGAACGTGGAGCTGGTCAGCATCCTCGAGACCCCGATCCAGCGCATCACGCGGACCGGCCTGCAGACGACCGAGCGGGAGTTCGAGTTCGACATCATCGTCTTCGCCACCGGCTTCGACGCCATCACCGGCAGCTTCGACCGCATCGATATCCGGGGGCGCGGTGGCGAGAAGCTCAAGGACCGGTGGAAGGGCGGGCCCTCCACCTTCCTGGGCGTGATGGTCGACGGCTTCCCGAACCTGTTCATGGTGATGGGCCCCCACACCGCCCTCGGCAACATTCCCCGCAGCATCGAGTACAACGTCGAGTGGATCCGCGATCTACTTGGCTATCTCGAGCGGCGAGGGCTGCACTGCGCCGACGCCCGGCCGGAGGCCGTGGGCGAGTGGACGGACTTCGTTAAGAAGAAGGGCGAGGGACTGCTGGCCAACGAGGTCGACTCCTGGATGACGGGCGTCAACCAGAACGTCGAGGGCAAGCAGGTGCGCATCATCGCCCGTTACAGCGGCACCGCGCCGGAGTACCGCGACCGGGCCGACCGTGTGGCCGCCGGCGGCTATCGGGAGCTCGTGCTCGCGTAGCGGCCCTTGCCGACCGCCTGACGTGCAGTGCCCGCGGTGCGAGCAAGAGAATCCGGCCTATTACCCGCAGCGGTACACGTCGGCCGTCATGTACTCCTGGAGCCCGAAGTACCCGCCCTTCGCCTTGCGGTGGGGTGTCATCAGCGCAACGTTTCCACCAAGCTCCGCCGCCTTCTTCTGAAGATCAACGAGCTCGTTATCGGAGACCGTGCCGATCGGGCGGCAGCCTTGGACGCGCTTTTCGTCCTCGACGAGGAGCACACCGGGTTTTGCCGATGCACATGCGGTCAGCGTCAAGAGACACGCCGAAAGAATCCATCTGCGATTCATCAAGGGCTCCCTTCGAGGTTCGTTCTGGGACCATGCCCTCCTCCATGATTGACCGTTTCAAAGTGTACTCCGTGCCGGGAGGTTCGTGACGGGCGCTGGCGTCCTCGCTGAGCGGCGACGGCGCGCCGAATGATAATCTCCGTCTTCATCAGCCCGCGAGCCGCAGCATGATCGATCGGTGAAGGCCGCGGGCGGGGAGCACGCATGAAACTGGGAATCACGCTGTGGGGATTCAGTCTTGGCTATCGCGAGGCCGTGGATCTGGCCTCGCGGGTGGAGGAGGCGGGATTCCACAATCTGTTCATGGTCGAAAGCCCGCTCGGCAATGACGGCGTGACGACGGTCGCGATGATGGCGGCGCGCACCTCCCGCCTGCTCCTCGGCACGAATATCGCCAACGTGTACGTGCGCCATGCCCGGATGCTCGGCAACGCCGCCGTCGCCATCGACGAGGTCGCTCCCGAGCGACTCATCCTTGGCCTCGGCCCGAACAATCGCACCATGATGACCCAGGCCGGGTTCGTCTGGCGCGATCCTCGCGAGGTGATGCAGGAAGCCACGGCCACCTTGCGCGCCGTGTTCGCCGGGAGGCCGGGGCCGGCCCACCGCACCCCGCGGCCGGCCAGCCACGTCATTCCGATTCACTGGGCGGGTATGGCCCTGGAGACGTGCGCCGCGGCCGGCGCTCACGCCGACGGCCTCATGCTCTACATCAACACGCCCGCCCGCTATCGGCGTGCGGTGGAGCGGTTCCGACGGGCCGCCACCGAGGCGGAGCGGGATCCCGCCCACTTGCCGGTGAGCCTTCTGATCCCGACCTTCATTCACGACCATCTGCCGACCGCCCGGAAGGCTGCGCGCGAGTTCCTCGTGCACTACGCACGGTGGCCGCACTACGCCAAGACATTCGAGGCGAGCGGATATGCGCGCGAGATGGCTCAGATCGCGAGCGCGTACACGGCGGGAGACCTGGCCACCGCCATGTCCGCGCTCTCCGATGCCCTTCTCGACGATGTGCTGCTCCTCGGCCCGCCCTCGCGTATCCGCGAGGGCATCGCGCGGCTGGCCGAGGCAGGCGTGGAGTGGATCACCCTGGGTCCCCAGGCCGTCGCTTCAGAGTCGCTCGCCCAGCAGGCCGAGCGCATGACCGCCACGCTAGCGCCCCGATAGCGCACGAGCGACCCCGACCGCAATTCAGGGGCGGGAAAACACTTTCCCGCTGACATTCGATAGAATGCGAGGGTTCTGACACGGTTCTGACTCAGCAAACCCGCCGTTGAGCGAGGGCTGATGGATGAATCCATTTGCGACCGCCACCGAGCTACTGGCCGACCTCCGCGCAGGCCGAGTGACCTCGAGCGAGCTGACCGAGATCTACATCGGCCGCATCGAGAAGCACGATCTCCGCTTGAACGCGGTGGTCGAGCGTGATTTCGATCGCGCGCGCGAGCAGGCGCGCGCCGCGGCTCGTGGAGGGAATGGAGCGCTCCCCGGGCTTCCAATCACGCTGAAGGAGTCGTTCAACGTGAGCGGGCTGCGCACCACGTGCGGCGTGCCGGAGTGGAAGGACTTCGTCTCGAAGCACGACGCACCGGCCTGGGCGCGACTGCGCGCGGCCGGCGCCGTGCTCCTGGGCAAGACCAACGTGCCGCCGATGCTGGCCGACTGGCAGTCGACGAATGCGATCTACGGCCGGACGAAGAACCCGTGGGACCTCGGCTGCGCAGCGGCGGGAGCGCCGCGGCGATCGCAGCGGGACTGAGCGCACTCGAGGTGGGCTCGGATATCGGGGGCTCCATCCGCGTGCCGGCGGCGTTCTGCGGCGTCTACGGCCACCGGCCGAGCGAGACGCTCCTGCCGAGGAGCGGGCAGTTCCCGTGGCCGCCGATGCCGAACGTGGGACTGGTGATGGGCGTGCAGGGCCCGATGGCGCGCAGCGCGGAGGACCTGGAGCTGGCGCTGACCGTCCTGGCCGGTCCGGAGGCCGGCGAGGATGTCGCGTGGCGCGTGGAGCTTCCGCCGGCGCGGCGCGAGAGGCTCGGCGACTTTCGCGTGGCCGTGTTGCCTCAGATCCCCTGGATCGCCCTGGACGATCGGATCGCGACCACGCTCGACGATGTGGCGGCGCGCCTCGCCCGGCAGGGTTGCGTGGTCGAGCGCGTGCAGCCGGAGGGGCTCGCCGACTGGAAGGAGCACTATCTCCTCTACCGCACGCTCCTCGTCATGATGACGAGCGCGCGGACACCGGAGGAGCGCCGACAGCAGATTCTCGGGTGGTACCGGAAGTACGACGACGAGTCCACCCGGGCGGGCGCGCGCGGGCTCGAGGCGCCGCCCAGCGCATACCTGCTGTGGATCGCTCGGCGGGAGCAGTACCGGGCGGCGTGGCGCGAGTTCTTCCAGAACTGGGACGTGCTCCTGGCTCCCGCATTCAGCACGCTCGCCTATCCGCACGTCGAGCGTCCATTCCCCTCGGACGAGAGCGATTTCACGCTGACGCTCGCGATCAACGGCCAGCCGGCGCCCTACATGCGCTGCCTCTTCTATCCTTCCGTCGCCACCCTCGCCGGCCAGCCGGCGACCGCGTTTCCCGTTGGCCGCTCGCGCGAAGGCTTGCCGATCGGCCTGCAAGCGGTCGGGCCCTATCTCGAGGACCGCACGCCGATCCGGTTCGCGGCGCTGCTGGCGAGGGAAATCGGCGGGTTCCAGAAGCCGGAGGGCTACGACGCGTGAGGCTCCAGCGCATGACCGCCACGCTCGCGCCCTGATAGCGCCCAAGCCGACTGAGATCAGGATCTCGGCCTGCCCACCGCCCGCGGCCGCTGGGCTACCATGGGCCGCGAGGAGACGAACCGTGAGGTGGAAAGGTCGTAGTGCCCGCACGACTACTCCGCGAGGATGGCATGAGCGTGACGAAACTGCTGATCGCTAACCCGGGCGAGATCGCCATCCGCATCGCCCGCGCCGCGGCCGACATGGGCTTGCCCACCGTTGTCGTGTATTCGGAAGACGACGCCCGCAGCCTGCACCTGCGCGTGGCCGACGAATGCCAGGCCTTGCTGGGCCAGGGCGCGGCGGCCTATCTGAATGCCGGGGCCGTGATCGCCGCGGCGACGGCGTCTGGCTGCGACGCCATCCATCCCGGCTACGGCTTTCTCGCCGAGCGCGGCGATTTTGCGCGGATGTGCTCCGAGGCGGGTCTGACCTTCGTCGGGCCGGCCGTCGAGCATCTGGAGCTGTTCGGCGACAAGGCCCGGGCCCGGGGCGCGGCCATCGCGGCGTCCGTACCGGTGATCCGCGGTCTCGACCATTCCGTCACGCTCGATGAAGCTCGCGCCTTCTTCGCCTCCCTCCGCTCGGGCAGCGGGATGATCGTCAAGGCACTGGCCGGTGGCGGCGGTCACGGCACGCGGGTGGTGCTGTCAGTCGATGAGCTGGACGCGGCGTTCCACCGCTGCCGGTCCGAGGCCGGCGCGGCGTTCGGACGCGCCGAGGTCTACGTGGAGGAGTTTCTCCCTCGCGCCCGCCACATCGAGGTGCAGATCCTCGGCGACCGTGACGGCGGCATCGCGCATCTGGGGGAGCGTGAATGCAGCATCCAGCGCCGCCTCCAGAAGATCGTCGAGATCGCTCCCGCCCCTGCCCTGGACGATGCGCTGCGCAGTGAGATCATCGACGCCGCGGTGCGGTTTGCGAAGCAGGTCGGCTACACCAATCTCGGCACGTTCGAGTTCCTGGTGGATGTCTCCGGTCGCCCGGGCGCCCAGCGCTTCGTCTTCATCGAGGCGAACGCGAGACTGCAGGTCGAGCACACGGTCACCGAAGCGGTGACCGGCATCGATCTCGTGCAAGCCCAGATCCGGCTGGCTCAGGGTGCGACGCTGAAGGACCTTGGGCTGGACGGGCCCGCGACCGCCCGACCGCGTGGCTATGCAATCCAGACGCGCGTGAACATGGAAACCATCGGGCCGGACGGCTCGGTGCGGCCGGGCGGCGGAACGTTGACCGTCTACGAGGCCCCGAACGGGCCGGGCGTGCGGACGGACGGGTTCGGCTATGCGGGCTACCGTACCAGCGGCGCGTTCGACTCATTGCTCGCCAAGGTCATCGTCCAGGCGCCGGACTTTGTGGGGGCCGTGGCGCGGTCCTCGCGCGCCCTCAGCGAATTCAGGCTGGAGGGCGTCGCCACCAACATCGTGTTCCTCCGCAACATCCTGGCGCACGCCGACTTCGCCGCCGGGAACGTCCATACCCGCTGGGTCGACGAGAACATGGCAGCGCTGGTCGCCGACGGTCCGGATCAGCGGCGCCGCTTCGTGGAGGCGGCGCGGCCCGCGGCCAACGATGGCGGGTTCGCCGGGGCCCGGGTCAAGAGTCGCGATCCGCTCGCGCTGTTCGCGCATGACGCCCAGGTGAAGGCCGACCAGCCGACGGCGCCCGTCGCGGACGAGGCCATGGCGCCGACAGGACCCGACGGCTCGGCCGGGGTCGCCTCCCCGATCCAGGGCACCATCGTCGCCATCGACGTCGCCGTCGGTGACGAGGTGCGCCAGGGCCAGCAGATCGCCGTCGTTGAAGCGATGAAGATGGAGCACGTGATCACCGCCCCCCATGGCGGCATCGTGCGTGGCGTCACGATGGCGCCGGGCGACGTGGTTCGCGAGGGCTATCCCATCGTCTTCATCCAGGAGGCCGAGGTCGCGGGCGGCGCCGTCGCCGCGGTGGCCGGACTGGACCCGGATCACATCCGCGACGACCTGCGCGAGAACAACGACCGCCACGCCTTCGGGCTGGACGAGAACCGGCCGGATGCGGTCGCCCGGCGCCGGAAGCTGGGCTACCGGATGCCGCGCGAGAACATCGACCGTCTCGTCGATCCCGGGTCCTTCAAGGAATACTGGCCGCTCGTCGTGGCGCGGCAGCACCAGCGAAACACCATCGAGGCGCTACGCCAGAACACGCCGGGCGATGGCGTGGTCGCGGGCATGGGCTCTATCAACGGCACCCTGTTCGACGAGACGCGCTCCCGCGCCGTCGTCGTCCACTACGACTACACCGTGCTGGCGGGCACGCAGGGGCACCGCAATCACTACAAGCAGGATCGAATCTTCGAGCTGGCGCAGCGATTCAAGCTGCCCATCGTCCTGTTCGGCGAGGGCGGCGGCGGCCGGCCGGGGGAGGATGACATCGGCCCCCGCGTCGCGGTCGATACGCACACATTCACGACCTTCTCCCAGCTGAGCGGGCTGGTGCCACTGGTCGCGATCGTGAACGGTCGCACGTTTGCCGGCAACACCGCGCTGGTCGCGTGCAGCGACGTGATCATCGCGACCGAGGGCACGACGCTGGGCATGGGCGGGCCGGCAATGATCGAGGGCGGCGGCCTGGGCATCTACACGCCCGAGGAAGTGGGGCCGATGTCCGTCCAGGTCCCGAACGGCGTCGTCGATGTTCTGGTCAATGACGAGGACGAGGCCGTCGAAGTCGCGAAGAAATACCTTTCCTACTTCCAGGGGACGGTGTCCGCCTGGGACGCGCCCGACCAGCGGCGCCTGCGGCACGCCGTGCCGGAGAACCGGCTGCGGCTGTACGACATGCGGGCGATCATCGACACCATCGCCGACACGGGCTCCGTGCTCGAGCTCCGTGCGAAGTTCGGCATCGGGATCATCACCGCCTTCATCCGTGTCGAGGGACGACCGATGGGGGTCATCGCCAACAACCCCCATCACCTGGCCGGCGCGGTCGACTCGGACGGTGCCGACAAGGGCGCGCGCTTCATGCACCTCTGTGACGCCTTCGACATCCCCGTGCTGAGCCTGGTCGATTGCCCCGGCATCATGGTCGGCCCGGAAGTCGAACGGACGGCGCTTGTCCGCCATTGCACACGCCTGTTCAACGTGGGCGCCAACATGACCGCGCCGCTGTTCACCGTCATCGTCCGCAA
>Ga0111538_10010331_pt1 | contig 12420 bp, 9 predicted proteins | sample SoiMethybrSBSTD1_FD_79669 | JGI IMG/M metagenome (GOLD analysis project Ga0111538, IMG submission 79669) | Bulk soil microbial communities from a Populus tree surrounding site in Tennessee, USA - Soil MetaG P. TD hybrid SBSTD1 (version 2)... | ecosystem: Environmental > Terrestrial > Soil > Tree...
CACGGGCGCCATTCGCGATCCGTTGACCGGACTGAACTTTGCGAACAACACGATTCCGGCCAACCGCATCGATCCTGTGGCCGCGAAGATCGCCGCCTTGTTGCCGGATCCGAACACGACCGGCGGCAACAACTTCATCAGGCAGCCGAACGTTCAGGACGAGTCCGACCGGATCCTGGCCAGGGTCGACCTGCACCCGACGAGCGACGACACGATATTCGTCCGCTACATCTGGAGCGATCGGTTCCGATTCGTGCCGGGTTGGTTCGGCGGGATTCTCGACGGGACGTCGACATCCGCCTGGGGCCGGAATTATCTGAAATCACACGGCGTCGTCGGCGGCTGGACGAAAGTCCTCGGCTCGAGTCTCGTGAACGAGGCGCGCGTCTCGTGGGCGCGCGGCACGAACGACGGAACTCAGGATCCCTTCGGCCAGAACGGCAACGAACAGATCGGCTTGAAGGGCGTGCCGAATAATCCGACCGTCGTCGGCGGCATCGCCGGGATCGATATCACGGGCCACATCCGGCTCGGCTCGCCCAACTTCATGCCGAAGTTCCAGCACACGAACCAGTTCCAGTGGATTGATACGTTGAGCTGGGTGAAGGGCCGGCATCAGGTGAAATTCGGCGCCGATTTGATGCTGCCGATGAGCAACGAGTACTTCGACGTCGCTCCGACGCGCGGCAACCTCTCCTTCACCACGCAGTACACCGGCAACGCGTTCGCCGACTTCCTGCTCGGTTACGTGCAGCGCGCTCAGCTGACGAACGTGTTCATCGTGACGCAGCAGCTCCAGTCGCAGTCGTTCTTCGCGCAGGACGATTGGCGGGTGAGCCCGAAGCTGACGGTGAATCTCGGCATGCGATACGACTACATGCAGCCGGCCGTCGAGAAGGACAACAAGATGGCCAACTTCGATCCCACCGGCAACGGCGGCGCGGGCGCGCTGGTCTTTGCCAAGGATGGGTCGATCGAAGACCGAGCGCTGGTCAATCCCGATCGCAACAATTTCTCACCGCGCGTCGGCGCGGTGTACAAGCTCACCGACAACACCATCCTCCGCGGCGGCTACGGCATCTTCTACAACCAGTTCGAGCGGATCGGATCCGAGGATCAGCTCGCGCTCAATCCTCCGGGACTGCAGAATATCGACATCACGGCGCCCGGTTCGCCCAGCACCACGCCGGTGTTCTTCATGCGCGACGGCTTCCCGACAAACTTCCTCGATCCGTCGAACATCGTGCTGAGCCGGTTGCTGATCAGGACCTCGGATCGCGACAATCCGCGGACGATGGTGCAGCAGTTCGGTGCCGGCGTCGAACGGCAGATCGGCCGCGACTTCGTGGCGTCGGTCGATGTCGTCGGATCGATGACGGATCATCTGGCGGTGCTGCGCAACTTGAACCAGAACCTCCGCGGCACGCTCGATGCCAACGGTCCCTTGCCGTACCCGACCTTCGGCAACGTGCAGTGGCGGGAGATGACCGGTGACGCGAGCTACAAGGGCGTGGATCTGTCGTTCGAGCGGCGCTTCCGCACCGGTTACGGATACCGGACTTCATACACGCTGGGGAGCGCCCGCGACCAGGCGCCGGAACACTTGAACGCGTCGTCGGGCCGGCCGCAGAACGGCCGCGACCTGAGTTCGTGGGAAGGCGCGAGCGATTTCGATATCCGGCATCGGCTCGTCGCCAACTTCATCGCGGAGTTGCCGTTCGGCCAGGGCAAGCCGTTCCTTCAGAATGGAGTTGCCGGCAAGGTGCTCGGCGGCTGGCTGGTGAGCGGCATTTACAGCGCACGCTCGGGCCGGCCGATGACGATCACCCAAGGCAACAACAACGTCGGCGCCGGTATGACCGGATTACCGAATCTCACGGGCGATCCCAAGGGGGCTGAAACGGTCGAGCAGTGGTACAACCCGCTGGCGTTCACGCGTGTGACTTCCGGCACGTTCGGGAACGCTGGCCGCAATACCCTGCGCGGGCCCGGTTGGGTGACGTTCGACATGAGCGTCCAGCGTCGCATCAACTTCAGCGACCGCATGAACGCGACGCTGCGATGGGATATCTTCAACATGTTCAACCGCGCGAACTTCGGCCTCCCACAGCGCGACATCACGAGCGCAACGGCTGGCGTCATCTCGGATCTCGCCGGCGACCCGCGCGTCATGCAGCTCTCGATCAGGTTCGGGTTCTAAAGGGGTTCGGGGGTTCGGAGGGTTCGGGGGGTTCGGAGGGTTCGAACCTCCCGAACCTCTCGAACCTTCCGAACCCTCCGAACCCTTATACTCGCGTTCATGACCGCATCTGACGATCGCTGGGACGTCATCGGCGTCGGCGCCAACTCTGTGGACTTCGTCAACCTGCTGCCCGGCTATCCTCAGCCGTTCGGCGCCTTTGCGAAGATGCAGATTCGCGATCGGCGTGTGTTGTGCGGCGGGCAGATGGCCACTGCGATGTGCACGTGCGCCAGTCTGGGCCTTCGCAGCAAGTACGTCGGCGTGTCGGGGACCGACGAGAACGGCCGCCGGATCCGCGCCGAGTTGACCAACCGCGACGTCGACATCACCGATCTCATCATCCGTGACGCCGAAAACCAGTTTGCGGTGATTCTCGTCGACGCCACGACGGGCGAGCGGATCGTGCTGTGGGATCGCGACGACCGCCTGCGCCTGCGCGAACGCGAACTGCCGACCGAAGCGCTGGCCGCTGCCCGGGTCGTCCACGTGGACGATGTGGACGACGACGCGGCGATTCGGGCGGCGAAAATCGCTCGCGCCGGCGGCGCGATCGTGACCAGTGACATCGACCGCCTGACGGATCGGACCGAGGAACTGGTGAGCGCGGTCACGCACGCCATCTTCGCGCAGCACGTGCCGACGCACCTCACCGGCACGAACGACATCGAGCAGGCGCTGCGGATCCTTCGCAAGCGGCACGATCAGGTGCTGTGCGTCACGCTCGGCGAGCACGGTGCGATGATTCTCGACGGCGACCGCATCTACCAGGAGCCGGCGTTCAGCGTCCAGGCCGTCGATACGACGGGCGCCGGCGACGTGTTTCGCGGCGGCTTCATTTACGCCCTCATCCACGGCCAGCCGATGGATCAGGCATTGCGGACCGCCAACGCCGCCGCCGCCGTCAGCTGTACCCGTCTTGGCGCGCTGAACGGCGTGCCGACGCTCGACGAGGTCAACGCCCTCATCGCGTCCCCCAAGGTCAGCGTCTAGTGTCTCCACATGTAGATGGCTGACGGCCCGCCGATTCTCGAGATGCGGGGCATCCGAAAGGCATTCCCCGGCGTGGTCGCGCTCGACGGCGTCGACCTGACGCTGGAGGCGGGCGCCGTCCACATGCTGCTCGGCGAAAACGGTGCGGGGAAGTCGACGCTGATGAAGATCCTCAGCGGCGCCTACACCAAGGATGCCGGCGAGATTCGCGTCAACGGACGGGCCGCCGAGATCCGGAGCCCGCGCGATGCCCTGGCGCTCGGCATCCGCGTGATCTATCAGGAGCTCAACCTCGTTCCGCAGCTCTCGGTCGCGGAAAACATCTTCCTGGGCGAGGCGCCGGTTCGGTGGGGCGGCGTCGTCGACTGGCCGCTGTTGTACGAACGCACCTCGCGGCTGCTGACCGATCTCGGCATGCCGCTCGATCCGCGCGCGATCGTGTCACGCCTCGGGCTTGCGCAGCGGCAGATGGTTGAGATTGCCAAAGCGCTCTCCGGGTCGGCCGTCGATGAAGCTGCCGCGGGTGGTGCCGCCGCGGTGCTGGTGATGGACGAGCCCACGTCGTCGTTGACGAGCCGGGAGGTGACGCAGCTCTTCGCGCTCATCCAGCGGCTGGCCGCGCGCGGCGTCGCGATCGTCTACATCACCCACCGCCTCGACGAAGTGTTTCGCATCGGCCACCGGATCACCGTCATGCGCGACGGCCGCGTGGTCGCGACCCGGCCGATTCAGGACGTGACCATCCCCGAGCTGGTGCGGATGATGGCGAACCGCGACCTGGCCGATCACTTTCCCAAGGTTGCGGTCGAACGCGGCGCCGAGCTCCTCCGCGTCGAGAACGTCGGCGGCGGACCGCTCAGCGGCATCACGTTCTCGCTGCACGCCGGAGAGGTGCTCGGAATCGCCGGGTTGCTCGGCGCCGGCCGTACCGAGCTTGCGCGCGTGGTCGCCGGCGCGGATCGGTGCCAGGAGGGCCGCCTCGTCGTGCAGGGCCGCGAGGTCCGGTTCCGCGATCCGGAAGATGCGATCGCGCACGGCATCGGGCTGCTTCCGGAGGATCGAAAAGCGCAGGGCCTGGTGCCGGGCCTGACGGTGGCGCGAAACATCGCGCTCCCACACGGACGCCGATTGGCGCGGTTCGGGGTGTTGTCGCGACAGTGCGAGACGGCGATGGCGAACCCGATCGCCGCCGATCTGCGCGTCAAGGCCACGCCCACGCAGCCGGTCCGGCTGCTGAGCGGCGGCAACCAGCAGAAGGTCGTGCTCGGCAAGTGGCTCGCGGGCGACGTCCGCATCTTCATCTTCGACGAGCCCACGCGCGGCGTCGACGTCGGCGCCAAGGTCGAGATTTACAATCTAATGAACCGCCTGACGGCGCGCGGCGCGGGGATCATCATGATCTCCTCGGAGCTGCCGGAGCTGCTCGGCATGAGCGACCGGATTCTCGTCATGCACCGTGGCCGCCTGCACGCAGAGATCGCCGCCGCCGACGCCACCGAGGAGCGCGTCCTCAGCGCCGCGCTCGGGCTCGCCCCTTCGACAAGCTCGGGGCAGGCCCATTCGACAGGCTCAGGGCAGGCCCATTGATCGTCCCGGCCCGTCAGTTCGGAACGCTCATCGGCCTGCTGGCGCTGTGCGCCATCCTGTGGATCCTGACGCCGCACTTCATGACGGTGTCGAATCTGCTGAACGTCGCCGAACAGACCAGCATCAACGCCATCGTCGCTGTCGGGATGACCTTCGTCATCCTGTCGGGCGGTATCGACCTCTCGGTCGGTTCGATCGTCGCGCTGTCGGGAGTCGTGCTTGGCACGTCGCTTCAAGCCGGGCATTCCCTGGCGGTCGCGATCCCGTTGTCGCTGACGGTTGGGCTGCTGTGCGGCTTCGCGAATGGCGCGCTCGTCAGCTGGGGAGGGCTTCCGCCCTTCATCGTGACGCTCGGGACGATGAGCATTGCCCGCGGAGCGGCCCTCCTCTTCACGGAAGGGCGGCCGGTCTCAGGGTTCGATCCGTCATTTCGCGTGCTCGCGACCGGGCGCTTCGGTTTCATCCCGGCGCCGGTCATTGAGACCACCGTGGTCTACGCGGCCGCGCATTTCGTGCTCGCGCGCACGACGTTTGGCCGCTACGTCTACGCGATCGGCGGCAACGAGGAAGCGACACGGCTGTCGGGCGTATCGGTCAGGTTTCACAAGACGATGATCTACGGCGTGTCCGGCCTGATGAGCGCCATTGCGGCCGTGATCCTGACAGCGAGACTCAACTCGGCGCAGCCGATCGCGGGCATGATGTACGAACTGGATGCGATTGCCGCCACGGTGATCGGCGGCACCAGCCTGATGGGCGGTGATGGCACGCTGGCCGGCACGCTGGTCGGCGCGCTGATCATGGGCGTGTTGCGCAACGGGCTCAACCTGCTCGGCGTGTCGTCGTTTCTCCAGCAGATAGTGATTGGCGCGGTCATCGTTGTCGCGGTATTGATCGACACGGTGTTGAAGCGGAAGAACCGTACATGACGTGGAACGATATGAAAAAGATCATTGCGCTCGTCCTGACAACCGCTGCGCTGTCCGCCTCGTGCAACCGCGGCGCATCGACGGGCAACGCCGGCACCTCCAAGCCGACGGTGGCGCTCGTGCTGAAGACGCTGAATCACCCGTTCTTCGTCGACATGCGCCGCGGCGCCCAGGAAGCCGCCGACCGCCTGGGGGTGACGCTGCAGGTGCAGGCGGCCGAGCGGGAAATCGACGTCGAGAAGCAGATGCAGATCGTCGAGAACATGATCCAGACGGGAATCCAGGCGCTCTGCATCACACCCAGCGGCTCGCGCGAGATCGTGTCGGCGCTGGTGAAGGCGAAGGACGCCAAAGTACCGATCGTCGTCGTCGACACCCGCGTGGACGCCAAGGCAGCGGCGGACGCGGGCGTCCGCGCCGAGACGTTCGTCGGATCCGACAACTACGAAGGCGGCAAGCTCGCCGGCGAATACCTGATCAGGGTCACCGGCGGCACTGCCCGGGTGGGGATTCTCGAAGGGATTCCCGGCCACGAAACCGGCGACTCGCGGATGCGTGGATTCCGCGACGCCGTCAAAGGCTCGCCGGGCATCACCATCGTCGCCTCGCAGCCCGCGAACTGGGAGCGCGATCAGGGCTTCAACGTCTTCCAGAACATGCTCCAGGCGCATCAGGACATCGACAGCGTGTTCGCCTGCAGCGACCTGATGGCGCTCGGAGCCATCGAAGCCATCGCCGCCGCCGGCAAGACCGGCCGGATCCGCGTGATCGGCTTCGACGCCCTGGACGACGCCAAGAAAGCGATTGCCGCGGGGACGATGGAAGCGTCAGTCGCGCAGTTCCCGTCGGAAATGGGCCGCGCGGCCGTCGAGAGCGCCGTGAAAGTCATTCGCGGTGAAACGGTGCCGCCCGATATCAAAGTGAAGCTCGAGCTTGTGACCAAGGACAACGTGAAATGACCATCGCTCGCAAAGGACGTCTGGCAGTTGGATTGATCGGCGTCGGCCGCCTGGGCCGCGTCTATGCACGTGACCTCGCCGGCCGGATCGCCGAGACCCGGCTGGTAGCCGTTGCGGACCCGGTCGGAACGCTGGCGCAGGAAGTCGCGGCCGAATTCGACGTCCCGCGCCATTACACGGATCCCCAGGCGCTGATCGACGATGCGGCGGTCGAAGCCATCGTCATCGTCAGCCCCACCGACACGCACCGGCAGCTCGTCATCGCGGCGGCGCAGCGGGGCAAGCCGACATTTTGCGAGAAGCCGCCGGCGCTTTCGCTCGACGAGATCGCGGCGATGAAGGAGGCGATCGCCAAGTCCGGCATCTTCTTCCAGATGGGATTCATGCGGCGGTTCGATTCCGGCTACGCCGCCGCGAAAAAGCAGATCGAAGCCGGGCGGATCGGCATGCCGCTGGTCTTCAAATCGACGTCACGCGATCCGTTCAGGCCGAGTCTCGAGTACGCCAATCCCAAGAGCAGCGGCGGCATGCTGATCGACATGGGCATTCACGACTTCGATCTCGCGCGCTGGTTCATGGGCGACGTGAAGACCGTAGCGACGATCGGCGCGACGATCGCCTACCCCGAACTGATGACGGTAGGAGATATCGACAACGCGGTGGCCAGCCTGACGTTCACCAGCGGCAAGATCGGCGTCGTCGATCTGAGCCGAAGCGGCATCTACGGCTACGACATCGCGACGGAGATCCTCGGCCTCGAAGGCACGCTGAAGATCGGATACCTTCGTGAGACCCCGGTGATGGTGCTGACGAAGAACTCCGTCGCGCACGACACGGTGCCGTATTTCATGGAACGTTTCCGCGACGCCTACACCACGCAGCTGCAGAACTTCGCCCAGAACGTGCTTCAGGATCGGCCGGCGCCGATCACGATTGACGATGGGCTCGAGGCGCTCAGAATCGGCGTGGCCGCGACCCGTGCGTACGAGACGCAGAAGCCGGTGGCGGTCGCCGACATTCAGTGATGGCCCGGCTCTTCGCGCTGCTCGCGTGGCTTGCCAGCCAGTCGCCGCTGGCGACCGACTCGCTCAATCGTTTCATCTACGTGGAGTTGCCGTCCGAGGTCGTGGTGACTGTGCGCGCGGGCTGCACCGGCTGCGGCTGGGGAGAGAGCGGCCGGGAAGCCGCCGCGCTGCGCGTGATGGTCAACGGCAAGTACTCGCAGCACATCCTGCTATACCGTGGCGAAGCGCCGGCGGATTACCGCATCGCGCTCGGGATGTACGCGCCGGGCCGCTACCGCCTGACCATCGAGCGCGATCCGGCGCTCAGTGCGCGAGCGGCAGGGCGCGTCTCGATTGATATCCCGCGGATCGAGTACCTCGCCAAAGGCAAGTCTTCCGACTACACCGCCCAATCGATGGCCCCGATTCTGTACGCACGCGCGAACACGGTGGGCGCGTTCACCGACGTGCCGTTGTTGATGTGGTACGAGATGGAAACGACGTCACGCGGATGGCGGCTGCGCTATTCGGTCGTCTTTTCCAACGAAGATGGCGGCACCGCAACCGACCGCTTGATGGCGACGTGGGGGCGCACGACGGACATCGAGTATGTCTACGGCGTGGAAATCGACGACCACGATCAGATTCTCGCGGAGGAGTTTCAGGGTCCCGGCCACGAGGTGCCGGCCTTCAAAGGCCGCCACGAAGACGGTCATCCTTTGCTGTGGGTGTCGACCGACAACAACATGGTCAGCGAATCGGGGACGACGCAGGTGCGCTATGCGCCGGCCGTCGAGCGGTTCGACCTCGCCAACCAGTCGCGCGAAGTGGTGATGGATCGGCATGCCTGGACCTACACCGTGGCGGCGCAGGAGATGACGCGCGAGGGGAAGATCGTGGCCGACGCGCCCGCGGGATCGGGAAAGATTCCCGATCTCCGCCGCTACGTCCACGTCGAGGCGTGCACGGAGCTCGAGAATGCCGCCGTCGCCTTTTCGGTGCGAGCGACGGATGGCGCCGGGACGGCGCGGTGGTACGACTCCGATCGCGGCCTCGGCGAGTTCCGCATCGTGCGCAGCGGCTGTTTCAGGGGTGCCGTCCCGCTGCCGGCTTCGGCCGGACGGCCAGACGCGGTTCGGTTCCGGGCGTTCTCCCGCACGCAACGAGGCGCGGCGCCGGCGTCGCCGTCCGTGGTGTTGACGCGCGTCAACACGGTCTTCAGGGTCGACGAGCAGTTCCAGCCCGGTCGGTCGTTGTTCTCGTGGACCGGTTCGATCCCGCTGCCGGTCGATGGCGACTGGCGCGAACTGCCATTCTGATTACAGCACACAGTCGGTAGTCGAGAGTCGGTAGTCAGGAGTCGAGTCAGCAGTCGGTAGTCGCGCCGTGGCCGGACTATCGACTATCGGCCCCTGACTGGATACCGACTCTCGACTCCTGACTATCGACTCGCGGCGCGACGTTACTGATGATGTATTCCGCGACATCGCCGCGCCGCGTCGCCTTCGAATTGATCGCGCGTCGCGCCGGGACGCGGTGGGCGCGGAGACCGGCGCGGCGCGCCGTCCGGTTCGTCTCGTACAGCTCGCTGATGATCGGAGCGGTCGAATTGCTCACGATCACGTGACAGCCGCGGCCGGCCAGCTCGATGACGGCCTGCTGCAGCCGCCGCTGGTCCTCGCTCGAAAAGCGGCTGGCGGTGTAGCTGGTGAAGTTGGCGGTGTCGCTGATCGGCGCATAGGGTGGATCGAAGTAGAGCAGATCGTGCCGCTGTGCGCGCTCGAGCGCCAGCTCGAATCCGCCGTAGCGAATGTTCACGCTGTGCGCCCCGATGATCGCCGCGACCGCGCGCAGGTTCTCCGCGTCGCAGATGCGTGGATTGGCGTAGCGCCCCGCCGGGACGTTGAACTCGCTCCGCGAATTCAATCGGAACAGGCCGTTGAAGCCGGTGCGATTCAGGTAAATGAACATCGCGGCGAGGGCGGGCGGGTAGTCTTCGATCGCCACCCCGGAACTGGCCCCGAAATGTTCGCTGCGCTGCGGGTTGAAGAGCGTGTCCCGCACGCGATAGAAATGCGTCTGCGGCGACTCTCGATGCCGACGCTCGTGATCGGCGAGCGCGGCGATGACCGCGTCCGCGTGCGCGCCGACGGCGCAGTAGCAGCCGAGCAGATCGCGATTGAGATCCGTGAGCCAGGCGGTGTGCAGCGCCATGTCCTGGCTCGCCGCCAGATCGAAGAACAGCGCGCCGCTGCCCAGGCACGGCTCGAAGTACTGTTCGAACCGCGGTGGGACGAATCTGCGCAGTTGCGGGAGCAGCTGCCGCTTGCCCCCAGCCCATTTCAGAAACGGGCGCGCCGGATCAGGAGCGCTGGCCGCGTGCGCGGCCGCTCGCGAGAAGGCGGTGGCCAAAGGTGACGTGTGATCGTATCACGCAGTCCGCTACCCGTACGTCAGCCAGACCCGCGTCAGGTAATCCCCCATCGTCAGCACGAACATGATCCCGAGCCAGAAGATGCTGCCGAGCACGACGGCCCAGGTGAGACGCGTGCTGTATTTCACGTGCATGAAGAACAGGACGACCAGCGTCGCCTTGAGGACCGCGATCGTCAATGCCACGACCGTATTCAGGCGGCCGAGGTCGAAGAAGGCGATCTGCACCGTCAGGTAGGTGCCCAGCATCAGGATGCCGAAGATCGTGTAGTAGACGCGCTTCGGCAGAATGTGGTCGGTCATGGTCCATGCCGTCCGATGAGGTACAGCAGCGGAAACAGGAAAATCCAGACGATGTCGACGAAGTGCCAGTACAGCCCGCTGATTTCGATCGGGCTGTAATAGTCCCTGGTGATGGTGCCGCGCCACGTCCACCAGAACATCACCAGCATGATGCCGATGCCGATGACCATGTGGAGCGCGTGCAGACCGGTCATGATGAAGTACAGCGAGAAAAACAGCTGCGCGTGACGGAAGTATTCCCGCTCGAACTGAAATCCCGGGCCGGGCACGTGATGCTCTTCGAACTTGTGGTAGTACTCCACGCTCTTGATGCCCAGGAACGCCAGGCCGAGCACCATCGTCGCCACCAGGAACCACAGCACCAGCTTCCGCTGACCCAGCTGCGCGGCGTGGACGGCCAGCGCCATCGTCAAGCTGCTCGTGATGAGCACGACGGTGTTGATCGTGCCGAGCGTGACGTCGAGCTCGTGACTCGCGACGGCGAACGCCGCGGGATACCAGGCGCGGTAGATGGCATAGGTGAGGAACATGCCGCCGAAGAACAGCACCTCCGTGAGGAGGAACACCCACATGCCGAGCGTGGCCGCCTCTTTCTGCTGTCCGAGGCTGTCGAACTGGTGCGCGAGCGCCGGGTGATGCGCGTGATGCGCTTCAGGCAACATGGCCCTCCACCGGGGCGCCGTAGTCGTACGCCTCCCACGTGACCACCGGGGTCTCCGCGAAGTTTTCCGTCGGCGGCGGCGAGGTCGTCGTCCACTCGAGTCCGACCGCCCCCCACGGGTTCGAGCCGGCCAGCCGCCCGTAGCGCAGCGACCACATCAGGTAAATCATCGGAATCAGGTAGCCGACGCCGAGGATCGACGCTCCCGCCGAAGACAGGACGTTCAGGACCTGGAACTCCGGCGGGTAGGCGTGATAGCGGCGCGGCATGCCCAGATAGCCGACGATGAACTGCGGGAAGAACGTCAGGTTGAAGCCGATGAAGATGATGCCCGCGCTGATCCGCGCCAGCGTTTCGTTGTAGAGACGGCCGCTGATCTTCGGCCACCAGTAGTGCAGGCCGCCGAGGTACCCCATGATGGTGCCGCCGACCATGATGTAGTGGAAGTGCGCGACGATGAAGTACGTGTCGGTCACGTGGACGTCGAGGCCGACCGAGGCGAGGAACAATCCGGTGAGGCCGCCGATCGTGAAGAGGCCGATGAAGCCGATGGCGTAGAGCATCGGCGTGTCCCACGAAATCGATCCCTTGTACATCGTCGCGGTCCAGTTGAACACCTTGACCGCCGAGGGAATCGCGACCAGGAAGCTCAGGATCGAAAACACGAGAGCCGCATAGACCGATTGGCCGGCCACGAACATGTGGTGTCCCCAGACCAGGAACCCCAGCACCGCGATGCCGACGCTCGCGAACGCGACGAAGCTGTAGCCGAACACGGGCTTCCGGCAGAAGGCCGCGACCAGCTCGCTGATGACGCCCATGGCGGGAAGCACCATGATGTAGACCGCCGGGTGCGAGTAGAACCAGAAGAGATGCTGGAAGAGGACTGGATCGCCGCCGAGCGTCGGGTCGAAGAAACCGAAGCGGAAGACGCGTTCCACCGCGACCAGCAGAATGGTGATCGCCAGCACCGGCGTGCCGAGCACCATGATCAGGCTGGTGGCGTAGGTGGACCAGAGGAACAGCGGCATCCGGAACCACGTCATGCCCGGCGCGCGCATGCGGTGCATCGTCACGATGAAATTGAGGCCGGTGAGAATCGACGAGAACCCGGTCACGAAGATCCCGAGCGCGGCGGGAATCACCTGGCTCGTGGAAGAGACCGTGCTGAACGGCGTGTAGAACGTCCACCCGGTATCGAGACCGCCGGTGACGATCGCGTAGGTGGTGAACGTCGCACCCACCATGTAGATGTACCAGCTCGCAAGATTCAGTCTCGGAAACGCGAGGTCCTTCGCGCCGATCATGATCG
>Ga0111538_10010333_pt1 | contig 12418 bp, 24 predicted proteins | sample SoiMethybrSBSTD1_FD_79669 | JGI IMG/M metagenome (GOLD analysis project Ga0111538, IMG submission 79669) | Bulk soil microbial communities from a Populus tree surrounding site in Tennessee, USA - Soil MetaG P. TD hybrid SBSTD1 (version 2)... | ecosystem: Environmental > Terrestrial > Soil >...
GATGCGGCCCCGGGTCAGATCGTACGGGGACAGCTCCACCAGCACGCGATCCCCGGGGAGGATCCGGATGAAGTGCTTGCGCATCTTCCCCGAGATGTGGGCGAGCACCCGGTGCTTGTTCTCGAGCTCGACGCGGAACATCGCGTTCGGCAGCGGCTCGACGACCGTGGCCTCGACCTGGATCGCTTCTTCCTTCGCCATCGTCTCCTTCGATTCCCGTAGGGTTACGCGGCCACGGGCACGGGGTCCCCGAGCACCTTGGGGCCCGCGTCGGTCACCGCGACGGACAGCTCGAAATGCGCGGACAGGCTGCCGTCCCTCGTCCGCGCGGTCCAGCCGTCGTCCGCGGAGAGGACGACCTCGGGACCTCCCGCGTTGACCATCGGCTCGATCGCCAAGACCATCCCCGCCGCCAGCCTCGGCCCCTCCCCGGGGCGTCCGAAGTTCGGGATCTGCGGCTCTTCGTGCAGGCGCGACCCGATCCCGTGACCGACGAACTCGCGCACGACGGAGAACCCGTTGGCCTCGACGTGCGACTGCACGGCGAAGCCGATGTCCGAGATGCGGCGCCCCGGACGCGCCTGCTCCACCGCCTTCATCAGCGATTCGCGGGTGACGTCGAGGAGCTTGCGCGCGTCGGCGCCGATGCGGCCGACCGGGTAGGTCTCCGCGGCGTCGCCGAAATACCCTTTGTAGTTGATCCCCACGTCCACGGAGAGGATGTCCCCCTCGCGCAGGATCACGCGGCCGCTGGGGATCCCGTGGACGACCTCGTCGTTGATCGACGCGCAGACCGTCCCGGGGAAGCTCCGTCCTCCGCTCGGGTGCGGGTAGCCGAGGAAGGCGGGGACGCCGCCGGCGTCCCGGATGCGCTGCTCGGCGAAGTGGTCCACGTCCATCGTCGAGACGCCGGGGGCGATGAACGAGCGCAGGTCGACGAGGATGCGCCGGATGATCCGGTTCGCCTCGTCCATGATGGCGATCTCCGCCGCCGATTTCAGCGTCGTCCTCGTCACGCCGCCCGTCCCAGCCCGGAGGCCAGCCGCCGGGCGACCGCGTCGAGATCGCCCGTGCCGTCCACCTCCGCGAGGATCCCCTTCGTTCGATACGCCTCCGCGACCGGCACCGTCTGCGCGTGGTACACGCGCAGGCGCTCCCGGATCACGGCCTCGGTGTCGTCCGGCCTCTGGATCAGCGCCGCGCCGCACGCGTCGCAGATCCCCGCCGCCGCCGGCGGCTTGCTGTCGAGGTGGTACACCGCCCCGCACGACGGGCAGGTCCTGCGCCCGGCCAAGCGCCGCACGATCTCGGACTCCGGAGCGGTCAGCATCAGCACCTTGTCCAAGGGGCGTCCCAGACGCCCGAGGACCCTGTCGAGGGTCGCCACCTGCTCGAGCGTCCGCGGGAAGCCGTCCAGGATGAACCCGGCCGTCGCGTCGTCGCGCTGGAGCCTCTCCGCGATCAGGTCTCCCATGAGGCCGTCGGGGACCAGGCGCCCGCTCTCGACGAATCCGCGCACCTCGTTCCCCAGGGCCGACTTCTCCTTCATCGAGGCCCTCAAGATGTCTCCGGTGGAGACGTGAGGAACCCCCAAGAGGGACTTCAGACGGGCGGCCTGCGTCCCCTTCCCGACCCCGGGAGGGCCCATCAGGACCACCCTCATCGCCGCAAACCGCGCAGTCTAGCAGACGCCACGCCCACGCCCCAAAGCCCTCAGCCACGCCGTCCGCGGACCCGCGTGCCCTTCATGAACCCTTCGTAATGCCGCATGATCAGCTGCGATTCGATCTGCTGGACCGTGTCCATGGCCACCCCGACCACGATCAGCAGCGACGTCCCGCCGAAGAAGAACTTCACGTTGAGGCCTTCGGTGAGGAACTTCGGCAGGATGGCGTCGAGGGTGGAGCCGATCCACGGGAGCTGCTGGACCTGAAGCCCGCTGATCAGCAGCACCGGCAGGACCGAGATCGCCGCGAGGTAGACCGCCCCGCCGAACGTCAGGCGGGTGAGGATCCCGTCGATGTACTCGGCGGTCTTCTTCCCCGGACGGATCCCCGGGATGAACCCGCCGTACTTCTTCATGTTGTCCGCCTGATCCATCGGATTGAAGATGATCGAGACGTAGAAGAACGAGAAGAAGATGATCAGCGCGATGTACATCAGGTTGTACAGCGGGGCCGAATACGAGAGCTGGTGCAGGATGTCCTGGATCCAGCCGACGTTCTTGAAGAAGGAGATCGTCCCGATCGTCTGCGGGATCGCCAGCATCGACGACGCGAAGATGACCGGGATCACGCCCGCGGTGTTGACCCGCAGCGGCAAGTAGGTCGAGGCGCCGCCGTAGACCCGGCGCCCGACGACCCGCCTCGCGTACTGGATGGGGATCTTCCGCTGGGCCCGCTCGACGTAGACGATCGCCCCGACGACCGCCAGCATCATCAAGAGGAGCAGGGCGATCACGATCGGGCTCAGCGCCCCGGTCTGCCAGTCCTGGATCGTCTTGACCACCGCGTTCGGGAAGCCGACCACGATCCCCGCGTAGATGATCAGCGAGATCCCGTTGCCGATCCCCCGCTCGGAGATCTGCTCGCCGAGCCACATGATGAACGCGGTCCCGGTCGTCAGCGTCAGCACCGTCAGGAGCTGGAAGCCGATCCCCGGGTTGCGGACGATCTGGCCCACGCCCGCGGTCGCGCTCGCCGATTCCAGCCACCAGGCGACGCCCAGCGATTGGATGAACGAGAGGAGGACCGTGCCGTAGCGGGTCCACTGGGTGATCTTCCGCCTTCCGGCCTCCCCTTCCTTGCTGAGCTTGTCGAGGTACGGCCAGATCACGGTGAGGAGCTGCAGGATGATCGACGCCGTGATGTACGGCATGATCCCCAGCGCGAAGATCGTGAACCGCTTGAAGTTCCCGCCGGCGAACAGGTCGACGTAGCCGAGGATCGACCCGGCCTGCGACTCGAACAGGCGCAGCAGCGCGGCGTTGTCGATCCCCGGCGTCGGGATGTGCCCGCCGATCCGGTAGACCGCGAGCAGGCCGAGCGTGTAGAGCACGCGGCGGCGCAGCTCGGGAATGCTCCAGATGTTCTTGAAGCTCTGGATCATCCTGCGATCACCTCGGCCTTGCCCCCCGCCGCCTCGATCTTCTTCGCGGCCGAGCCGGTGAACTTGTGGGCCCGGACCGACAGCGCGACGGTCAGCTCGCCGTTGCCGAGGATCTTGACCGGACCCTTCCCCTTGGCGAGGAGGCCCGCGCTGCGAAGCGACTCGGGCGTGACCTCGGAGCCCGCGGGCAGCCCGTTGAGACGATCCACGTTCACCGTCCGGTACTCGACCCGGAAGATGTTCGTGAAGCCGCGCTTGGGCACGCGGCGGTGGAGGGGCATCTGCCCGCCCTCGAAGCCGCGCTTGGCCGAGTAGCCGCTCCGGGACTTCTGTCCCTTCTCTCCGCGCCCGGAGGTCTTCCCCGAGCCGGAGCCCGGGCCACGGCCGACGCGCTTGCGGTTTCTCCTCGAGCCGGTCGCCGGCTTGAGCACGTTCTGCTTCATCACGCTGTCCCTTCCCTTAGTCCTTCTCGATGACGACGAGGTGCGGGATCTTCGCGGCCATCCCGCGCACGGCCTCGTTGTCCGGAAACTCCCGGACGCGGCCGATCCGCTCCAGCCCGAGCGCGCGCAACGTCGCCTTCTGCGTCTTGTCGAACCCGATCCCGCTGCGCACCTGACGGATCTTGATCGTCTTCTTCGCCTTGGCGGTCTTCCCGCCGGACACTGCGCGCACCGCGCTCATGACGACGCCTCCACCCCGAGGTCGTGGACCTCCTTGCCGCGCCGCCGCGCCACCTGCTCGGCGCTCCGGAGCGTGCGCAGGCCGGCGATGGTCGCGCGCAGGACGTTCTGCGGGTTCGCGCTGCCGATCGACTTGGTCAGGATGTCCTGAATCCCCGCCGACTCGAGGACCGCGCGCACCGCGCCTCCCGCGATGACGCCCGTGCCGGGCGACGCCGGCTTGAGGAGGACCTGGCCCGCCCCGAACCGGCCGAGCACGGGGTGCGGGATCGTGGCCCCCTTCAAGGGGATGTGGACGAGGTTCCGCTTCGCGCGCTCGACGCCCTTGGCGATCGCGGTCGGGACCTCTCGGGCCTTCCCGGAGGCGAACCCCACCCATCCGTTGCCGTCGCCGACCACGACGAGCGCCGAGAAGGAGAAGTTCTTCCCGCCCTTGACGACCTTCGTCACGCGGTTGATGTGGACGACCCGGTCCTTCAGCTCGCCCACCGATCGATCTTGATGCGCCATCGTCTCTCCCGGTTTCAGAATTTCAGGCCGGCCTCGCGCGCCGCGTCCGCGAGAGCCTTGATCCGGCCGTGGTAGAGGTAGCCGCCGCGGTCGAAGACCACGGTCTCGATCCCCTTCTCCTTGAGCCGGGCGGCGATCGCGCCGCCGACCGCCTTCGCCGCGCCCACGTTGCCGCCCGCCGCGGACTTCTCGAGCACGCCGGCGTCGCGCGTCGAGGCGCACGCGACCGTGCGCCCGGCGGCGTCGTCGATCGCCTGGGCGTAGATGTGCTTGTCGCTCCGGAACACCGCGAGCCGCGGCCGCTGCGCCGTCCCGGTCAGCCTCTTGCGGATGCGGTAGCGGATCCGCCGGCGGATCGCGTCCCGATCGATCGTCTTCTGCATGGTGCCCTCCCGCCTACTTCGCGCCGGTCTTGCCGGCCTTCTTGCGCAGGACCTCGTTCGCGTAGCGCACGCCCTTGCCCTTGTAGACGTCGGGCGGGCGCAAGGACCGGATCTTCGCGGCGACCTGGCCGACCTGCTGGCGGTCGATGCCGCTCACCGTGAGCTTGGTTTGCTTGTCGACCGTGATCTGGATCCCCTCGGGGATCGGGAACTCGATCGGATGGGTGTAGCCGAGCGCGAAGTTGACGCTCTTCCCCGCGAGCTGCGCGCGGTAGCCGACGCCCTGGATCTCGAGATCGCGGCTGAACCCCTTGGTCACGCCGGTCACGGCGTTGTTGAGGAGCGCGCGGGACAGCCCGTGGAGCGCCTTCTGCGGCTTGGAGTCGTCCCGCCGGCGGACGACGATCGTGCCGTCGGCGACCTCGGCGGAGATCCCGCCCGGCAGCTGCTGGGCGAGCGTCCCCTTCGGCCCCTGGACGGTGACCTTGCTCCCGTCCACGGCGACCTTCACGCCGGAGACGACGGGGATGGGCAGACGACCGATACGCGACATGACCTGCTCCCCTCCGTTACCAAACGTTGCAGAGGATCTCGCCCCCGACGCCGAGGCGCCGGCAGGATTGACCCGTCATGACGCCCCTCGGGGTCGAGAGGATCGTCAGCCCCAGGCCGTCGAGGACCTTGGGGATCCCGTCCTTGCCGCAGTACACGCGGCGGCCGGGACGGCTCACGCGCTCGAGCCCCTGGATCGCCCGCTCCCCCGCGTGGCCGTACTTGAGCTGGATGCGGATCGTCCCCTGGACGGCCGCCTCGACCAGCTTGAAGTTGTCCACGAACCCCTCGTCCTTGAGGATGGTCACGATGGCCACCTTGATCTTCGACGCGGGCACGTCGACGGTCTTGTGCCGGGCGACCTGCGCGTTGCGGATGCGCGTCAGGAGGTCGGCGATCGGATCGGTCATGCTCATCTCCGGCCTCCTACCAGCTCGCCTTGGTGACGCCCGGAAGCGCGCCCTCGAGGGCGAGGTTCCGGAAGCAGATGCGGCACAACTGGAACTTGCGTAGATAGCCCCGCGAGCGGCCGCAGCGCTTGCAGCGGCTGCACGCGCGGACCGCGAACTTGGGCTTGCGTCTCGTCTTGGCGACCCATGCCGACGTGGCCACTTCGATCTCCTCCGTCTCTAGTTCTTGCGGAACGGCATGCCGAGCCCGGCGAGGAGCGCCCGCGCCTCCTCGTCGGTCTTCGCCGTCGTCACGATGCAGACGTTCATGCCCTTGACCTTCTGGACCTTCGCGTAGTTCACCTCGGGGAAGATCAGCTGGTCCCGGACCCCGAGCGTGTAGTTCCCCCGCCCGTCGAAGCCGCGGGGGTTGACGCCGCGGAAGTCGCGGACGCGCGGGAGCGCGATGTTCGTGAGCCTCTCGAGGAACTCGAACATCCGCTTGCCGCGCAGCGTGACGCAGCAGCCGATCGCCATCCCCTGGCGCAGCTTGAAATTCGCGATCGACTTGCGCGCGCGGGTGATCGCGGGCTTCTGGCCCGTGATGCCCGCCAGCTCGTCGACCGCGCCGTCCATGACCTTGCCGTCGGCGATCGCGTCGCCGACGCCCATGTTGACGACCACCTTCGTCACCCGGGGTACCGCCATCGCCGAGGTGTAGCCGAACTGCTTGATCAGCGCCGGCACGACCTCGCTCTTGTAGGTTTCCGTCAATCTCATCGCTTGGTCTCCTCCGCTCCGCCGCTCACTTGTCGAGCTGCATGCCGCTGCGGACGGCGATGCGGACCTTCGTCCCGTCCGCGAGCACCTTCACGCCCAGGCGGGTCGGCTTGTCCGACTTCGGATCGATCATCGCCACGTTGGACGCGTGGATGGGATGCTCGCGCTCGACGATGCCGCCCTTGACGTTGCGCTGGGGGTTCGGCTTCGTGTGGCGCTTGATCTTGTTCACCCCTTCGACGCGGACCTTGCCGGCGCCGGGCAGCACCTCGATGACGCGCCCGCGCTTGCCCCGGTCCTTGCCGGAGATGACGACCACGGTGTCGTTCTTGCGGATCCTGGCCCCACCCATCAGAGAACCTCCGGCGCCAGCGAGACGATCTTCATGAACTTCTTGTCGCGGAGCTCGCGCGCGACCGGTCCGAACACGCGGGTGCCCACCGGCTCCTTGGCGTCGTTGATGATCACCGCGGCGTTCTGGTCGAAGCGGATGTAGGAGCCGTCCTTCCGCCGGTAGGCGTTGACCTGCCGGACGATGACGGCCTTGACGACCTGCCCCTTCTTGACGTTGCCGTCGGGCGCGGCCTCCTTGACGTTGGCGGTGATGACGTCGCCGAGCTCGGCGTACTGTCCCTGGGACCCCCCGCGCAGCTGGATGCAGGAGATCTTCTTGGCCCCGGAGTTGTCCGCCACCTCCAGGATCGTGCGCATCTGGATCATGATCCGCTCCTACCCCTGCTCGACCGCGCTCGCGGGCTCGGCCGCGCCCTGGCCGCGCTTGACGATCCGGCGGATGCGCCAGCGCTTGCTCGCGGACAGCGGCCGCGACTCGACGATCTCGACCGTGTCCCCGACGTGGGCCGAATTGGTCTCGTCGTGCGCCATGAACTTCGCCGCGCGCCGCACGTAGCGGTGGTAGAGCTTGTGCCGCACGATGCGGTCCACGCGCACGACGATCGTCTTGTCGGCCTTGTCCGACACGACGACGCCGACCTTCGACGCCCGTCTCCTCGTGATCGCTTCGGTCATGGTTTCCCGTTCCTCTCTACGCGCGCTCGCGGCGCACCGTCAGGAGCCGCGCGAGCTCCCGCTTGGTGCCGGAGAGCTTGAGGGGGTCGGTGATCTGGCCCGTCCCCTTCTGGAGCTTCATCTTCCAGATCGCGGTCCGGAGCTCGGCCTCCTCCTTCTCGAGGGCGCCCGGCTCCATGTCCCGGTACTTGATCAGGGTCTTCTTGCGCTGCGACATCGTCCCGTCCTACTGCGCCTGCCGCGCGACGAACTTCGTCTTCACGGGGAGCTTGTGGGCCGCGAGGCGCATCGCCTCGCGAGCCGTCTTCTCGTCCACGCCTTCCATCTCGAAGAGCACCTTCCCCGGCTTGACGACCGCCACCCACGCCTCGGGCGCGCCCTTGCCCTTCCCCATGCGGGTCTCGGCGGGCTTCTTGGTGATCGGCTTGTCCGGGAACAGGCGCACCCAGATCTTCCCGCCGCGCTTGACGAAGCGGGTGATCGCCACGCGCGAGGCCTCGATCTGGCGGGCGGTGATCCACCCGTCCTCGAGCGTCTTCAGGCCGTAGTCGCCGAACGCGACCGTGCCGCCGCGGTGGGCCTTGCCCGAGCGCCGGCCGCGCTGCTGCTTCCTGAACTTGACCTTGCCCGGCATCAACATGGCGTCGTCTTCCTTTCGACCGCTCTAGCGGCGGGCGTCGTCGGCGAGACGGATCTCGCGCGACTCGCCCCGGTTGATCCACACCCGCACGCCGATCACGCCGTACGTCGTCCGCGCCTCCGCGATCCCGTAGTCGATCTCCGCCCGGAGCGTGTGGAGCGGCAGGCGCCCCTCGAGGTAGCGCTCCGTGCGCGCGATCTCGGCGCCGGCCAGCCGGCCGCCGACCTGGACCTTGATCCCCTTCGCGCCGAAGCGGAGGGCGGATTCGATCGCCTTGCGCATCGCGCGGCGGAAGGCGACGCGCTTTTCGAGCTGCATCGCGATCGCCTCCGAGACGAGCTGCGCGTCGATCTCCGGCTTGTCGATCTCGAGGATGTTGATGAAGACGTCCCGCTGCGTGCGCTTGCGGATGTCGTCCTTGAGGCGGTCGACCTCGCTCCCCTTCCGGCCGATGATGATGCCCGGCCGCGAGGTGAGGATGTTGACCTTCAGCTTGTTCGCGGCCCGCTCGATCTCGATCGCCGACACCCCGGCGTGGCCGAGGCGGCGCTTGAGCTCCGCGCGCAGCGCGAGGTCCTCGTGGAGGAGCTCCGCGTACTTCTTCGACGCGTACCAGCGCGAGCGCCAGGTCTTGTTGAAGCCGATGCGGAAGCCGTACGGATGGACTTTCTGTCCCACGATTACCTCCGGGCCGCGGCGGCTTGCGGCTTCGCCTTGACCGGCGTCACGTCGAGCCCGACCGACACGTGCGAGGACCTCTTGAGGATCCGGTAGATCCGCCCCATCGAGCGCGCGCGCGCCCGCTTCTGCGGCGGGCCGTCGTCCACGGTGGCCCGGGCCACGACCAGCCGGTCGACGTCGAGCTTGGGGTCTTTCTGCTGCGCGTTGGCGACCGCCGAGCGCAGCAGCTTCTCGAGGTCCCGGGCGACCATCTTGCGCGAGTAGTGCAGCGTCGCCAGCGCCTCGCCGACGGTCTTGCCGCGGACGAGATCCACCACGAGGCGGGTCTTCTGCGCCGAGACGCCGAGATATTTGAGCCGAGCCGTCGCGATCACGATCGTCCTCCCCGCCTCACTTGACCGCGGCGGTCTTGTCGCCCTTGGTCCCGTGACCCTTGAAGGTCCGGGTCGGGGCGAACTCCCCGAGCTTGTGGCCGACCATGTTCTCGGTCACGTACACCGGGATGAACTTCTTCCCGTTGTGCACGGCCATCGTGTGGCCGACCATCTCCGGAACGATGGTCGAGCGCCGCGACCAGGTCTTGACGACCTTCTTGTCGAAGCGCTTGTTGAGCTCCTCGATCTTCTTCTGCAGGTGGCCGTCGACGAAGGCCCCCTTGCCGACCGAACGCGCCATCTCGTCCTCCGCCTACTTCCGCCGGCGGACGATGAACGCGTCCGTGCGCGGGTTGTTCCGAGTCTTCTTCCCCTTGGTCGGGACGCCCCAGGGCGAGCAGGACGGACGCCCGCCGGACGTCTTCCCCTCGCCGCCGCCGTGGGGGTGGTCGACCGGGTTCATCGCGACGCCCCGGACCGTCGGGCGCCAGCCCTTCCAGCGGTTGCGCCCCGCCTTCCCGATGCTCTCGTTCTCGTGCTCGAGGTTGCCGATCTGCCCGATCGTCGCCCAGCACTCCTCGTCGATGCGACGGGTCTCGCCGGAGGGCAGCCGGACGAGCGCCCAGCCGCCCTCGCGCGCCATGAGCTGCGCGCCGGCGCCGGCCGAGCGGGCCATCTGGCCCCCCTTGCCGCGCTTCATCTCGATGTTGTGGATCGTCGTGCCGAGCGGGATCGCCTTCATCGGGAGGGCGTTGCCCACCACGATGTCCGCCTCCGCCGACGCCAGCACCGTCGCCCCGACGGCCAGGCCGTTGGGCGCGAGGATGTAGCGGCGCTCCCCGTCCGCGTAGCAGACGAGCGCGATGTTCGCGGTGCGGTTCGGGTCGTACTCGATCGTCTCGACCTTCCCCGGGACCCCCAGCTTGTCCCGCCGGAAGTCGATGATCCGGTAGCGCCGCTTGTGCCCCCCGCCGCGGTGGCGGACCGACAGGAGCCCGCGGTTGTCCCGCCCCCCGTGCCGGTTCTTCTTCTCGAGAAGCGGCTTGTGCGGGTCGTTGGTCGAGGTCTCGGTCCGCGCGACCTGGGACTTGAACCGCGTTCCCGGGCTCGTGGGTCGGAATGTCTTGACCGGCATGATCGTGGTCTCCCTCGGGCGAGCGGTCAGCTCGCCTCGAAGAACTCGATGTCCTTCTCCCCGGGCGCGAGCCGCACCCAGGCCTTCTTCCAGTCGGGCCGCTTCCCCTGATACCGGCCGGCCCGCTTGGTCTTCCCCGTGACGCGGGAGGTCCTCACGTCGGCGACCTTCACGCCGAACAGCTCGGACACCGCGCTCGCGATCTGGACCTTGTTCGCGCGGACGTCGGCCTTGAAGCAGTAGACCGATCCGCTCTCGCGGCCGCGCGTGGACTTCTCCGTGACGAGCGGCTGCCGGATGATGTCCTGCACGGTCAGCTTCATGACGCCAGCACCTCGCTGAGCCGCACGAGCGCCGGCTCGGAGACGATCAGCGTGTCGTGGTCGAGCAGATCGACGATCGACACGCCCAGGGCCCGCACGACCGTGAGCCTCGGGTTGTTGCGGGCCGCGAGGTCGAGGTTGGGCTCGGCGTCGAGCGGCAGGAGCAGCGCCTTCTCGGTCACGCCGAGCTTCCCCGCGACGGCGCCGTCGAGGTCCTTCGTCTTCGTCGACTTGATCGCGAACCCGTCGACGCAGACGATCTTGCCGTCGCGCATCTTCTGGGCGAGCGCCGACTTGATGGCGTTGCGGCGCATCGCCGCGGGCATCTTCCAGGAGTAGTCGCGGGGCGTCGGCCCCTGCACCGTGCCGCCGTGCCGCCAGAGCGGCGAGCGGTTGTCGCCCATGCGGGCGCGCCCGGTGTGCTTTTGCTTCCAGAGCTTCTTCGTGCCGCCGCTCACCTCGACGCGGTTCTTCGTCTTGTGCGTTCCCGCGCGGCCGCCCGCCCGGTACGCGCACACCGCCTCGTAGATCAGGTGCTCCTTGAGCGGATAGCCGAAGACGGCGTCCGGCAGCTCGAGCTGGCGGAGCGTCTTGTTGTTCCAGTCGCGGACCGCGATCGTCGCCATGTCCGTCCTCGCCGTCACTTCGCCCGTGATTTGTGGAGCACGACCGCGGCGCCCACCGCGCCCGGCACCGCACCCCGCACCATGAGCAGGTTCTTGTCCTTGTCGATCCGCACGACCTTGAGGTTCTTCACCGTGACCCGGTCGCTTCCCATGTGGCCCGTCGAGCGCATCCCTTTGAAGACCCGGGACGGGAAGGCGGACGCGCCGATCGAGCCGGGGGCCCGGTGGAACATCGAGCCGTGGCTGTTGGCGCCGCCGCGGAAGTTGTGGCGCTTCATGACGCCCTGGAACCCCTTCCCCTTCGAGGTCGCGATCACGTCGACCTTCCCGACGCCGTCGAAGATGTCCACGAGGACCTTGTCCCCCGGCTTCCACTCGGAGCCCGCTTCGATCCCGAACTCGCGGCGCACTCGCGTCGGGGGCACGCCCGCCCGCTCGTGGTGGCCTCGCATCGCGCGGTTCGAGCGCTTGGCGGCCTTGGCGTCGACGAGACCGAGCTGGACGGCCTCGTACCCGTCCTTCGCCTCCGAGCGGCGCTGGACGACGACGCACGGGCCGGCCTCGATCACGGTCACGGGGGCCACCGTGCCGTCGGCGAGGAACAGCTGGGTCATCCCCACCTTGCGTCCGATCATTCCTTGGATCATCGTCGCCTCACTGCCCCGGGCCGAACGCCTTGATCTCGACGTCCACGCCCGCCGGAAGGTCGAGCTTCATCAAGGCGTCCACGGTCTCCGGCGTCGGCTGCAGGATGTCGAGCAGCCGCTTGTGCGTGCGGATCTCGAACTGCTCCCGCGACTTCTTGTCGACGTGCGGCGAGCGGAGCACGGTCCACCGGTTCTTGACCGTCGGAAGCGGGATCGGCCCCGCCACCCGCGCGCCGGTCCGGCGCGCCGTGTCCACGATCTCCGTCGTGGACTGGTCGAGGATCCGGTGATCGTACGCCTTGAGCCGGATTCGGATTTTCTCGTTCACCATCTTCGCCCTAACCCCCCCGGGCCCCCGCCCGAGGTCGAACCGAAGGCTCCCGTCCGCGTCCCCGAGACCTGCGCTCGGGCGGCCGGACGGGCCCGTCGGTGGCCTACTCCAGAATCTCGGTGACGGTGCCGGCGCCGACGGTGCGTCCGCCCTCGCGGATCGCGAAGCGCAGGCCCGTCACCATCGCGATCGGCGTGTGGAGCGTCACCTCGAGGGCCACGTTGTCC
>Ga0111538_10010336_pt1 | contig 12415 bp, 8 predicted proteins | sample SoiMethybrSBSTD1_FD_79669 | JGI IMG/M metagenome (GOLD analysis project Ga0111538, IMG submission 79669) | Bulk soil microbial communities from a Populus tree surrounding site in Tennessee, USA - Soil MetaG P. TD hybrid SBSTD1 (version 2)... | ecosystem: Environmental > Terrestrial > Soil > Tree...
GTCCTTTCAGCACCAATGACTTCTCAGGCTCGGATGGGTGATGCATAATTTCGACAGTCGACTCATCTGCCAGGGTGATCACATCTGCGCCAAAGAACCCATGGTTGTTATTAAGTATCCGGTACACCTGTTTTTTGTTGGGCAACGTCATCTTCTTGAGGTTTTCAGAAAGTTTAATTCGAGGTTTGCCTTCGAGTGACGCTAATTTATATACACCATCCAGCGCTGCGTCCGGTGGTCCCGTTACTAGACTTGTTCCAACTCCAAAGACGTCGATGGGAGCATGCTGATCCAACAAACTCTTCACGACAAATTCATCCAGCTGATTAGACGCTGTGATTTTGACATAATGAAGTCCGGCCGAGTCAAGCATCTTTCGGGCTCGCGATGAAAGGTAGGCAAGGTCGCCACTGTCGAGCCGGATACCTTGAAGTCGTTGCGATCGTTTTTCCATTTCGAGCGCAACAGTAATAGCGTTTGGTACGCCGGACTTTAATGTATCATACGTGTCTACCAAAAGCACGCAATTCTCTGGTCGGTTAACTGCAAACTCGCGAAAGGCGGTGAGCTCATCCTCGTAACATTGAATAAATGCGTGTGCCATAGTACCGACGACAGGAATGTCGAAGTCAGCTCCTGCACGGACATTACTTGTCGAATCAAATCCGCCAATGAACGCTGCACGTGTCGCGTGATAACCACCCAGGCCCTGTGCTCTTCTCAATCCAAAATCACTAAGTATTCTGTCGCCGGCAACGTAACGTATACGCGCCGCCTTTGTCGCGATCAGCGATTGGAAGTTCACAATGTTCAATAAAAGCGTCTCGATAATTTGTGCTTCAATCACTGTTCCTTCTACCCTGATAATAGGCGCGTCGGGAAATACAACTTCACCTTCCTTTGCGGAAAAAATCGAACCCCTGAAACGAAAATCACGGAGGCTTTGCGTGAAACTAGGATCGAGACCAATGCCCTTCAAATATTCTACGTCACCTGAAGTGAACTCAAGGTTTTGAAGGAGTTCGAGAAAATCATGTAGTCCAGCCAATATGGTATAACCTCCTGAAAAAGGAATTTTTCTGTAGAAGTAATCAAAGACAGCCCGTTGTTGGCTTCGGCCGGTTAGGAAATATACCTGCGCCATAGTAAGCTGGTACAGATCGGTGTAGATACCTGTAATAGAAATGTTTTTCATGACGGGAGAAAGAGAGGTAATTTAAGGTATATCGTCCAATATTGAAGTCAGTGCCTCCACATTTAGACAACGCGATGACAATCGGCCGATCGCTCTTGACTATTTACCCCTGGCGGAACTAGAGATAGCCCTCAACAACGACTTTCTGCGGGGTGCGTCGCCCAACACTTGCCAGATCATAATACCGGAAGCCTTTGCGACGGCCAGTTCGGTCTTCATTTTGATAGTAGGTATACCGTTATAATAGAGGATCTTTCCATCGGGCATTTTCCACTCATCTGCGTGCTGAGAACCTTTAAAGGTCGACACGATCTGTTTATAATTCATGCTTATCGCTTTTGACGTAAGCTCCGGGCCGTAACCGTAGCCATAGAAAGGAACTCCGAGGGTGAGTTTTTCTTTCGGAATCTTGCGATCCTGCGTAAAATAGGTCAGGTCTTCCTGGGCATGTGTCAACGTTGAATGTGGTCCGGGTTTTTCCGGGCGCCAAGGACCCGTGCGATCATAGCTCATGACATTCATAAAGTCGTATTCCGCCAATGCTCGATCAGTGATCTGATCTTTGTAGTACACAGCAATGGCTGCCGTTATCAGTTTTCCTTTTGCATGCAATGCGTTGGAGAGCTCGATAACAAATTTTTCATAGTATTCGTCGATGTTACTCCCCTCAAGGTCTACATCGATCCCGTCTACATTGTACTTTGTTACTTCGTCGACGAGTTTTGCTATAAGCTCTGCCCTGCGATCATCTTTTAGCAGGTAATGATATTGTGGTTGTTTGCTTCCTCCACCGATCGAGAACAAGACCTTGATGTTCTTCTTATGCGCGTTTGTAATGAAAGGTTTCAATTTGGATAAGTCGCGCGAAAAATTCCCAGCCGAATCGGGATTGAGGAACCACAAGTTTATGTGTGTTAACCTTTTGAACACATTGCTGTTGGAACTTTCCATGGCGGCGTTAATTCCATAATAGCCTACGATCCGGAAAGGTGTTTGCTGGGCTAATCCACTTTTCAATAGCAGACACAACAAAAACAGAGTTGAAAGTTTAAAGGCTCGCACGGGATAATGATTTCTTTTCAGCACGTTACAATTTTAGTCGAATTCCCCCTTTCGTCAGCCAGCCTGTAATAACTGCACACAGAATGGCAAATAGAAATGACTTGAGTAAGCCGATTCCGCCAACCAGTATGGCATCTGGCAGGTGAATACCTAGTGTTCGCATCGTTGCGTATGAAAAGTAAGGTATCAGGTAGCACAATAATGTATTTGTGCCAGCCGGCTTGATTATGTTAAACCAGTTTGATTTTCCCCAGACATCGCATAGCCAGTACGTAGCAATGAGTCCGATGATCGTGAATGCACTGCACAGAAACAGCCATGCGGGAGTGGCTCCAAGTTTTGCGAGTCCCCAATAAGGACGTGTTATCACAGACAGGATAATTAGAACAACAGCAAATGCACTTAATACCGCTGTGAGCTTTATGTTATCATTTTTGCTACGATAATATTGGAAAACCAAGGCAGTTAAAACGCCGCCAATCGTGAGTCCTGTAAGCGTCCCACCACTTATCGCATTGGGAATAAAGCGCAGGAATTGCGGTACCAGGCCCGCGTGCGATATCATGCTGAGAATTGCAAAAAATACCCATGCGCCGGCGATAATGTAGATGTTGTTTTTTGCATATACACTCACGAGACCGCTCACCAGGTAAGCCCAGCCGATCAGTCCGAGTATTCCCCACCACCACGTGCCGAACTGTCTGATTTCGCCGTCATCACCTCCACGATATACGAATGCCAACGTGATCAATACGATGAAACCAAGCACCCTGCCGCCATAAACAAGTTTCTTGTTTGCCGACTCAGGGTAGCTATTCCAGATGAGTATAAAGGATGCGCAACAAAGTGAATTCCAGATTCCTCTTGAAAATCCAGTAGCCTCAGCATTAAGGTTTTCGCCATTAACCAGATATACACCCATTATTAGCAGGGCAGCTGCTCGTAGTAACACATGCCTTACAAGTTCGCTGTCTGTTGCGCCTTTCTTCCTACGCGCTTCTATAGCGTAAGGCATACTTAATCCTACAATAAATAGGAATGCAGGGAAAACAATATCCGCGAGTCCAATGCCATCGACTCCGCGTTCGACGTGTCCGAGCCAGGCAGGGATATTCGTCAGAGACCAGAGATCGTTTACGAAGATCATAAGGATCATCGTTAATGCTCTCAGAATGTCAATAGCAGTAACCCGCGTCAGAAGGGTTGACTGATCTAAAGACTGTTTTGTGTGTTGTGCTGTACTTGTTGTCATTGGTTTTGCAGTTCAATCGTTCCGGAATTTGGACTTGCATCATACTGAATATAGCTTTCACGACCGTCTTTCTTGATCTGGTATTTTTTCACCAAACCTCCCTGCGTCATTTTCACTGACTTCCAGCTCGAGGGAACGTAAGTTCTGAGCGTAAGTGGGTAGTTATATAACGCCGGGTTCAACGTATGCTTCAATATTATTGTGATCTTATTCGACGCAGTCTGTGCTTCGATTGTGGCGGCCATTCTCTCACGCATGTACTTGGTTACATCTCCAAATGTGGCGATCCACAATGCACTCTCCCTGCTTTTCATATACTGGAAGTATTCGTCAAGCATTTCATGAGGAAGTGCTTCATATCCTATCCCGTCGACGCCATGGAAAACGAGGACAAGCCAATTATTATCGTGTGTGGCAACGGTATCGACCCACGCTTTCATAAGCGGAAGGGGTGTCTTGGTTGTGGCACCTCTTTGCCACTGAACATACTCCTTCTTCGACTCTCCTGGGTTCATTTTAGCCCATCGATTCAGCTCTTCTAGATAGGGTTCTGGCATCCGATTTCTCAATGCCGGATAGATCGGATACATCTTCTCCATCGCGCGATCATTTTCCGTTCCATATGGACCTTCGGCCGAAAATGTATGCTCTGCTCCAAGTTGTTTCAGAATTTCTTCTTTGCTCTTCTCCAACTCATACAACATGTTCGTATCATCCAGAACGGCAAGGCGTGGATGGCTTACGGTGTGACTGGCGAATTCATGTCCCTGCTTAACATATGTTCTAATTTGGTCCCAGGTCACGCCGCTTCTGTTGTCGCCTGGTTTCTTAGGTTGAAATGCACCCTCGCGCACTTTCTTGTAACCTTCATCGATGACCGCGTAGGCTTCATGGGCTGACTCTTCTCCATCTTCGTCATAAATACCGCCAGCTCGAGTATGATACTCCAGCGTGCCACTTAACCCCAGGAATCCCATCGCGGATGCACGCTCAAAGAAATTGTCTTTGTTTGTTGGAATTGTCGCTGTCTCGGCAATGATTTGTTCAACGGGCCGTCCAATGAATTTACCCTGGTATTGAGATCCGGGTATCTGCCCTGTTATAATAAAGAATGTCGCCGGAATCGAAAGGCGGTTCATGATAGGCAGGGCTTGAGTGAACTGGTTGATAGAGCCATCATCATAGGTTAGAGATATGGCAGCGTTCTTTCCACCTTTCCACTTTTCTATGATGGTTCCGGTCTTTTGTGCGAATAAACCCGTGTTGACTAACACTAGCACCAGGGAGGTAATTAGTCCGATCGCGTTCTTCGTTTGGTTTGATATACATTGCATAGGATAAGTCTGTTATATTTATTCAACTACAATTTCATCTATTAACATATTTGCTGGCCGGCCTGCGCCAGGATGCCATTCGGGAGTATTTCCGATAGTGTAGGCTTTCACTTTTATATAACGCGCATTCTTCGCAGGGAATTCCGAAATAAAATCACGTTGTTGACCGCCGTATTGATCGATTGGCAATGTGTTTTCCACGGCGCCGACCAGCTCGAACTTATCTCCATCATTCGAAACATAATATTCGACCTTTTTTGGGAACAGCCGACGCCAGAAGCCATACTGATAGTACGCCGATTCGATCCGGTGGACACTTTTCGCTTCCTCCAGGTCGACGATTACTTCAAGGTCTTTTCCGGTAAATGAAAGCCAGTTATAACCGTAGTCATGGCTGCCGCGTATGCCATCCGTTAACATTTTTGGAGCAGTTGCGGGCAACGTCGTCGCATCCGGGCTGAGGAATTTTATGCTTTTGCCGAATGCAAGATGTTCGTTCATGCCTTGCGAGAATAGGCGATACATAGCTGACCTGTATTCTTCAGGCGACGTACTCCACTCTTTTACTTGTGTTACACCTTGACGGATACACAGATCTGTGAATGGATCGATCTTTGCGCGGATGCTGGTTCGTACCTTCCATTCACCATTAACTTTTTCAAAAACCCCGCCATCACCAGCGAATGTTTTCTTGGCTTGTTCCATGATCGCAAACTCAAGAGGCAGCCTTGCAATCTTTACCCGTTCAAGCACTTCAGCCGAGTCAACGACGGATCGTTCCGCTTCGTCAAAAAGAACTTCGTAACGCTGAATAAGGGCTGGGGTAAGATAGCTGGTAGCCGCATCGTTAGGTGTTCCGAATATCCGCAGCGGTTGGCCCGACTTTATGAGTGCATCGCGCATCTCGTCGATATATTGGCGGATGGGCTTTGCAGCGGCCCCATAGTAACCGCGAAGGAAATCATTCATCAGGGTATCTACATTAGCGTCGGGATTCCATAATAGCTTGGAAATAAGATAAGCGCGTAATTCCGCAAACTCACCGCCAACCTCGCGATTACCCTGCTCGAACATGGCATTCACTCCGTGCTTGGCGAAGAACTGAATGTTGGGTTTAAGAACATGAAGGTTTGGAAAAGGACTGATAAGATTGTCAAACTGTATTACGTAATCCCAGATAATTATATCGTTTGAGATCTTTCCCCAATCTTCTACGTCCTTTACAAAGTCGACACTCTTCGGGTCTTCAGCGATTGGTTTGTCGCGGTAAGCTTCAATGCTGCAAAGCATTATGTTGACGTTTGAACGGGGGCGTAACGTTTTGGGTGCGTGACGGCCATATTCATAGGCAAGCGTAGAGATCATCTTATCGGGAAATTGATCTGCTACCTGGTTGACAAACGAAATGATAGAACCTGATGGTGAACCCTCGCGATCGTCGATTGCCTTGCATTTTTCACAAGTACAAAAATCCCGGTTGTCATTCTGACTTACGGACCAATAAAGAGCAGTGGGATTTTGCGCGATCTTTCGGCGCAGGTTCTGGACGGTGACATTCAATACATCGGCGTTCGCAAGACATAGCTGTGTAGGAATTCTTTTTCCTTTAACCTCCGAATAATACTCTGGGTGATCTTTATAATAGACATCCGGTGGTACAAGTTCATTAAAAGTGTGAACCCACATACCCCAGTCTGTCCTCGCGCCGTCTTTATCGTGATCTAGCTTATGCCAGGCGGTATATTCTTCATCCCATGTAACCCGGTAGTGCGTGTCACGGAAACCGATCACTGGTATTTGGGTGTCATTGATTTTACCCAACGCGATGCGGTCTTTTTTGGGTATCACTTTCACTTTTGGAGTGTACATTCTGCAATTAAGATGATCTTCCAAGAAAGTATACACACCATATAATGTGCCTTTTTCATTGCCCCCAGCGATGATCAGGCGTGCACTGTCTGTCTTAATAACAAAACCATCTTCTTTAAGAGCGCTGAGGTTGATGTTGAGGTTCAGTTCGTCCAATCTTTCATTTTGTCCCAATACCACCTCGTAACGACTTCTTGCTTCATTGGCAGAAACAACGGGCAAGACGGCCCCTGAAATCTCAAGCAAGACCGTTCGAAGTACTTCTGATGCTCTTAATTCGTATTGAGTCGGTGACGCAGGCAGGACGATTCGATAACGCGTGAGTTCACCTTCTGTCAAAACTATGGAATTATCAACAGGCGCTACTTTTTTTTGTTTGCGCTTTTGGGCAACAGCATCTGGGCTGAATGTTAGACCTGAACAAAGCATGACCAACATGATCCCTAAGAGCGAGAGTTGAATTCTCATACGGCGAGGTTTGTAGCTAGTTTAAGCGTTGTTCATTATAAATGCAATACATTTTACGACTGATTGAAATTCACTCAAACATAGATAGATAACAGTAACCTTGATCCGCACCAAAATCACTCAATCCCCGAATCGCCAAATCACCAAATCACTAAATGATTCGTGTGCGTGTGTGCACATTTATCGCCTGAAGTTTTTACTCGATTTTTCCATGAGCGGGTGATATGACTATGAGTTTTATATAGAATGAATTTATATTTGTTTGAATCCACTGCTATGTTAAAACGAAGAGAACTGATTCAGCGGCTTTCAACAGTACCACTTGTTGGCAGCTTCATGACAAGTATTCCGCTTGTGACAGCGGAAGCTTCAACTCTTCCAAAGCGTCAACCACCGCGCGACTTATTTAAAGAGTTTGGTGTTCGAACTTTTATTAATGCTGCTGGCACGCTTACGTATATGACGGGATCACTTATGCACGATGAAGTTCTGGAAGCGATCAATTACGGAGCCAAAGAATTCTGCATGCTTGATGAGCTTCAGGACAAGGTGGGAGAAAAGATAGCTAAGATGGTTCACGCGGAGGCAGCGGTAGTGACGTCTGGCGCTTTTTCAGGTATGACCCTCGGCCTTGCTGGTATTCTCACCGGAATGGATGAGAAGAAAGTGAGGGAGCTCCCTCACCTGGAGTATACTGGAATGAAGTCTGAAGTGATTTGTCAGGCTAGCCATGATATTGTCTATAATCAGGCGCTGACCAATACCGGATGCAAGATAGTCCGCGTCGAGACTGCCGAAGATGTAGCCAAAGCAGTGAGCGAACGGACGGCGTTAATGCACTTCTTACATATCGAGTCCGATAAAGGTAAGATCCAGCACGAAGAGTGGGTTGCACTTGGAAAGAAGCACGGAGTCCCGACGTCAATTGATATTGCTGCCGACGTACCACCGGTGTCTAATCTTTGGCGCTTCAATGACATGGGATTTGACTTCGTAGTTATCTCCGGTGGAAAGGCGATCCGTGGACCACAAAGCGCTGGCCTTTTGATGGGTAGAAAGAATATTATTGCTGCGGCCCGTTTATCGATGCCACCGCGAGGTTTCAATATTGGCCGCGGAATGAAGATCAACAAAGAAGAGATCCTGGGAATGTATGTGGCCCTTGAAAAATACATTAATCATGATCACGACAAGGAATGGAAGGAGTGGGAGGAAAAGCTTAGCCTGGTAAACGATTCAGTAAAGTCGATTACGGGTGTGACTACAGAAGTTAATGTGCCACCATTGGGCAACCATACGCCTACACTAAGAATTACCTGGGATACAAATAAAGTAAAAATATCCGCGAAAGATCTCCGTGAAACGTTGCGCAATGCCAGTCCGTCGATCGAGGTTGGGGGTGGAACAGAAAACAGCGTTAGCGTAACAGTGTTTATGCTTAAACCGGGACAAGAAAAAATTGTAGCGTCACGGCTGAAGGAAGTGTTAACTCAGGCAACGGCTTAGTCCGTAATACGATCTTAAACAGATGGTTTGCAAAAAAGACGCCATGATCATGCACGGTAATGCAAATAATCTGAAACAGATATTCTATTCAATTTAAATGGGCAGATCAATCACACAAGGCTTTTCCAGAACCCTTTTATTCATTTCATTAACCATGTTGTTCGGGCAGTGTTCGGAAAAATTCGAACTTCCCTCAGGCGATCCAGATAACGGAAAGTTGTTTCTGCCCGATAACTTCCAGGCCGTTGTGGTAGTCGATAGTCTCGAAGGAAGAGCTAGACACCTCGCTGTTAATGACAATGGTGACATCTACGTGAAGTCAAGATTCTCCAAGGAAGACAGGAGAAATGCTGCGCTTCGTGATACGAACAATGACGGAAAAGCTGACATTATCGAAACATTTGGAGCCTATGAGAAAGAACGGAGCTACGGTACCGCCATGCGTATTCATAACGGCTATCTTTACTTCAGCTCTGAACTGACAGTTTACCGGCAAAAGCTTACACCTGGAAAGCTTGTTCCGGACAGTGAGATTGAGGAGATCGTCGTGGATGACCACGCACACGGAATGCACGAGCATATTGCCAAACCGATATGCTTCGACAACAAAGGCAATCTTTATGTTCCCTATGGCGCGCCGTCAAATTCATGCCAGGAGATCAATCGGACACCAGCTGTTCCAGGCATCGATCCTTGTCCGCAACTTGCGGATCATGGTGGCGTGTGGAGATTTGATGCAAACAAGAAAAAGCAGACCCAGAAAGATGGCCATAAATTTGCGACTGGTATACGCAGCGTTGTAGCTATGGAGTGGAATCCAATGGATGATAATCTGTATCTTGTAATGCATGGCAGGGATGATCTTTTGCGTTTATGGGCAAGCATTTTCAATCCATGGGAGAGTGCCCTGTTGCCGTCAGAAGAATTTATTAAAGTAACTGACGGTTCTGACTTCGGCTGGCCATACTGTTATTATGATCAGATCAAAGGAAAGAAAGTACTAGCTCCGGAGTATGGTGGCGACGGTGACAGTGTGGGGAGATGTGATAAGTTCGAAAGCCCTATTATGGGCTTTCCAGGCCATTGGGCTCCGAATGACCTGTTCTTTTATACGGGCGACCAATTTCCAGAACGGTATAAGCAAGGTGCGTTTGTCGCTTTTCATGGTTCTACGAACCGCGCGCCATATCCACAATCCGGGTACTTCATTTGCTTCGTTCCTTTTGAAAATGGCAAACCAACAGGGGAGTGGGAAGTATTTGCCGATGGATTTGCTGAAGTAGATCCAATCGTCAGCGTTAGCAATGCTGTGTATAGGCCGATGGGCATTGCAATGGGGCCTGATGGATCTTTGTACATCGCTGAAACGGAGAAGGGAAAGATCTGGAGGATAATGTACAAAGGCGATAAAGACAAGTTCGGGAAGGAACAGCTCGCAGCAATGGAAAAAAGAAAAGAGTTGTCGCACATTAGAACACCAGACATTAAGAATGATAACCTGGACAAAGGCATTGCAGCACCTGGCGAAAAAATATATGATATCTACTGCGCTACTTGTCACCAGAAAGATGGCAAAGGTGCGTCTGGCAGATTTCCTCCGCTTGCAGGGACGGATTGGGTGACCGGCGACAAAACTCGATTGATCACGCTTGTGCTGAACGGGCTGGAGGGAACCATTACGGTGAACGGCGAGACGTTTATTAATGCCATGCCTCAACACAGTTTTCTCAGTGATGAAGAAGCTGCAAACGTGCTTAGTTATATTAGACAGAATTTCGGAAACAAGGCGAGCGCGGTAAAGCCTGAAGAAGTGAAATCTATACGCAATTCTTTACCATCGAAAAAAAGAAGTTGAACTAACCCAAATTAATTTTAATGTATAACCTCTAAAACTTTAATACCATGAAAGAACAAAGAAGATCTACCCTAAAAAAGATTTTTGCATCCATTGCAGGTGTTGTTGGACTCGGCGTTACGACCGCCAAGGCTGATGCTGCTCCTGAAAAAGAAGTCTTTAATGTTGTGAAAGACGATCAGGATGTGCCGTTATTCTCGGGCTCTACAAGGCTTGGCAATCTTGTTTTCATCGCAGGCAAGGGCGCTCACTTTGATGGCGATATCACATCGCATACTAAACACGTCCTCGACGAATTGGAAAAAGAATTGATTAAAGCGGGCTCTTCAATGGAAAAAGTGTTGAAGTGTAGTGTGTTTCTTCACGATCTGAGTGATTACAAGGCAATGAACGAAGCATATAAAGGTCGTTTTGGGAGCAAGCCCCCCGTGCGCACAACGGTAGCGGTGTATGGCGGAGTCCCTGGCGACTCACTAGTAGAGATTGACTGCATTGCATACGTCTGATCGAGGCTAATTTTTGCTAACCTAAACCATTTACTTCCTATGCGTCAAAAAATGCTTATTCTTTTGCTCGGGCTCTTTTTTATTTCCCTGCAGTCGGGTGCCCAGGATTATACGATCGTCATCAAGGGCGGACACGTGATCGACCCAAAAAACAAGATCAATGAGGTGATGGACGTCGCGATCAAGGATGACAAAATTGCCCTGGTTGCTAAGAACATCGATCCAAAACAAGCCCAGGTCATTGATGCAAAGGGATTCTTTGTAACACCGGGCCTCATCGATATCCATTCCCATAATTTCTTTGGAACAAAGGAGGATCACTACCTCGGTGATGGATTTGAAGCGCTGCCGCCAGATGGATTTACTTTCAGAACGGGAGTAACCACTGTAGTCGACTGTGGTGGAGCTGGATGGAAAACTTTTACCACGTTCAAGGCACAGACTATCGAGCATTCGAAGACCAGGGTGTTATCGTTTCTCAACATTGTCGGTGAAGGCATGCGTGGAGGTGCCTATGAGCAAAACCTCAATGATATGGATGCAAAGATGACTGCATACGTCGTCCGTCAACACAAGGAGATTGTAGGTATCAAGGTGGCGCACTATATGGGTAAGGAATGGGATCCCGTTGATCGTGCTGTAGAAGCCGGCAATATTGCAAATGTGCCCGTGATCATCGACTTTGGTGGAAACACTCCTCCACTTTCTATCGAAGAACTCTTTTTTAAACATCTTCGCCCTGGCGATATTTTCACTCATGCATTCTCACAGCTTGCTTCGCGAATGCCAATCGTGAATGCTCAGGGACAACTGCTTCCTTTTGTTGTTGAAGCACAGAAAAGAGGTATTATCTTCGACGTCGGACATGGCGGCGGAAGCTTCCGTTTCTCACAGGCGATACCTGCACTGAAGAGCGGCTTTCGTCCCAACACCATTAGTACAGATTTTCATACGGGAAGTATGAATGCAGGAATGAAGGATCAGCTTAACGTGATGTCCAAGTTTCTGAACATGGGGATGACCGTTCAGGAAGTGATTGCAGCCTCAACGTTGCACCCTTCTCAGGTAATTCATCGCGAGGAGCTAGGGCATATTTCCGTGGGCGCGGTTGCCGATGTGGCCGTCTTCAGTTTAAGGAAGGGTAAGTTTGGATTCATCGATTCTTCAGGATTCAGAATGGATGGCGAGCAAAAGCTGGACTGCGAGCTCACCGTACGTGAGGGAAAAGTAGTATACGACCTCAACGGGATATCGAGACCACTTTGGAATAAATGAGGAATGAAGAATGAGGAATGAGGAATGAGGAATGAGGAATAGATTATTCGATAAGGCAATTTGATTCTCCATCTTTTTGGGATGAATATGGAA
>Ga0111538_10010337_pt1 | contig 12414 bp, 10 predicted proteins | sample SoiMethybrSBSTD1_FD_79669 | JGI IMG/M metagenome (GOLD analysis project Ga0111538, IMG submission 79669) | Bulk soil microbial communities from a Populus tree surrounding site in Tennessee, USA - Soil MetaG P. TD hybrid SBSTD1 (version 2)... | ecosystem: Environmental > Terrestrial > Soil >...
CGCGACGTCGCGCAGCTCGAGCTGCTCGAGGTGCCCGTCGCCGCGCGCCTCGACGACCTCGACGCCCTTGCACACCTCGATGTTCTTTGCGTCTTCGATGCGGTCCGCGAGGTACTTCGCCATCGCGGGGCTGAGCGAGGGGGCGCGCACCAGCACGGAGACGCTCTTCGCGTAACGCGCGAAGAACAGCGCGCCCTGGCCCGCCGAGTTGGCGCCTCCCAGGACCGCGACGTGCTGCTCGCGGTAGAGCGCCGCCTCCGACATCGATGCGCCGTAGTAGATGCCCGCGCCGACCAGCCCGGATACGCCGGGCACCGCCAGCTCGCGCACCGCCATGCCGGTGGCGAGCACCATCGCGTGACACGACACCTCGCTCCCGTCGTCGAGCGTCACGATGCGGAAGGGATCCTCGCGGCGGACGCGTGACACGTGGCGGCCGACCAGCATCTCGGCGCCGAAGCGCTTGGCCTGCGCCACCGCGCGCTGGGCGAGATCGGCGCCGGTGACGCCGCTCGGGAAGCCCAGGTAGTTCTCGATCATCGCGCTCGCCCCGAACTGCCCGCCCGGCGCGTTCTGCTCGATCAGCAGGGCGTGCAGACCCTCGGTGGCGGCGTACACCGCGTTCGCGAGCCCGGCCGGGCCGCCGCCGATGATGACGACGTCGTAGAACGGGCGTTTCGCGAGCGTGTGCAGGCCCGCCTTGTCGGCGAGCGCGGCGTTCGCGGGCGCAATCAGGTGGCCGCCGTCCCGGAAGAGCACGATCGGCAAGCGCGGCGAATCCCCCGCGAGCGAACGGACCAGCTCGCGGCTCGGCGCGTCCTCGTCGATGTCGACCCACTGGTAGGGCACCTGGTTGCGCGCCAGGAACTCGCGCGCCGCGAAGCTCTGCGGCGACCAGCGCGATCCCAGGACGCGGATGCCCTGGAACGGGGGATGCACGTTTCTCACCCACTCCTCGAGCAGATCGTCGAGCACCGGGTAGAGCTTCTCATCCGGCGGATCCCATGGCTTGCGGAGGTAGTGATCGAGTTGGACCTCGTTGATCGCGGCGATCGCCGCGTCGGTGTCGGCGTAGGCCGTCAGCAGTGTCCGCTTCGCGTCGGGGTAGAGCTTGCGCGCCTCGCACAGGAACTCGGTCCCCGCCATGTGCGGCATGCGCTGGTCCACGAGCAGCAGCGCGACCGCGTCCCCGCGCGCAAGAAGCTCGCGCAGGGTACCCAGGGCCTCCGGGCCCGATGTCGACGTCACGATCCGGAAGCGATCGGCATACTTGCGCCGCAGGTCCCGCTCGATCGCTCTCAGCACCTCGTGATCGTCGTCGACCGCGAGCACGGCCGGCTTGGCCGGCTTGTCCGTCACTACGCCTCCTTGTGCGCGTGCCGCGCCAGGAAGGCCTCGATCTTGGCGAGCTCGAACCGGTTGAGGCCGACGATGCGGGTCCCGGCGCGGAACCCCGGCGGGACGATGGTCAGCGCCTCGGCCTTGCTCTCGACCTCGACGATCATCCACGCGCTGTGGACGCCGTCCTTGCAGCCCCACTCGGCGTTGGTCAGGAAGTGGGAGCCGGTCGACAGGAACACCTGCACTGCACGCGTGCAGGCGATGGTGTCGGACTCGTGCGGGACTTCGATCAGGAACTTCGGCACGGCGAGCCTCCTCTAGGGTTGAGTCTTCACGCGCGGCAGGGTCACGCGGAACACCGTGCGGCCGGGACGTGAATCGACTTCGATGTGGCCGTCGTGCTGCTGGACCAGCCGGCGCACGATGTCGAGGCCGAGACCGGTGCCCTGGCCGACCGCCTTGGTGGTGTAGAACGGCTCGAAGATCTTCTCGAACTTCTCGGGGGGCACGCCGGGTCCGTCGTCCACCACGGTCACGAGCACCTTGTCCGCGCGGCAGCCGGCCTTGACCTCGACGGTTCCGGATGCGGGCGCAGCGTCGATCGCGTTGTCGATCAGGTTCATCCACACCTGGTTGAGCTCGCCGCCGAAGCCATAGACGATGGGCAGATCCTCCGCGACCTCGAGGGTCACGGTCAGGGACTTGGCCCGCGCCTTGGCGCTCAGCATGGCGACGCTGTCGGAGAGCCCCTGCCCGATGGCCACGGGTTCCGCGACGTTCGCCTGGTCCATGTGGGTGAACCCCTTGATCGCGGCCACCAGCTGGTGGATGCGCCGCGCCGCGATCTCGACTTCGTTCGCGAGCAGCCGGGTCCGGCAGCTCGCGCCGATCGAGCGCAGCGCGAACGGCAGCGCATCGCTTCCGACCGAGTCGGCGAGCCGGTCCAGCGCAGCGGGTGTGAGCGCGGTCTCTGCGAGGTCCTCCGCGAGCGCCGCGCTGAGCCCGTGGCGCGCCAGCCATTCGCCCACCGCCTCCTCGCGATCGGAGCGCTCGAGCGGCGTCAGCGCCGCGCGCGCCCCGGGATCGTTGCACAGGGTGCGCACCCGGCCGATCTCCTTGAGCTGATCCGCCGACAGATGCGCTCCCCCGAGCGCGAGCGATGACGCCTCCATCTCGAACACGCGGCCCGAAAGCTCGCGCGCGCTGCGCGCCAGGGCGGAGGCCGGATTGTTCAGCTCGTGCGCCAGCCCGGCGGAGAGCCGCCCGAGCGACAGGAGCTTCTCGTCGTGCAGGTCGGCCTTGGTGAAGCGCCGGGCGCGGTCCAGCATGACGTGCACTAGGATCGCCGTGACCTCGTGACAGCGGGAGATCATCTCCGGGAAGTGCTCGCGGTCCACCGCCAGCATCTCCACCGGCTCGTCCACCGTGGTCGTGCCCGGCGGGCTCTGCATGCGCGAGAACGGCAGGAGCCCGCTCACGTCGCCCGCGCTCCACTCCATGACCTTGCGCGGCCCCGCCCCGCGGTCCACCCGGATCGAGAAGTGCCCGGAGAGCACGATGTAGAGCGCGCGGATCGGCTCGCTCGACTGCGAGACCACGTCGCCGATCTCGAAGCGCTGGAGCTTGCCGTGCGCCGCCAGCCACTCGAGCTGCTCGGGCGGGGCGGATCCGAGCGTACGGTGTTTCACGAGACGCTGAACCAGGTCGTTCCGGGTGGTCATGGAGTCGCTCCGGGCGGGAGAGATGGCACGGCGCTTGATAATAGCCAATTGCCGACTCTGCGCTGAAGCAGCCCGTGCCCTCCTGCAGCGTTGCCCATCGCAACTTGCCGCCCGAGGCCGCGTGCCCCACTCTGTCCGCGGCTGCCGGCCCCGCGGCGGCTTCGATCCCGCGCTTCTTTCACCGGTTCGCCCGCCCATGCCCTTCGCCGAGATCGCGCTCCCGCTGCCGCTGCGCCAGACCTTCCTCTACCGCGTGCCCGAGGGCCTGGACGGCGACGTGCGCCCGGGCGTGCAGGTGCAGGTGCCGTTTCGCGGCGCCACGAAGCGCGGGTTCGTGGTGGCGCGCGCCAGCGAGAGCGCGCGCGACGAGGTGCGCGACCTGATCGGGCTCACCGGCGCGCCGCCGATCTCCCCGCACCTGTTGAGCCTGGCACTCTGGATCGCCGACTACTATCTGGCGCCGCTCGGCGAGGTGCTGGCGGCCACGCTGCCGGGCGGGCTCGAAGGGTTCGCGAAGAGCCGCGGCAGGCGGCTCGCGGTCGAGGATCCGGTGGTGCCGATGCCGCTGCCCGAGCGCTTCACGCTCACGGCCGAGCAGCGCAGCGCGATCGCCACGATCGAGGGCGCGCTGGCGCGCCGCGGGTTCGCGCCGTTCCTGCTCCACGGCGTGACGGCGAGCGGCAAGACCGAGGTCTACCTGCGCGGCGCGGCGGCCGCGCGCGAAGCCGGCGGGCAGACGCTGGTGCTGGTGCCGGAGGTGGCGCTCGGCGGCCAGCTGGTGCGCGACTTCCGCCGCCGCTTCGGGAGGCGCGTCGGGGTACTCCACTCCTACCTGTCGGTGGGGGAGCGGCGCCGCAACTGGGAGCTGGCGAGCCGCGGCGCGCTCGACGTGGTGGTGGGGGCGCGCTCCGCGGTGTTCGCGCCGCTAGCGAGCCTCGGGCTGATCGTGGTGGACGAGGAGCACGAGCCGGCATACAAGCAGAGCACGCAGCTCCGCTACCACGCCCGCGACGTCGCGGTGCGGCGGGCGCAGATGCTCGGCATCCCGGTGGTGCTGGGCTCGGCCACGCCCGCGCTCGAGTCGCACGCCAACGTGGCGCGCGGCAAGTACAAGCTGCTCGCGCTGCCGCGGCGCGTCGACCGGCGCGCGCTGCCCGAGATCCGCGTGGTGGATCTGCGGCGCGAAGCGGCGGCCGGCGCGCTGCTGTCGCGCCCGCTGCGCGCTGCGCTCGCCGAGCGCATCGAGCGCCGCGAGCAGGCGCTGCTGTTCCTGAACCGCCGCGGGCACTCGCACTACACCCAGTGCCGCGCGTGCGGCTGGGTGCCGGAGTGCCCGCATTGCGACATCGCGCTCACCCTCCACCTCGCGCCGCGCGCGTGGCGCTGCCACTACTGCGATCACGCCGAGGCCGCGGGCGACGCCTGCCGCAAGTGCGGCGAACGGCTGCTGCGCTTCGGCGGCGCCGGCACGCAGCGCGCGGAGCGCGAGATCGCGGCCGCGTTCCCCGCCGCGCGCATCGCGCGGCTCGACACCGACGTGGCGCGCGAGCGCGACAAGGTCGCCGAGATCCTCGCCGCCTTCGGGCGAGGCGAGTCCGACATCCTGCTCGGCACCCAGATGATCGCGAAGGGCTTCGATTTCCCGCGGGTCACGCTGGTGGGCGTGCTCGACGCCGACGTCGCGCTCCACCTGCCCGACTTCCGCGCCGCGGAGCGCGCATGGCAGCTGCTCACCCAGGTCGCGGGGCGCGCCGGGCGCGGCGCCGTTCCGGGCGAGGTGCTGATCCAGACCTGCACCCCGGATCATCCGTCGATCGCGGCCGCCGTGCTCGGCGACGAGCGCGGGTTCCTCGAGCGCGAGCGGAAGGAGCGCGAGGAGGCGGGCTATCCGCCCGCGCTGCGGATCGCGGCGCTGCTCTTCTCCGGCAAGGAGGAGGCGCAGGTCGAGCAGTCGGCCGCGCGCGTCGCGGAAGCGCTGCGCGCGGATGCTGCGCTCGCGGATGTGACCGTGCTCGGGCCCGCGCCGCAGATGTTGAGCCGCATGCGCGGCCAGCATCGGAGCCACATCATGCTCAAGGCAGCGTGCGCCGGCGTGCTGCGCGCGGCGGCGACACGCGCGCTCGAGGTCGCGGAGCAGACCCAGCGCCCGCGCGCGGTGCGCGTGGTGGCGGACATCGACCCGTACGACGTGCTCTGAGCCGGCCGCGGCCTGGCTCTCCAGCGCACCCGTCGCAGCGGCGTCGCGCCTGTCTCCGGGGCGCCACGCCCCAGCGCTCCGCCCCGCCGGCAGGCGCCATCGGGGAGGCCTTTCCACGCCCCGCCCCAACCCGCCCTCTGCCTTGACGCTCCGTCACTTGCGGCCCTAGTGTCGCTGCGGGGTGCGCATTTGCCCCGGCTTTGGCGCCGGTTGGCACTCTTCCCGCATCCCGAAGGTCAGGGAATGTCCCAACGATCGAATGCAAGCCGCGGCGCCGCCACCGGCGCCGCTTCCACCCCCCCGGCTGCCGCCACCGAGCCGGGGCCGCTCCTGCGTTTCGAGGAGGTGCGCGAGAATCCCCGGGTGCGCTTCTACGTGCGCAAGGCGGACGAAGCGCTGGCGGAGATCGGTTACACCGAGCACGGCGAGCGCCACGTCGGGCTGGTGGCCCGCATCGCCTTCAACGTCTTGAAGCGTCTCGGCTATCCCGAGCGCACCGCCGAGCTGGCGGCGATCGCCGGCTACCTGCACGACATCGGCAACGCGGTGAACCGCGACCACCATGCCCAGATCGGGGCGGTGATGGCGATGCAGCTCCTCACCGACATGGGAATGGCGGACGAGGAGATTCTGCAATGCATGGGCGCGATCGGGAACCATCACGAGAACGACGGCGACCCGGTGAGCCCGGTGGCGGCGGCCGTGATCCTGGCGGACAAGAGCGACGTGCACCGCACGCGGGTGCGCAATCCCGACATGATCAAGTTCGACATCCATGACCGCGTGAACTACGCAGTCGAGAAGAGCTTTCTCAACGTGGACGAGGCCGCGAAGAGCATCACCCTGGAGCTGACGGTGGATACCGCGATCTCCCAGGTCATGGAGTACTTCGAGATCTTCATGACCCGCATGCTGGCCTCACGCAAGGCAGCCAAGTTTCTCGGCGTCTCGTTCGGTCTCACGGTCAACGGCAATCGGCTGACGTGAGCAAGGAGGAGCACGTGAACGTTCGTGGCATCGGGGTCGGGGTCGCGGTGGCCGCGCTGGCGGGCGTGATGGCGCCGGGGGCGGCCGTGGCCCGCAACCCGCATTGCGCCGGCGGCATCCAGTACGTCGTGGGGGGCCTGAAGGACAAGGGCATTGGCAACACCGAGGACTACCAGCGCCAGATGCAGAAGGCGATTCAGCAGCTCGAGGCGTGCGCGACCGAGGACTCGCTGGACTACGAGGCGATCGGATACCTGGGCTGGGCCTACGCCGAGGTGGACAGCTGCGGGCCGGCAGGGAAGTGGTTCGCGCGGGCGATCGACGGTCTGACCGCCAAGGGCGACAAGAAGAAGGCGGAGATCGCGGCCAACAACCGCATCTCCTACTGGGTGTCCAAGCTGAACGACGGCGTCAGCAAGATCGGCAGCGCCCAGAGCGCATATCCGGACTTCAGCAAGAAGGCCGAGAACGACGCGGACAAGACGCTCAAGGCCGAGGCCGAGAAGTACTACGGCATGGCGATCAAGAGCCTGACCGGCGCCATTCAACTTCGCCCCGCGGAGCCACAGGCCTACCGCAACCTGGGCTCGGTCTACCTTTATATGTACGATTTTCCGGCAGCGGAGAGAGTGTTTCGCGACGGGCTCAAGGCCGCGCCCGAGGACTCTTCGCTCAAGGTGGCGCTCAAGATCGCGCGCGTCAATTACGCCAACCAGCTCAACGACGAGAAGAAGTACGACGAGGCGATCGCCTTCTTCGGCGACCTGCTGAAGAACGACCCGGAGAACGCCGACCTGCACTCGAGCCTCGGCAGCTCCCACCTGAACAAGGCGCAGACGCTCCAGGGCGATGCGCGCAAGCCGGAGTTCAAGCTCGCGGGCGCCTCGTATCAGAAGGCGGGGGAGCTCAAGAAGGACGATCCCGACCTGTTCTTCAACTCCGCGGTCGCCTACCAGAACGCGGGCGACCAGGTCGCGGCCGAGGGGATGTGGCGGGCAGCGCTCAAGATGAGGCCCGATGACGTCGAGATCAAGACCGGCCTCGCCGGGACGCTCGCGGAGCTCGGCAAGCTACCGGAAGCGATCACCGTGCTGCGCTCTGCGATCGACACCGCGCCCAAGGAGAAGAAGCTCCACCGCCAGCTCGGCGGCGTCTACAGCAAGGCGAACAACAACCCGAAGGCGACCGAGGAGCTGATGATCTTCCTGGCGCTCCAGAACGGGCAGGCGGCCCCCGATGCCGCGGCCGCCGCCAAGGCGGCCCCGGCGGGCTCGGAGGCGGCGAAGACTCTGGCCGCCATGGGCGCCCCCGAAGAGGTCTATCCCTGGGAGGCGCAGGGCGAGAAGTACGAGAGCTGGTTTTACTGGTCGAAGAAGCAGGCCTACCACTTCAAGTCCGGCGTGCTGTCCGCGAAGTCGGACTGGAGCGGCTCCTCCGGCGCGACCGGCTCCCGGAACTAGCGGCGCACGCTCGCGGATTCCGCGGCACCCGTCGCACGAGCCCTGCGCGTGACCGACCGGCTCGACTCTGCCACCGTCGCCGTGCTGGGGTTCGGCCATCAGGGTGAAGCCCAGGCCCTGAACCTGCGCGACTCCGGCGTCCGGGTGGTGGTGGGCGCGCGCGAGGGTGCGGGCGCCGGACGCGCGCGAGCGCACGGGCTCACGGTGCTGGGTCTCGAGGACGCCGTGCGCGGCGCGCAGGTGGTCGCCGTCATGCTCCCCGACGAGCGGGTGCCGTCACTCTGGCCCGGTCTCGCTTCGGCCTTCGCGGCCGACGCCGGGGTGGTCTTCGCCCACGGCTTCAACCTGGTCTATTCGGACCTGGCGTTTCCGGCGCGCTCGGACGTCGTTCTGGTCTCGCCGACCGGGCCGGGGCGGGTGCTGCGCGAGGCCTACCGTCGGGGCGAGCGGCTCCCGGCCTACGTCGCCGCCCACCGCGACCGGAGCGGGCAGGCGATGGGGCTGGCCGAAGCCTACGCCGCGCGCATCGGCACATCGCCGCTGTGGCGCACGACCCCGCGCGAGGAGACCGAGGTGGATCTCTTCGGCGAGCAGGTGGTGCTGTGCGGCGGGCTCCTCTCGCTCGTCGCCGCCGCCCACGAGACCCTGGTGGAGCGCGGCTACTCGCCCGAAATCGCCTATCTTGAGTGCGTGCACCAGCTCAAGTACCTGGCCGACCTGCTCCACGAACGCGGCCCGGCCGGCTTCCGCGCCGGGATCAGCGGCACGGCGCTGTTCGGGGCGATGACGCGCGGGCCCCGGGTGGTCGGCCAGGCGACCCGGAACGAGATGAAGGCGATCCTCGAGGAGATCCGGAGCGGCGCCTTCGCGCGGGAGTGGGCCGCAGAGGCCACCCGCGGACCCGGCCGGCTCGCCGCGGAGATCGAGCGGGCCCGGATTCTCCCGATCGAGGAGGCAAGACGTCGCGCCCTCGGAGCCGAGCCCGGGGACCCCGGCGGCGGAAAATCGCGCAACACCTTGTCCAAAGACTGATTGACAGCTTTTCGCGGGGCTTGTTAGCCTCCGCCGTCAGTGGTCGCTCTCGCGGCCAACCGGCTTTACGTCAGGAGGGCGAGATGACGAAGGCGGATATCGTGGATCAGATTTCGGAGCGGACGGGCCTTACCAAGAAGGACGTCGCCGAGACGGTGGACTCGTTCCTCAATGCCGTTGCGCGCGCGCTGCAGAGCGGCCATCACATCGAGATCCGCGGCTTCGGCACGTTTCGCGTCAAGGATCGCAAGTCTCGGATCGCGCGCAATCCCCGCACCGGAGAAGCGGTTCCGGTGCCGCCGCGCAAGGTCCCGGTCTTCAAGGTCTCGAAGGAGCTGAAGGACATGGTGGCGCAAGGCTAGAGCGCCCAGGCCGGCCGAAGCACCGAGCAAGAATTACGCGGGGCGGGAGATCCTTCCGATCTTCCGCCCCGCGTCGCTTCCTGCCGGCTCGTTCCGGCAAGTCCATTCAGTCGCGGCTGTTCCGGATCATCACGAGCCGCAGGAGCTGGAGCGCCGCCATCGCGGCCGCAGCCACGTACGTGAGGGCGGCGGCATCGAGCACCCGCTTCGCGCCCGAGACCTCCTGCGGGGCGATCGAGCCCGAAGCCGTGAGCTGCGCCAGCGCCCGCTTCGATGCGTCGAATTCGACCGGCAGCGTGATCAGGTGGAACACCACCGCGCCGCTGAACAGCAGGATCCCGATGTCCATCAGCGTCTTCGACATCCCGGGAATATTGAAGAAGAGTCCGATGAAGAAGAGCGGGAACGCCGCCATGCTGCCGATGCTCGCGACCGGAGCGATCGCGCTGCGGATGGCGAGCCCCGGGTAGCCCTGCGCGTGCTGCAGCACGTGGCCGACCTCGTGCGCCGCGACCGCGATCGATGCGATCGAATCGCCGCGGGCGGTCCCCGTCGAGAGCCGGACGCTCTTCGCGCGCGGGTCGTAGTGGTCGCTCAGGACCCCTCCGACCTCCTCGACCTGAACGTCGGTCACGCCGTTCATGCGCATGATCGACTTGGCCATCGCGGCCCCGGTCATGCCGTTCGCCGCACGCACACGTGACATCTGCGCGTAGGTGCTCTGTACCTTCCATTGCGCCCACATGGCGAACGCCATCGCCGGCAGGAGCAGAATGAACGTGGGATCGAAACCGAACATGAACATGGGTCGGGAAACTCCTCGCGTACGGGATCGGGCCGCGCGCCTTTGCGGCGCGGCGCCCGGGCGCGACAGGATCTACGCGGCCTGCCGGCGCCGGGTTGCTTCATCCCATCAGATGGCATCGGGCCGCGTAGGTTGTCAAGCCTCGGTCATGTAGACTCGATGGCCTTCCCGGAGGCGAAGCGATGAACCAAGCCGTGGACCTGCGCAGCGACACCGTGACCCGGCCGACGCCCGGCATGCGGCGCGCGATCGCGGAGGCCGTGGTCGGCGACGACGTGTTCGGCGACGACCCGACAGTACAGGAGCTGGAGCGCCGCGTGGCGCGCGAGACCGGCAAGGAAGCCGCGCTGTTCGTGCCGAGCGGCACGATGGGGAACCAGCTCGCGATCCGCGTGCACACGCATCGCGGCGACGAGGTTCTGGTCGAAGCGGACTCCCACATCTATCTGTGGGAGCAGGGCGGGCTGGCGGCGAACTCGGCATGCCTGGCGCGCACCGTGCGCGGCGAGCGCGGCGCGCTCTCGCCGGAGATGGTCGAGGAGGCGGTCTCCGAGTCGGACGATCACGTGGCGCGGCTCTCGCTGGTGTGCCTCGAGAACACGCACAACCGCGCGGGCGGGGCGATCGTGCCGCTCGAGCGGCTGCGCGCGACGTCGGCGGCGGCGCATGCCCACGGCCTCAAGGTCCACCTCGACGGCGCGCGCCTGTGGAACGCGAGCGTGGCGACCGGAATCCCGATCGCCACATGGGCCGCGACCGCCGACACGGTGATGATGTGCTTCTCGAAGGGGCTGGGCGCACCGATAGGCTCGATCCTCGCGGGGCCCGCGCCGCTCATGGTCCAGGCGCGGCGGGTGCGCAAGCTGTGGGGCGGCGGGATGCGGCAGGTCGGGATCCTCGCCGCCGCCTGCCTCTACGCGCTCGATCACCACGTCGCGCGCCTCGCGGACGATCACCGGCGGGCGCGCACGCTGGCCGCCGGGCTCGAGGACGTGCCGGGCGTGAAGGCGGTGGCGCCGGACACCAACCTGGTCTACATCGAGCTCGAGTCGCTCGATCCCGCGGAGCTGCTCGCGGGCCTCGAAGCGCGCGGCGTGCGCATGTCGCAGTACGGCCCGCGCCTCCTGCGCGCGGCCACCCACCTCGACGTCGACGATCGCGGGATCGAGCGCGCGATCGCGGCGCTTCAGGAGGTCGCGGTCGAGCGGGCCGGCGCGACGGGCCGCTGAGGCGCCCGCGCCACCGGCCGCAAGATCAGAACTGGAACGTCAGCGCGACATGCTGCACGTCGTCGAAGAAATCGCTCACCTGCTCCCCGGCGTAGTCCAGCCACAGGTGGCTGGTCCCGATCGCCATGCGGAGTCCGACGCCGTAGGTGAGGCCGAACAGATCGCTCCCGTCGCTCGTGAACTTGTAGCCGGCGCGCAGCGCGTAGTCCTTGCGGTACAGGTACTCGGCTCCGAGGCGCCCCTCGTCCACCATGAAGCTGTTGCTCGAGTAGAGGCCGTGGAGGGTGAGCGTTCCCTGCGGCATGTGCACGGCCGGGTACGAGAGCCCGAACTGGAAGTACGTCGGCAGCTCGAAGCCCGCGGAGCTCGAGGACAGGGCCCGCTTGGCCGCGTTGGGATCGTCGCCGCTGACCTGCTGGAGCCGCTCGAGGTCGGTCCCGGTGAACTCCGGAGCCGGCCCCACGTTCTTCATCGCGAGGCCGAAGCGCAGGCCGCGATAGTCGGTGTCGTACTGGAAGCCGAAATCGAGCGAGAAGCCGCGCGCGTTCTCCTGCAGGATGTCCTCGTTCAGGTAGGCGATCGTTCCGCCGAACGCCACGCGGTCGGTGAGCTCGCGGCCGTAGGACAGGCCGATCACGGCGAAGGTCGGCGAGAAGATCTCCCCGGTGCCGTCGGGCGCGCTCTCGGTCGTGCGCTCGATGTCACCGACGCTCAGCGCCTTCACGCTGATCCCGAGCGTTCCCACATTCCCCATCTTCTGGGTCAGGGCGACGTAGTTGAGGTCCATGTCGGCGATGAGGCGTGAGTAGCTGAACATCACCTCGGTGGGGGCCGTCCCCATCGCGAGGCCGCCCGGGTTGTAGAACAGCGCCTCCACGCCCGAGATGTTGCCCAGGTCGGCGCCGCCCATCCCCAGGCTGCGCACGCCCACGCCGATCCGCATCTCGTCCGCGCCGCTGGTGCCGAGGCGCTCGGGCGAGCCCGCGAGGGCCGGGGCGGAGGTCAGTGTCAAAGCCATGAGCACGATCCATCGGGTCGTCTTCATGTTCGTCAAACTCCTCTCGTTCATGACGGTTCGATCCCTATCGGTTCGCACCGGGCTAGTAGTTGTTGAGACGCTCTTTCTCGACGAAGACCGCCACCTTGCCGATCTTGGTGCCGACCCCCGGGGCGTCCACGTGGAAGACATAGATCCCGCTGCCCACGGGCAGCCCGTTGTCGGTCTCGAGATTCCAGGTCAGCTGCGACGTCGCGTCGTTCTTCTGGATCGTGCGCACCAG
>Ga0111538_10010338_pt1 | contig 12413 bp, 14 predicted proteins | sample SoiMethybrSBSTD1_FD_79669 | JGI IMG/M metagenome (GOLD analysis project Ga0111538, IMG submission 79669) | Bulk soil microbial communities from a Populus tree surrounding site in Tennessee, USA - Soil MetaG P. TD hybrid SBSTD1 (version 2)... | ecosystem: Environmental > Terrestrial > Soil >...
GACTCCGCTTCGTCGATGGAACCCAACACGTCCTTGACGCGCGTGAAGAACGTTCGACCTTCATCGGTAAGCGACAAGCGACGGGTCGTTCGCTGAAGCAGGCGCACGCCGAGTCGTTGCTCCAGGTTGCTGATGTGGCGTGACACGGCCGTCTTTGAAAGACCGGTTACATCTGCGGCTGCGACGAAGCTGCCCGCTTCGACGACCGCTGCAAAGCTGCTCATCTCCTGGATCTTGCTCATGGATTGTCCCGAAAAACGTGACTATCAATCCCGCCAGACCATATTTATCACAGAAGACGCATGCAATAACCTCATGTCCATGGTTTTTCACGAGGCACAAGGCATGAAAGCTCCGGTTCTCTTCATCTCTCATGGTGCGCCGACCTTTGCTATTGAGCCGGGCGTGCTTGGGCCGGAGCTGGAAAAACTGGGCAAGCGCATGGCCGGAATCCGGTCTGTTCTCGTGATTTCGCCTCACTGGCAGACGCGGAACGTCAAGGTCATGACGACGCCTGAGCCGGAAACGATCCACGACTTCGGCGGGTTCTCACCTGAGCTTTATCGGTTGCGATATCCCGCGGCAGGACAGCCCGACATCGCTGCGCGTGCCGCATTGCTGCTGCAGCGCGCTGGCGTGGAAGCGACGCTTGATGACACGCGCGGTCTCGATCACGGCGCGTGGGTGCCGCTGCGACACCTGTTCCCCGATGCAAGCACGCCAGTGTTTCAGGTATCGATGCCGCATGATCTCGATGCCAGGCGAGCCTTCAACCTCGGACGAGCTTTGGCGCCGTTGCGAGAGAGCGGTGTACTCATAGTCGGCTCGGGCAGTCTGACGCACAACCTGTACGAGTTTGCTGCTCGTGCATCGAGCTCGGCGCAATACGCGGAAGAATTCGCGCAGTGGGTGCGCGAAGCTGTGATCCGAAAGGAGACCGAGCGGCTGCTCTCTTATCGAAGGCAGGCTCCGCATGCCGAGCGCGCACATCCGACGGAAGAGCACTTCCTGCCGCTGCTGGTTGCGCTCGGCGCAGCAACCGATGCCGATGACGTCATCGCCATCGATGGCGGCATGACTTACGGAATCCTGTCGATGGATTCGTTCGCCTGGGGCGTGGGCACCTCCGGGAACACACTCAGAACTCGCGTGCGGCACCGCACGGATTCGACAGATCTGTCCGACGACACTGTCGCTGCTATCTGCCATCCGTTGCAGTTCATCTCACCCGAGGTGCAGCCATGACGATCGCACTCATCGGCGCGAGCGGCTATGTAGGCTCGGCCATTTTGCATGAAGCATTGTGGCGCGGGCATCACGTCACCGCGGTGGGTCGCGCCGAAGGCGCACGAGATGCCCTACAACTGTTGCGCGGGACCATGCTGAGTCCATCGGCGCTTCTCGAGCGCGGAATACGAACGGGCAAGTTCCGGCTTGGAACAGATCAGCTGTTGGTGGATGCCGCCGGCGAAAGCTACATCTCTCTGGAGGACTACGCGGTGGCCATGCTCGACGAGCTCGAGCGACCAATGCATTTACGTCAACGCTTTACTGTGGGCTATTGAAGGATAGGAGGTGCAAATCATGTCGAGTTTCATAGAGGCGAACAGTTACACATACGCGAGCCAACGCATCAACCAGGAAGATGTCGGCAAGCTTGCCCTGCGCATCGCGCTTGGCGTCCTGATTCTGTTTCACGGCGTCGCGAAACTGACGGGCGGGATCGACTTCATTACAGACGTGGTCGTCAAAGCCGGTCTGCCCTCATTCGTGGCTTACGGTGTCTATGTCGGCGAAATCGTCGCACCCCTGATGGTGATTGCTGGCTGGCATACGCGAATCGGCGGTGCTCTCATTGCTCTGAACATGCTTTGCGCAATCGGGCTGGCTCATACCGCGGAACTCTTGGCAATCGGACCGAGCGGCGGTTGGGCGCTCGAGCTTCAGGGCATGTTCCTGTTCGGCGCGCTCGCCGTCGAACTGCTGGGGGCCGGCAGATTCAGTGTGGATGCGCGACAGGGCGCAGCCGTCACAAATCAGATGAACAGAAAATAGGAGATTGTCAGATGAACATCGCAATCATTGGAAACGGAAATGTAGGTGGCGCACTTGCTCGTGGGCTCAAGCGTGCGGGTCATCAGGTGCGCGCGGTTGGAAACGACGGCGCAGCCATCCGCGATACGGCCGCGTCGTCAGAGCTGGTCATCTTGGCCGTGCCCTTTGGCGCGATCGATGACGTCGTGAAGGCCGCCGGAGACGTGTTTGCCGGCAAGACGGTCGTCGACGCGACGAACGCGCTCGATGCCAACATGAATCTCGCTGTTGGCTTCACGACCAGCGGCGCCGAGGAGCTTCAGAAGAAGCTGCCCAAGTCTCACGTCGTGAAGGCGTTCAACACGGTCTTCGCGCAGCATATGGAGAGTGGCAAGCTCGGAGATCAGCGACTCACTGCTTTCGTCGCAGGCGATGACGAACCCACCAGAAAGCAGGTCGTCGAGCTCGCGCGAAGCATCGGATTCGATCCCGTCGACTCAGGGCCACTGAAGAACGCGAGGCTGCTCGAGCCGCTCGCATACTTCAATATTCAGCTGGGCTACGGGCTCGGGTTGGGGACACAGATCGGATTCAAGTTGTTGCATGGGAGATCTGGATCATGAACGGTCAGACATCGAAGCCGCTGCTTGGATCGGAACTCCGGGAAGTAGTGGTCCACGGGGGCGCCGATGGATTCATACAAGACGTGCATGTGGCTGGCCACAGGCTGGTCGTAGACGAACCGCGGGCACTCGGAGGAACCGACACAGGGCCGAGCCCCTACGACCTTCTCATAAGTGCGCTTGGAGCATGCACGTCCATGACTGTGTCCCTTTATGCACGCCGGAAGCAATGGCCACTGAAGGCCGTGACGGTACGGCTACGTCACTCGAAGATCCATGCGGCCGACTGCGCGGACTGTGACACGAAGGAGGGCAAGCTCGATGGAGTCGAGCGCGACATCGAGCTGCATGGTGATTTGACCACGGAGCAGCGTGCGCAGCTGCTCGAGATGGCGAACAAGTGTCCAGTGCACAAGACGCTCACGTCAGAGATCAACATCCGCACACGGCTGGTGTGAGGAAGCGAGCGAGGGCGATGAGCCACGAACACCACCACGCGGGATCGGCGCATTCGAGCCAACCGCGTGAGCACGCAGTCCACGCGACGCCAAGCGGACACGCTGGCCACGACAAGCATGCTGGCCACAGCGTGGAGACGTTTCGAGACAAGTTCTGGATCTCGCTCGGGCTGACTATCCCGACACTTGTCTGGGGTCACATGCTTGCTCGCCTCATGGGGCGTCATGATTCGCTGCTTCCCGGCGGGCAGTGGATCGCTCCACTCTTCGGCACGGCGGTCTTCGTCTACGGCGGCTGGGTCTTCCTGCAGGGCGCCGTGCGTGAGCTGCGGGACCGGTTGCCAGGCATGATGACGCTCATCTCGCTGGCGATCTCGGTGGCATTCGTCTTTAGCGCCGCAGTCGTGTTCGGCTACCCGGGAATGCCTCTCTGGGAGGAGCTTGCGACTCTCATCACCATAATGCTGCTAGGACACTGGATCGAGATGCGCTCGATCTTCCAGGCGCAGGGCGCTCTGAAGGAACTCGCAAAGCTGCTGCCCAGCACCGCGCTTCGCGAGCTCGATGGTCGCACGGAGGAAGTGCCAATCGAGATGCTCAGAGGTGGAGATCTCGTCGTCGTTCGACCTGGCGCTCGCGTACCGGCAGATGGTTTGGTGCATGGTGGCAAGAGTTCTGTTGACGAAGCGATGATCACGGGCGAGTCACGGCCTGTCGAGAAAGCCGCAGGCGACGCAGTCATCGGCGGCACAGTCAACGGCGCGGGCTCGCTACGGGTCGAGGTCACGAGAACCGGCGAGGATTCGTCACTCGCACGCATGATGCAGCTGGTCGAGCACGCGCAGCAGTCGCGCTCGCGCGCACAGGCCTTGGCGGATCGCGCGGCTCTGTATCTAACGGTGGTCGCGGTTGGCGCTGCCGTTCTTACTGCCGTCGTCTGGAGCGCGCTTGCAGCGGACGCCGCGTTCACCGTCGAGCGAGTCGTCTCCGTTCTGGTCGTCGCTTGTCCGCATGCATTGGGGCTGGCCATCCCCTTGGTGATTGCGATCTCGACTACTCTGGGTGCGCGCAGCGGCCTGTTGGTCCGTGATCGACGTGGTTTGGAAGAAGCGCGCAAGCTCGACGCGGTGGTGTTCGACAAGACCGGGACGCTCACACTAGCCGAGCACCGTGTGGTAGGGATGCGCGTGGCCGGCGAGGTTACGGAAAACGAGGCGCTTCGCGTCGCCGCCGCAGTCGAGCGAGACTCGGAGCACCCGATCGCACGCGCCATCATTGCCAGCGCCAACGATCGCGGACTCGAGATTCCAAGGGCCGATGGGTTTCGTGCCGTTGCCGGTCACGGCGTGGAGGCGCGCATTGACAGACGCACGTTTCACGTGGGCGGGCCCAATCTGCTCAGGAAACTGGATGTTGAACCCGCGGCCGCATTGGTCGAAGCGGCGGCTGAGGCGGCGTCTCGAGGTCAATCGACGGTCTACCTCATCGAGGAGCGACGAGCGCTGGCAGTCTTCGCAGTCGCGGACGCCGTTCGGCCGGAGTCGCGCGCAGCGATACGGCGCTTGCAGGATGCCGGTATCCAGGTCGTGATGCTCACGGGCGACTCGAAGGCGGTCGCAGATGCCGTCGCCAAGGACCTCGGCATCGACATCGTGTTCGCAGAGGTGCTGCCGGAGGACAAGGCAAAGAAGATCGAGGAGCTGAAAGCGAGCGGCAAGCAGGTCGCAATGGTGGGCGACGGCGTGAACGATGCCCCCGCTCTTGCCACCGCCGATGTGGGCATCGCAATCGGCGCGGGCACCGACGTTGCGGTGGAGGCAGGGGACGTCGTACTAGTGCGCAGCGATCCGCGCGACGTCGCGCGGATCATCGAGCTGTCGAAGGCCAGCTACCGAAAAATGGTACAGAACCTGTGGTGGGCGGCCGGGTACAACATCATCGCCATACCGTTAGCGGCCGGCGTGCTATTCGCGCAGGGCGTGCTGCTTCCGCCCGCGGCTGCAGCCGTTCTGATGTCGGCGAGCACCGTGATCGTCGCGATCAACGCTCAACTACTCCGGCGGAAGGTACTGTGAAGACCGAGTCTGGAACACTCACGCATTGGACGGAATTGCAACGTGGAGAGTCCTCGTGCGCTGCACCAGCGGAGGAACGTCATGAAAGTCAGCGAAGGCATGAATAGAACCGCACAGACCCCGCAGCGCAATCCGAACGGACGCGAGCCACAGCAGAATCCAGGCAGCTTCCCCAGGAGCCGTACCTGGCTCACGTTCCTCGCGATTCTCGCGCTGAACTATTTCGTCATGCGGTGGTTTCTGCCGGGGCCCGACGAAGCCATTACCATCCCCTACACGGCCTTCAAGGAACAGGTTGCTGCTGGGAATGTCGAGGCGATCTACAGCAAGGGTGCGAGTATCGAAGGTCGATTCGAGAAACCGGTGACGTGGCCGCCTCCGGGCAAGGAGGATGCCGCGTCAAAGGCGCAGAAGGAGGCGCCGCTGGGTAGCCTAACGACGAGCGGGCCCCGCGCGGCCGAAACGTTTACCACGACGTTACCCGCGTTCGTCGATCCCGGTCTCGAGCAGTTTCTCATCGACCGCAAAGTTGAGATCAGTGCCATGCCGATCCAGGGCAGCAGTCCATTGGCGACGATGCTGTTCGGGTTCGGCCCGGCCATCCTCATCATTGCTTTCTATGTCTGGCTGTATCGACGCGCCGCGCAGCAGGGCGGTGGCATGGCGAGCGCGATCATGGGTATCGGCAAGAGCAAGGCGCGCCGTTACGATCAAGAGGCAAACACCAAGGTCACGTTCGAAGATGTAGCCGGCATCGATGAAGCGGAGAATGAGCTGGTCGAGATCGTCGACTTCCTCAAGGACCCTCAGAAGTACACACGGCTCGGCGGCACGGCGCCGAAGGGCGTGCTGCTCGTGGGCGCTCCCGGCACCGGCAAAACGTTGCTCGCGAAAGCGGTGGCCGGCGAGGCGGGTGTGCCGTTCTTTTCCATGAGCGCTGCCGAATTCGTCGAGATGATCGTGGGCGTTGGCGCAGCGCGCGTCCGCGATCTGTTCAACGAGGCGCGCAAGCATGCCCCGGCAATCATCTTCATCGACGAAATTGATTCTATCGGACGTGCCCGGGGCCCGACCGCAATCGGCGGCTCGAGCGAGCAGGAGCAGACGCTTAACCAGATTCTCACGGAGATGGATGGATTTTCCGGTCGAGAGGGCGTGATCGTGCTCGCCGCGACCAATCAGCCTGACGTGCTCGATAGGGCACTATTGCGCCCGGGCCGCTTCGATCGTCGTGTCATCGTCAACCTTCCGGATAAGGCGGGTCGCGAAGCCATCCTGAAGGTTCATACCCGCAACGTCCCGTTGGCGGCGGACGTGAAGTTGGATGAGCTCGCAGCAGCGACACCTGGATTTTCGGGAGCCGACCTGCGGAACCTCGCGAACGAAGCAGCGCTGCTCGCTGCGCGTCGCAACCGCGATGCGGTGAGTTACAGAGATCTGCTGGATTCCCTGGAAAAGATCGTGCTGGGCCCGGAACGTCCGTTGCTGCTGACCCGTGAGGATCGTGAGCGCATCGCGTACCACGAGAGCGGGCATGCAATCCTCGGGCTCGTAGTGCGGGGGGCAGATCCCGTACATCGGGTGACGATCGTGCCTCGCGGGCAGGCGCTCGGCGTCACATATCAACGGCCGCAAACCGAACGCTACAACTATCCAGAAGAGTACCTGCGCGCGAAGATCGTGGGCATGCTTGGCGGACGCGCCGCTGAAGAAGTCGTTTATGGCACGAAGACGACGGGTGCGGAAAACGATATCGAGCAGGCGACGAATCTTGCGCGCAACATGGTTATGCGCTGGGGCATGAGCGACAAGCTCGGTATGGTGCAGCTGGCTCCGCGCCGCAACCCCTATCTTGGCGCGGCGGGATTTGGCGTCGACAAGTCACTCAGTGAAGAGACGGCCCGCACAGTCGATGCGGAGATCGCGAAAATCATTGCCGAGAGCCATGAGCAGGCGAAGTCTCTGCTGCGTCGGCATCGCAAGCAGCTCGACGCACTCGTGCAGGCCCTGCTCGAGCGCGAAACGCTCGATGAACAGCAGATTCTGGACGCCACCGGCTTACCACGCGCACCGGAGTTGGAAACGGGTCGCGTCGCCGCGGCGAGCTCGCAATAGCCGGCAGTTCGTCATCCCGGTAGCCAATGACCAGCAACGATCGACCATCGTCCTCATCACCGGAGCTGGCGGCAATCTCGGCAGAGCGCTCGCCACCGCGCTTTCCGGCGAAGCGACCCGCGTTGTGCGTTATCTCAACGTGCTGTTCGGCGCGGCGCTTCTCGTCACGCCATTCCAGTTCGATGCGGGCGCGGCCGCGATGATCAACAGCATCGTCTGTGGAGTCGCTCTGATCGCGCTTAGCTTCCGGCGCGGGCCAATCCGCCAGCGCTACGGCACATGGCAGTCTTTGATTGTCTGAGGAGCGTCTCATGCCCGATCGCAATACACGTCATCCCGCAGCACATCGCGAATTGGTCGAGGAATTCGCCGTTGCTGATCGCGACAAGGACGGTCGCATCGATTTTGAAGAATTCAAGTTGCTGCTAGAAGGGCTGGATGCAGCAATGTCTCTCGATGAGATGCAAATAGGTTTTCGCGAAGTCGACGCCGATCGTGATGGATGGATCGATTGCCGCGAGTTCGTGGACTGGTGGAGCTCGGACTGATTGACGACTAGCCGTCAAGCTGGATTAGCGGATGCCCGTGGCGCGCCGGACCTGCTCCATGATCGGAACAGCGATATCGCCAGCGCGTCGGGCGCCATCGGTGAGGATGCGCTCAACTTCGCCAAGATCGCCACGCAATTCTTCGTGCCGCCGCCGCGCCCCGTCGAACGTCGCATGGAAGTATTCGAGTAGCGCTTTCTTGTACTCGGCATAGCCCTTACCGCCATTCCTCCAGCTGGAATCGAGCTGCGCGAACTCGTCGCGTGGGGCGATCAGACCGAGTAAACGATACAAGGCACTGTCGATCGGCTTGGGCAACTCGCGTGCCGTGGAATCCGTCCTGATTCCCATGATTTGACGCTGCACTTCTGCGTCCGTTGCAAACAACTCGATCGTGTTACGCGCGGACTTCGACATCTTCAATCCGTCCGTGCCGGGTACAACTGCAGCGTATTCGGCTACGCGGGCACTCGGCGGCTTGAGGATTCCAGGCGCGTGCTCCGGCTGACTCGCTTGTGGATCCTGCGGGTCGTAATTCTTGACGAACGTCATGTTGAATCGCGTCGCCCAGTCGCGCGCGAACTCGACGTGCTGAATCTGGTCTTTGCCGACGGGAACAAGGTCTGCGCCAAACGCGAGGATGTCGGCGGCCATCAGCACAGGATAGGTGAACAGACCAAAGCTGGCGGCCACTCTGCGGGAGACCTTGTCCTTGTAGCTATGGGCGCGCTCGAGATGGGAGATTGGCACAAGCGAACCGAGAATCCAGAAGAGCTCGGTGATCTCCGGAACATCGCTCTGGCGAAACAGGATTGCAGTGCGCGGCTCGAGGCCAAGTGAGAGATACGCGAGTGCGGCTTGGAGCGTGTGCTCTCGCAAGCTCTGCGCGTCGTGCACCGTCGACAGCGCGTGGAGGTTGGCGATGAAGTACAGCGCTTCGCCCTCGCTCTGTAACTGGATGAACTGATTCAGAGCGCCGTAATAGTTACCCAGGTGCAACCGGCCGGAAGGTTGGACGCCGGAGAGAATACGCGGTCGCCGGGAGCTTGCATTGAAGGATTGGGGAACCATCTCAATCAACCAGGGTTGCTGTTACGGCGGGCGGACTGCCGAGGAGCGCATCATGTCCACAGACATCTTCCCACAATCGACACCGGATCTCGCTGCAGCACGCAAGAAGCTCGCGCCGCACATCCATGACGCCTTCATCGCCTTCCGCGAGAGTGCCTTCGCCGCAAAGATCAGGCAGCAGAGCAAGTCGTGAGCTCGCCAGTCGCGCAGTCTGCATCCATCGGCGATCCCGATACGCACCGCCAATAATCATCGCTGTTCAATCGTCTGCGCGGCCGTAGACTGCAAGTGCAATTCGACGACGGGGACTGCTACAGGCGGAATGAACGCGTCAACTCAGGCGGTGCAGCCAATCGGTGAAGTGCCGCTCGACCGGCAATGCAACTAATGGAGGGCAAACCATGAGCCCGTTATTGGAACTGGCGCGCTTTGGCCAGAGCTATTGGCTCGACGACCTTTCGCGCCCGATGATCGACAGCGGAGAACTGCAACGGCGAGTGACGGAGGAGGGCCTGACCGGCGTTACGGCGAATCCCGCGATCTTCCGCGCGGCCCTTCATGCCAGCGACGCCTACGATCTGCAGATCAGAGAGCTCGCAGTACATCCGCTGAATGGTATCTACGAAGCGCTGATCGTCGCGGACGTGCGCGACGCCTGCGACATCCTCCGCCCGGTGTACGATCGCACGGAAGGGCGCGACGGCTTTGTCAGTCTGGAGGTCTCACCCTACCTCGCGCATAACACGCAGGGCTCGATCGCCGAGGCGCAACGCCTGTGGAACGCCGTGGCGCGCCCGAATCTCTTCATCAAGATCCCAGGCACGTTCGAGGGTATCGCAGCCGTCGAAGCTCTGCTTTTCGATGGCATCAATGTGAACATCACGCTGCTGTTCTCGGTCGAGCGCTATGAGGAGATCGCTCTTGCATTCGTGAGTGCGCTCGAGCGGCGCAAACTCGCCGGCCAGCCGCTGGCGGGCGTGGCATCCGTAGCCAGCTTCTTTCTGAGTCGGATAGACACGCGGGTCGACGAACAGTTGCGCGAGAAGCTCGCCGGCGGCATGGCGAAGGCAGAGCGCCTGCTAGGCAAGTGTGCAATCGCGAATGCCAAGATTGCGTATCGGCGTTTCACTGAGTTGACGTCCTCGGGACGTTGGCGCGCGCTGGAAAGAGCTGGGGCGCGTCCGCAGCGGCTCTTGTGGGCCAGCACCAGCACGAAGAACCCGGCCTACGACGATCTGATGTACGTGGAGCCGCTGATCGGTCCGCAAACGATCAATACGCTGCCACGAAAGACCATCGCAGCCTTTGCCGAGCACGGCAAGGTGACCGCCTCGCTGCAGCAGGATTCGGACGAGGCCATCCAGGTTATGCGCGATCTACGGCGCGCAGGAATCGATGTTCCCCAGCTGACGCGACAACTTCTCGATGACGGCATCGCGCAGTTCGTCGACTCATTGAATGACATCCTGCAGACGATTGGGGCGAAAGCGATAACTGGGTCGCACGGCGAGCCACCCAGCGGCGCGGGGCGCTTAAATGCGGACGCCGGGAGGCACGCGGTATGAGCACCAAGGTCGCCATCAATGGTCTGGGACGAATCGGTCGTGCGATTCTGAAGCTGGTCGTTGACCGGCCGGAGCTGGAGCTGGAGCTGGTGGCCGTCAACGACCTGGCCGAAATCGACAACCTCGCCTATTTGCTTCGGTTTGACACCGTGTACGGCCGCTACTCGAAACCTGTGACCATGTACACAGGCCAGCTCGTCGTCGACGGCCGCAAGCTGCGCACGCTGCGGAATCGCGATCCAGCGGAACTGCCATGGAGGGAGCTCACGCGATGAAACATGAATCGCGATCCATGTCGATCGGAGTCGCGTCGATGGCAAGCGCAGCAGTCGCTGCAGCGATCGCCACGTGCATGCTGCTGGCGACCTCAATGGCCGTTGCGGACGGACAGAGCGCTGATGCCGCAATCCCGCCGATCACAGCGCCAGATGAGAACAAGACGAGCAGCGCACTGTATACGGTCAAAGATGGCAACAAGGTCGACGCGCAGACGCTCGCTGGCTGGAAGACCTGGCGGGCCCTTGCCTGTGAGCGCTGCCACGGCGCAGCTCAGGAGGGACTCGTTGGTCCAGCCCTGGTCGAGTCGTTGAAAACTCTTACCAAGGATGAATTCCACACCACGATCATGGACGGTCGCCTTGAGAAAGGCATGCCGTCGTTCAGCTCGAGCAAAATGGTCACCGAGAACTGGGAAGGCTTGTATGCCTATTTGAAGGGTCGCTCCGACGATCAGATTCAGCCCGGCCGACTCTCGTTGCTTGCCGACGATCAGTAGCCCGTAACGCCCGTCGCTCATGAAGACCGGAGAAAGCCATGCTCAACAGCATCAAGAAACTTAGCGGATGTCGAATCCTTGCAACGGATGGCGAGGTCGGTGCGGTCGCAGAGGCCGTCTACTTCGACGACGAGCAATGGGTCGTGCGCTACCTCGTGGTCGACACAAGGGCGTGGCTGCGTGGCCGAAAAGTGCTGATCTCACCGTACGCGGTGACATCCATCGACTGGGAAGCACGAACGATTGCCGTGAATCTCACGCGCACGCAGGTGGAGCACAGCCCCGATATTGACACCCACCAGCCCGTTTCCCGCCAGCAGGAAGCGGAGTACCACCGGTATTACGGCTACCCTCAATACTGGCCGTACGCCGCGTACTGGGCGTGGGGTGCGATCCCCATCGTCGTGCCGCCGGATCCGCAGATCCGCGACAAGGCGGAAGGACAAAGGCGATCCGCTGCAGATCGCGCTGACGCAGACTGTCATCTAAGAAGCAGCGAAGTGGTACTGGGCTACCACGTTCGGGCGTCAGATGGGTTGATCGGTCACGTCGGGGACTTTCTGTTCGAAGAGGAGACGTGGGCCATTCGCCATCTCATTGTCGATACGAACAACTGGTTGCCGGGCAAACGTGTTCTCGTTGCTCCGCAGTGGATCCGCACCGTGAGCTCGGGCGAACGAACACTCAGCGTCGCTCTGACGCGCAAACAGATCGAGCAGAGCTCCGAGTACGATCCCAAGTATCTGCTGTCGCGAGATTACGAACACCCCCTGCATCACCGCCCTTCGCGTCCCCATCATTGGGAATGAGGCTCGCCTCATGATCCGCATCAAGCGTACTTATGAACCTCGTGCTCGTGGCGATGGGCGCCGCATCCTCGTGGAGCGCCTATGGCCGCGAGGGATGAAGAAGGAGGCGCTGCAAGCGCATGCGTGGATGAAGGAAGTCGCGCCCAGTACGCAGCTGCGCAAGTGGTTCGGGCATCGGCCGGAGCGTTGGCAGGAATTTCGGCGGCGCTACAAGAAAGAGTTGCGTGCGAACGCTGATGCTTGGTCATCGATTCTCGATGCCAGTAAACGTGGCACCGTGACACTCCTCTATAGCGCTCATGACCTCGAGCACAACGGTGCCGTGGTTCTGCGCGAGTAC
>Ga0111538_10010339_pt1 | contig 12412 bp, 13 predicted proteins | sample SoiMethybrSBSTD1_FD_79669 | JGI IMG/M metagenome (GOLD analysis project Ga0111538, IMG submission 79669) | Bulk soil microbial communities from a Populus tree surrounding site in Tennessee, USA - Soil MetaG P. TD hybrid SBSTD1 (version 2)... | ecosystem: Environmental > Terrestrial > Soil >...
CGCGTTCGGCTGGGAGACCGTCGGCGGCTTCCACAAGGCGTTCGAGGACAACGGCGGGCAGATCATCCAGAAGCTGTGGGTGCCGCTCAACGTGCAGGACTACGGGCCGTACCTCGGGCAGATCAAGAAGGACGCCGACGCCGTGTTCGTCAACGGCCTCGGCCGGTGGACGGTCCTCTTCGCCAAGCAGTATGCGGAGAGCGGGCTCAAGGGCAAGATCCCGCTCATCGCCAACGGCACGTACAGCGACGAGCACGTGCTGCCGCAGCTCGGCGACGAGTCGATCGGCGTGATCAGCGCCCACCACTACTCGGCCGCGCTCGACACGCCGGCCAACCAGAAGTTCCGCGCGGCCTACGAGAAGGCCTACCAGCGCACGCCCGGCTTCTACGGCGAGAACTGCTACACGGGCGCCCGCGTCGTCAACGAGGCCGTGAAGGCCATCGGCGGCAAGGTGGAGGATCGGGCGGCCCTGATGGCGGCCCTGCGTCAGGTGAAGATCACCGACGCGCCGCGCGGCCCGGTCGAGATGGACAGCTACGGCAATCCGACCCAGAACATCTACATCCGCAAGGTGGAGCGGGTCGGCGGCAAGCTGCAGAACACGGTCATCTACACGTACCCGCACGTGAGCCAGTTCTGGAAGTACAACCCGGAGGAGTTCCTCAAGCAGCCCGTGTATTCGAGGGACTTCCCGCCCTGCAAGCACTGCTGAGAGGACCCATGACGACCGCGATCATCTCCGCCGACTCGCACATCACCGAAGCGCCGGGCACGTACGTCGACCGCATCGACCACCGCTTCAAGGACCGCGCGCCGCGGCTGGTGCGCAACACCGAGCGGGGGGACATGTTCGTCATCGACGGGCTCGACAAGCCGATTCCCATGGGGCTCGTCGCGGCCGCCGGCAAGAAGGCCGAGGAGCTCACGATGTTCGGCGCCCGCTTCGAGGACCTGCACCGCGGCGGCTGGGACCCCGAGGCCCGCCTGGCCGACCAGGAGCGCGACGGCGTGAGCGCGGAGATCCTCTACCCGACCGTCGGCATGATGCTCTGCAACCATCCCGACTTCGAGTACAAGCAGGCCTGCTTCGACGCCTACAACCTGTGGATCGCCGAGTACTGCGCGGCCCACCCGGACCGGCTGCTCGGCATCGGGCAGACGGCGATGCGTTCGGTCGAGGCCGGCATCGCCGACCTGCACGCGATCAAGAAGCTCGGCCTGCGCGGCGTGATGATGACGGGCAATCCCGCGATCGCCGACTATCACGACCCGATGTACGACCCGTTCTACGAGGAAGCCATCGCGCTCGGCTTCCCGCTCAGCTTCCACATCCTGACCAGCAGCGACGACCAGGGCAAGACGCGCGGGCCCAAGCTCAACGCGTTCATGCGGATCATCCGCGGCTGCCAGGACATCATCGGCACGTTCATCTTCGGCGGCGTGTTCGAGCGCCATCCGAAGCTGAAGCTGGTGTGCGTGGAGGCGGACGCCGGCTGGGTGCCCCACTTCATGTACCGCATGGACCACGCCTACGACCGCCACCGCTACTGGCTGCCGTCAGGGACGCTGAGCAAGAAGCCGAGCGAGTACTTCCGCGAGAACGTCTACACGACGTTCCAGGACGACTGGAGCGCCTTCCAGGTGAAGGACCTCTGCAACATCCGCCGGCTGCTGTGGGCCAACGACTTCCCGCACAGCGACTCCACGTGGCCCAACTCGATGGAGTTGCTGGCCAAACACGCCGCGCACCTGACGGACGCCGAACGCCGGCTGGTCCTGCACGACAACGTCGCCGAGCTCTACGGGCTGAACTGACCCCTACCTGAAGTCGTAGAGCTTCGCCGGGTTCTCCACGAGGACCCGGTAGCGCGCCCTCTCGTCGGGCACCCAAACGGTGAGCAGGTCGAAGAGCACCGCGTCGTCCGGCACGCCCTTCGTCTGCTCCGTCGGGTGCGGCCAGTCACTGCCCCACACGCAGCGCTCGGGATAGGCCTTGGCGTAGGCGCTGGCCACGGCGCTGGAGTCGGAGTAGGTCGGCGGGCCCACCTTGGTATCGGCGTACGCGCCCGAGAGCTTCATCCACGTGCGGCCCTTGTCCATCAGCCCGCGCACCTTGGCGAAGAGCGGGTCGTTGACGCCGGCGGGCTGCGGGATGTGGGCGAGGTGATCGAAGACGATCGGCGAGGCCACGCGCGTCTCGAGGATCGGCATGACTTCCATGATCTTGGCGGCCGGCGCGTTGATCTGGATGTGCCAGCCCATGTCGTTGATGCGCTTGGACAGCGGCTCCATCATCTCCGGCGTGGTCGCGCCGGCCTGGGCCAGGTTGAAGCGAATGCCGCGCACGCCGGCCTCGTGCATGCGCTTGAGCTCGTCGGCCGACACCTTGTCGTTGACGACGGCCACCATGCGCGCCGACGTCCCGAACGCGGCGAGCGCCTCGAGGTGCGCGCGGTTGTCGGTGCCGTAGGTCGAGGGCTGGACGAGGACGTTGCGCGTGGTGCCGATGCGCCGCTGCAGCGCGCGGTAGTCGGCGACCAGCGCGTCCGGCGGCCGCAGCGTGGCGGTCGGATCGACCGGGAACTTCGCGTTGTAGATGTGATGGTGGCAATCCACGGCGTTGGCCGGCGCCTTGGACTTCGGCGTCTCGGTGCCCGCCGAGAACTTCACGGGCCCGGCCTGCGTGGGAGTGGTGGCGGTCGTTCCGGTCGCACACCCGGCCAGCGCGCCCGCGGCGGCGAGCGACATCGTCTTCAGCACGTCCCGGCGATCCATGGTCATCGTGTTCTCCTCTATCCTTTCGGCAGCCCCAGCACGCGCTCGCCCAGGATGTTGCGCTGGATCTCGCTGGTGCCGGCGGAGATCGTGTACTGGCGCGCCGCCACGAGGCGGTTGAACCAGCGCGGCGCGTCGGGCACCAGCTCGGTGGACACGTTGATGATCGCGTGCATGCCCAGCAATTCGCCGGCGGCGTCGGCGATGCGCACGCCGAGCTCGGAGCCCGAGAGCTTGAGGATCGAGCCCTCCGGCCCCGGCGCCTCGCCGCGGATCTGGCGGGTGAGCGCGCGGTAGCGCGTGTACTTCATCGCCTCGCAGTCGATGAGCAGCTGCGAGAGGCGCTGGCGGATCTTGGGATCGTCCCACGCCGTCCCGCCGTCGACCGGCAGCCGGCGCGCCACCGCGATGAGATCGCGCACCTGGCCGACCGGGTTGCGCGCGCCGGAGGAGTGGCGCTCGTACATCAGCGTGGTGGTGGAGACCTTCCAGCCCTGGTTGACCGGCCCCAGGAGCTGGCTCTTGGGCACCTGCACGTCGGTGAAGAAGACCTCGTTGAAGTGATGGTGGCCGGTGGCCAGCACCAGCGGCCGCACCTGCACGCCCGGTGACTTCATGTCGACCAGCAAGCACGAGATGCCGTTGTGCTTGGGCGCGTTCGGGTCGGTGCGGACCAGCAGAATGATCGAGTCCGCGTACTGCGCGCCGGAGGTCCACACCTTCTGGCCGTTGACGAGGTAGTGGTCGCCCTTGTCCTCCGCCCGCGTGCGCAGGCTGGCCAGGTCGGAGCCCGCGCCGGGTTCGGAGAAGCCCTGGGCCCAGATCTCGTCGGCGTTGATGATGCGCGGCAGGTACTGGGTCTTCTGCGCCTCGGTGCCCCAGTGGATGAGTGTCGGGCCCACGAGGTTCAGGCCCATGCCGGGCAGCACCGGCGCGCGCGCGGCCGAGTACTCCTCGTCCCAGATCACGCGCTCGATGATCGACGCGCCCCGCCCGCCATACTCCTTGGGCCAGGCGATGCCGACCCAGCCGGCCTTGTGCATCGTCTTCTGCCACGCGCAGCGCCGCTCGAAGGTCTCGCGGTCGGGCGCCACCCGGTCGTCGGCGGGATCGTCGACGACGAGATCGCGCGGGAGATTGGCGGCCAGCCAGCCACGGAAGTCCTTGCGGAACGCTTCCTGCTCGGGCGAGTACTCGAAGTCCACGGGATCCTCCGCTTGCGTCGACTGCGGTTGCGGGCGAGGCTAGAGGCCGCCGCGCGCCCTGTCAAGAGCGCGGGCGGGGAGGCCCGGCATGGCGCGCGCGCGGCTCAACGGCATCGAGCTCGACTATGAAGTCAGCGGCAGTGGGCCGACGCTGTTGCTCAGCCACGGGTATGGCTCGACGCGCCACATGTGGGACGAGCAGCACCGCGCCTTCGCCGATCGCTGGCGCGTGGTGTCGTGGGACATGCGCGGCCACGGCCAGACGGAGAGCCCCGCCGATCCCAAGCAGTACTCGGCCGCCCTCACGGTGGCCGACATGCGCGCGCTGCTCCAGCACGTGGGCGCCGAGCACGCGATCATCGGCGGGCTCTCGCTGGGCGGCTACGTCTCGCTGGCCTTTGCGCTGGCGCATCCGGAGATGACGCAGGCGCTCGTCGTCTGCGACTCCGGCCCGGGCTACCGCAACGCGGAGGCGCGCACGGCGTGGAACCAGCGGGCCGAGGAGCGGGCGGCCGGCCTCGAGGCCAAGGGGCTGGAGGCGCTGACCCGGCGCAGCAAGGAGACCCAGCAGGCCGTGCACCGCTCCGCCCAGGGCCTGGCCCACGCCGCCCGCGGGATGCTGGCGCAGGACGGCTCGCAGGTGATCGACGGTCTCGCGGGTCTCCGCGTGCCGACGCTGATCATCGTGGGCGACCAGGACCAGCCGTTCGTGGCGCCGAGCGAGTACATGGCCAAGAAGATCACCAGCGCGCGCCTGGCGGTGATCCCCGGCGCCGGCCACTCGTCGAACCTGGATCAGCCGGAAGCGTTCAACCGAGTGCTGCGGGAGTTCCTGACAAGTCTCTGACCCACGAGGAGGCTCACCATGGCCAAGAACAGCATCTACCGCGTGACCGAACTGGTCGGGACGAGCACGGTGTCGTGGGAAGACGCCGTCAAGAACGCGGTGACGACGGCCTCGAAGACGCTCCGTGACCTGCGCATCGGCGAGGTCTCGCGCTTCGACGTCACCATCGACAAGGGCAAGGTGACGTCCTACCGGGCGCGCGTGAACGTCTCGTTCAAGTACGAGGGCTAGAGGGGCGTCCCGGCTATGCCGGGGCGCCCCGAACGTCTGGGGGCTTGGGTGCCATATCGGGGCCCCCATCTAAAATGGCCCGGCGGTAGTGGCTCGGATAGACGATCGCCGCGCGCGCGGGCAGGGCGGCGAGATCCTGGGCGATCTGCCAGCCGAGATCCTTGAGGGCGTCCACCGCCTGCTGCTCGCGCTGGGCGAGCAGGCGCCAGGCCTCGTCCTCGTCCGCGGCGGCGGCGATGACCGGACCGATGAAGTCGTCGTCGGTGATCCGCTCGAAGAAGTAGAGGATCATTCAGGCTTGAGGTCGGGGCGCTTGAGCGCCAGCGCCGCCCACTCGAGCGCGGCCTTGCGCTTGAACTCGATCGCCCGCTGCCATTCGTCCAGCGGATAGCAGTCGCGCTCGGCGACGCAGCGGATCTCGGTGACCGTGCGCTCGTCGAGGCCGAGCCGTTCGGCGATCTGCTTGTCCGACAGCCCCGGCTGGTGGATCTTCTGGAACGAGTTCGACAGCGCGAGCACCTCGTCCTTGTAGCGCCGGTAGACCTCGGGATCGAGCGCGAAGACACCCATCACCGCATCTCCTTGAGCCCGTGGGCGGCCGGGCAGACGCGCATGCACTCGAAGCACTGGGCGATGTTCGTGGACGAGTAGGTGATCGCCCACAGCGTACGCGTCATGAAGTCGCCGTAGAGCAGCATCTTGCGCTTGTCCCGGTCCGGCTCGTCGAGCGTCGTCTCCAGTACCTTCTGGAAGCCGGGGACCCAGTGCGTGTGCACGCGGGTCTTGCAGCGCGCGGCGTCGTAGCCGGTGCGCTCGGCGCGCCCGTTGGCGATCCGCCCGTCCAGGCAGCCGCCGTCGGAGAGCGGACACACGCGCAGGCAGGGCGTGGTGCCCTCGCGCTCCCACATCTCGCGGCAGGGCGGCGCCGGGCAGGCGGGCTCGGCCTCCGGCCCGTCGGCGGCGAGCGGCGCCGTCGTGATCACGGCGCTCCAGTACATGAAGCCGTGCTCGCGGTTGAGCACGGGCCCGGCGAGGCTGCGCGAGCCGACGCCCGCCAGCTCGGCCGCGAGCATCAGGGAGACGAACGGCTGATCGCCGCTCGAGGTGCCGGGCGGCACGAAGAGCGCATAGTAGCCCCACTCGCTCTCGATCCACTGGGCCAGCCGGCGCCCGACGGACTGGATGCGCTCGGTCGTGCCCATGGTCGAGAGGACCCACGGCGAGGTCGCGGCCCAGTCGCCCTCGCGCGGCGCGGCGCCGCCCACCACCACGACGGCCCGGGCGCCGGGCAGGAGGTCCGCCGGCCGATGGCCGGCCGGGGCATGCGCGTCGAAGGCGGCGGCGTCCGCCACGCCGCATACGACGGCGCCGCCTTTGAGCGCGACGCTCTTGAGCGTCGTCTCGGCTCCGGGCGGCAGAGTCACTGCAGCTTCCTGTGCTTGCGGCCGACGGGGCACACGCGCATGCACTCGAAGCACTGGGCGATCGAGTCGCGGAAGAAGCCGAGCGCCTCCAGGCTCTTCGTGAAGAAGTCGCCGTGGATCATCGCATGGCGCCGCTCGCGGTCGTCCTCGTTCACGATCTGCAGCAGCGACTTCTGGAACGAGCCGATCCCGTACGTCTGGGCGCGCGAGTGGCAGCGCTCGCGGTCGTACGTCGAGCGCTCGATGCGGCTGTCCTTCACGCTGCCCGACAGGCACGCGGGGCACACGCGCAGACAGGGCGTGGTGCCGATGCGCTTGTACATCGCCGCGCAGCCGGGATGCGGGCAGGCGGGCTCGGCCAGCGGCGGGTCGGGCTCGAGCGGCAGCGTGGTGATGAGGGCTGCGTAGTAGAGGAGCCCGTACTCGGGGTTCAGGATGATGTGCGCGGCGAGACTCCGGGAGCCAAGGCCGGCCAGCTCGGCAGCGTGCATCATGGACATCGGCGGCTCGTGACCGTGCACCGAGAGCGAGGGCGCCTGGATCGCGTAGTGGCCCAGCTCGCGCTCGATGAAGTCGCACATCACGTGGATGGCGACGTTCTCGCGCAGGTCGTAGCCGGTGATCTCCATGACGCGATGGTCGGGACAGCGCCACGCGCCCGCGGTGGGGCCGTCGCCGCCGGCCACCACGACGGTGCGCGCGCCCGGCAGGATGTCCTCGGGCCGGTAGCCCTCGGGCACCTGCGCGCGGAAGGCCTCGGCGGCGGCGATGCCGACCACGCGCGCGCCGGCCGCGAGGCCGGCCTGCTTCACGCGCGCTTCGAGCGACGACGCCGGGTCCGCCATGGTGGGCCCTAGGATAATCCCGTTATAATCCGCCCACGCCATGGACTTCGACGCGCTCCGCGCGGCCACGCTCCCCGGCCTCCTCGTCGATCGCGCGCGGCAGCGTCCCGCCCGCGTCGCCTTCCGCGCCAAGGAGCTGGGCGTGTGGCGCGAGACCACGTGGCGCGAGCTCGCCGACCGGGTGGCGGCCGTCGCCCTTGGCCTCGAGCGCGAGTGCGCAGTGGTGCGCGGCGAGCGGGTCGCGATCATCGGCGACCCGTGTCCCGAGTGGACGATCGCCGATCTTGCCGTCCAGGCGCTGGGCGCCGTCTCGTACGGCGTCTATCCCACCTCGTCGCCGAGCGAGGTGCGCTACCTGCTCCAGCACGGCGGCGCCACCGTGGTGGTCGTCGAGGACCAGGAGCACCTCGACAAGACGCTCGCGGTGCTGGACGACTGCCCGGCCGTGCGGGCGGTGCTCGTCGTGGACACGCGCGCGCTCTTCACCTACCGTCACCCGCGCGTGCGCCCGTTCGGGGACGTCGAGCGTGCGGGCCGCACGGCGCTTGCCGCCGAGCCGGGCGCGCTGGCACGGCTGGCCGCCGTTGTGCGTCCCGACGACCCGGCCGTCATCATCTACACGTCCGGCACCACGGGGAAGCCGAAGGGCGCCTGGTATCGCCACGGCGCCCACGCGGCCGCGTGCGCGAACATCCTCGCGCACTACGTCGAGCTCACCGGCGGCGAGCACCGGGTCGTCGCGATGCTGCCGCTCTGCCACACGATGGGACGCGATCTCACCATCACCATGCCGCTGCTCGCCGATGTCGTACCGCACTACCCCGAGTCGGTGGAGGCGTTCGCCGAGGCGCTCTTCGAGATCCAGCCCACGTTCGTCTTCACCGTGCCGCGTTATCTGCAGAAGTTCGCCGCGCACCTGCTGGTCGGCATCGACGCCTCGTCGCCGCTCAAGCGCGCTGCCTACGGGGCCGCGATGGCGCTCGGGCGAGCCGTGCTCGCGCGGCGCCGGCGTGGCGGGCCGGGCGTTCTAGGCGTGGCGCTCACGGCGGCCGCGCGCGGGCTCGTGTTCCGCTGGCTGCTCGAGAAGGTGGGCCTCGCCCGCGCGCGGCTGGTCGTCGCCAGCGGCGCGCCGATGCCGGGCTCGGTCGCCACGCTCTGGCAGGCGTGGGGCGTGAACGTCTGCGAGGCGTACGGCCAGACCGAGACGGGCGGCGCGCTGATCTCCGGCCAGCGGGGGCCGTTCCCGCGGCCGGGCGACGTCGGCGCGCTCGCGCCCAACGTGGAGGTCCGCCTGGACGGCGAGGGCGGGATCCTGGTGCGCGGTCCCGACCTCTTCGCCGGCTACTGGAACGAGCCCGAGGAGACGGCCGATGGCTGGCTGGTGACCGGCGACGTGGGGGAGTGGACGGACGCCCGCGCCCTGCGGCTCGTCGATCGCCGCAAGGACATCCTGATCACCGCGGGCGGCAAGAACGTGAGCCCGGCGGGCGTCGAGAGCCGCCTGCGCGCGAGCCCGTACGTGAGCGAGGCGGCCGTCTTCGGCGAGGGGCGCAAGTACCTCGTCGCGCTGCTCGAGGTCGACGCGGAGACCATCATCGAGTGGGCGCGCGCGCAGGAGATCGTGCACGCCGGCTACGCCTCGCTCGTCGCCCATCCCCAGATCCTGGCGCTCGTCGCCGCCGAGGTCGAGCGCGCCAACGCCGACCTCACGCGCGTCGAGCAGGTGAAGGCCTTCCGCCTGCTGCCGCGCGAGCTCGACCCCGAGCAGGAGGGCGAGCCGGTGACGCCCACCCGCAAGGTCAAGCGGAGGCTGATGGCCGAGCGCTACGGCAGTCTGATCGAGTCCATGTACGACGCCGCCGAGGAGCAGCGGATCACCGCCGAGGTGGCCGCGCTCGAGAGGGAGGTCTGAGATGCGCCGGATCCGCCTGGGAACGGTCGCCCTGCTGCTCGTCGCCGTCGCGGCGCCGTCGTCGTCGGTCGCGCAAGACGCCTACCGGATCGGCATGAGCGCGGCCATCACCGGGCGCGCCGCCACCGGGTACGCGCCGACGTACGAGGCGTACAAGGCCTACTTCAAGCGGATCAACGACGCCGGCGGGATCAACGGCCACAAGGTCGAGATCGACTACGAGGACGACCGCGGCGAGCCGCAGCGCGCCGCCGCCGCCGCCAAGAAGCTCGCCGAGTCGTCCATTCTCATCGTCAACGCCTCGATCTCGGCGACCTACAAGCCGCTGATGACCGAGACGGAGGCGGCCAAGGTCCCGCTGCTCTTCGGCGGCGGCGTGTGCCCGCGCGAGGCGTTCCCGCCGGCCAACCCACTCATCTTCTGCTCGACGTCGTTCGGCTCGAAGTGGGACATCATCTACGCGCTCGAGTTCATGAAGGCGCAGGCGGGCGGCCGCAAGGCGAAGCTGGGCCTGGTCGCGCAGGACATCCCGCTGGCGCGCATCGAGCTGGAGAACGCCGAGAAGGTGTCCAAGGAGATGGGCTTCGACACGATCCCGCTCGTGATCGTTCCCAGCGCCGCCGCCGACTACACGCCGTTCGCCCAGAAGCTGAAGGACGACGGCGCCGAGTGGGTGTTCGCGTGGTCGCCGTGGCCCGTCGAGATCGGCGTCTTCGAGGCGCTCAACCGCCTCGGCTGGAAGGGCAACTATCTGCTGTACGGGCATCAGCCGACCCAGGACGAGCTGGCCCGGCTCAAGGCGCCGAACCTCTACGCCTTCGGCGGCAACTCGCTCTTCACCGAGAACCTGCCCATCCACCAGGAGATCGCCACGCTGGTGAAGGGCCAGACGCAGCACCCGGCGCACTACATGGCCGAGGGCTGGGTCTCCGCGATGGTGCTCGAGAGCGCGCTGCGCAAGTGCGGCTGGCCCTGCACGCGCGAGAAGCTCGCCCAGGCGATGGCCGGGGTGTCGGTGGACACCAAGGGGCTGCGTGGCGGGCCGGTCGAGTGGACGGCCGACAATCACTACCGCAAGTCCACCTGGTACAAGGTCTATCACTGGGACGCCGGCAAGAACGCGATCGTCGCGGTCGGCGGCTGGACGAAGCTCGACATCAAGTAGATGGCGCAGGTCCTCGCGACCGCGCTCGTCGTCGCGAGCCTCTACGCGCTGCTGGCCGCCGGCTACGTGCTGGTCTATCGCGCCTCGCGCGTGCTCAACCTCGCGCAGGGCGACATGCTGACGCTCGGCGGCTATCTGCTGTTCGCCGTGGCCGCCCACGTGGGCGGCGGGCCCGTGGTCGCCATCCCGGCGGCGGCGGCGCTCGCCGCGCTCACGGGCTTCCTCATCTACCTCGTGCTGATGCGGCCGATGGCCGGCCATCCGGTCTTCGCCGCCGTGCTGGTCACGGTCACGCTCGGGATCCTGCTGCGGGCCGCCATCGTGCTGGTGTTCACGGACCAGATCCGCCACCCGGCCCAGGTCCTCGGCCTGGCCAACCCGCCGCGGCGGCTGCCCGGGGGCGCGGTCGTCTCGACCTTCGACCTGCTGACCGTGCTCACTGCGGCCGCGCTCTTCGCCGGCCTCTTCCTCTTCCTGCGGCTCTCGCCGCTCGGCATCCAGATGCGCGCGGCCGGCGAGCGCGCGCTGCTGGCCTCGCAGCGCGGGATCGACTTCCACCGGCTGTTCGCGCTCTCGTGGGCGCTGGCCGCGCTGGCCGGCGCGCTGGCCGGCATCCTCTACTCGTCGAACGTGCGTTTGGAGCCCTCGCTCGACGTGCTCGGGCTGAAGGCCTTCGCCGTCGCGCTGGTGGGCGGCCTCGACAGCCTCGCCGGCGTGATTCCCGCGGCGATCCTCGTCGCGCTGATCGAGGTGCTGTCGGTCCGCTACGGCAACCCGCTGCTCAGCGACGTCTCGCCGTTCCTCTGCCTGCTCGCCATGCTGCTGCTCCGCCCGTGGGGACTCTTCGGGACCCGGGAAGAGCTGGAGCGCGTGTGAGGCATCCGTGTCAGTCCCGAGGCGCGCGTGTGAGGCGGAGCTAGGTGGCCCTCGGCGGCGGCTACTTCAAGACGACGTACGCCTCCGACCTCGCGCTGGTGGACACGCGCCTGCGGCGCGTCGCGGTGGCCGCGCTGGCCGTGGCGCTGCTCGTCCTGCCGCGCGTCACCTCGTCGTTCGTGCTCGACCTCGCCGCCCAGGTCGCGCTCGCCGCCATCGGGGCGCTCGCGCTCAACGTCCTCACGGGGCTGGCCGGCCAGATCTCGCTGGGCCACGCCGGCTTCATCTGCGCCGGCGCCTTCACGACGGCGGCGCTCGTGGAATACGGGGTGCGCTCGCCGTGGGCGGCGCTCGGCGCGGCGGCCGCGGTGGGGGCGGCGCTCGGCCTGATCGTCGGGATCCCGTCGCTCCGCCTGCGCGGGCTCTACCTCGCGCTTGGCACGCTAGCCATGCACCACGTGGTGCTCTACGTCGCCAGCGAGCTGCAGAGCCGGTGGGGCGCCAACACGGGCTACTCGATCCCGCCGCCGCGCGTGGCCGGCTTCACGCTGCGCGGGACGGTCACCTGGTATTACGTGCTCACCGGGCTCGCCGCCCTCGCGCTCTGCTTCGCCGCGAACCTCCAGCGCTCGCGCGCCGGGCGGGCGTGGATGGCGATCCGCGACCGCGAGATCGCCGCGGCGTCGGTCGGGATCCCCGTGGCGCGCTACAAGGTGCTGGCCTTCGTGTGCTCGAGCACGGTCACCTCGGTGGCCGGCGCGCTCTTCGCCTTCCAGCGCGGCTTCGTCTCCGTCGAGGCGTTCGGCTTCCTGCTGACGATCGAGTACATCGCGATGATCATCATCGGCGGCCTCGGCTCGGCCCTGGGGGCGGTGCTCGGCGCCGCCTTCGTGACGCTGATGCCCTACGCGATCGACGCGCTGGTGGCGGGGCTGCAGCTGCGGGCCGGCGCCGAGTATTATCTCTTCCCGGCGAAGTTCGGCGCGTTCGGGCTGCTGATGGCGCTCTTCCTCGTCTTCGAGCCGCAGGGGCTGGTGGGCATCTGGCTCCGGGTGCGGAACTGGTTCCTGCTGTGGCCGTTCCGCTATCGGCCGCTGCGCCCGGCCTCATGACGCCGCTCCTCGCGCTC
>Ga0111538_10010341_pt1 | contig 12409 bp, 6 predicted proteins | sample SoiMethybrSBSTD1_FD_79669 | JGI IMG/M metagenome (GOLD analysis project Ga0111538, IMG submission 79669) | Bulk soil microbial communities from a Populus tree surrounding site in Tennessee, USA - Soil MetaG P. TD hybrid SBSTD1 (version 2)... | ecosystem: Environmental > Terrestrial > Soil > Tree...
CCCAGCGCGCTCATGAAGATGCCGTCGGGCCCGCAGTGCACGGTGTGTGGTGCGGCGTATCCCGTGCGCTGAAAGAGCGTCTCCGGCTCGATCACTTTCACGATCCGCGGCTGCCGCGGATCGGGTCTGGTGTCGAGAATGTGAATGCGCGACGAGTTGATGCCCGGCACGACGAGGTAGCGCCGCTCCATGTGCGGATGCGGCGCGTACGGGCAGAGACATGAACTGCACGCGTTCCAGCCGAAGTGATGCAGTTCGTCGCCGGCCGCCACCATGTCGGTCTGGCCGACAAGGCGGCCGTAGGCGTTCGAGCCAGGATCCACGTCGACGACGCCAAGGGCGTCGGGCCGGCCGTTCTTCTGGGGGTTGATCAGCGCGACGTAGGCCAGCTTCTCTGCCGGCGCCTGCGTCGCCAGCGTCGGTGAAGGGTAGAACGTCGGATCGGGAGTCAGTAATGGCATGGTCTCACTCCTCTGAAGATGTGATCTCGGCGACGGGCCAATCTTGAATGCGCAGCGATTGGCGTTCTATGACCGGGACACTGCGCTTTTTGCCCGACACGCTGGATTCGCTTGACGCGTTGCTCGAGGCTCTGAAATCCTTGACCGTTGCTCCGGCAGGTCTGCCGGATGTCCGAGAATGCCGTGATGGATGTCCTGTCCGACGTGCTCCGCGTCGTGCGTTTGTCCGGAGCCGTGTTCTTTACCGCGGACTTCTCGTCGCCCTGGGCGATCGAATCACCGATGCCCGAAAAGCTGGCGTTGGCCGTGATGCCCACGGCGGAATGTGTTGTCCTTTTTCACATCCTCGTCGAGGGCAGCTGCGAGGTGGCGTGTCAGGGGCATCCGGTGACGGGCATGGAGGGGGGCGATGTGATCGTCTTCCCCCGCGGCGACCAGCACACCATGCGCAGTCACAGCGCGGCGACGCCGACGCCCCTCGCGTCGATCTTTTCGCCGGGCGCGCACGACGAGCCGCCGCTGCTCTCGTACGGCGGAGGCGGCGGAACGTCGCGCTTCGTGTGCGGCTATTTGAACTGCGATCAGCGGTTCAGCCCGCTGGTCGAGTCGCTGCCGACGATGCTCCTGGTGCGAAGTCGCGATGACTACTCGACGATAGAAGCCATCGACGCGAGCGGCAGCCGGCCGACCGTCGTTCCGCAAGGATCGAGCAACTGGCTGGGCACGACGCTGAAGTTCACGGTCAACGAAGCACGCGCCGCGCGCCCCGGCAACGTCGCGATGCTCGGCCGCCTCACCGAGTTGATGTTCGTCGAGATCCTGCGCGAGTACATGCAACGTTTGTCGATCAATCAGAACGGCTGGTTTGCCGCGGTGAACGACATCCACGTCGGCAAGGCGCTGCGTTTACTGCACACGGATCCCGTTCGCGACTGGACCGTCGACGAGCTCGCCCGGGAGGTGGCGCTGTCCCGCTCGGTGCTGGCGCAACGGTTCACTGAGCTCGTCGGCGAAGCGCCGATGCGCTACCTGGCCAACTGGCGCATGCAGCTGGCGAAGCAGATGATGCGTGAGGGGACGCGCAACATCCAGGAGGTCGCGACGCGGGTCGGGTACGACTCGGAGGCGGCGTTCAATCGCGCTTTTAAGCGCGCGACCGGCTCGCCACCGGCGACCTGGCGCAAAGGTGCCTCACCTCATCCAGGCTAGGTGCGATTGATCGCAGAATCGTCACGTTCCGAGAAAACTGAGCTCGAGAATCATTCGAGCTGTAGCCCGGCCGTCTGGCTTTCCCTCACAATAGGCCGATATAGAGTGCTGGTGGTGCGCCGGCATGGCGTCGAAGTTGCCACGGAAGTCCAGGGGCTCGTGGGGGCAAACGATCATGGCCACGATGAGAGTGATGGGGTCGCTGGTCGGCGCGGCGATGCTTGTCGCGCCCGCGGCGAACGCTCAGTACTGGGGGGCCGGACAAATCCCTCGTGACGGCGTCTGCTTCTACCAGGACTCGAACTATCGCGGTCCGTACTTCTGCGTCGAGGCTGGGTCAAATCTCAACACGCTGCCGAGGGACGTGCGGAATCAGATCTCCTCGATCAGAATCTACGGCAACACCGACGTCACGGTCTTCCAGGAGACCAACTTCAGAGGCCAGTCGGAACGATTCGACTCTGACGTCCAGAATCTGGCACGCATTGGCTGGAACGACCTGATCTCGTCGGTTCGCGTCAGATCCTCGGGCTTCGGAGGCGGGGGCGGGAATGGCCGGCCGCCATCTTTCCTCAACCCCGATCAAATCGTGCGACGCGCCTATCAGGACATTCTCGAACGCGATCCCGATCCGGCCGGTCTGCGCGCTTACCGCAGTCGCATCATCGACGACGGCTGGACGGAACAGCAGGTTCGTGAGGCGTTGCGGAACAGCCCGGAGTACCGCGAGAAAACCACGATGACCCGGCCGAAGGCGGAAGAGATCGTCCGCCGTGCTTACCTTTCCGTGCTCAACCGGGAGCCAGACGCTGGCAGCCGAGGCTACGTCGACCGCGTCCTGCGCGACAAGTGGACGCAGCAGGACGTGGAACGCGAGCTCCGTAGAAGTCCGGAGTACCGCCAGCGGTAGCATCGCGCTCCGACGAGGCACGTCTACCGTCGGAGCGCCGTAACCGGAGGCATTCCAAACTAAATCGCCGAGCACCCGATACCCGAGGTCGGAAGGATGACTGTCGTTCTGCGTGCAGAGCAATAGCAGGGCACAGAGGGTTTCGACTTCGCGCTGCAGATCGCCTTGCGGGTTGAACAAAGGAAATGGATTGGCGAATCGCGCCTGCTCCGCGGCCGCGGTCGCCGCCATGGATGCGTTGAGCAGCTGAAAGAACGGATCCGCGAACTCCAGGGCATCGATGAAGGAATCCCAGCTGCCGGTGACGATGATGTCGGCGTTGGGAGCTTCCTTGCGCAGCGCGTTGAGAATCTTCTGGAGATCCTTGCTCAAGTCGTCGATGAATTTGAACGCGCCACTTTCGATGCAGGCTGCGTCACCCTGACACTCCGCCGAGAGTTCGCGGACGTTGTTTCCCCAGAGGGTGAGCGTGATTGGGCTCACCTCGCCGGGATGCGCCCGAAGGAACGACAGCGCGGCATCGAGCTGACGGCCGGTGAAGTTGTCATGTAGCTGTTCGCCGAATTCGGCCCAGGCACACGGACCTTTGCGGAACGACCGCGTCGACTCGCCCGGGCAGCCGTAGTTGACGACGGTAATGGCGGGCTGAATCTGGCGAAGATGCGCCGCGAAGACGTCGACGTATCCGGTGTCGAACCTCGTGGGCGGCAGGCCCGCCGCGTGTTTGTAGGCCTGGTAGCCGTAGGTGATCGAATCGCCCAACGCCAGGTAGTACTGCTTCGGGCCGTGCACCTCTTGGCTCGTCGCCCGAACAGCGCTGACGATGACAACGATTGCTAGAACGCAGGCAATTGGCGCGATCCGACGGTTCGACCGGAGACCACAGCTGGCCATGCGACCCTCCGAAAAACACGAGCTCTCATCTCTGTATGCGTGAAACGTCGCTGAAAAGTCACACTACAGCGTTTTAAGGAATGCGATGAGCGCCTGCTTCTCGGCGGCCGGCAGTCTCAGCCCGAACTCGTGACCGGGGATAGCTCTGTGGGTTTGTTTGAAGCCCTTCCATCCGCTGGGCACGTAGTCGTCACGGAGCCGTGCCGCATCGAACCAGTCTTCGAGGCTGGTGACGTCGCCGCTGTGGCCGAAGAGGCCACGATACCAGACGCCCCGTAGCGACGGGATTTTGTACAAGCCGGTCCCGACGCGCGTCTGCATCGCACGTCCCGGTTCCGTACCCACAGAGATGGGCATGATGTCTCTTCGGTAAGGGTGATCCAGCGGTGGCGTGAAACCCTTGGCTAACGTGAGCTTATTGTTGGTATAGAGCGGCGGCGTGTGACAGACTGCACACCCTTCGCGATCGAAGATCCTTCTACCGTCGCCTGTCAGAGGGTCGTTCCGAAACGGACTCGGCGGAGCTTCGAGCGAGTAAATGTACGTCGCCAGCGCGAAGACGACTTCGTCCGAAGGACGGGATCGAGGCAGCTCCGGCCCGAACTGGTAGGAACCAAACCGCCCCGAATTGCAGCATTCGACGGTCCACGCGTAACGCATGATGTCGGCGACGCCGCGATTGACGTGCGTTGCCGTGTGGTTCAGGTACTTGCGATCCCGCACGCCGTTCAAGTCCAGCACTTTCGTCGGAAACAAGCTGCTGCCGCCTCTCGGCATGATTTGGCTATCGGTGCGCTCCTCGACCGAGAAGTACTCCTCCAGATCTGCGCGGGTCATCGACTGGAGGGCGGCATGAACATCGTTCAGGATCCACGGCACGCCCTCGCGCCGGTACGCCTCCTCGCGGATGACCGAGATATCCGATTGCGAGTACTGCCCGAATGGACCCTGAATCGAGTTGCGGAGACGCACCAACCCGCCAGCTTGATGATTCGAGGCCGCCCCGTCGATGATCGCGCCGTCCGGCAGGTAACGTGTGTGACAGGACTGGCAGGTCTTGGCCGCCGGGAGAACGCCGTCAGGTGTGACGACCCAGAGCAGCGGCAAGGTGCCATCAGGCAGCGTCTTGATCTCCGCTCGAGTAAGCGCCTCTCGAGATCGCAGCAGCGGAATCAGATCTCGCAGCGACTGGTTTGCCTGTGGCGGAAGCGGTTGATACAACTCGCGAAAGACGATCTGTCCAGCGTGCAGCCAGTCCTTTTCGGAGTGGAGCGTGGAAGGATCGAGCAGCGGCTTGGGCTGCTGTTTCTGGAGCCAGTCCCAATAACCAGCCGGCTCACGATCGGGGTGATACGCCGGATAAGTGCGGTACAGCACCTGGGTGGGAATTTTTTTGAATTCCTCTTCCGAGTAAAAGCCCGGCCGCGCTCCAAGTCCGACGAGCGGCGTGGCCCAGTCGCCGAGTTCTTGATCCGTCCACGCCTTCGGAAGGGCGACCGAGGCGGAGGATTGTGCCGAAATGCGGGGAGTGGTTAATTGCCACATGGGCGCCGCAACAAGCAGCGCGAAGAGCCATAGTAGTACCCGGCGGAACGGCGTAATATCCATCGTCAAAACCTCCCGCAATACGGCCGAGGTGGCCATGCCTCGAACTGTTCGCGGCCGGTCTGCCACGGTATTCGCGAGCGGCGCACCGGTCTCAGTAATCCGACAGGTTCATTTCAGGATTCCTCTAAGACCGTTCTAAGAGATGGGTATGGAGTACCGGTTCGGCCCATTTCGGATTCAGCCGCTCGAGCGCCGACTGCTGCGCGACGATGCGCAGATGGCGCTGACGCCGAAGGCGTTCGACCTGCTGCTCGTCCTCATCGAGAATGCCGGTCATCTGCTGGAAAAAGACCAGTTGATGAAACGCCTGTGGGCGGATGCGTTTGTCGAAGACGCGAATCTGGCGAACAACATCTCGCTGCTGAGAAAGACGCTCAGTGTCGGAGACAGGGGCGAGGAGTACATCGAAACCGTAGCGAAGCGCGGCTACCGCTTTTTGGCAGAGGTGACCAGAGTCAACAGCTCGACCCCTGATCGGGCCGTCGCGAACCCTTCCGTCGTCGAATCTGTTGGCGAGCACAGGTCGCCCGCGTTTGTACGTGCGGCAGCCAGGAAACCAACACCGATTCTGCTGGCAACCATGACAGTGGCGATCTCATTCGCGATCGTTGCCATTGCGGCCGTCGTGCGGCGATCGGCACCTCAACCATCACCTCCGCCCGCACGATTTACGGTGTCGGCCCCGCCCGGCACATCGCTGCCGCCGCCATATCAGCCGGCGTCGCCCGCAGTGTCGCCCGATGGCCGCCGGCTGGCCTTCCGCGTTCTCCGCGCCGGCGAATCGATGATTGCGATACGGGCCATCGACGGCCTCGAGACGCAGGTGCTTCCCGGAAGCGAGGGAGGGGTTTTTCCGTTCTGGTCACCTGAAGGTGACGAGATCGCGTTCTTCGCGGATGGCAAACTGAAGAAGACCGGGGTGTCTGGAGGAGCGGTCCAGCCGATCTGTGATGCACCCGATGGCTACGGCGGCACGTGGAACCGCGACGGGGTCATCCTGTTCGCGCCGTCACAACGGAGCGGCCTGTTCACCGTCCGCGCCACCGGAGGACGACCGGTGCAAGTCACGTCGTTGCGAGGCGACGAAACTTTCCACCAGCATCCCGAGTTTCTGCCCGATGGCAGACGGTTCATCTTCTTCGCGTCGCCTGACGGGATTTATCTTGGTTCGCTAGACGGAGGAACTCCGTTTCGTCTTCTGACCAGCCGGTCGCATGCGAGGTACGCGCCTGAGGGCTACCTCCTCTTCGTGCGCGACGGGACGTTGCTCGCCCAGCGCTTCGATGCGAATCGCAGCCGCGTCATCGGGGATCCTCTGCCGCTTGCCGAACATGTCCCGATCGGCGGTGTTCGAGCCGGGGGGCAACCAGCTGGCGGCGGCGCCCTATCGGTGTCTGAAAACGGCGTTCTCGCGTACAAGACCATGACGCCGATTCGGTGGACGCTCGCGTGGTTCGACCGGAGCGGGACGCTCATCGCTCCCGCCGGTTCGCTGCCATTCGGCGATTTCGTGGACTTCGAGATGTCGCCGGACGGCAAGCAGGTGGCCTTCGGCCACGGCGCGGACATCTGGGTTGTCGATCTCGAAACCGGACAGGCCAAACAGATCACGTTCCGCTCGGCCGGCGACCGACGGCCCATCTGGTCGCCTGACGGCCAGTGGCTGGCATTTGTCTCGGCCCGACCGGAAGCGTCGGGTCTCTATCGGAAGAAGATCAGCGGTGAGATGCCCGAAGAGCTCCTGTTCCCGGCCGACGCGGATCGGTTGGCGTGGCCCTCGGACTGGAAAGCGAAAGGCGTTGTCTTCAAGACGCCGGAGAGCGGCAATATCCGGCGACTGCCGCTCGAGGGCGATCGTAAAGTCGATACGCTGGCGCGTGCGTCTATCACCGAGCCTGACGCCAGGCTCTCGCCCGATGAGCGGTGGCTGGCCTACTCCTCGGCGCCGGGACGCTCCGATCGACGCGAGATCTTCGTGCAGAGCGTGTCCACGGCTGCCATCTATCGGATCTCGGTCAACGGCGGAAAGCGGCCGCGATGGCGTGCAGACGGCAAGGAGTTGTTTTATCTCGCCGGCGACGCGACGCTGATGAGCGTTCACATCGAAGCTGATTCGACCGGTCTGGTTCCCAGCGCGCCTCAAGCTGTATTCACAACGGACCTCGCCTCAGCGGCTGAAGGGCTGCAATCGTTTGGCGTGAGGTCCGATGGACAACGGTTTCTGATGGCGGTGCCGCAGGATCCCGGTCCCGCGCAATGGCTCGTCGTCGTCTCGAATTGGCCTGCGCTGTTGACTCGGTGAAGCGACGCTGAGTCACTTGTTCGCCGGCAAAGCCCTTCCCCAGACGGCTCGGTCCCACTGAGAGGCTGCACCACACAGGTGTTACTTCTCGCCCCCCTTTCTCGCATTGATCTTTCAGAACGGTCTCGTCCGATGGCAAATGGCGATTCTCATCATCGGCCGGCACGCGCGTCATGCATGGAGGGTGAGCACATGCGACAGGTCGCAGCGGTCTCATTGTCACTTCTTGCGATGTTTGGCGCGGCCGTCGCGCAGACACCAAGCTCGTTGACCGAGTCGGTGCCTCTTCTTCGCGACGCCGCACGTGTGGCACTCCGACACGTGAGAATCGTTGATGGCTCCGGTACGCCTGCCACGCAGAACCAGACGCTGCTCATCGAGAGCGGCCGGATCCGTGAAGTCGGAGATGCGGCGAAAATCGAGATTCCAGAGGGGACCCTTACTCTCGACCTCGAAGGAAGGACCGTGATGCCCGGCTTCGTCATGCTCCACGAGCACATGCAAGACGGGGCCGGGGATGGTGTGACGTTTCCGGCATCGTTTACTGCGCCCCGGCTCTATCTGGCATTCGGCGTGACCACGATTCGAACGGCCGGCACCGATCATCCGTACTTCGAGTTGAATCTGAAACGGCGCGTCGACGCAGGGCTGGTGCCGGGTCCGGAAATGCACCTGACCAGCCCGTTCTTCAACGGCGACGGCAGCCCGTTTCTAGGAGAGAAGGTCGTTCGCGATCCAAAGGATGCGCGGAGAGCGGTTCGCTATTGGGCAGCCGAAGGGTTCACATCCTTCAAGGTCTACCAGCAGATCTCAAAGGCCGCCCTGGCGGCGATTATCGACGAGGCCCACAAGCTGGGACTTCCTGTGACCGCCCATCTGAGCTCGGTGACGTGCCGCGAAGCCGCTGAACTCGGAATCGACAATCTCGAACACGCCTTCGGGCCATGCACGCGCCTGACCAAAGACGATCTCGGGACGGATCCCCAAGGACCTCGCGCCCAGGATCTCATTCGTCTGCTGATTGAGCGAAAGGTCGTCCTGACGTTTACGCCGGTCACTGCCAACCTTCGGCTGTCCGCAGCACAACTTGAACTGCTGCATCCAGTCCGCCGCGAGAGGTACGATCGCGAGCAGGCGACGGCCACATCGCCGCCGGCGCGAAACGTGCAGCTGGCAGGAGAACTCACCCGTGCATTCGCGCGAGCGGGAGGACAGCTCGTGCTCGGGTCCGATCCGAATGCGTTCGGTGAGGGACGGATGCCCGGCGTGGCCGACCACGACAGCATCAAACGGGCCGTTGAAATTGGATTCAGTCCGCTCGAGACAATCCGTATGGCCACGCTGAGCGGAGCGACGTTCCTTGGTATCCAGGATCGAACCGGCAGCATCGGCGTGGGTAAAGGAGCCGATCTGCAAGTGGTTCGCGGAGCACCCGACCAGGACATTCGCGACATCGACAACATCGAAATCGTGGTCGCGAACGGCATCGCCTACGACCCGGAGACGTTGCTCTCGAGCGTGAAGGGCCAGGTGGGTTGGCGCTGATTGGTTAGACCCTCTTCCTAATGCGCATTCACCGCTCTCTCGACGCCGGCGAGTAACCGATCGAGCTCCGCTCGGTCGAAGAGAGCGCCGTTCAGCACCACCGCGTGGATCTTGCTCACGTTGCGAATGTCGGTCAACGGATTCGCATCGAGCAACACCAGATCGGCGATTTTGCCTTGCTCGACTGTGCCCCTATCCTTCAACGTTCCAAAGAATACCGCCGGATTCCGCGTGACCGTCTCCAGCGCCTCTTCTGTCGACAGTCCTTGGCGGACCCGCAGATTCATTTCGTCATGAAGGCTGAAGCCGGGAAACGAAATGCGGCTTGGTGACACGTCGGTGCCCGTGAGCAGACCCACATGCGCCGCCCGCATGGCCGCGATCGTGGCCGCCCTGATCCGTCGTGCATCGTCTTCGTCGTCGCGACGCATCTGGCCGGTCAACACTCGCCAATCGACGGTCGTCTTCCAATGTTCGAGCATCCACCGCGGAACGTACTTGAATCGCGGATCGTTCAGACGGCCGCCTTCAGCCGCAAATACGCCGGGCGCGCCGAAGTCCGTCGGCACGACCCACGTGCCGTTGCGAGCCAACCGGGCGGCGAGCTCCTCGCAGCGCTTCACATCGTATGTCGCGATGATCACGGCCCGGGGTGGCCTCATGCCTCGTTTGAGCCAGTCCGTCTCCTGGCTCGAGCAGGCAGCGGGAATACCATCAAGATGCTCAATGGTCCGCTGGCCGGTGTCGGTCGCTTCCCAGGCGCTGACAGCAGTGGGTACGTGGCCCGCAAACGGGATGCCTCGCTTTTTCGCCTCGTCGGCAATGGCGAAATACGCTTCTCTAGAAAGGCTTGAACCAACCTTAATGAACGCGGCTCCGCTCACTTGCAGATCCCTGACCGCCTCCCGCGCTTCTGAAGCGTTGGTGACCGTCAAGGTATCGGGCGTCGGCCGCGAGCCCTCCAGGATGCGGCTGCTGACGGCGATTTCCGGGGCAACGATTCGGCCGGTGGCGCGCTGCAGATTCCACTCGGCCGCCTGCTTGATCTCGGGGGCGTCGGTCTGCATGTCACGGACGCCCGTCACACCGTTCACGATGAACAACGGAAAGAACCAATCCTTGTTGCTGATGCCTGGCCCGGCGGGCCACGGCATTTCCTTCGAGAACAGGTGCACGTGCATATCCCAAAGACCCGGGATCAGGTACTGACCGTTTCCCTCGACGACTTGTGCGCCTCGGGGGACCACCACGTTCGCGCCGGCCCCGATCACCGAAATTCGGTTCCCGGTGGTAACGACCGTCATGTCTGGTTTTGGAGGAGCGCCGGTTGCTTCGATCACGGTGACGTGAGTAATTGCCAGCGTCCGAGTGGATGGCTGCAGCCCGGTTGCGGATGCCACGCACGTCATGATGCCGATGCCAACTGCGGTCGAGATTCTGACCATCGGGCCCCCTACATGGCACATGCGGGATCAGGGGCCGGGAAGTATCAGACGAGGCCGGACCTCATCGTTGAGGCACGCGCTGGCGGAGCTCGTCGCCCCAATTCAGGACGACTTGGACGGGAATCGACCTCCGAGATTCGGGGTTCGCCGCAGACAGGCCCGCACTTGTTTCCGCTGGCACGATGACTCGGCCGACGCGTTGTCCATCCGGGGTGAAGTCGAAATTGCGCTCGCTGACGGCACCAAAGGGCACGCTGTCGACCAGACCACCGTTAGCCACTTTCATCGCGGTGCCGAAGCTGAAGCGCGGTTGCAGCGTGACTGGTACCACCACCCACAGGGGACCCTCGGGACCGATGCCAGTCGAATATGAGAGTCCCCTTCCATTCCGCAGCCACACCGGGTGGAAGCCATTCCGCGACTGCGAGACTTGATACCTGGCCCCCGTCGTCGGGAACGGCTCGACGAACACCGTGGCTTGGGCCGGACCGAGCGTCGAATCGCTCACGTTGTACGAAAGCCATCGTCCATCGGGGGAGAACTCCGACGCCAACGGCAGAGTGGACTCGATGCCCTCAAGAACATGGGATTGTCGATCGCTGATGGAGAATGTCGCGAGCGTGAAGCGGCGAGAGCTCTCCGAGAATACACTGTAGGTGAACACGTTGCTCTGTGGCGACCACGACTCCGCGATGTGCGATGAGCCCGGTTGCGGTTTCGTGAGCCGCTCGGCCATCGGCCCGCTGATGTCGGCGCGCTGCCAGAAAACGGCGCGATCACCGTCGCGGTCGGACTGGAACGCGATATATCGGCCATCCCCCGACCAGACAGGAAACCGATTTGTTCCGCCAAACGTCAGCCGGCGTAGGGCGCTGCCGCCAGCGACGTCGTAGATCCAGATGTCGCCTTGTCGATCGTTGCCGACTCCCAGCGCGATTTGGGTCCCGTCGGGCGAAACTCGCGGAGATTCGTATTCGTCTGGCGGCAGTTTCAGCAACTCGGCCTTCGCCGTTCCATCCAGCAGAGCCAGGTGGAATTGCAGACGCGTCGGTACCAACACCGGACCTGGGACGTAGACCAGAGAGCCAGTATTAGACACGCTGAATTGTGCTGCCGGGGTGTTGAAGCTCCGCGCAACTCCGTCAAGTACGGATATCGGGTCGCTCCTCACCGCCAAGTCGCGCAGATCGAAAGAGGCTGCGACGAGACGGCCCGCAACTGCGTACACGATGTGACCAGTCGGCAAGTACTGCGCACTGCTCCCGCCGGTGATGAGCGTCTTCGGTTCGCTTTCTCTGGACGTTTGGACAACGATCCGCGCTTTATCCCACAGCTCCGCGCCTCCGCGACCTTCGCCCTCGGGCACGAGCGTGAAAAGTATGCCGCGGTCCTCGGGGAGAGCCTGGGGATCGGATGCCAATTCCCCGGGTTTTGCAGTCAGGAGCAGCTGCGGTGTCCCGCCGTCAGCTGCAACTCGCATGATGCGCTTTCCATCTTGCCCGAACAGGATTCCGTCCGGTCCCCAGGTCATACCAAAGAGAGCGTCGGCCGGGCAGATGGCGGCGGCGGTGCCGCCGGTGACAGCCAATCTCTTCAACCTCCCATCCGACCAGAACGCAATGAACTGGCCGTCGGGCGAAAATGCCGGGGTCGTCACGCCCTGAGAGGATTCGGTCCCCGGAATCGGCCTCGCGTCCGGATCAGACAATCGGCGGAGATACAGACGCTGGTTCGCAACGTACACGATCTGTGTGCCGTCAGGAGAGATCGCCAGCAGCCGCCGGCCGGCGTTGGTGAATTGCTGGTCTTCACCCAACGCGATGGAGAACCGTGTGATCGGTGGGACCGTTTCGTTCGCGGCGGGCTTCGCCCACCAGGCAACCATGCCGCCGACGACGGCTGCGATCGAGACGATGCCCGCGAGAAGCATGACGCGTTGACGAGGGGGCTCGTGTCTCCCAGGCGGCGCCGGCAAGATTGCCGGCGTGCGCCGCTCGGTCAAGACAAAGCGTGCCGTGGAGATATCGGCAACGCG
>Ga0111538_10010342_pt1 | contig 12409 bp, 13 predicted proteins | sample SoiMethybrSBSTD1_FD_79669 | JGI IMG/M metagenome (GOLD analysis project Ga0111538, IMG submission 79669) | Bulk soil microbial communities from a Populus tree surrounding site in Tennessee, USA - Soil MetaG P. TD hybrid SBSTD1 (version 2)... | ecosystem: Environmental > Terrestrial > Soil >...
ATTCCGCGCATCTATGACCGGCCGGGCCGCGTCGTGCCGCTCCTGGGCCAGGACGACAAGCGCCGCTCGGTGATGCTGAACATCCCGTTCGTGAATCAGGGCGGCCAGCCGCAGCCGGTGGCGCCAGGGACGCCAGGGGCTGAGGTCATCGACCTCAAGGCGGGGGCGGTCAGTGTGACGGCCGAAGTCGGGAAGAGCTACGCGACGCGCCGGGAGGAAACCTCGGCCGCGATTGCCGCCATCATGGAGGCCGCGCCCATGCTCGCGCCCATCCTGGCGCCGTTCTGGCTGGACGAGCTCGACTTCCCCGGCGCGAAGAAGCTGGCCGCGATTGCCAAGAAGACCCTGCCGCCGCAGTTTCAGGAGGACGAGGCGGGCCAGCCCAGTCCGCAGCAGCAACTGCAGCAACTGCAGCAGCAGGCGCAGCAGGCGCAGGAAATCATCGACCTGCTCTCGAAGGAGCTCGACGCGAAGACCAAGATCATCGAGGCCGACACCATCAAGGCGGACGCCCAGGTCCAGGTGACGCAGCTCGAGCTGGCGAGTAAGGAGCGCATCGAATCGGTCAAGGCGCAGGTCGACCTGCTCAAGGCCGAGATGAGTCAGCAGACCGCCGCGCTCTCGGCCCAGACGGCGCTGCAGCAGGCGACGCTCGGGGCGCAGACGACGCTCGAGCAGACGCACGTCGGGGCTGGGATGAACATCGAGAAGGCGCTGATGGGGAGTGTCGCGAAGAGCGTGCAGCAGCTCGACCAGCAGAGCTTCCAGAAGGAGCAGCAGGCGGCGCAGATGCAGCAGGAGCGCGACCTCCAGCAGCAGCAGCTGGCCGCGCAGCTAAACAAGGGTGGGCGGGTCGGCGGCCCCAGCCAGATGGCGAGGATGGAACCGGAACCAGGCCAGCCAGAGGTGGGCGCGGGTGGGTTCACGCCGCCGCCGGATGAAGGACCCGTGTAGTCGTGGGCGAGAAGGCCAAGGCGAAGGCGCCGCCTCCTCCGCAGTCGCTGCGGACGTTTCTCAATTTGAACGCGGCGCCTGACCCGGCCTTTACCTACGACCCGACCAAGCCGCCGATGAAGCCCTATGTCCCAACACGGGGACAACTGCGAGCACAGGCGGGGTTAACGGGGCTCTATGACCTCGTGCGCGGGCTGACGGTCGGGGCGAGCGATGAGAAGGACAGCCGCGCGGCACAGATTGGCGAGTTGATTCAGACCGGCGTGCCGCTTCTCAAGGGAATCGGGTTGCTACGGGGCGGGTTGAAAGTGGTCAAGGGTGCAGATGCGGCGGTTGATGCGGCACGCACGTCCAGAGGGATAATGTCGCGCGTGAAGCCGATTACGGACATGACCCGCGAGGAGTATGAAACGGCCGTCATGGAAGGCACGCACTACTTCGACTCGCTCTATCGCAGCGGGATGCCACAGACCGAGGACGTGTTTCTAGGCCGGACGCTCCGTGACATGGACTATCTCGGCTCCTCCGGTGAGCCAATGGGCTATCACGGGGTCCAGTTTGAAGCCCCCTTTGTCGCGCAATCTAAAAGTGACGCCTCGCAACGGTTGCTCGGCCGGGACATTTATGCCGGATTAACCGCCAAGATTGGCGCTCCCGCATCAGAGACGAGCCGCGCCATTCTGGAGGCGGACAACATCCTCGGCCGCGCCGCGAAGGCCAAAGGGCATGACGCGATCGTGATGCCGTGGGAGGTGCAGGTGCTGGATCGGCGCAAACTCCCACCGCCGGAAACCGTGCATTACACGGATGACGCGATTCTCGACCCCTATGGCGAGCAGTTGTACGAAGGCATGGGGTATGAGCGGGCGAAGGCTCGTCTGAAAGGCAAGTAATGCCACCGGAGTCAGTCACGGTCGAACACGGCGGGGTCGAGATTACGACGAACACGATGAGCGAGGCCGACCTCCGCACGGAGATGGAGGCGCCGGCCACGCCCGACGCGCAGGGCACGCCAGCGCCGCCGGCCGAGGCCGAGACGCCCGCGCAGGCCGCCGAGCGGGCGCGCGACGAGAAGGGCCGCTTCGCCGCGAAAGCCGCCGGCGAGCCGCAACAGGCCGCAACAGACCGCACCGAGCCGCAAGCCGAGCCGGAAGCACCCGCGCGCCGCCGCGACGACAGTCTGCCGCGCCACAACCCAATCGCCCGCATGCAGCAGGCGCTCGCCCGACAGGCCGAGGCCGAACGCCGCGCGCAGGCGCTCGAGGCCGAACTCTTGCGGATTACGCAAGCGAGCCCGCAACAGGCGCCGACACCGACCCACGCCCAGAGCAACGGGAATGAGCCGCAGTTCGAGCAGTTCGCCAACGAAGCCGACCCGTACACGTCCTACCTTCAGGCGTGGACGCGCTGGGACCGGGCGCAGGCCATCGCCGCCGCCCGCGACGAGTGGGAAGCCGCGCAAACGCAGAAGTCGCGCGCGCAGACCTTCCAGTCGCGCCTGAATGCCGACAAAGTCCAGTATCCTGACTTCGACCAGGTCTTGACACAGGCTGATACCCTTGGTCTCCAAGTCTCCGCCGTCATGCAGGAAGCCATCGCGGATTCCCCGAAGGCCGCCGACTTGGTGTACTACCTCGCGACGCATCCCGAGGAGTGCCTTCAGCTTGCCGAGGAGTCCGTGCAGACTCCCGTCACCGCTGCCCCTGTGATGCGACGGCTCCTCGAGAGCCACCTGGCCCCGCGTGCTGTGCCCCCAACCGGGGGACCGGCGCAGCCGCACCGGGCCGCCCTGAGTACCGCGAAGCCGCCCGTCACGCCGGTCGGGAGCTCGCCTGTCGTGTCCGACGAACCACCGGGAGAGACGGCGTCTGCGGGCGACCATGCGCGCTACTGGAATCGCAAGCTGAGAGTCCCAGGCACCAAGTAATCCCGCCGTCCGCTCGGGCACGCCCTGACAGGTGTGCCGATGGCGAATACGTTTATCACCCCGACATGGGTGTTGAAGGATGTCGCTCGAGTCGCCGTGAACATGTTGAAGTTCGCCGCGAACATCGAGCGCTGGTATGACGACAAGTACAAAGTCGGCGGGGCCAAGGCGGGCTATACCGTCTCGGGCCGTCTGCCGCAGCGCTTCAGGACCACCAAGGGCCAAGCGTTCCAAGCGCAGCCGATTAACGACCAGGTCGTGCCCGTCACCCTGACGGACCAGGCCAACATCGCCACCGCGTGGTCGACCGCCGATGCGACCATGGTCATCGAGGACGTGCGGCGCCGGTATATCCACCCGGCCGCCGAGCAGCTCGCCAACACCATCGACTTCGACGGCCTCAACCGCATGACGCCGCTGGTGTGGAAGTCGGAAGGGACGCCGGGCGTCACGCCGACCTCGCGCGCGACGTTCCTGAACGCCAACGCGCGGCTGACCAAGGTCGCGGTGCCGCTCGACGGGCGTGTGGCGGTCCTCGACCCGAGCGCCATGGTGGGGCTGGTGCAGGACACGCTGACGCTCTTCAATCCGAGCGCGGCCATCTCCGAGAACTACCGCAGCGGGCAGTTCGGGCGCAATGCGCTCGGCGTGGGCGAGTGGTATCAGGACCAGAACATCTACACGCACACCACCGGCAGCTTCGCGAGTTCGACGCCGCTGGTCTTCGGCGCGAGCCAGACCGGCAACTCGCTGATTACGAATGGCTGGGTGACGGCGACGCTCAACAAGGGCGACGTCTTCACCATTGCCGGCGTGTATGAGGTCAACCCGCAGAACTACGCCTCGACCGGCAAGTTGCAGCAGTTCACGGTGGCGGCGACCACGACCGACGTCGCGGGCTCGATGACCATCCCCATCAACCCGGCCATCATCCCCGACGGCAACCTGCAGACCGTCTCGGCCTCCCCGGCCAACGGCGCGGCGATCATCCCGCTCGGGTCGACGATTACGACCGGCGCCGGGACGATGGCGGCGACGACCTCGCCCAACTCGCTGATTTTTCACCCAGAGGCGTTCGTGCTGGCGATGGCGGACATGGACGGGGAACTGCCGGGCGCGGAGGTGACGCGCGTCTCCGACAACGAGCTCAACGTCTCGCTCCGCTACGTGCGGCAGTATTCCATCGCCACGGACCAGAAGATGGCGCGCATCGACTGTCTCTACGGCTATGCCCCGTTCCGCCCGGATTGGGCTGTCCGCATCTGGGGTTGAGGAGGACGACATGGCATTGACGAACACGACTCTGGCGGCGGCAATCGCCTTCAACGACGACACCATCCGCGTCACCTCGACGGCGGGCTTTGCGGACCAGCAGGTGATCCGCGTGGACAACGAGTTCATGGCGCAGGCGGGGGCCGCGGTCGGCACCGCCATCAAGGTGCGGCGCGGGCTCGAGGGCACGGCGCAGGTGGCGCACGGCATCCTCGCGGATGTGGTGAGCGGCCTCACGGGCGACTTCCCGGCCCCGCCGCCCGGCATGCCCGTGAGCGTGCCGCCGGGGGTCAACCCGGGCCGCAACTCGATCGGGACGGACGTCACCATCAACACGGCCGACTTGCCCAAGGGCGACCTGGTCTACGTCATCACCAAGGCGTCGGCGGCGGCGATTACGCTCGGCGCCCCGAGCAAGGCGGCGAACGGGTTGCGGCTCACCTTCCGCTCGGCGACGGCCTTCGCGCACACCGTGACCTCGGCGGCGGGGTTCTACGGGGATGCGGGCTCGTCGGACATCGCCACCTTTGCGGCGAAAAACGGCGCGTCGATGACCATCGAAGCGAATGCGGGCGGCTGGGGCGTGATTGCGCTCGCCAATGTGACCGCCGCGTAAGGGAGTGGTTATGGATGAAGACCTCGGGCTGAGTGAACGCGAGAAAGAGCTCAAAAAATGGAATCGTCCGTACAGGTATCAGGAGTTCCCGAAGATGCTCTTCCGGGGGACGACGACGACCGGCGGGCGGCTCGAGGTCGAGCAGCGCGTGGTCAAGTCGGAGCTGGAGCAGTCGGCCGCTGAAGAGGCCGGCTGGCTCCCGCATCCGACGCGCGCGATTGACGCCGAGACCACGCGCCAGGAGGCGCCAGGGCTGGCGGCGGCTGAACGGGCCTATCGGGATCGCGTGATGTCTGAGGTCGCGCTTCGTGAGGCGGCGCAGGCGGACGAGGGGACCGCCCGGCATCTGGGCGCCATCCCCGAGACGCCGCGACGGCCGCGGCCCCCGCGCTCGCACAAGAAGAAGCCCGCGCCGGAGCCCACGCCGTGAGTCTCACGCTCGACCTCTACAACGACGCCGTGACGCTGACCCCCAGCGACACGGTGATGCTCGACCGGCCGACCGACGCCATCTATGTCGGCGGCGCGGGGATTCTGGTCGCGGTGCTCGCCACTGGCCGCACGGTCAATTTCACCTGTACGGCCGGGCAACTGCTGCCGCTGCGCGTCCTGCGCGTCAATGCGACGAGCACGACGGCCACGCTACTGAATGCCCTCTATCAGGTCTGAAGGAGCTTCTCTCATGGCGAAACGCGACAAACCCAGCCAGCAGCCGGCCGAGCGGCCCGAGTTCCCGAAACCGCTCGTGCGCCTGACCAAGCAGAGCGGCGGCCCCGGTGGCTTCGGCTGCGAAGTGCAGCTCGCGGCCGACAGTGACGGGGTCAGCAGTGCCAAGGAGGCGGGCTACGTCGAGGTCGACGACCGCGCCGGGGTGCTGTCCGACTTCCAGGACTACCCCAAGTGGGTCTATCACACCGACGGGCGCCGCCAGGTCGTCCACTCGCAGGACCAGCTCGACGAGCTCGACGGCTTCACGCCCGAGGTGCCCCAGCCGACGGAGGGGGAGCCCGCGACGAAAGAGGTGCCGCCGCCGGTCGCCGCCGCGACGGCCGCCGACACGCGCAACCGGCCGCCGGTGCCGGCTGACCGTGGCTAGGGCCGGGACGCCGTTCGCGGCGGGCGACCCGCCGATGACCAGCAGCGAGTATTTCGACGCGCAGGCGCAGCTCGACCTCGCCGCGCGGGCGCTCGACGTGAAATACGTCACCTCGCAGACCTACCCGCGCTGGGCGTATCACGCGACCGAGCCGTCGCGGCTGGTGGACTCGGACGCGGAGGCGCTGGCGCTCGGCGAGGGCTGGAGTGCGACCCCGGTGGGCGATGACCCCGTGGCGCCGGTGCTGACGGCGCTCGAGCCGAACACGGCCGAGATTGGCGTGCCGTCGTTCACGCTGCATGTGCGCGGGACGGGGTTTGTCGCCGAGTCGGTCATCGTGTTCAACGGCTTCGACGAGCCGACGACCGTGGTCTCGACGACCGAGGTGACGACCGGCGTCAACATGGCGGTGTGGACGGCGCCGTCGCTGCCGCTGCCGGTGACGGTGCGGACGGGCGTGCTGGTCAGTAACGCGCTGACGTTCACGTTCCTGCCGATGCCGCCCTTGCGGAGTGCGGCCGACCCGCCGCGCTGGATGGCCCCGCCGGGGCCACGGGTGACCCCAGTGCCGGTCGATCGCGGGTAAGCCATGACGCGCACGGGCCTGCAGGTCATCACGGACAGCCTGAAGCTGCTCGGCGTGGTGGCGGGGCATGAAGTCCCGACCTCCGCCGAGCAGTCGGATGCCTTTGCGCGCCTCAACGAGCTCATCGACAGCTGGGGACTCCACGAGAACACGCTGCTCGTGCAACGCCGGGACGTCGTCCCGCTGGTGAACGGGCAGCAGGTCTATCAGATTGGGCCGGGGCTCGACGTGGACCTGTCGGTGCCCATCACGCTCGACGCGGTCAGCTACGTGCTCCCGAGCGTGCCCGAGCAGGAAGTGTTCCTCGAGGTCGGCACGGACCTCGCCGCCATCGCGACGCCGCAGAAGCTGCTGACCGGCTCGCCGCCGCAACTGGTGAACTACTCGCGCACGCATGGGTATGGCGAGCTCTGGGTGTGGCCGGTGCCGACGATGGCGCAGGACCTCGTCGTCTATTGGCGCGAGGCGCTGGCGCAGTTTCCCGACCTCATCACGCCGGTGTCGCTCGCGGCGGGGTATGCGAAGGCGCTGCGGACGAACCTCGCGATCGAGCTGGCGCCGGAGTTTGGCAAGGCGGCCGACCCGCTCGTGATGAAAATGGCCGCCGAGTCGCTGGCCGATGTGAAGCGCGCGAACTTCCCGATGGTCGAGATCGGCATTGACCCCTTCCTGACGGGCGCGGGTAGCTACAACATCCTGACGGATAACTAGGCGCGGCCATGCCCGACAAGGACAAGGACAAGCGCCCACCCCCGCCGCAAGCGCTGCGGACCTTCCTCAACCTGAGCGCGGCCGTGCCTCCGCAGTATGGCGTCGATCCAACGAAGCCACTGCTGCGGCCGTATGTGCCGACACGGGGCCAGCAGCGCGCGCAGGCGGGGTTGATGGGCCTCGCGGACCTCGTGCGCGGGCTGACGGTCGGCGCGAGTGACGAGAAGGACAGCAACGCGGCGCAGATTGGCGAGTTGATTCAGACGGGGATGCCGCTACTGCCGGCGCTCGGGATGCTGCGCGGCGGGCTGAAGATTGTCAGGGGGGCAGAGACGGCCGAGGAGGCCGCGAAGACCGGCATTCGCGCGTATCACGCCTCGCCGCATGACTTCGACCAGTTCGACATCAGCAAGATTGGCACGGGCGAAGGCGCGCAGGCATACGGGCACGGGCTGTACTTCGCGGAAAACCCCAACACGATGGAGGTCTATCACCACGCCCTCTCGGACGACGCGATTAAGTTCGCTGATGGGCGCATCGTCAAGCCGGAACCAGGCAGTGTTGAAGACCGGGCGCTCGCCTATCTCGCGACCTATCAGGACGGCTTCGGCATCGACAACCCCCATCGGTTCGCGCGCGGCGAAGTAGAGAAACTCATCAAATACGGCACCGGGGCGAATCGACCCGGCGAGATGGAGACATTAGCCAAGGTGCGCGACCAGTTACGGGAGTGGGAACAGGCAGGCGTGACGGCGGGGAAGTCAGGGAAGCGGTACGAGGTGAACATCAACGCGGACCCCGAACACTTCCTCGATTGGGACAAGCCTCTGAGTGAGCAGAGCGAGCACGTCCAGCGTGCGCTATCAGGGCTCGGGGGATCGCCGGATGATATTCGTGGGGCGATTCGCCTCTATCAATCGCGTCTCACGATGCCCGGTCCTCGGGGGGAGATGGCCGCGAAGGAAATTACGAACTTGGAGCGGCAATTAGCCATCGCCGAACGGCGCACAGGCGGCGAAGTCCATCGCGACATCGGACCCGACCAACAATTCGCCGCAGAGTGGCTGAAAGAGCGCGGCGTTCCAGGTATCCGCTACCGCGATCAAGGCTCGCGCGGTCCAGCCGTGGTCTATGACGTGGGGGCACCTCGGCCAGACTTTGGGCCGTATTCGCCATTTACGAGCAAGGCCGAGGCAGAAAAGCAACTTGAACTGCTGCGGCGACACGGCTTCCACGACGCGGAAATCAAGACGACAGAGCAGCCACAAACCTACAACTACAGCGTCTTCGACGACGCGCTCATCAACATCCGTCGCAAGTATGGCTGGCTGCTGCCGATGATGGGCCTCGGCGCGCTCACGCAGGTCGGGCAACCGCAGGAGCCGCGCCAGTGATGTGTTTCCACCGCACGCCGCGCCGAATCATCTGGATGATGCTCATCGAGACGCCGTATCGTTCCGCCTCAACGCGGGACGAATCCGGCGACGAGAGAATGGCGCGCACTTGGTCGTCTGTGAAGCGAGCCGCCGAATGGTTGGCGCCATGTTGATGGCGACCCTTGCGCCACATGTCGGCCAAGTTCTCGGCCTTAGTGCCGAGGAACATGTGCAAGGGATTCACGCACGCGCGCGTGTCGCAGTGATGGCAGACGCACAGCCCCGGCGGGATGGCCCCATGTTCGGCTTCCCATGCGGAGCGATGGGCATAGAGCATGCGCCCGCCTCGACCACCGCTGTTGATTTGCCCGTAGCCGTTCCGCAGGGAACCCGTCCACAGCCAGCAGCCGGAGGGGTCGTCTTTGCGGACCGAGCGGGCGAAACGGACCGCGAAGGGCGTGCGCATATTCACCGTCTATTTTATCAGCGAGGCGCAAGGGGCTAATGCAGTATCCGGGCTTTATTGGCGCAAGCGATCGGGTGAGTGCGCGCACTGTGAATGCGGAGCGCGTGATTAACTGGTATCCCGAGCTCGCCACCGGCACGCCCAAAGCGAAGGCGTGGCTCGCCCCCACCCCCGGCCTCGACCCCTTCGTCGTCCTCGGCGCCGGCCCGGTGCGCGCGCTCTATGCCGAAGAGAACCGCTGTTTCGCCGTCGGTGGTGGCAACCTCTACGAAGTCCTCGCGAACCAGACCTTCGTTTTTCTCGGCGCCGTCGGCATGGACGGGCGCCCGGCGAGCATCAGCAGCAACGGCAGCGACGGCCGACAACTGTTCGTCGTGAGTAACGGCGACGGCTTCATCTTCGATCTGACGACGGACCTGTTTACGCCCATCATCGACGACGGCTTCCCGCGGCCGGTGTCGATGGGCGCGTTCATCGATGGCTACTTCCTCGCGCTCCAGGCGCAGTCCGACAAGTTTCAAATCTCCGAGCTCGAGAACGGCCTCGTCTGGGACGCGCTCGACGTCGCGCAGGTGAGCCATACCACCGGCATCGTGCGGGCGATGGTCCCCGTGCATCGCGAGCTGTGGCTGCTCGGCACGTCCACGACCACCGTGTGGGCTGACATCGGCGACCCCGACTTCCCCTTCGCGCCCATTCCCGGCGCCTTCATCCAGCAGGGCATCGGCTCGCTCTTCGGCTGGACGGTGGTCGATAACGCGCTCTTCTGGCACGGCCAGAACGAGGACGGCGGGCGCGTGGCCTATCGCGCGCAGGGCTATCAGCCGCAGCGCATTTCGACGCATGCGGTGGAGCAGGCGTGGGCCGAGGTGGCGACGCTGCAGGATACGGTCTGCTGGAGCTACCAGGACCGCGGCCATGCGTTCGTGGTCTTCTACATCCCGAGCGCCGAGACGACCTGGGTCTATGACGTCTCGACGCAGGCGTGGCACGAGCGCTCACTCTGGGACCCGACCGCGCTGGTCTGGACGCCGCACCTCGCGCGCTGTCATGCGTTCGCGTTCGACAAGCACCTCGTCGGGGACCGGCAGAGCGGCGCCATCTACCATCTCGACGCGCACACGCACACCGACGGCGTGCTGGAGGGCGGCTAGATGGCGGCGCCTTCCAATGTCAGCGCGGGCACGGCCTTGGTCGTCGGCGCCTTGCCGTATACGCATACCCAGTCCGTCACCGACGCGGGCGTCTGCTATACGGTCTGGTACCAGTACACCGGCACGCTCGGGCAGCTCGGCATTCAGGTGTCCGCGGCGAATGCGACCGGGACCGGCACGTATATCCCTGACATCACCTACTACGCCGCAGACGGGACGACGGTCATCCTCCCGCCGAACACGCTCACGCCGATTCAGGTCGGCACGCTCGTCGCCACGGACTACTACATCAAGGTCAGTCCGTCCGTCGCCGACCTGAGTGCCGCCTCCCTGCGGGTCGAGGTCCATCCCACCCCCACGGCGCCGGTGGTCGCGGGCTACGTGCTGATTAACGACGACGGCCAGAGCGGCTGGAACGTGCAGGGCCATCTGCCCGGCGTCATCCTCAACCCCACGACCGGCGAGGTCGCGAACATCGTCTTTCCGCTCGCGCAGGGCGACTTCGGCGACATCCTGCCGAATGGCCGCCTGGCGCTCGAAAACTTCGCGACCGACGACCTCATCTTCTACGCGCCGAATTTCGACGTCGTCACCACCGTCGACCTGACACCGGCGACCGACTTCATCCGGGTACGCGCGCAGAACACGCTCGGGCAGTTTGCGGTGACCGTGCGGCAGTCGAGCGTGACCAAGTTCAAGGTCTACAGCGACACCGGCACGGAGCTCCTCAGCCGCAACACCACCCTGCCGAGCAATCCGCAGTCGATCGTGCTGTCGAACGACGGTGGGACGATGTACTACGCGCTCCAGGTGGGCGGGGCCGCCATCAAGACCTGGAACCTGACGACCAACACGGCTGGCGCGGACTTCGCGGCGACCACCGGCGGGGCGCGCATCTCCGACATGCTCATGCTCGACAACGGTGAGCTGCTGGCGATGAATGTCATGGTCACGCCGACGGTGGTCAAGCGGTATAGCGCCGCGGGGGCGCTGCTCGCGACCTACACGATCGGGACGTCGCTGCTCCCCGACGGCGCGGTGCCGCGCATGGCCTATGACGCCGCCGGCGGCCAGGCGGCGTTCTGGGTGTGGTGGTTTCCGAGCGACGGGGTCGCCCGGATGCAGAAAATCCAGATCAGCGACGGCACCGTGCTGCTCACCCAGGACACGCCGGTCTACGAAGAGGGGGTCGCGCAGGGCGACGTCGCACCGGGCACCTTCGGCGCGTCCAATTCCTGCCCGCTCATCATCATCGGCCAGCCGATCCCGTCGAATCCGCCGACGTTCTTTGTCTCGTCGTCGCCGACGCCCAGCCATCACGAGGAGGCGCGCTATATCCGCCGCCTGCGCCGCGCGCCGCACATGAACAACGAGAACAAGCGCGTGTTCTATCGCACGTTCGAGCTCGACCTCGAGCGCGGCCAGGCGCTCGCCTCCGGGCAGGGGTCCGAGCCGGTCGTCCTGCTGCGGCTGTCGCGCGACGGCGGGCAGACGTGGGGCGAAGAGCAGCGGATGGCGGTCGGCAGGCTCGGCGAGTATCAGGCACGGGTGCTGGCGCGGCGGCTCGGGCACGGGCGTGACCTCGTCTTCGAGGTGGTGGTGAGTGACCCGGTGGCGTGGAGCTTGGTCGGCGCGTGGCTCGACCTAGAGCCGGGGACGTCGTGAGTTACCCGCCCTACCAGCAACCGCTCCTCGACCGCGCCACGGGCCTAGTCACGAAGCCGTGGCAGCTGTTCTTCCTCGGCCTGACCGGCGCGGGGAGCGGCCTCGACGGGGGCAACATCACCGATGGCAGTGTGCCGCTCGACGCGCTCGCGGCCATCGACTCGCCGCGGCTCCTCGGCCGAGGCTCGAGCGGCAGCGGACCCGTCGAGCAGCTGTTCATCGGCACGGGGCTGGCGCTGACGGACCTGACGCTGTCGGTGACGTCGGACGGGATCGAGCAGCTCGGCTACTGGACGCCCATCACCAACGGCGACCCGCTGAGCCCCGAGATTCTGTTCGACGCGGAAGGCGACTGCGTGGTCGGCTTCGTGCCGACGACGGCCGGGCTCGGCAGTGGCGGGGGCGGGGGCTCGACCAGCGTGCCCTTGCATGCGTGGACGCACCAGGCGGGCGAGAGTGACGCGCTCGCGGTGACGACCTTGGCCGGGTATCCCGGCAACTCAACGACGTTCCTGCGCGGGGATGGGACGTTTGCGACCCCGCTCACGCCCGGCCACGGCGGGACGCTCGGCATCGTGTTCGACGG
>Ga0111538_10010343_pt1 | contig 12408 bp, 8 predicted proteins | sample SoiMethybrSBSTD1_FD_79669 | JGI IMG/M metagenome (GOLD analysis project Ga0111538, IMG submission 79669) | Bulk soil microbial communities from a Populus tree surrounding site in Tennessee, USA - Soil MetaG P. TD hybrid SBSTD1 (version 2)... | ecosystem: Environmental > Terrestrial > Soil > Tree...
CATTGCATCGCTTGCGGCGCGGAGCGGACGGGCCCTTCACATCGCAGGCACTTGTGGGGGACTGACAACGTCTGGACTCCATCCGGGAACCGGATGTCTACACTCGCCAGCCCTCCCGGTTCACTGTTGAGCATCGTCAACGACTCCACAAGTGAACTGGTCGGCCCATATGCGCGCAGGACGAATCACGGCGGCGACCTCAAGCATGTAACGTGCCGGTAACTTCGTCGACGGGCCGACCGCGATGCACCTGAGTTCGTCGCCTGACTGTGAAAGCAGGAGCAGTTATCGCCGCCGGAGTGTGTGGTAGATGAAGACGGGTGCACCGAGGAAGCGAGGTGACGGCGACGAGTTCACCAGCTGGAATCCGGCGTGCTCGTAATATTTACGTAAGCGCTTCTCGCTCTGATAAAGCGTGTCGCCCCAAAAACCCGGCAGACGTCTGTGCGTCAGCGAATACAGCCACGTATTGACGATGACGCGCGCGCCGTACACCCGACGTCGCCAATTCCTGTCGGTGAGCAGGTAACGCAGCTTGTATCCGAGTCCGTGATACGACACGCGGGCGATGGCGCCAGAGCGCACGATGCGCGCGAGCTCAGCGATGGCCGCCGCTTCATCCGTGTACGGGATGACGACCTTGCAGATCACACCGTCGAATGCGCCCGACAGGAACGGCAGTCGCTCCGCAAAGGCGCGGCAGACCGCCAGCCCTGATTGTCGCCCGTCCCTCGCCAGGCCCGGATCGGGTTCGACACCGATGCTCCGGCACCCGCGCGCCTCGAGACGACGCATCTGCTCGCCGGCACCGAAGCCGACGTCGAGCACACGAGCGCCGGGCGGATAGTCGTCGAACGCAAAATCGTCGGCGATGTAATCGGCCCACTCGCACGCAGAAATACTCGCCACGGTCATCGGTGGTCCGAGTGCGGGAGCAATCAAAGTACCGTCTGGACTGTTACATACCTGACCGTACAGCGGCCGTGACACCGCTTCGGATGGCTCGATCGGAAATGCGGTCGCCAGTTTAGGAAAAGCATTTCCGCTCGCGCGTGCTGATCTCAGGCCCATCACTTGCACCATGCCCGGCCGGTGCAACCCATCCATAGACTCGCGCGGTCGACACGTCTCGCACCGCTGACCCGCCTCCTCGCGATGTCGCCGAGCGAGCTCGGGTTTCGGCTCCGGACGATGACGCGACGACAGGCGCAACGTGCAGTCCTCGCCGTACACGGCAGTTCGTGGGAGAGGGCATCAATTGCAAAAGTGTTGATCCCTGGCGTCCTTGGACCGCAGACGGATGCCGCCATTGAGCAGCACAACTGGCGCGCTGTCGAGCAGCGCCTGCGCCAGGTCCTTCGCGATCGTCCGTCGCGCTTCGTCATCGATCCGCGTTCGGTTCATACCCTGCGTCACACGATCGTGTCGCGGTGGCCAGATGCGCCGGCTCGCGCGGCCGCCGCTGCGGACGCGCTCTGCCAGGGACAGTTCAACCTTCTCGGTTGGGAGCGACTGTCGTTCCAACCGGAGGCAGCACGGACCGACTGGCATTGGGACCCGATTCACCGCCGCCGGATGCCCTTGAAGTTCTGGAGCGATGTCCCCTTTCTCGATCCGAACTGCGGGGATCACAAAATCATTTGGGAGTTGAATCGTCACCAGTTTCTGTTTCCACTGGGCCGCGCGTGGTGGCTGACCGGTGACCGGCGGTATGCCCAGGCGATCATCGACTACCTGCAGGACTGGCGCGAATCCAACCCGCCGCTTGTCGGGATCAACTGGGCGAGCATGCTGGAGGTGGCGCTGCGCTCGATCTCCTGGCTCGTGGCGATGCATCTCCTGCTGGCAGAGTGCGACGATCGGAGCGCCCCGCTTCGCGATGACGCCAACAGTGAGAGCCTCTGGCTGCTCGACATGTGCGTGGCGCTCGACCGTCAGCTGACGCACGTCGAGCAGAACCTGTCCCATTACTACAGTCCCAATACTCACCTGACAGGGGAAGCGCTGGCGCTGTATGTGGCTGGTGTGGCACTCCCCGAATTCCGTCGCAGCGCACGCTGGCTCGACGTCGGACGTCAGGTTCTGCTCGCGGAGATCGATCGACAGATTCTCTCCGACGGCGGACACGTCGAACGGTCGACGCATTACCATCGCTACACGCTGGACTTCTATCAACTGGCGCTGCTGACGGCGGAACGGGCTGGCGACGTCGAAGGGGCGGCGGTCTTCAGGGATTGCGTCGCGCGGCTCGAGCGGTTCATGCGCGCCGTTGCCGACGACACCGGGCACATTCCGCTCATCGGCGATGACGATGGAGGAGCGTTGTGGACGATCACGCAGCGCGACTCGCGTGATGTCCGTGATTCGCTCGCGCTTGCCGGGATCCTTCTCAACCGCGTCCCCGCAGCCGACCTGCCGGAGGAAGTGTTCTGGTTGGCATGGAGTTCCCGTTCGTCGAGCCTTCTGTCGCGTCGCCCCTCCTCACCTCCAGTGAGAGCGGTCCGTCCGGTAACGGCGGCGGCGTTTGTCGCCTCCGGATACGTCGCCGCGCACAGCGACCGCGGCGATCACCTCGTGTTCGACGTCGGGTCGCATGGATTTCTCAATGGCGGGCATGCCCACGCCGATGCGCTGTCGCTGGCGCTGACGCTCGGGTCGCAGCCGTTTCTCATCGATCCGGGGACCGCAACGTACACGATGGATCCGGGCCTCCGCGACCGCATGCGTGCGAGCGCGAGCCACAACACGTTGACGCTGGACGGTTGCGCGTCCGCCGTTCCCGCCGGTCCGTTCAAGTGGGCAACCCGCGCCGACGCGCGTCTGACCACGTGGCGACAGAACGGCGGGTTCATGTGGGCCGAGGCGTGTCATGACGCCTTTGCCGGTGCGCGTCACCGCCGTACGGTGATCTACAGCAGCATGGATGGATGTCTGGTGATCGATGAAATCCTCGGCAGCGGCCACCGTACGGCCACCAGACATTGGCAATTCGATCCCAGATGGAGCGTCACGTGCGACGGCGCGCACCGCCTCTGCGCGACGGCAGCAGGACAGACCGCCTGGCTGCTGACGGATCACGGAGCGTTGACTCTTTACTGCGGCGACGAAAGCGGCGCGGGCTGGTGCTCGCCTCGCTATGGACGGCTCGTCCCGACATCAGCAGCACACGTGACATATCGTGGCGAGGCGCCATTCGCGATGGTCACCTGGCTGGGCGCAGCTGGTGCCTCGTCGGCACCCGCTTTGGAACGAATGCCGCTCGAGACCGATCTGTTCCCCGTGCTGGCGGTGCGCGTCCGGCACGACTCACGTGACACGGTGACCGTCGTCCGTCCCGGCGATCGCGGCGCCGTCGGGGAGCGATCGTTCGACACGCCGCACTACCAGACCGACGCGAACCTCCTGCAGTACTCGCGCGACCAGAATGGCCACCTCGCGCTAACGCTCGCCGACGGCACCATGGCAATTGCCCATGACGATGGATTGCTGAGCGTACGGGCCGATCGTTCGATCGTCGACCTTTGCGCCATTTACCGCGACGGCGGCTTGGACCTGTACGCGTCGTCACCGCCACAGCAACTGTTCCTCTCGGGCGAGCCGGTGAGAGAAGCGATCACCATCCGGGTGAACGGGCGGGAAGTACGGGCGCGATACGATGATCGCGATCGAAGTTTGTCCGTCTCCCGTAGCGAGTGGCAGGAGCCCTCACACGTGCAGCCGCTGGTGCGCCGGGCTACGGACAAGCGTTGGGTCGAACAACGAGTGGCAGTATGAGGCACACGCCTCGTTGCGTCAGGTGAGAACCGACGTATGTGCGGCATAGCGGGTTTCGTCGACACAAACGATGCCGGCAACCTGATCGCCGATCGCGATCGGGTGCAGGCCATGTGCGACGTGATGCGCCATCGCGGTCCGGACGACCAGGGTATGCACGTCGAGCCGGGCGTCGCATTGGGCATGCGGCGGCTGAGCATCATCGACCTCGCGACCGGTCACCAGCCCGTTCACAACGAGGATCGGACCGTCTGGGTCGTCTTCAACGGCGAAATTTACAACTACGGTCAGCTGCGCGCCGAGTTGGAAGCACTCGGCCATCGGTTCTACACATCGAGCGACACGGAAACGATCGTTCATGGTTACGAACAGTGGGGCCCCGCGGTCTTCTCGCATCTGCGGGGGATGTTTGCGATCGCGATCTGGGACGGACGCTCGCGAACCTTGTTGCTGGGACGCGACCGTCCCGGCATCAAGCCGCTTTACTATACGGAGGCCGCAGGTCGGCTCTTCTTTGGCTCGGAAGCCAAGTGCCTGTTATGTAATCCCGAGGTCGATCGGACGCTCGATCCCGCTGCGCTCGACCACTATCTTGCTTACCTCTACACTCCACGCGATCGGGCAATCTTTCGCGGAATGCGAAAGCTGCCTCCGGGCCACTACCTGCAAGTCGCCGACGGTCGTGTCACGCTGCACCGGTACTGGGAGGTCCCCGCGACGATCACCTTCCGCGGGTCCGAGCATGAAGCGCTCGAATTGCTCGAACAGACGCTGGCGGGTTCGGTCGCTGCACACATGATCAGCGACGTGCCGTTGGGTGCTTTTCTATCCGGCGGTATCGATTCGAGTGTCGTCGTCGCGCTGATGGCGCGTGCCTCCCGGCAGAGGGTAAAAACGTTTTCAATTGGATTCGACGAGCCGGCATTCGATGAGTTGCCACACGCACGTCAGGTTGCGAAGTACCTCGGAACGGAGCATCACGAGTTCGTTGTGCGTCCGGATGCGCTTGCGATTCTCGACAAGCTGACCTGGCACTTCGACGAACCATTCGCCGACGCTTCTGCGATCCCGACGTGGTACGTCTCGCAGATGGCGCGACAGCACGTGACGGTCGTGCTATCCGGCGACGGCGGCGACGAGCTCTTTGGCGGATACGATCGCTATCTCCCCCATCCGCGCGTGGCACGGTTCGATCGTCGTGCGCGCGGCGTGGGCCGCGCGTTGGCGGCGGCGGCATGGCGGACGTTGCCCCACGGCATGCGCGGGAAGAATTTCCTGCGGCATGTCGCGCGAGACCAGCGGGGGCGATATCTGGATTCGGTCACGTTCTATCACGCCGACGAGCGTGATGCCTTGCTCATGCCCGATGTTCGGCGGATGCTGCACGGCTGGAACTCGGAAACGCACTTCTCCGAACCGCTTCGGCGCTTTGGCGACCTTCCACTGGCCGCGCAGCTGATGGCGTTTGATTTTGAAACGTATCTGCCCGAGGACTGCCTGACGAAGGTCGACCGCATGAGCATGGCGCATTCGATCGAGTCCCGAGTCCCGCTGCTCGACCATCACGTCGTGGAGCTGGCGGCGTCGCTCCCGCCGACGTTGAAGATCCACAACGGCACCCTCAAGTATCTTCTGCGGCAACTCGCGTTTCGCCTCGTGCCGCGCGAGATGCTCGACCGACCCAAGCGGGGGTTCGAAGCGCCAATCACCCGCTGGTTTCGCGGTTCGCTCCGCGATGCGCTTCAGGACATTCTGGGTTCACCCACGGCGCGGCAACGCGGCTACTTCGACTATTCGTTCGTCGATCGCGTACTCGACGAGCACCTCAGTGGAAAGCGCGATCACGCGCTTCGCCTGTGGCAACTCCTGATTTTCGAGCTGTGGAATCGCCAGTACGCGGATGCTCCAGCACTGGCCGCGTAAATAACGAACGGACTACACGAATGCATCAGGAGGCAGCCGACGCGCGCGTGTCGTGCGGTCGAGAGGACGGCAGGATCCTCAGCTGCCGGTACGCGGCCAACCACTGTTCGCGGACGACGGGCCACACGTAGCGCCGACATGTCTCCAAGGCGGCCGACGCCAACTGACGCGCCTTGTCCGGGTTCTCGAGCAGCGCGATCATATGGTCGGCGATCGCGGCGTCATCGTCATCCGGTGCCAGGAGTCCGTGAACACCGTCCCGGAGCATCCCCGGGACACCACCGACGTCAGTCGACACCACAGGCAGGCCGCTCGCAAACGCTTCGAGTACGGACACCGGCATGTTGTCGATCGCTGGGGTCTGCACGTAGATATCGGCGTCCGCGTAGTAGCGAGGCATCTCCGCAGGCGCCACGCGACCAGCAAATGTGACGTTCCGCAGCCCGAGCGAGGCGACCTGGCTGCGAAGCGCCGTCTCCTCGGGACCGGCGCCGACCAGCGTCAGGGTCGCGTCCGGAAAGCGGGTCTGCAGGCGGGCAAATGCCCGTAGCGTGCATGCGACGTTATAGTGCGCCTCGAAGTTGCGCGTCGACACCACGCGCGGTCGAAGAGGGTCGCGAATCCTGTACGAGAACCGGTCCAGATCGGCGACGTTCGGGATCACCTCGGCCCGAATGCCATGGCCCTCGAACACATCCCTCAGGAACGTCGACGGCACGACATTCCGCTCGACCGCCCGGAGCACCGCCGCGGCGATGAACGATCGACGCAAATGGTCCGGCGCTTCCCCGCTGTGATAGTTGAACAACACAGGTTTCCGGTAGGCCTTTGCAACCAGCACCGCCGGCAACGGTGAGAGCACAAAGGACCAGTACGACGCGGAGAAGATGTGCACCACGTCAGCGCGACGCAGCTCCCGCAGGAGCAGCGGCCAGTAGCAGAGCTGCGTCACGACTGTCCGCAGATATTTGACGTTCAGCAATGGCCGGAGCGGAGCCGGCGGTACTGGATTGTGTGGCACCAGCCACGCCTCGATGTCCTCATCGTCTCGCCATCCGTCGAGTAATCGCTGCGCTTGAACCGATTGACCACCCAAAATGCGCATTGAAGGGGCGACGATCGCGACGCGGATCATTGCCTCGTCAATATGCAACCGATGCGCCGTGGCACCCTCATTGCTCATCCGCGACGCGTGTCGTTTGACCGCATCCCCATCGCCATCGTGCTATCCAGCTTCGAACCAGGCGGCACCGAACGCCAGATGTCGGAGCTGATTCGACGGCTCGATCGGCACCGATTTCAAGTCCACGTCGCCTGCTTTCGTCGCACCGGCGCCTGGCTGAGACGTGTCGAGGCCGCTGCCTACGAAGTCGTCGACTTTCCGCTCAGAAGCTTCAAGTCACCGACAACGGCCGTCGCCATGATGCGGTTCGTCAGGTGGCTGCGCTCGAGGCGAATCGCCATCGTGCATACCTGCGATCTTTACGCGAACATCTTCGCGTTACCGGCTGCGGCGCTTGCCGGCGTCCCCGTGCGCATCGGGAGTCGCCGCGAGTTGATTCCTCCGGATCGCACGCGCGCGCGTCGGACGGCGCAGCGATTCGCCTACAGGACGGCACATCGTATCGTCGCGAACTCGAAGGCTGCGGCACAGCAGCTCATCTACGAAGGGGTGCCCGATGAGCACGTCGCGGTCATCCCGAACGGGATCGATGTAACGGCGTTCACGGAACGATTCGCAGCCCAGGAGCCGGTCAGCCGAAGTCCCGTGATCACGGTTGTCGCGAATCTGCGTCCGGAAAAAGGCCACGATGTCCTGCTCCGCGCCACTCGGCATGTGCTTCAACACGTGCCCGAGGCGCGGCTGCGGTTCGTGGGCGACGGGCCGTTACGCCCGCAACTCGTCGATCTCGCCTCGTCACTCGGGATCGCACATGCGGTTGAATTCCTCGGTTATCGCGAAGACGTCCCGGCACTGCTCCTCGACAGCGACGTCTACGCGTTTCCGTCGCGGACCGAGGCGTTTCCCAATGGCTTGATCGAAGGGATGGCGGCTGGCCTTCCGGTCGTGGCAAGTGCGGTCGGCGGGATCCTCGAGCTCGTCGAACATGGCCACAACGGCCTGCTCGTGCCTCCTGACGATGAACAGGCGCTCGCCGGGGCGATCCTGCAGTTGCTGAGCGACCCGGACACGGCCACCAGGATGGGTCGCGCGGCGCGCGTGACGATCGAAGAGCGTTATTCATTCGACCGGATGATTGCCGCGTTCGAGCAGCTCTATGCGTCGGAGCTCACATCCAGCCGGTTCGGTGCCGCGCGCACGCGAGACGTCATGCGCCGAGCGCGGCCGGCTGAGTAATTCTTTTCCCATTCGCGGCACTCAGACGCCCGCGACCCCTTACCTGTTTTGTGAAATCTCGTGGCACTTCGCTTGCTCAGGCTGGTGCCACGCATCGTATGCGCAAGCTCAACGCGACGGCGGGGGTTTTCCATGTGCGGGATTGCGGGCATCGTCGCGTCTGACCGGCTGCACGCCGACGAACGCGCGCGCGCCGTGCTGATGCGCGACGTGATGACGCACCGCGGGCCCGACGGTGCCGGGCTCCACGTCGACGACCGCGCCGCCCTCGCACATCGGCGTCTCAGCATCGTCGACCTGGCCGGCGGTCATCAGCCGCTCGCCAACGAAGACGAGACGATCTGGGTCACCTACAACGGCGAGATCTACAACCACGCGACGGTTCGATCGGAGCTGGAAGCCAGAGGTCATCGCTATCGCACGCGCTCGGACACGGAAACGATCGTCCACGCGTATGAGCAGTGGGGCGACGACTGCGTCGAGCGCTTCCGCGGCATGTTCGCGTTCGGGATCTGGGACGCGCCGAACCGCCGGCTGCTGCTCGTGCGCGACCGTCTCGGCGTCAAGCCGCTCTACTGGGCGCGCGTGCCGGCGAGCGGCGAACGCGGCGAGCGCCTGCTGTTCGCGTCCGAGATCAAGGCGATTCTCGAGAGCGGCCTCGTCCACGCGCGGGCGAACGACGCCGTGCTCTCGGAGGTCCTCGCAACGCGATACACGTCCGGCCCCGAGACGATGTTCGACGGCATCTACAAGTTGATGCCCGGCCATCGTCTCGTGTACGCGAACGGGGCGGTCACGATCAGTCAGTACTGGGATGTTCCGCTGAATGGGCCGGATCCGGCGCTCGAGCACCAGCGCGAGCCGGCGCTCGTCGAACAGTTTCGCGCGCTGTTGCAGGAATCCGTTCGACTCCGATTGATGGCGGACGTGCCGCTCGGCATGTTTCTGTCCGGCGGGATCGACAGCAGCGCCGTCGCCGCGTTGATGGCTCGGGAGATCGATCGCCCGGTCGAAACGTTCTCTGTTGCTTTCGAGGATCGCGCGTACAGCGAGCTGCATTACGCGCGGGAGGTCGCCGATGCCATCGGCGCCCGCAGCCACGAGGTCGTGATCTCCGACGGCGACTTCTTCGCTGCGCTGCCGCGGCTCGTGTGGCACGAGGACGAGCCGATCGCGCATCCCTCGAGCGTACCGCTGCACTTTGTGTCGGCGCTCGCGCGCGAGCATGTGAAGGTCGTGCTCACCGGCGAGGGAAGCGACGAGCTGCTCGCCGGATACGGTAAATATCCCCGGACGCTCCTGAACTGGAAAGCGGCGGGCGTGTACGAGCGCGTGGTTCCCGGAGCGATGCGCTCGATTGTCGCATCGGCGGTCATCCCCCACCTCCCTCGCACGGCGCGTCGCTACGCAACGCGGTCGTTCCTCGCGATGCCACGCAACGCGGCGGCGATGTTCCTGGACAACTTCGCGGGCATGCCGCTGCGCGCACAGCACGAGCTCCTGACGCCGCACGTATTCACGCACGACGCGTATACCGCATCGTTGCGGTACTTCAACGCGGCGCCAGGTGGAAACGGCTGGCTCGGTCCGATGCTCTACACCGACATCAAGACGTACCTCGTCGAGCTCCTCATGAAGCAGGACCAGATGAGCATGTCGACATCGATTGAGAGTCGGGTGCCCTTCCTGGATCACAGACTCGTGGAGTTCGCGGCACGGCTCCCCGAGCGACTGAAGCTCTCCGGTTTCACGACGAAGCGAATTCTTCGCGAGGCTGTGCGAGGACTCCTGCCTGAGACGATCCTCAAGCGACGCAAGATGGGATTCCCGGTGCCGTTTGCGGCGTGGGCCGCGGGACGCTGGAGCGACGTCGCACGCGAGGTCCTGCTCGATCGGCGCACGCGGCAGCGAGGCATCACCAATGCATTTGCCGTGGAGCGATTGCTCGCCGAGCATCGCTCGGGCGTTCGGCGAGGCGGTGACGCGATATGGGCGCTGCTGAACCTCGAGCTCTGGTATCGCACGTTCATCGACGGCGACGGCATCCAGACGCTGTCAGCGCCCGCGCACGCGGTTGCGGATGGCGCACGCGTTTTCGAGCCGGCATTGACCAGCAGCGGCGCGGATTGAACGTATGCGCATCCTCTGGCTGAACGCAGGACTGCTCCTGCCGCTCGACAAGGGCGGCAAGCTTCGCACATGGCACCTGATGCGCCACCTCGCACGGCGGCATCAGATCACCTACCTCTCTTTCGTCGATCCCGATGCCACCGCGGCGGACAAAGAGGGCATGCACGAAGTCTGTGAGCGGCTCGAGGTGGTGCCTCGACGCCACGCGCCGAAGGGCAGCCTCGCCTTCACCATCGGCGCGGCCGCCAGCGTCCTCGACCCGTTGCCGTACGCCGCAGGCAAATATCGATCGCGTGCGTACGCGCACGCCATGCGGAGGCTGCTCGAGACGGGATCGTTCGATCTCGTCGTCTGTGACTTTCTCGTGCCGTCGGTCAACATGCCGCGCACGCTTCCGTGCCCGTCGGTCGTCTTCACACACAACGTCGAGGCCGAAATCTGGCGGCGGCACTACGAACAGCAGACCAATCCGATCCGCCGCGTCCTGTTCCGTCAGCAGTGGCGTCGAATGCTGCGCTTCGAGGGGGCCACACTGGGTCGGTTCGATCTGATCCTCGCCGTATCGGACACCGATCGCACCACGTTTCAGCAGCTGTATCGGCGCGACGTGCGCGCTCCAATCGTCACGGTCGCAACCGGTGTCGACACGTCGTTCTTCGCCCCTCGCGACGAGCGTACCGCGCAGCGCCACCTCGTGTTCACCGGTTCGATGGATTGGATCCCGAACGAAGATGCGATGAAGCACTTCTGCCATGACGTGCTGCCCCTCGTTCGCGCACAGGAGCCCGACGTCACGCTGTCGATCGTCGGTCGCGCCCCGACATCCGCTGTGCAGCGCCTTGCCGAGATTCCGGGCGTAGAGGTCACCGGTCGTGTCGACGATGTGCGGGACCACATCGCACGCGCGGCCGTCTACGTTGTGCCGATCCGGATCGGGGGCGGCACGCGCCTGAAGATCTTCGAGGCCATGGCGATGCGTAAGGCGGTGGTGTCCACGACCATTGGCGCGGAAGGGCTGCCGGTCACGGACGGGCGCGACGTATTGATCGCCGATACGCCAGAGCAGTTCGCAAATTCAGTGGTCATGCTGCTCCGGGATCGCGGCCGACGCGAGGTGCTCGAAGACGCCGCACGAGAGCTCGTCGTCACACACTACGACTGGGCGGCCGTCGCAAGTGAGCTCGAAGAGGCGCTCGTGCGGGCCGCGGCCAACGCACGGGTCACCGATACTGCCGCAAATCTGATCGTCCGCGAGGCCGGCGAAGCCTGACGGCCTCCGCCTTGCCTACGCTACGGCGGTGGGCGGCATCTTCCAGGCGTTCTTCGGCTTCTTCCTCACGTGGTGGGGCGCGTTCTTCATGGCCGCGCTCGACTCCACGGTCGTCTTCTTTCTACCGTTCGGGATCGACACGCTCGTCATCTATCTGTCGGCGCGCCGGAGCGAGTTGTTCTGGATCTATCCGCTTCTCGCGACGGCCGGATCGGTGACGGGCGCCGCCATCACATACTGGATTGGCAAGAAGGCGGGCGAGGTCGGTCTCGAACGGCTGGTCTCGGCCAGGCGGCTCCGTCGCTTTCGCGGAAAGATCGGAGAGAGCGGCGCTGTGGCGATGGCGGTTCCTGCACTGTTGCCGCCACCGTTTCCCTTGTCGGCGTTCATCCTCACCTGTGGCGCGCTGAAGGTCGACTGGTGGCGGTTCTTCCTGACCTTCAGCGTGGTGCGTCTCCTGCGGTTCGGCGGAGAGGCAGTCCTCGCGCGTGTCTACGGTCGCGGAATCCTGCGCGTGCTGCAGTCGGATGTCTTCCAAACGGTCGTGATCGGCTTCATCGTCATTGCACTGATCGGCACGGCAGTATCCGCCGCGATGCTCTGGCGGAGCACCCGAGAGAAGCGCATTCAGCCTGCGTGAAGCGATGGGGCGTCAGCGCCAGGATCAAAATCGCTGGGTTTGGCGTATAAATATGCGCCATGTCAGCCACCTCGACCCTGGACATTTCCGCTCCGCAGCCGTCCCGCCGCGCCACGATCGGCCTGCTCTCGCTGGCGATGCTGCTGGCGCTCGCGTTCTTCGGTGCCGCGGCGCTGCCGTACCTGATCCGGCCCGCGTATAACGCCGAGCTGTACGCAGACAAACGCATCCCGCTGCTGCTGCACATCATCGGCGGCACGGTTGCACTCCTCACGGGTCCGATCCAACTGTGGCTCGGCCTTGCCGACCGCC
>Ga0111538_10010344_pt1 | contig 12408 bp, 10 predicted proteins | sample SoiMethybrSBSTD1_FD_79669 | JGI IMG/M metagenome (GOLD analysis project Ga0111538, IMG submission 79669) | Bulk soil microbial communities from a Populus tree surrounding site in Tennessee, USA - Soil MetaG P. TD hybrid SBSTD1 (version 2)... | ecosystem: Environmental > Terrestrial > Soil >...
ACCGACCTCACGACGAAGCCCTGGGTGCAGGAGGCGGGTGTGCAGGTGCTCGACCAGCCGTTGTTCGCGCGCGGGAACATCGCCACTGCGGGTGGTTGCCTCGCGTCGCACTACCTCGCAGCGTGGTTGATCGCCAGCGCCGAAGGCGACGAGGCAGCGCGCGCGGTGCTGCAGTACGTAGCGCCGGTAGGGGAGAAGGAACAGTGGGTCGCCCGGGCGATGGGCCATGTCGCCCCGTGCGTCGCGCGTCAATCCGTGGCCGCGATTCGATGAGCGCGGCCGCAAGCCCGGCGATGCGCATCATCGTCACCGGCGGCACCTTCGACAAGCACTACGACGCCATCAAGGGCGAGCTCACCTTCAAGGAATCGAACCTGCCCGCGATTCTCGCGCAGGCGCGGGTCACCGTCCCTGTCGCGATCGAGATCAACCAGCTGATCGACAGCCTGCAGATGACGGACGTGCACCGCCAGTCGGTCCTGGAAGCCTGCCGCAAGGCGCCGGAAACGGCGCTGGTCGTGGTGCACGGCACCGATACGATGGTCGAGACCGCGCAGGTCGTCGGCCGTGCCGGGCTCGGGAAGACGATCGTCTTCACCGGCGCGATGGTCCCTTATGCGGTGCAGGGCTCCGACGCGCTCTTCAACCTGGGCTTCGCGCTCGCGATGGCCCAGGCGCGGCCGCACGGCGCGTACGTTGCCATGAATGGCCGGGTGTTCCCCTGGGACGACGTGCGCAAGGATCGAAGCGGCGGCGTGTTCGAGCCCGCCGTTCGTTGACCCCGGTCAAGTCCGCGGAAATTCCCCTGTAACATTTGCAGTTTTCTTGCTAGATTCTTCTTGCGGGATGCGAGCAGCGAGGCATCGCATCCGGTGAGCGAAGGGCGCAGCCAGGTCGCCTGCCGCAAAACACTCGATAAACCGCAAGGAGAAGCGCAATTGGACCGCCTCGCCGCCCCGGCCTCCCCGGACGACCCCCTTCGTACCCGTCCCGACGCACGCAACGATCGCCTGCTCGAGGATCTCGCCAACGAGGTGCGCAGGGCGGCTGACCTGGTGGAGCAACTGGCCGAGCTGCTCGACGCCGCATCCCTGGAGACGCGCAGGTTGCGCGAGATTTCGGAGGCCATCGACCAGCGCGTTCAGCGCGGCGCGAAGCTCGTGCGGCGCACCTCGCTAATGCGCCCGCCGGCGACCTTGCCCTCGACGATCTCGTAGCCCATCAGCGCGAAGATCCGGCCGCGCAGGAAGAGCGGCCGCGCGTTGCCGTACCAGTCGACGCACGAGGCCTTGCAGCCGTCGTCGCCGGCGCCGTTGGCCCCGGCGCTCTCGAGGACGCCCAGCTCGGTGAGCATCAACGCGTCGTTGCGAAGGAAGGTGACCGCTGCCGAGCCATGGCGAAGCTGCTTGTGGCCCGGACGCCCGCCCGCGACCACCGGCAGGCCGATGAGGCCGGCCTCGCCCGACTCGGACTTGTAGAAGAATCCATGGGTGCGCGTCTCGCCCTGGGCCGCATCGGGGCGGGTGTAGCGATGCGGGATGGATGCTTCCGAATCCAGCCGCACGCTGGAGAAGTGCAGGTCCTTGCCGGCGGTGCCGATCACGATGGCGTTGCGCCCCATCGCCTCGATCCTGTCCACGCCATGCGGCAGCGAGATCGTCTGCACGGTGGACGCCGGCTCCGCCCATCGCACGGCGTTCAGCGATTGCCCTGCCTGAGGCGCGTTCGGTCGCCCCCAGGTGGCGCCCGCTCCGTAGAGCAGCCACGATCCGGCATATCGGTTCTGCAGCGTGTAGCCGGCGGGCGAGGGAACGCGGCGATAGGCGGAGGCGGGTGCGCTGTCGCGCCCGTCGCCAAAGGAATCGAGCGGCACGCGCAGCAGCGCCATGGACCCGGCGGTGGACTCCGAGGCCCACATCGCCTCGCCGCGGCCGCGCGCGCGCAGCAGGACGTTGAGGTGGCCGTCGTCGCTTTCCAGGAACGAGAGCTGGTCGACGGGGCTGCCGGAAGTCTTTAGCGCCGTGGGCTCGCCGCGCTCGAGCGGGATGCGGAAGACCGCCGATGAGGCGCGGCTCTCACGCGTGTTGCGCGTGGTCCAGACGTAGACCGAACCCTGCGAGACGTAGAACACGCGTCCGGCAGGCCCCAGGACGCCCGCGGACTCGCACTCCATCTCACGTCGCGCGAGGTCGCAGGTCGTCACCGTGTGCAGCGTGAGGCCCCAGGGCTCGACCTCTTCGTCGGTGCGGTAGATCCGCGTGGCGGGCGCGATGCGGCGAAACTCCTCGGCGGTGGCGCCCGCACGCCATTTACGCACTGCCGGGAACGACGCGAACGGGTCGCCCTGGAGGTTGAGGTAGAGCGGCGTGTAGAAGATCAGCTTGTCGCCGATCAGCCGGCTCGCATAGTTGCGCGACGAATAGTAGTCGTTCGAGCGCAGGTGATGGGTGGCGCGGTGGGAGAGGTTGCCGGCCCGGTCGAGATCGAACAGCCCGATCTCGGTGCCGCCGCGCTGGTAGGAAAAGCCGATCACGATCACGGTGTCGCCCCGGATCAGCATCTCGTCGTACCACGCGCCGCGCGGGTCGATGCCGGCGCCGAATGCGTCGGCCATCGAGACCGAGGCGAGTTCCTCTCCCTTCACGCTCACGGTGAAGAGCCGGCCCCGGCGCAGCACCACCAGGTGGTCGCCATGCACCTTGACGATCCCGCCCTCGTCTACGCCGGCGGTCTGCACGTTGGTGACCGACTCCTCGGCCTTGGCTTCCTTGGCCGCCAGGGCCGGCGCCGCCGGTGCGCTCTGGGGTGCCGCGGCGGCCATGTCGGCCGAGGCGCCGAGCGTGATGCCCTTGGACCGGGTCGGCGGTTCGGCGCGCTTCTTCAGCTTGTCGAGCCAGTCCCGCAGCTCCGCCTCGCTTTCGAAACGGGCGAGGGTGCGGCGCGGGCCGGGCTCGGCGGACAGGGCGGGCAGGGCGGCGGCGAGCAGCAGCGCGGCGGATACGGCGAAGCGAACGGTCGTTTTCATGAGGGTCCCCGAACAGGTCGATGACCCCTGTAAACGGCGCCGTTCGGCAAAAGGGTCAGGCGTCGAGCTCGGAGAGTACCCGCGCGGCGAGCTTGCGGGCTTCGACGGTGGCGAGGCGCCGGTGCGCGTCGCTCGTGCTGCGCAGCTCCCGCGCCGCCTCGCGGACCCGATCGGCCTCGACCTGGAAGCCCGCCATCTCGAGCGCGCCGGCGAGCATGAGCTTCACCGCCGGGCGGCCGTCGACGGGCGCGCCGCGGCGGGCCTTGGCGTCGGCCACGCGCAGCACCTCGACCGCGCGCGCGAACTCGCCGCGGGCGAGGAGGATCCTGGCGAGATAGCGCGAGCTCATCACCGTCGTGCGGACGTAGTCGAGGTCGAGGCTGCGGGCGAGCGCGTCCGACAGGAGCCGTGCGGCCAGGTCGAGGTCCCCGAGAAGGAATGCAACCTGGCCGAGGCCCGAAGTCCGGTCGGCGATCCGCATCAGGTCGTCCTCCGCGGTCGCGATACGAAGCGCCTCCTCGAAATGCTCGCGCGAGCGCAACAGGAGGTCGGTCATTGGCTCGCCACGCTTGTGCCGCTGCTCGGCGGTGCGCAGGAGCGCGAGCCCCCAGTTGCCGTGACCCAGCTCCAGGAGGTGGGCGGTTGACCTCTGCGCAAGCTCGACGGCCCGGGCGCAATGCGCGTCCATTTCCTCGAAGCGCTCCTGGCGGTGGAACAGCAGGGCCTTCAGCCCGACAAGCCGTACATGAGGTTCCTGCAGCGGGGGGTCCGTGGCGGTCAGCCCGATGCCCTTGTCCACGAGGCGCATGGCATCGCCGACCTCTCCCAGCGCGTGCAAGGCGAGGGCGATGGCGTAGAGGCTCTCGGCCACGGCGTGTGGCACTCCGGCACGGCGCGCCGCATCCCAGCTGTCGATCGCGGTCGCGAGGGCACCGACATAGTCGCTGCGGTGGTACTGGGAGATGCTGGCCGAACCGAGCGCGCGCGCGACAGCGTCCCAATCGTCGAGGCGCATGGCGAGCGTTCGCGCGGCGCGCGCGGCGTCGAGTCCGTTCACGCCGTCGGACGCCTCGGCGAAATGGCGGGCGAGGGCGAGCAGCGCCTGCAGGTGGGCACGCTCGTCGAGTGCCTCGGCCACGGCCTGCCGGAACCGTTCGGTCCGGGAGCCCGCCCTTACCGCGCCGGTCATCGGTCCGCTCCCGCGTTTTGCGCAGAACGGACCAATCCTACTGCCAATGGTGAATCGCCGCGTGGCGGTGACGTCAGCCCACGCGTCGCAGCGAGCTCACCTGGTTGTCGAGCCTCGGGCCCAGGCGCGCATAGCGCCCTGGTTCGAAAGTCCGGCAGACGCCGTCGAAGCGCGGCTCGGAGCAGAGCTCCCACACGCCGTCGTTCACGACCAGGCTCGAGACCCGGTCGTCGACGCCGCGGCGCTCCAGCCAGCGGACGTTGCGGTCGATTCCGGTGGCCGGTCCGCGAAAGCCGGGGCCGGGGTAGAGCTCGACGCTCGCGCGCGGACCGGGGATCGACCCGGTGGTGTCGCGCGCCGAGAGGATCCGGTGGTTCCAGTCCTCGCGCAACGAGTAGTAGCGCCCCGGGCCCAGTGACTCGCATTGGCCGCCGAAGCCCGGCCGCGCACAGAATTCCCAACGGCCCGAGTGCACGACGATGCTGCCGACGTCGTCGAAGCCGTTGTTCATGATGTTCGGGTCGGACCCGGCGAGCGTGAGGGCACGGCCCTGGAAACCGGAACGTGAATAGATGGTCGCTTCGCCCGCGACCGCCGCAGTGGCCATCGCCACGCACAGCGCGCCGAGCGCGGATTTGCAGATGAGCTTGGTCATGGCTAACCCTCCTTGTCCTTGTTTGAGGGCGCCGCGCACCCGGAGGTCACGCGCCCGGACCGCTCCTTCGGCGCAGGCCGGTTCCTACTTGCCAGTTGCGCTACCGTAGGGCCGATGTCCATCCGGCTCACCCGCTTGCGAACCCTCACCCTGGAACGTCCGCCGAGTCCGGAGCGGCCCGCGCACGTGAGCGCGGCCAGCGGCCTCGTGCGCGCCGGCGATCGCCTGTACGTCGTCGCGGACGACGAAAACCATCTCGGCATCTTTCCGTCGAGCGGCAATGCTCCCGGGAGCCTCGCGCGATTGCTCGAAGGGGCGCTTCCGGGCGAGCCCAGCGAGCGCAAGCGCCGCAAGCCCGACTTCGAATCGCTGGCCTTGTTGCCCCCGTTCGCGGGGCATGCACACGGGGCACTCCTGGCGCTCGGGTCCTGCTCGACGCCGAATCGATGTCGCGGCGTGCTGGCGGGCCTCGATGCCCGGGGGCAACTTGAAAGCGTCCGCACCGAGATCGACCTGGCGCCGTTGCGCGAGGGACTCGCCTCGCGGATCGCGTCGCCCAATATCGAAGGCGCGTTGAAGCTCGGCGACGAGCTCGTGCTCCTGCAACGGGGAAACCGCGGCGACGGCCGCAGCTATCGGGTGCGAATCCGGTTCGAGCCCATGATCGAGGCGCTCGCGTCGCGGCGCGTGCTCGACCTCGGGGGCCTGGTCGCGATCGACGAAGTCGAGCTGGGCGGCGTCGGCGCGGTTCCCCTGTGCTTCAGCGACGGTGCGCCACTGGCGGATGGGCGCATGGCGTTCTGCGCGATCGCCGAGGACACGCCCGACAGTTACGCCGACGGACCGTGCTGCGGAGCGGCGATCGGCGTGCTCGGCAGGGACGGCCGCGTCGAGTGCCTCGAGCCCATGGATTCACGCTACAAACCCGAGGGCATCGAGGCGCGCGTGGAGGGTAGGGGGGTGTGCGCGCTGCTCGTGACCGATGGGGACGACCCCGACGTGGCGGCTTCGCTGATCGCCTGCGAGGTTGGGCCCGGCTAGAATTGCTCTCCTCCGGCGCCGGGACGCGGCGCGGACCCTCGAAACGAACGGAAGGACCCCAGAATCGATACGGCGCGCGCCAAGGAGCTCGCGCGGCAGCTCGCCGCAGGCCTCGTCGCCGGCATCACCGGCGTCATCTTCGCCATGACCTGGGGAGCGCTGCTCTTCGCGGGCCCGCTCGAACGCTTCCTGGGATACGGGCTCACGACCGCACTCGTGGCGCTGCTCGTGGGAAGCCTCATCGGCTGGGCCTCCCGGGAGAAGGCCCTCATCGCGGGGGCCGATTCCAATTCCACGTCGCTGCTCGCGGCCGCGCTCGCGGGATTGGGCACTGTGCAACTCGGCGCCGGGGAGATGCTGCATGTCGCGCTCGCCGTGGTGTTCGCCACGTCGATCGTCTGCGCGCTGACGTTCTGGCTCATGTCGCAGCGGGGCCTCGCGAACATCGTGCGTTTCGTGCCTTTTCCGGTGATGGCGGGATTCCTCGCGTCCTCCGGGTGGTTGCTCTGCCTGGGAGCGATGACCATCCTCATCGGGACGCCGCTCTCGCTCGGGAACGCGGCATCGCTCCTGCAGGGCGCCTGGGAACCGGTGGCGGGCGGCCTCGCCGTGGCGCTGGTGCTCCTGCTGCTCTCCAGTCGCCTGCCCGGAAGCGTCTTGATGCCGATCGTGATCGTGCTGGCGACGCTGGTGGTCCACGTCCTGCTCGCGAGTCCGCTATGCGCGGATGCGTGCGAGGCGTCGCACTGGCTATTCCCGCCCCCGCCCGAGGCGTCGTGGCTTCCGCCGTGGAAACTGCGGCTCGACGGTGACGCCCTGGGCGTGGTGGCCGGCTTCCTGCCCACCATGCTCGTGGTCGCCTTCGTGGCGTTGCTGGCCGTGGTGCTCACGCTCGCGAGCCTGGAGATCGAGCTGCAGCGCGAGTTCGACCTCGGGCACGAGCTGCGCGTGCACGCGGGCGCGGCCACCCTCGCCGGGAGCCTCGGGGGAATGATCGCCACCGCTTCGATCTCGCGCACGGCACTCAACCAGCGCAGCGGCGGAACGGCGGTCGCCGGCCTGGTATCGGCGGGCATGGCGCTCGCGATGCTGCTCGGGGCAAGCCACCTGATGGGCTACGTGGCGCGCGCGGCCCTCGGGGGGCTGGTGTTGTACCTCGGCATCGCGATGCTGCGGCAATGGGTCTGGGACGTTCGCCACGCCGCGCGCCCCGTGGAGCTGCTGCAGATCCTGCTGATCGTCGCCATCACCGCGCGCGACGGGTTCATCGCGGGCTTCGGAGTCGGGGTGTTGATCGCCTGCGTGACCTTCGTGGTGACCTATAGCCGCATCCCGCTCACCGATCTCGCGACGCACCTGGGCGAGATGCGCAGCTCCGTCGTGCGCTCGTCGGGACAGGAACGCACGCTCGCGGCCCACGGCGAGAAAGTGCTGGTCTATCGCCTCGGCGGCTACGTCTTCTTCGGTTCGGCCTCGAAGATCGACGGCATGTTCAAGCAGCGCCTGGTCGGAGCCGCCGAGGCCGTCGTGCTCGACTTCTCGCGCGTGAGCGGCATCGATACCTCGGCGCTAACCGTGTTCCAGCGCATCCTGCGCCGCCATTCCAGGACGAACATCCGGTTCCACTTCGTGTATGGGCCGCCCACACGGCTGCAGCTGGTGGCCCTGGGGCTCACGCCCGGCGGCAGCCTCAACCTCAAGTTCCATGAATCGCTCGACCGTGCGCTCGAGGCGGCGGAGGAGGGGCTGCTCGAAGGCCACGAGGAGGAGGAGGTCTTCGAGGGTACCTTGATGAGGACCGCCTCATCCCTGGACTGGCGCTCGCCGTTCGAGGAATACCTCGAGACGCGCGAGGTCGCCGAGAACGAAGCGCTGTTCCACGAAGGCGACGGCTCCGACGAGGTGTATTTCGTGGAAAGCGGGCGCTTCGACGTGCTGAAGGACGTGGGCGACGGAATGGAAGTGCGCCTCGCCAAGGTGCGCCAGGGCGCCTTGCTGGGGGAGATCGCCTTCTACCTGGGCGAGCCCCGGAGTGCCACGATCGTGGCCACCCGGCCCTCGACGGTGCGCGTCATGCGCCGCTCGGCGCTGGAGCGCATGCGCAGCGCGCGGCCGGACCTCGCGACCCAGTTCGACCACATGGTCATCCGCAACGTGGCGGAGTCGCTCAAGCGCACGAACCAGCTGGTGACGACGCTGACATGAGCGCCATGGTCCGCGTTCCCCGGACAACCCTTGCCTGCATCGACTGCCTGTTTCCCGCGCTGGCGCTGCGCGCGCTGGGGCAGTCGATGCGCCAGTGCGGTTACGACGAGGTCAAGTTCTTCACCGATGCACCGCCCGCCGCGCTGGTGGACCTCGATCCGGGGATCCGCGTGGTTCCGATCCCGGGCCTCGCCTCATCGCGTGATTACTCGCGCTTCGTGATGAAGGAGCTCGCGGATCACATCGAGACCGACTTCGTGCAGCTGGTGCAATGGGACGGCTACGTGATCCGGGGCGAAGCATGGGATGACGCATTCCTCGACTACGACTACATCGGCGCGCGCTGGTGGTTTCGCGAGCCCGGGCGCGACGTAGGCAACGGCGGATTTTCGCTGCGCTCGCGCCGGCTGCTCCAGGCCGTGCGCGACGACGGCGAGATCCAGGTCACGGACGCCGAGGACGACGCCATCTGCCGGGTGCACCGTTCGCTCCTCGAGGCCCGCTACGGCATCCGCTTCGCGCCGGCCGCGGTCGCGGACCGCTACGCGTTCGAGGCCACGAAGCCGACCGGTGGCGAATTCGGTTTCCACGGCATCTTCAACCTGCCGCGGTTCCTCGACGAGGAGGCGCTCGCGCAGATGCTCGACTCCATTCCCGACGAGCGCTTCTCGGGACCGTCGACCGTGAGCCTGGTCGAATGGCTCGCGTTCGTGGGCAGGAAGCGCGAGGCGCTGAAGTATGCAAAACGGCTGCAGGCCCGGCAGTTCAAGGGGATTCCACCCGAGTTCCTGGCCCGCCTCCTGGACAAGATGCCGAAGCTCGTCGGCCGGAATCACCCATGTCCTTGCGCCAGCGGGTCCGCCTACAAGCGCTGCTGCGGCGCGGTCGATGCATGGACGCCGTGAAATTTCCGTACGCGTTTCAGCGCCGCGTCTTCTCCCGCTCGCTGCGTCGGTCCTGGATGTAGATGTTCACGAGCAGCCAGACGCCACCGGCGGTGGCCGCGAGGAAGCAGAGGATCGCGATCCCGGGGTAGCCGAGGAAGCGGAAGGACGTCTCGATCCGCATCAGCAACGCGGCGCCGACGATGAGGGCGGCGAGGACCAGCCCGGAGGTGATGCGGTTGGCGACCTTCTGCATGCCTTCCATCACCAGGCCCGCGTCCATGGCTCGCACCTTCACCTCGAGCTCGCGGTTCGCCACCGCGTCCATGATGCGGTTCACGCGAACGGGCAGCCCGGCCACGAACTCCTTCATCTCGAGCAACGAGCCCATCACGTTACCCGGCGTGGCATGTTTGCGCATGCGCTCGGAGAGAATCCCGCTCGAGTGGCGCCGGATCGCGGCGTTGGGATCGAAGTCGGGATCGAGGACCCGGCCGACCTCGTCCAGCTGCAGCAGTGTCTTGGCGAGCAGCGTGAGCTGCGTCGGAACGTAGACCTCGTGGTCCGCCGCGATGCCGGTCGCCGCGAGCAGGGTGCGGCCCACGTTGATCTGCTTGAGGTTCAAGCCGTGCTGCTCGGCGACCACCTGGCCCACGGCGCGTTCGAACGCGGTGCGGTCGAAGCCTTCGCCGGTGCGGCTCATGCGCACCATCGTCTCGGCGGCTTGCTCGGCCTTGCCGTCGCCCATCGCGATCAGCACCTTGAGCAGGCTCTCCTGCATCGCGGGCGTCGTGCGCCCGACCATGCCCAGGTCGAGGAGGGCGATGTGGTTGTCCTGGGTGAGGAAGACGTTGCCCGGGTGCGGATCAGCATGGAAGAGGCCGCACACGAGCACTTGCTGGAGGTAGGCGTGGAAGAGCTCGTCGGCGAGCGCCGGGCCGTCCATCTCGAGGCGAGCGAGCGGGCTCACGTCGGTGATCTTGGTGCCCGGCACGTATTCCATCGTGAGCACGCGCCGGGTGCAGTAGTTCGTGATGGGCTGGGGCACGTACAGGCGCTCGAAACGCCGCAGGTTCGCGCCCATGGCGATGAGGTTCTGCGCCTCGCGCTCGTAGTCGAGCTCGTGGCCGATCGAGACGCGCAGCTCCTCGATGATCTCGGCCAGGCGCCGGCGCGCGGCCCATTCCGAGTGCTCCTCGAGGAACCTGGCGACCTGGGTGAGCAGCTCGAAGTCGTCGGCGATCTGCGCGGCGATCCCGGGACGCTGGACCTTCACGACGACCTCGCGGCCATCGCGAAGCGCCGCGCGATGCACCTGGCCGAGCGAGGCTGCGGCAATCGGCTCCGGATCGAAGCGGCTGAAGGCCTTGGAGATCCGCGCTCCCAGCTCTTCCTCGATGATCTGCTGCGCCTCGGCGTCCGAGAAGGGCTTCACGCTGTCCTGGAGGCGCGTGAGCGACTGGACGTACGCGGGCGGGAGCAGGTCGGGGCGGCTGGAAAGGATCTGCCCCACCTTCACGAACGTGGGGCCGAGGGCCTCGAGGTCGTCGGCGAGGCTCGCTGCCGCGGCGGTCCCCTCGGGCGGCTCGCCTGTGGTGTCGTCCGAGAACGCGGGATCCACGCCGATCTGCTTGACCAGGTCGGACCTACCGTACTTCCACAGCAACGCGGCAATCTGCCGATACCGCTGCAAGTGCTGGGGGCTGAGTTTCATGGGGCGCGTCGGTCGAGGTGGGACTTCGACTTTGCGGCCTGGAGGCGCATCCCGCTATCGCCTGCGCGCCTTAGGCGATGTCGGCGCCTTCCTATAAGCGGGTGGCTCACCCCGGACCGCCTACCAGGCCATGACGACTTTCCCTTGCACGCCACCGGCTTCCAGCAAGGCATGCCCCCGTCTCACGGAATCGGCCGACAACGGTCCGACAACGTCGACCTGGGGAGGCGCCAGGGTCCCGTCGTCGAATCCCCGGGCCAGCTGATCCAGCATCGTGCGATACGCGCTCCAGGCGCCCCGGTCGCCGCTCAGCGAATAGGCATTCGCCCCGATGGGATGGAACGATGCGTTCCTCGCAAAGAGCAATTCGAAACTGTCCGCATTCGGCGCTTCCGTGACTGAAGCGAGGTGGCCGTTCGTGCCCAGCAGCTCACAGCACCTCGCGAGCATCACGCCGCCCACGAGGTCCAGGACGGCGTGGAACCCGCCACCATTGCGCCGCACGGCCTCCTCGCCGAATCCGGCCTGCCGATAGTCGATCACCTGGTCCTCGCGCAACCCGCACTTCCCGATGAGGTAGTCCCGGCTCGCCTGGCTGCCGGCAGTCGCGTAGAGCCGCCTTGCACCCCGCAGGCGCGCGAGCATTGTCGCGAACGTCCCGACGCCGCCCGCGCCGCCCGCGATGAAGATCGAGGTGTCGTTGTCCAATCTCAGCTTTTCCAGCGCCATGGTGGCCGTGATGCCGGCGACCGGAACGGCGGCGGCTTCGGCGTGGCTGAGTGAGGCGGGCTTCCTGGCGACCAGTTCCACGGGCACGCTCACGTACTCCGCGTACGTGCCGCTGCTCGCGAGCTTGCACACGTAGCTGAAAACCTCGTCGCCCACTTTGAACTCGCCGACGCCCCCGCTTGTTGCCTCGATGACTCCCGAGAGATCGCGGCCCAGGATCATCGAGCTCGCGGACCGGCTCTCCGCGCCGCCCCTGCGGATCTGGCAGTCCACCGGATTGAAGGAAGCGGCCGCGACCTTGATGCGGACATCCCCGTCCCGCAGCGCAGGGAGCGGAAGCTCTGCGTCGTGGAAATTCTCGGGACCCCCGAAGGCACCGAGGACGACCGCCTTCACGGCGCCCGGAACGCGAAGAGGTCGATCGGCTCGATGATCGGCTCCGGCCCTGGCTCGGCGCGCCGCATGGCCGAGATCCCGGCCTCGAAGTCCTCATCGGAGATCATCACGAGGAGGGAGTAGGCGCGCGCGGCGGCCTTGTCGCAGTACACGGCCCACGTCGGCGCCATTTCGTGCGGAATCACCTGATGGAGTATCGCCGCGAATCCCGCGGCACTCATCGACGCCGTGAGTTGCCCGCGCCGGGGCAGGGTGGCCTCGGCATGCGCGCGAGCCGCCGGGAAGTACTCGAGGAAGGCGAACTGGTCGAGCGCGTCGACCGTGGAGTTGCGGATGGCGACGATCCCGCCTGGGGCCAGCACGCGGCGCATCTCGCGGGCCGCTGCTCGGTGATCGTCGAAATGGTGATAGGCCATGGAGACGAACACGAGGTCCGCAGCGCCGTCTGGCATCGGTATGGCGCTCGACTCACCGTACGTGAACGTGACGCGCGGATGCGAGACGTTCTCGCGCGCCTTCGCGAGCATCGTTCGCGCGGGATCGACACCGATGACGGGCGCCCCGAACTCC
>Ga0111538_10010345_pt1 | contig 12407 bp, 10 predicted proteins | sample SoiMethybrSBSTD1_FD_79669 | JGI IMG/M metagenome (GOLD analysis project Ga0111538, IMG submission 79669) | Bulk soil microbial communities from a Populus tree surrounding site in Tennessee, USA - Soil MetaG P. TD hybrid SBSTD1 (version 2)... | ecosystem: Environmental > Terrestrial > Soil >...
AGAGCTTTCGAAACGTGGCATTTGCGAAGAGCACGCGGCCAAATTTGTCGGTGATCAGCAAACCCGCGTCCAGCCGATCGAGAAGAGCGGTGAGGTCTTTCACAGGGCGCACTCTATAGAAACGATATTTAGCTGTAAAGAACTATTTTACGTTTTAGCAAACTGAATATCGTTGTTAGTGAGGACATAAACATTGCATTTCCCTAATCGTTCCGTCAGGCTCCCGCGCGACGAAAATGGACGGAGAAACTCTGAGCCAGGCCACGCCCCCGGTGCTCTATCAAGCCCTGGATCCGCGCGTTGTGAAGCTCTGGAAGATACACTCTCTGATTGCCAGTGGGGTGCTCCTGTCTGTGGCGGGAATAGCCGTTCTAATTCTTGGTTTCGGCCGGACCGCGCCTTGGCGGTGGCTAGCGACGGCCTGGCTGGCGTTGGCCGCGTTGCGCGTTTATTTCCTGTTTTGGCATCAGCAGCGGGTCTACCGAAATTGGGGCTATCGGCTCGACGGGAGGGTGCTCGAAACACGTCACGGGATTTGGTGGCGTCAGCTGCAACTGCTGCCGCTGGCCAGATTGCAGCACGTAGACCTTCATAGCGGGCCGATTGAGCGGTCGATGGGGCTGGCGTCGCTGCTTTTGCATACCGCAGGCACTCACGAAGCCACGATTGTGATCCCAGGATTGGACGCCAACGAAGCTGTGCGGTTGAGGGACCATTTGGTCACGGTCGGAGGCGATGATGGAGTCTGAGCCACCGCGGCTGCCGCCGCAGCTGCCACCACCGATTCCACAGCAAGCGCCGGACGGCTCGGCGGGGACGCCTCGCCCTGGCTTCGCGGAAGGGCTGCTGCTGGAAGGGCGGTTGCATCCACTGACGTTGATCTTCGCGGTGTGGAATACAATAAAGGGGATCCTCATTCCTTTGGTTGTGATCATGTTCTTCGGCCGCAAACGCGCTGAAGATCTGTATTTCCTCTTTGCGATGGTCTTCCTGGTGTTGCCGATCGGGTTTGCGACGGTCCGCTATTTCACATTCACGTATCGCATACAACATGGCGAGTTGATCACGCATCATGGTGTGCTTGGGCGGACCCAGCGGATCATTCCACTAAACCGCGTGCAGGACATTCGGATTGAGCAAAGCCTGTTGCACCGGCTCTTCCGAATGGCGGACGTGCATGTCGAAACCGCCGGCGGCAAGGAACCTGAGGCGTCGCTCTCTGTGTTGTCGCTGGTCGAAGCCGAACGGCTGCGTGCCGCGGTATTTGACGTGAAACGCACCGCTGCAGCGACGGCCGAAGCACCGCCTGCACGCGAGATCATTCGCAGGCTGACGGTGCGCGAGCTGGTGTTCGCGGGATTAACATCCAATCAAATGGCATCGGCGATCGCGGTGTTGCTGGTGGTGTGGAATCTGTTGGACGATTTCATCTCGCCCGAGGCGTATGAACGATGGGTGCTGCGGACCACACAAGCGGCCACTGAATGGGTTACGCACGTCGGGCAAAGGGCGTGGATCGGTTTCCTGATAATCACCGTAGCAGTCCTGCTCGTCGGAATGCTGTTTTCCGTGATCGGCTCCGTGGTGATGTTCTATGGGTTCACCCTGGCGCGCAGCGGCGAGGACTTGCATCGCAGCTATGGGCTGTTCACGCGGCGCTCCAGCAGCCTGCCGCGGCGGCGCATCCAGGTATTGAAGGTGGAGGAGACGATTCTGCGCCGGCTGTTCGGGCTGGCAACGTTGCGCGCTGACACGGCGGCAAGCACCGGCCAGGAACAGCATCAAAACAGGGGCGGCCGCGACATGCTGCTGCCGATCCTGCGCAAAACCGAACTTGAGGGTCTGCTGCCGAATTTCTTTCCCGATCTCGACAACGGCGGCGATTGGCGGCAGGTCGCGCGCGTGGCGGTCCGCCGCGGAACGTTCAAGGGTTCGCTGGTGTGCGCCATCATCGCTGCCATTTCGTATGGTATCCAAAGGGAATGGCTCGCGCTTTGGCCGCTGCTGCTTGTGCCCGTCGTCTATTTGCTGAACGTAATGAGCTTTCGGTATTTGGGATACGTGCATGGCCCAAAATACTTTCGCACGCGCCGCGGCTGGCTGCGGCGTTCAACGCACATTGTGCCCATCCGCAATGCGCAAGTGGTCCTGGTGCGGCAGACGCCGTTTGATCGGCGATTTAAGGTGGCGTCGGTGCTGGTGGACACCGCTGGGAAATCACACACCGGCGGTCCGCCGCGCATTGGCAATGTGCCACACGAGGAAGCGTTGGAACTCGCACGGGCTTTGGCACGGCAGGCAGCCGAGACGCGGTTCAGGATCTAGGGTGTAGAGGCGCCGGGTCCCCCTTCCCCCAAACAACTGTTACACTGTTACATTAACGTTAAAGGTTGGGGAATTCGCAAATGTAACTGTTACACCAACTGTTACATTTACTGCGCTTCGCCGAGATTCGGACGGGGCATCTTCTCGCCCATGAGGAGGTAATGCCAGATGGCGTTGATTTGCTTTTCGCCGTCGCCATCGAAAATTTCGGTGAGCGGGCTGCGGCCTTCCTCGTCGAAGTAAACCGGCATCTTTGTTTGGGGATCGATGGCGAGCGGGTTGCGCACCCAACGCCGATAATACTGGGGCAGGAGCCGCTCGGCGGACCAGACCAGGTTGATTCCTTCGCTATCGAAAACGTCGGTCGCCTGCACGGAACCGACAGCGTGGCAGGAGACGCAGGAGAAGCCGCCGTCTTTGCCTACGAGCTTTTGACCGATTTTGGCAAGTTCTGGATCGGGTTTTTCCGTTGGAGTTTGCGGAGGGTAACCATGCAGCGCAGCCATACCAGGCGCGAGAAAGCCTGCCCATTCTTTAAACGCCGGCATCCGGGCGAAGAGCCATGGTTCGTCGCGTGGATGCGTTTCGGTACGGGGCTTGTCTGGGATTTCGCCTTTGATGAATTTCGATGACCAGCGCGGCTGCAACTTGCCACCAAGAATGTCGACAGGCGGAAAGCCCTCGTATTGTCCGTGGCACGCGCGGCAATTCAGCAGGCGCATTTGGCGTTGTGCGAATTCGGGGCCGCCCCCCCGCGTGAGTGATGATCGGTCTGTCTGGCCAAAGGCGATCAGTGCCACACGTTGAGGATTGCTAAAATGGAATTGAGGGGAATTGGTGGCGTCGATAACGCAACCCTTGTTCCAATCCGTCCCGAGTTTTGGCACCTTGAATTTATTTTCCAGTTTCAGGGTATGGCAATTGAGGCAGCCGCGCGACTGGACGAGGCTCCGACCAGTTTCGACGAGCGACTTTTCTGAACTCGGCGGCTCGGCAGGGACGCCTCGCCCTACCAGTAATTCTTTTGCGAGCGTGTCGGCTTCTTTTTGGCTGAGCTTGAAATTGGGCATGCGCGTCCAGGCGAAGTGCGCTTCGGGCGACAGCAGGTATTCCGCGAGTTTTCCCGCGGGAAATTTTTCGCCAACATGATTTAGAGAGATTCCGTTTTCGCCATGACACGATGCGCAGAGCAGGGCCTCGTAAAGGGTTTTGCCTTCGGGCGGGGATGCGTCGCGCGAGGCTCGCGGGGACGCTCGCCCTCCCAGCTCAAATTTCATGGAGGAAAGGAAGACGGCTATTGCTTTGGCGTCGTCCGCGTTTTTGACTAACTTCGGCATGTGGGCTGACGGACGTTCTGCATGCGGGTCCAGAATCCAGCGTTCCATCCAGGCGGCGTTTCGACGTGCGCCGATATCCTCAAGCGAAGGCGCGTCAACAATCGCTTCGAGGGCATCGACTTTTTCCTGGTGACATTTTGCGCATCGATAATCGAGGAACAGTTCGCGGCCAAGTTCGAGCCGGTAATCGGGCGGCGCGTGGCTCAATACTGTGGGCGGAATCGGGCTGGTGTTCGTTCCCTTTTCCGTCCATTGAACTCGCAAGTACGCATGGCCGGATTGTAGACTAGTGTAAGTAGCTTTTATTTTGTTGGCGCCTTTGCTTAAGCTAACCGCTTTTGTCAAAGGCGAAACACCATCCGTCAACGATGCCTCCAGTAGCGGGGGGCCGTTGATCTCCAGCTTCAAGGCGCCATTCAACTCCGCCTGGAAATAGAATTCGCCGCGCAAATCCGCATGGATGTTCCCTTCCCAAACGCCAGTAAACGGGCCCGACGGAACAAAAGGCGTGGGCGCCTGGCAGGTGGGCACGTAGAAGGCGAGATTGCTCAGGGAGGTCGTGTGTGATTTGCCTCCGGCAGAAAACGTGACGGCCAGGCCGAGAACGTTTGACGCGCCGTGCGAAACGGCAGCGCAACACAAGCAAATGGAGATCGTTACGATCCTGACCATCGTTGGGAACGTACCACGCATAACAATTCTTTTACAAACGATTCACGCCGGGGTGACAACGTTTTCTCGGGTTTGAGCGACGATGCAAGGTATGAAAAAGATATTGTTGCTGGCTTTTGTGATTGGGACGGGTTGCGTGGCATTTGCCGCACAAGACCGTTTTGTGGCGCATGAATGGGGCACGTTTACTTCGGTGCAGGGAGCTGACGGGATTCAAATCGAATGGAACCCGTTCGTGCCGGCCGAATTGCCCAAATTTGTTTATGGACAGCCGCATCGCCGCGTGGGCACTGGCATACTCAAGGGCGACATCACCGCCCGCCAGAGGATGGAGACGCCGGTGATCTATTTTTATTCCGATACGCCGCGCACCGCGACTGTAACGGTAAACTTCCCGGAGGGCAAAGTGACCGAATGGTATCCGCAAGTGTCAAATCCGAAGAGCGGCGGCAAAGCCATGCAGTGGAAGGACCTGCAGGTGCTTGCGCATCCGAAGATCACGCTGCCGCGAGACACCAGCGGCAGTCATTACTACGCCGCCCGCGAGACCACCGCTAATCTCGTGCAGACCAAAGGCGAGACCGAGAAGTTCCTTTTCTATCGCGGCGTGGCGTCGTTCACCGCACCCTTGCGCGTGCTGGTCGGCGGCGCGAACGAAGACGTGCTCTATCTCCAGAACGCCGGGTCTGAAGTGTTGAAGCATTTCTACATCGTACAGATTCGCAATGGATCCGCGAAATATAGTCGCGTGGCCAGCATCGCCCCGGGAGAAGGCAGCAATATCAAATTGGAACGCGGCATTAACGAGGTGCCGCTAAGTGATTTCCAAAACAACATCAGCCAGGCCATGCGCGCCGATCTGGAGAAAGAAGGTCTTTACGGGCCCGAAGCCGCCGCGATGGTCAAGACGTGGAACGACTCCTGGTTCGCTGAAGACGGCGTGCGTGTGCTTTATGTTCTGCCGCAAACCTGGACCGAGCGCACTTTGCCGCTCAGCATTGAGCCGAAGCCGGACGAAATCGCGCGCGTGATGGTCGGCCGCGCCGAAGTGGTGTTTCCGTCGCAGGAATGGAAGCTTCTCAAGCAGATTGTGCGTTACAGCGAAGCCGCGCCGGAGAATCGGCTGGGCATCATCGACGAGACGAAAGCGCTTGGTCTGGGCCGTTTCGCGGATGCCGCTGTGCGACGCGTGCTCGGTACCGCGCCAAGCCGCGATTTCAACGCGAGCGCGTGGGCGTTGGTCGAAGCGGCGAACGGCCCGCGGGCGGCCAAATCGCTGGCTGCGCGGTGAAGCGGGTTGTGGACGATTGCAGTGGGGGGTGTCAGAGCGCGGCGCACCGTGAATCGAAAGCGGTGTCGCCGCTGCGCTTTGCCACCGCAGTCCATATTAACCACGTACGTCGCCGTCTTCTGCCGCTTTGCCTTTGCGGGGCGGAATGTCGTAAAGTGAGGCGAGATTCGTCATGCGCAAAGTAGCGCTGGTATTCGTGTTAGCGGTGTTCGTGCCGAGCCTGGTGCTGGCGTGGCTGGCGGTGCGTTCGTTGCGCGACCAACATTTGGCGCTCGAACGCCAGGAAGCGCTTCTTTACGAGCAAGTCGCCGAGACGCTGGCCAAAGATGTCGTCGGCGAGATCGATCAGCAGCGCCGCGAATTTGCGATCCAGGTTGAAACGTTGCTTGCCACCGCCAAACCGCGCCAGCTTGCGCCGGGGTTTCACGACACGCTGCGTCACACATGGCCGCTCACCGAAGTCGGCTTCGCCGTGTCGCTTGATGGCCAGATTATCGCGCCCTCGCTCTTCGAAGGGCCGGACTGCCGCACCTTTCGGCTCGAAAACGACCTCTTTCTCACCAGCCGCGAAACGGCGCAGGTCTATTGGCAAGGGCAAAAAGCCAAAGCGCCCGTGCAGGAACTTAAACAGCAGAAGGAAGATGCGCCTTCGAAAATGCTGCCCGAACAATGCGAGTTCAAGGGATTGGTCGGCGACCAAATGGATGGCATCATCGCGCGTTTCCTTCAGAACCAACTTAAAGTCCATTTCTGGCATCGCTCGCCGCTCGATCCTGGCCTGGTCTTCGGCGCGCAAGTCGACCTCAACGGCCTCATCCATCGGCTTCACCCCGTCGTCAAGCCAGACCCGAGCCTCGCGCACGCGATCGCCGTCGTTCTGCTCGACGATACCGCGCGTCCGAAAGTACTCGCCCCAACGGGCTTCATGGCGGATTGGCGCCGGCCCTTCGTTTCGGCGGAGATCGGCGACGCGTTGCCGCATTGGAAGATCGGCGTGTTCATGCTCAATCCGGCGCGCTTGCACAAATCCGCAAACATGCTGCGACTGACAGTCACACTCCTGATCGTGGTGCTCTTGCTGGCGATCGCGTTTGGAAGCTGGTTGATCGTGAGTGATCTGAAGCGCCAATTGATGCTTGCGCGGCAGAAAACCGACTTCGTCAGCAACGTCTCGCACGAATTGAAGACACCGTTGACCTCGATCCGTATGTTCTCCGAGTTGCTCGCGGACAATCGCGTCGAGGACCCGGCGCGCCAGCGTCAATTTCTCCGCATCATTACGGCCGAGACAACCCGCCTCACGCGCCTGATCAATAATGTCCTCGATTTCGCGCGCATGGAACGCGGCGAGAAGACTTACAAAATGGAGCGGTTCGATTTGCGCGCTGTGGTCGACGAGATTTGCGCCACGTATCGGCCGCATCTCGAGGAACACGGATTCAGGTTTGAATGTGACACGTCGGGATCGCCGGTGTTCGTAAAAGGTGATCGCGATGCGCTTGCGCAGGTGCTGGTCAATCTCCTCTCGAATGCTGAAAAATATTCTGGCGACAAAAAAGAAATTCGCGTGGAACTCAACGGGGAAGGCTTGCGCGTGCTGGACCGCGGGCTCGGCGTGCCGAAGGGTTGCGAGGACAGAATCTTCGAGCAGTTCTTCCGTGCGCACGATTCGCTGGCCAGCGGCATCGAAGGGTCCGGTCTCGGGCTGACCCTCGCGCAACAGATCGCCCGCGCGCACGGTGGCAGCATCCGCTACGAACCACGCGCGGACGGCGGCAGTTGTTTTGTGGTGCGCATACCTCATGAAAACGAAAATTTTGGTAGTTGAGGACGACGAGCACATCCTGCTCGGGCTGGAGGAAATCCTGAAATCCGAGGGCTATGCAGTCGCCGTCTGCAAGCGCGGCGACAAAGCAGTTGAAGCCGTTGCGAAGGAACGCCCCGCATTAGTGGTGCTGGATGTGATGCTGCCCGGACTGAGCGGGTTTGACGTTTGTAAACAGTTGCGCACGAAAAAGGTGACTGTCCCGATCCTGATGCTGACCGCCAAGGGCCAGGAACTCGACAAAGTCATCGGCCTGGATTGCGGCGCCGATGATTACGTGACGAAGCCCTTCGGCGTCCGTGAACTCGTCGCCCGCATCAACGCGCTGCTTCGGCGGTGCGCGCGAGAAGCCGAGGATGGGGAAGTGGTTTTTCGGATTGGGGATTGTTCGATCGATCCAAAGCGCTTCCAATTGCAGCGCGGCAAAACGACTGAGGAGCTCACGGCGAAGGAACTGAAATTGTTGCAGTTATTCCACAAGCATCCCGGCGAAGTCTTTTCGCGCGACAAACTGCTGAACGAAGTTTGGGGTTACAATTATTTCGGCACCACGCGAACGCTTGATCAAGTGATTGTGCAACTCCGGAAAAAGCTCGGCGATCCCGCTGATAATCCGCGCCATCTGCTGACGGTGCATGGCGTGGGTTATAAACTCCTAATTTAACGCAGAGACGCCAAGACGCAGAGGCGCAAAGAAGAATCTGGAATTTCCTTTCTCTGCGGCTTGGTGCCTTGCCTCAGTTACTTAACTTCCAACTCCTGCTTAATTCCAAATTTCTCGACACGCTTACGCAGAGTCGCGCGCGTGATCCCCAAAAGTTTCGCCGCCTGGACCTGGTTGCCTTTTGTCTCTTTCAAGGCCTCGACCACCAACTCACGTTCGACTGCCGGGATGATTTTCACTTTGGGGTCGCGCCGCGCCCAATGAAAGAGAGCGCGCGCGAGGTCCGGCAGATCCTCGGTGCTGGCTGCGGCTGCGCTCGTGAGAGCGCGGTTGGCATTCGCGCTGGACAGTTTGCGTCCGATAATTTCTGGCGGCAAATCGCCTGATAGAATTGCGTCACCTTTGGCGACCACCAGCGCGCGCTGCACGACATTCTCCAACTCACGCACGTTTCCCGGCCAATGATAGTGTTCCAGCGCCGCCAGGACATCAGGCGAGACGGATTTCGGGCGTTGCTTCTGGCGCTGCGCGTATTTCTTCAGGAAATAATTCACGAGCAGCGGAATGTCTTCGGGGCGGTTGCGCAATGCGGGCAACTCGATACGGACGACATTCAGGCGATAAAACAAATCTTCGCGGAACGTTTTGTTCGCAACAGCCTGTTCGAGCGGCTTGTTCGTGGCCGCGATCACGCGCACGTCGACTTTGATCGATTGATTGCCGCCCACGCGCTCGAAGGTGCCGTTCTGCAAGACGCGCAAAATCTTTGTCTGTGGGCCCAGCGGCATGTCGCCGATTTCATCCAGAAAGATCGTGCCGTGATTACACTGCTCGAACTTGCCAATGCGTTGCACGTTCGCGCCCGTAAACGCGCCGCGTTCATGGCCGAATAGTTCGCTTTCGAGCAACTGCTCCGGGATTGCCGCGCAATTGATGGCAAGGAATGGCTGCTCGGCGCGGCGGCTGTGATGATAAATCGCGCGCGCAACCAACTCTTTCCCAGTGCCGCTTTCGCCTGTAATCAAGGCTGTGGCATCCGAAGAGGAAACCTGCCCGATCAGTTTGAAAACATTCTGCATCGCCTCAGCGCGGCCGACGATGCCCACATCGTAATCTTCCGATTCCAGCAGCGGCTGATACGAGACTACCTGCTTCATGTCGCGCGCGGCCTTGAGCGCGTTCGTGACGATCTCTTTCAGGCGCGGAACATCGAACGGCTTGAGCAGATAATCGTAAGCGCCGAGCTTCATCGCTTCGATGGCCGTCTGCGTCGTCCCGTAAGCAGTCATCATGATGACCAGCAGCTTGGGATAGCTGTCCCGCAGCCGCCGCAGAGTCTCCAGGCCGCTGATGCCGCCCATGCGGATGTCCATGATGACGAGGTCGGGCTTAACGCGCGGAACCAGGGAGATGCCTTCCTCGCCGCTATTGGCGGTGCTCACTTCGATTTCGGGCGAATCGAAAATGCGGCGGAACGAGTATTGCACGTCCGCTTCATCATCGATCAGTAAAACTCTATCCATTATTAAGGGTGCACTATACCACGAATAACACGGAGAACACGGAGAATTAGGCGGGCACCTGGATCAATTCCTTTTCCTTCAAATGGTGGCGTTCCTTGAACAGCAGATAAACAATCCCGCCGACGAGGCTCCACACGAGGGTGCCCGCGTAAGCCAACAGCGACAACGACAGCGCATCCGTTGCGTGCACGTTAATGGGCGCCGCAGCCAGCATCTGCACGAACAGATTTTCGCGCACACCCAGCCCGCTCGGAGTGATCGGCAGCGACGCGATGCAAATGATCGTTGGCACGATCAGGAACATCGTGATCGGCGGGATGCGCAGGCCCAGACCCGATGCGAGCACCATGAATTGCAAGACGGTCACCACGTTCAACGCCATTGATATGAACAGGCCGCGGCTCACGAAAAACCGTTCGCGCCCAAATTCGCGGCAGGCTTCCAGCAACTGCTCCAGCCATTCGCCTTTCGGGAGCCGCCGCAACCAGTCGCGGGCGCCCGACCATCCGCGCGAGACACCGCCGTAAAACGCAAGCAACACGAGCGCGCTCGACCCGAGCAGCATGCACAAAACGATGATAATCGGAAAGCGCAACAGCGGGTCCGACGAAAGCAGCGCGCGGTTCGGGAGCATCATGATCCCCGCGAACAGCAGCATCGCCCAAAGTCCCACCAACCGGTCCACGAAAACAGTCACCACTGCCTCGGTCTTCTTGTGGTGCGTTTCGCGCGCGGCGTAATACGCCTTCATCAGGTCCCCACCGGTCGAGCCCAGAAAAAATGAATTGAAGAAATGCGCCACCAGCGAAATCTCGACTGCGCGCGTGAACGGCAAAACGATTCCATGCACGCGCAGCACCATTCGCCAGCGCACCACTCCCAACGCCAGCATCACTCCCACCAGCAGCGTCGACTGCAGGAAGACCCACTTCGAAACGCGCGTGAGGCTATGCCATAATTGCGGCGGACCCTGTTTCCAGCCCTTCTGCCACTGTTCGATGCGCGGAAGTTTGTCGAATGCCTCGCCTTTCTGCCGCGCCGCGATGCGCGCTTCATTGACGAAAATCGAGTGAAAAATCCACAACAACAGCAGCAGGCAAATCCCAAGGCGCCACGCCACCTTCCAGATCTTTTTCCCCGCGCTCACACTGGTCCCCAGAGCGCCTGTATGTGCGCCACTCCCTGTTTCACCTGGTCCACCGTCAACCCCGGATTGAACTCGAACACCTTCAGATGCTCCGGTTTCACCACGGATCGAAGCGCCTTGAAATCGATCATCCCCGAACCAGGCGAACAATGATCGCGCCCCGGAAACTGCACGTCGTGCACATGGAACCCATAGAGGCGATCGGCCAGCGAATGCAGATGGAACAGGTGATCGATAAAGCCAAGATTCTCTTTAATCTGCGCGTGGCCCGTGTCGTGCCAGTAAACCACCGTCGGCGATCCGAATTGCTTGAAGAACATCGGGTAATCCGAATCGAGCGGGATCTCGTCAACCGCCTCGCGATTCTCGATGCCGAGTTTCACGCCGCGCTTCTCCGCTTCGGGAATCAGTTTGCCGAGCATGTCGTATGCGGCATCGACGTAGCGTTCTTTGCGTTGCTCGCGTTTCTCGATGACTTCATCGAACAGCTTCTGGTATTTGGGCGTGTCCTTCTTGCCGGCCTTCACCAAATCTTCGAGCGCATCCATGTAATCCTTCATATCGATCGCGCCCATATGCAGCACCACCAGCGGCGCTTTCACGCGCTCAGCGGTTTCAAGTGTCTTAAGCGTGTGTTTGAACGCGTTCTCACGTTCCCGGCGATCTTCGGACGAAAACTTGAAGATGTTCGGCGCCGCATGGTTCACCCCCATCGGCAGCGGACAGAAATTATGCAGCGTGGAAATCTTGATCTCGCCCGCATCCACGGCTTCCAGGATGCCCGGCAACAGGCTGATGCGGATCCCGTGGCTCAACTCCGCGTATTCGAAACCAAGGTCGCGGATTTCGCGCAGCATCGCGCGGCCATCCGTGTGGCGATTCGAGTTCCAGCAGCTTGAGAGAGAGTACATCGAATGGTTCTATTTACCACGGAGGCACGGAGGGCACGGAGTCTTTCTCCGTGTTCTCCGTGCCTCCGTGGTAAATAGAAAGCCGAGCACAGCCTTCGACCGTACTCGGCGAAATTCCTAGTCCGCGTAGCGCGCGCTGAGCATCGCCGAGAAACGTGCCGCTTTCATCTTGCGACGGCGCCGCTCGCTCGGCTTTTCAAAATGCCGATGATTGCGCACTTCTTTGAGCGTTCCTTCGCGGTCGAGCTTCTTTTTCAACCGCCGCAACGCCTTATCCACGGACTCGCCTTTTTTCAGTCTAATTTCGGTCAATCTTCTCTCACTCCTCTCTAATACCATTGGGCCGTTCTGGCCTCTGGGTTCAAGGGCCGCTTAGCCTAGGTTTTCTGGGGCGAACTGTCAACTTGCAAAAGAAACCCTCAACGCTCCAGCCGGGCCGTTCAATAAATGCGAGGGGACCAAGACTATTCCCGGTCTTGCGGATAATCCCACGCGAGAGGCTCCTTCCGGGTGCCCTGGCACTGCCACACGCGAGTAGAGCTTCCTTGACGAGCGCCGGTTTGAGGCGGACAATGCGTAACAAGAGGTCAAAAAACGTTCAAGAAAAGCAGATTGACCCGCGGCTTGGATTGATTAGGCTGTGTTTTCGAATCGTCCAAAATCTAACGAAATTTTTTATGTCTAATAACGAAGCCAAACCATCGGCCGGCGA
>Ga0111538_10010347_pt1 | contig 12407 bp, 22 predicted proteins | sample SoiMethybrSBSTD1_FD_79669 | JGI IMG/M metagenome (GOLD analysis project Ga0111538, IMG submission 79669) | Bulk soil microbial communities from a Populus tree surrounding site in Tennessee, USA - Soil MetaG P. TD hybrid SBSTD1 (version 2)... | ecosystem: Environmental > Terrestrial > Soil >...
CCGAACCGCTGTTCGTAGCGGGCACGGACGTTGTTGTAGAGATGCGCGTAGTGAGTGTCGTTGACTTCACAGCCAATGGGCGTTATGCCGACGTCGATGGCGGCTAACGCAGACGATCCACGCCCGATGAACGGATCGAAGTATGCTAGGCCGGACGGGACAAACGCTTTGAACAGCCATTTCCAGAGGTCGAGCGGTTTGGCATACGGGTGGCCGAGCAACTTCTTCGTCTCGTCGTTTGAGCACGCGTAGTGACAGACTGGTTGTGGAGCGATCAACGAAGCGTTGCCTTTCGCAGCGACGACGGCGAACTCAACCGTTTTTGTGAAGTTCTTCATAGCGTTAGTGTTGATGCAGGCGTGCGTCTTGATCCATGTCAGGGGCCATCGACTGACTCGAAAGCCTGCGTCCTCGCACAGACCGGCCAGCCACCGCCAATTCCACGGGTCTGCCCACATCACGAGCCATGATCCGCTGTTCCGCATGTGGTGATAAGCCAACGGGACGAATTCCTTGAGGAGTTCCAGGTTTTGTTCGACGTCGTGTTCGGCACGGACGCTGTCGAGGTCGATCATACCGGCATGTTCTTGATCCATGTTGTCGACGTCGATGCCATACGGCGGGTCGGTGATGATGTAGCCGATTGTATCGCCGGCCGGGTCACTGTAGTTTTCGTCCTTGAAGAACGAGCGCACGTCGCCGTGGTATAGCCAGCGGGACAGATTTGCTGTGTACGGTTCGAACGGACGCACCGCGTCGTCCGGATGGACGACGGGTGCGGTCGCGACCGTGGGTGCGGAACCGAGAAGGTCTGTAACCAATCCCGGTTTGGCTGTTACCACGTGCTGCACGGGCCCATTGGCTCCCGTTCCGGCAAGCCCTCGACGGGCAAGTTCAATGTTTGCTTCGGTTTCGCGTCGAGTGAGTTGGAGTCTGATGAAGTCTCCGAGACTCCCACAGGCTGCGACTTCGGCGTCTCCTTTCGCCAACAGGTCTGCGGCTTCGAGACAATATCCGATGTGGCTATGCGCTGTCCCAAGAAGCTCGCCAGTTTGTCGATATCCCCACTCGTCGCCTGCAAGTACAGCGTCGTGCCTCCGGGCCATGTGAACCGCGCTGATCCCGCGGACCCGCTCTTTCCAATCCATGTCTTTACGTCTGACGTTTTCTTCCAACTCAAGCTGCAGACGCTCAGATTCGAGGAGTGTCTCACGATACACGACGTCAATTCGGTCGAGTTTGAGAACTTGGTGAGCACGAAGTCGGCGTCCACCAGCGATAAGGACACGGTCTTGAGTGACGATGATTGGCTGTATAAGACCATAACGCCGGATAGAATGAGCGAGGTCGTCGACGTCCCCGTAATCGAGACGGAGACGTTCGGGGACGACGATATCGGATAGTGCCAAGGAGTAACGTTGCATTTTTGGTTGGGGGGATTGGAGTTGTTGTTGTTGTTCATGGAATCATTGGTATTTCGACTTCGACTAAGTAGTGAGCCTTTGAACGTTTCTTAAGCGTTTCGACGACTTCGTCCAGCGCAGCAGGCTCGATGCGACTGGGTTGGACGGTAACGACTCCGTAGTCTTCAAAGACGAATATCCACAGAGGGGTTACGATCTTGTTCATATTGTTGCATTAGTAGTTTCGTTCGCCAGCAGGATTGGAATGTGAGCTGGTGGCGCGAATCGGACGAACGGTTTTTCGCACGAGCGACTGCGGCGTCTATGAGGTTTCGTGTTAGGTGGCGACCGGGCACGCCCGGCTGAGACTCGCGGAACAGATAGGATTTGACTTTCATTGCGATACGTTGTGGACGTCGACTTTTATCGGCACGAATGGCGGCTTGGCCGCCTTGGGTTTTTTCTCGACCGGTTTGGGCGCACCGACTAGCGGCTCCATCGTGGGCCATTGGCCGTTCAGGACGACCTGACCGATGGCACCATAAACAGATGCGTCCCGGAACGAGTCGGATAGGGATTCATTTTGCGGACGACGGCGTGGATGACTGAGGAGCGTCTTAATCCGCTCAACCTTGTCGTGGAGACGCATGCCTACGCCGTTTATGCCCCACGCGGAGATGTTGCCGGGACCGTAGTCGAGTTGCTTGCGTTCCATTAGGATGGCGTTCTCTAACAGCACAGTCAATACGGCTCGGCCAGCGATGGTGTGAATGTTTAGTGCGTCCGCCAGTTTGACGAACAGCTCTTGTGCTTCGGGAGGGATAGATAGTTTGTTCATAAGAAAAGGCACCGACGATTGGAGTCGTCGGTGCCTAACGGCTAGTCTTTTTGAAGCGGTTTAACTTCGTCTTGTTGTTGCTTTCTGCTAGTTAGTCCTTTGGAACATACTTAGCCACACGGTTCGAGTCGTCATATGTCCCAGACGAATCGGACTCGATTTTGAGCTTGGCCGTCAGCGACCGGCCAAGATACTGGTCGACCGGTGCGAACTTCTGCGGGCATTCCGTCGGCTTGAATATGGCCAGTTGGAACGCTTTGAGGCGTTTCTGGATCATATCAATGGTGTATTTCTCCGTTGTCTGGAGCGAGATGCGATCCGTGATGATGAGGCCTGGGAACACCTTCTGGTTCTTCACATCGCGAGCTTCCTGTTCGAGCGCCAGTTTGATCATCACGACGTCACCGAGCTTATCCTTCGTGGGCTCGACCTTGATGTCTGCGACCTTGAACGCGTAGGAACCGGCGCTGAGAAGCGGATATGACGGGTCCACCGTTGTCATGTCGTTGTCTAGGATGTTTGTACTATCACTCATGGTTATGTTTATGTGTTACTGCTGTTTTTGTTGTTTGTTTTTACTGCATCCACAGCGTTGGGCTGTGAAAGTGAGAGGGCATTTTGCAATGTCGATTCGATTTCTTCTCGAACGCCTGGTGGAATGTATGGCTCTGAACGCATCATGGAGAGCGCGTAGGCTTTCTGACATGCCGTTCGCAACCGTTCAATCTCGCGGCGGGCGGTGGCGAGTTCCATGTCCAGCGCGTTGAATCGTGCCCGCCATTCTCTGGCTTCCTGTTCGATTTTGTAGTAATCGCAGTTGTTCGAGTGGCCGTGTGGTATTTCACCGCCACACACTCTGCACGATCCCCATTTGTCGATCCATTCGCCATTGCGTTTGGCTGCTTCGTTCAGGTCTGCCTGCAACCTCTCGTTCTCCTGCGTGGCGGCTTCGAGGTCACAGAACAGTTTTGACGCTCGACACTTGCTCATCGCGTCTCGAAGTTCTAGGTTCTCTTGCGTGAGCGCGGTGGCGTGGGATTCGCAAGCAGATTTAACAATCGCAGTCATGCGCCCTGCTGGCGGTTCAAGTCCAACCGCCCTCCGCAAAAATGCAGATGTGATCAATTCCTCAAGCTGATCTGCCGCCACGTCCCACGGTTGTTGTTTTTCGGTGTTCATGATGGTTTCGCGCTGTTGGGTTCTTTTTGAGAACCGGACATTAAAGCCTGGAATTTGGACCACTCGAACTCGAACTCGATTGGCAGGCCGGCAATAGAGTTGCCGAGAGCCATACGAGGTGTGGGAACCGTCCGGACGTAATACTTCGCAGCCTGCGAAGGACTGGCCGAGACTTCCGTGCGCCAGACGTCGGTGAAGAATCCGCCGAGCTGGTTTTTGAGTTGGCCAGGAATTAGCGGACGATACGTTAGCGTCCCCGTGACTTCGTCCTTCTCAATGTCTTCATGGCAGCACACAACGAATAGCTTGCCGCTCGACCGGGCGAACGAGATGGCGCGGGACATGAGAAGTTTGAACGGTTGCCAGTGTTGTTGCTCGAATACCCGTTCGCCACCGACAGTGAGTTTTGTGCCACCATTCGCAATGATGTGTGCATAGAGCATGTTCGAGAGGTCGGACAGGTTGTCCCAGATAATGGTTTGGATTTCTGGTTTGCTGGGCGCGGCCTTTAACAGATCGGTTGCTCGGGTCCATTGTTTGTCGAGCGCGACGGGTTGGTTGGCATCGTCGACGTCGACATAGTCGAACCACCATTTTTTGTCTTTGGGCAACCGACTCGTGGCGTTGCCGATCTTCCTATCCGTCGAGATGATGTATGGATTGGGGAACTGCATGGCGACGGTCGTTTTGCCGGACAGCGGTGGGCCGATCAACAACAGGCCGAAGTCGTTAACCGGTTTGTAGTCGTTTTGTGTTTTCATGTCGTTTTGCCTTTGATAACACGATTTAGCGCACGCAGAATGTTGCGCTTAGGGGTGTGCACAACCCTTTTGCCGATTGCGCGGGCTTCGTCGTTGATGGCGAATGCGTGTCTGCCGAGAGTCGAGGAGAAGTGGTTTTCGATTTCTTGAAACTTGGGGGGTAAATGATTTCCGTCAAGGAAAACGAGGTGTCCGACGCTACAATGGCGACCTTCGTAATCACTGTATTCGCCAGTGCACCATTCGCTGGTGGGGATGACTTTAAGTTTCTCCGCGTATTGTTTTGCTGCGTGGATTCGGATTGGATCAGGTGGGTTCATGATGTTTTATGGGGATCGTTTAGGGGAGACCAAGTGTTGTCGGTGAATAGGTTGCCATAAAGAAGTACACCGCGCCCTGTCCGACCGACATTACATACATCTTTGTATTGACATGCGCCAAATTTCCCGTTGCACCAAGCGGTTTCCATAGGAAAGTATGCGCGGGCGTGATCACGGAACAGGTCTTCGACCAACCGGAGTGTATTCTCCTGCCACTCCAAAATGGAATCTTGGTCGATTGGTAGCCGGCGACGTTTGAATTCAATGGCCGTGCCGGTTTGTGTCGGTTTGCGACAGATCAGGCCGTTGATGACGTAGTGCGACACCGGCTGTCCGACTATGCGTTGAAGGGCCCAAGCATAGCCACGCTGGCCTTGATCGAGAATGTAGTCGTCGAAGAATCGTTCGCCGCCCATCTTGGACGATTTGTGATCGACGTGCATGAGGTCGCGATTGTCCCACAACGACACAAGGTCGATCTTACCGGACCACATAACGATCACAGGACCGGATGGGTGATCGACCGTGCCGAGTTCGAGCGCGAACGGAGTCTCGACGAGCGGCGTGCCGTCGGCGAGCTTCGCGACTGTGAAGGGTTCGGTGATGTAATACTTGTTGTATAGCAAGATTACTTCTTGCGCATACGCTGACGTGCGGTATTCCATGTTGTCCGGGAGGTCGGTTCGCCGGAAGAACGCTTCGATAAGATCGACTTGTTTGGCCTCGACTTCTTTGTCAAAGGTTGTGTCGAGAGCCGATTGGCCGGTTTTGCCCTCCCACTTGTATCGAAGTTCGAGGCATTCATGAAGTAGTTTCCCGAATTCCAGTCCCGCGCGACTTTCGCGAAGGATTCGTCGTCGTAGTCCGTTGTATTCATACGATCGGCGGCATTTAGTGTAGGTTTCAAGTGTACTATTGTCGATGAAGAAGTGGCCGTCGACAATCGGCAACGGGGGCATAGTGTGGTTGCTCATAAAACAACGCAAACTGGGCCGGTTTCAAAATGTTCCTTGTGTTTGTCGAGGATGAACTTCGCGGCCTCGACGGTGATCCGTGCGCAGCCGATAAAAATTTCGTCCTTGGTGATTTTCACCGGGACGGTGTCGGTCATGTGCAGTCCGTCGCGGATACGCTTCGCGGCTGTTCCGTGTTCGAGATAGTAGTTATGTTGTAGAGTTGGCATGTCAGGGATAATTGATGATGTCATAGTAGTTCGCTCAGAATGTCTTTGACCTCAGCTTTTCTTCTTACGTCCAGAGTGACCTTTTTTACCCGTTCGCCTTCCTCGCGGAGCGTCGATGTTAGCGTTGGAGGTGATGAGCGTAAGCCTCTCACTTTCGCTGTGAACGCCTGGAGTTCCTCGGTTGTCATTTCCGTGATCAGCTTTTTCGACGTGCGAATCAGCGTCAATAGGGGGGAGTCCGAGGAGTGCTCGACCGGCGGCGACACTGTTGCCTCCGATATCGTCGGTTCTGGACTGCTCGGGTTGGACAAGGCGTCCGACGATGTCGCTGAGGATTCGTTCGGATTCGATGGACCAGGTTTGGACGTTTCGTCGTTTGAGTTCATTGATTAGAGATTTGAACATTGTGCCGAGAACGTTCTGCCAACGGCCTTGGAACGGATACACAACGGTGAGGTATTTATGATCGTCCGGGCTGACCCAACATGTAATGTTAATGAGTTTGTCACGTGATAGTTCTGCATAGGGATTTTTGATTGTGGGTTCGATGGTGGTCATACAATGGAGGCGGTGTGGTCGTCGAGACGCTCCAATCCAATGTCGTAGGACGAGAGCGTCTCCGCTAGGAGTTTGAAGTCGTGGATGTTTGTGAGTTTGAACGGTCCGTGGATGACTCGCTCGGACAGAAGCGTGGCTAGGCATTGGACTACGACATGCCGCTCGACGTCGACTTCGCCGACATACGTCGCGCCGGGGACAGACGAAGTGAAGATCGGGTCGTTGGACTGTTGTTTCGTTGCCTCGCGACTGCCGACGACGACCCGGTTGTCCCGTGTGCGGACAACGAGATCGGCGTTGATGGAGGCGAGGTGGATTGTCGAGATCACTGGATGCGTCCTGGCATGTTCGAGAACCGCGGTAATGGCGTCCCGGAGACGGTTCGAGAAGGTCTCGACCGACAATGGAGCGGGATTGAAGACTACTGGTTCGGGCCAGCGTTTGAGGATCGTGGCTATGGCGGCTGCGTAACGGTCGACGGCCTTTTGACTGAACCGCGCTGGGCCGGAGGCGGTCATAGTCCCTGCCTTTCTAGCCAGTCGGCGATTTGTTCGCGTGTGTGGACTTCTTTGTTAGGATCGTTAGACTTAATTGCATCATTCATTCTCCAAACTTGGTCGGCCAAACTTCGGTCAACTCCTAACTCTGCTATCGCGCTTTCAAGCGACGGGGTTTTAGTGATGAACTCACCGCGCTTGGCCGTCAACGCTGCGCCGAGAGCACAAGTTTTGTGTCCTTGTTGCTGTGTTAACCAGCCTTGGCATTTGCTTGTGATCTTCGAACCAATACGAATCAGCTCGCTTAGTGGAATGTTTTTGTCCATAGACTATGCTGTTCCTTTCTTTTCGTGGATTTGGGATTTGTGCAGACGGACGAAGGCGCCATCGGTGTGGCGTTGGCACTCGTAGAATGCTGGTTGGAGGACACTGACTTCGACTTCTTGGCCGGTCATGTCAGTGTAAAAGAGCCGCAACGATGTTGGAGGTTTCAATAGCTTGTTGTCGTCGACGGGTTGAACGATAACTGTTGATTCGCTTGTGAGTGCGGGGTTGTCCATTTTGTTCAAAGGGTTGTTGTTTGGTGTAGCGGCCGGCACGGATGTATTCGTTGATTTTCCTGTTCGTCAGCGGCTTGCCAACGTGGATGCGATCGTAGTTAACGCGGCCGAATGACGCTGGGCCGGAGTCGAAGATGAATGGTTTGGTAGGCATGATTACTTGATAATAATTATGTCTTGTCCGGACGTTACTTTAGCGAACTGCCATTTTGCTTCTTCTTCGTCTTTCATGGCGCAGTTGAAACATACACGCTTACCGCCCGGTCCGTATGGTCGCAGTTCTTTTTCCGCTCCACAGAGTTCACACTTTGCAGGCTTGCTTTCGTCAATAACTAGAATGTTCATAGTAAAAAACAAAAATGGCCAGTGCAGCTTTGCTGCTGTCCGTGCTGGCCCACGGGTCTAACCCCGAACGGCGTGCGCTACAGGCCACCGTCCAGTGAGAAAGACGAGACGAACGGCAGAATCGGATTGGTCGTTCGTCCCGTTTGTAGCCACGTGAGGGGTTAGACAACGATGAGGGCAATCCGACAGGTGACTTAGCGTCAGCGAGTCACGGATCGCGGTGTTGGTTCGTCGGTTGTCGGATTGCCAAGGTTGGGTTCTTTTTGAGAACTGGACTATGTTAGGCAAGGAGTTGGGAAGCCAACTTTTTATTCTCCAAATCCTTCCAGGACTTTATATACCAGCCCAGGGACTCGATGTCCTTCGCTTTGTCGCCGGTCGGACTGATAGGTGCGAGGCCGGTTGCTGTGGCGATCTTCGTGACGGCCGTTGCGAACCCGCCTTGTTCGATAACGGCTGCCGCAGCCGCCTCGTACGTCTTAGGCAGCTTTTTCGGACCAGCGGGCTTCCGTTCGCTGACGGATGCGTCGAACGGAATCTGCGCGGCGACCTCGGACGCCAACGCTTGCCAATCCTCGGGCTTCTGGCCCTTGGTGGCCAACACGCGGTCGAAGTATGTCCCCTGCGACTCGTCCCAGTCTTCCCGCGTCTCGAAGTTGCCAGCGGCGTCCTTCGACTTGAGGGTCGTGACTTTGGTCTTGCGAGGGATGCCGGACTGTTCCTCGACACCCACAATCCGACTGACTACGACTTTGCCTTCTGCGTCTTTCGTTTCCGCTCTCCCGTGCAGGAACAGCTCGCGGAAGTCGGACAGCCAGACGTGCGCGTAGTTCTGGTCCACGGCGTCCTCGAGACAGGCATTTTTGCCATCCGTCCGCTTTGCGGATTCGTTGTATTCGTCCACGCTGCCCGGCCGCGGGAACTGAATCTTCAACCCAAGTGAACTGCGTTCTTCGGTTATCATGGTTTGTGCTTTGTTGTACCGTATGTCAACTGGGACGAATCCCTTATGAGCGGTTGTCGACGAACCGATTGCGAACAATGTCGGTGTTCGCGTGCCGTTCGGAGACTAGCGCCTCCGGAAAGCGAAACTCCAACGCGAGTGAGGACAGGTGTTTGGTATGGTTCCATAGACCATTGCATTTGCAGTGCTTGTGACCAGTCTTCGATTGCGTCGGAGAAAGTGAAAGGGCTTTGTAGCGTTGCCGCTTTTTGTCCCTCACTTCAACGAGCTGCAGAAGTTATCTGAACTTGCCCGTCTGCAAAGATGTTGTCGGCTTCATTTATCTATGGCCAGTATTATTTCCGCTGACTCGGCGTTTTCACCGACAACAAAAAGAATGCACGCAACTGGGAAAGGCGGCGTGCCGGCCCGATACGATCCATTTGTTACACGGCCTTCGTATCAGTCTCCGTGGGGTCGCGACCCAGGACGAACAGCCGAAGCCGTCGTCCAAATCGAAAGGGCGCATTGGGACGTTGTCATCCCTCTCTCCGTCAGCGCCATAGGAACAGACAGCACTACGTGGCTGCCTACACGTGGACCAAAAGCTAGGCTTTTGGGACAGCTTTTATGTCGTCACCGGAGGTCGGTTTGACGTCCGGCGCTTCCAACAACGTCGCGAGTATCGGTGCGAACACTGTGCTGTCCGATAGGATGACACGAATCTGTTGCTCGGTGAGGTTGTCGATACACTTTTCGACTTCTAAATCGTCAGCGAGGGCGTAATCCCGTAGGTCGAACGACAGATAGGTTCCTTTGTCGATCAGGAACGAACGGGTTTTGCCGCTGTAGACAATACCCAACTTGCCCACTTGGTAGTGGCCGGCGTGGTTCTCGACGATTTTGATAACGGTCAGTGGATCGAGCACGGGGGTAGCGTCGGCACGATTCAACAGCTTTTCGATACGGAGACGTTTGACGCTTTCCTTTCCGTGTGCGACGATCATCATTGTCTCGACGATGGCCATTTGGGTGCTTGGGTCCGTCCAGAGTTTGCCCAAACGTTTCATCGCCAACAACGCGCGCTCGACCAACGGATCTTGTTGTTCGAGAACGTCGTCAGTGAACTTCTTGCGCATACGTTCGGTCGTGGCCAAACATTCCGGTAGGAGAACGGTTTTGAGTGCCGATCGGATATTCATTTCGTGGCTCCTTTCTTCAGAAAGACCGTTTCCTACTTCCGCTTGTCAACGATCTCTTGCGCTACGGGCGTGTCGTCGACGACGTTGAGTCTCGCCTTGTCGTCCCCGTCTCGATACCAACCACGACGAGTAAGGCACAAAATCGTGGCGTGATCACGTCCACAGCCGAGGCATGGACGATGTTTGCGTAGCCGTTTCCACACTTGTTTCTTTAGTTGCATTAGACTACATCTCCTTTCGTGGGGATGTGGAAGCCGTAGAGACTCACCATGAGTAGGAATCGTTGGCGAAACGCCACGTCGAGGTCGATGATCTTGTTCAGGTCGGCGACTTCCAGACGTTCGTTCGCTGGCAGTTTCGCCGCGATTTGATTGAGGAGTTCGAGATGCGTCTGTATGCTCTCGACCCAGACCTTTGACGGCTGGGGCCGTGAGAGGTGTCGGTCGGTGTCTGTGTTGCTGTCCATGTTTTTCCTTTCGTTTTGTGGTTCGATGTGTTGGTCGGCTAACGTCAGCAACGAATCAACCGGGCGATAGTTGATTCGTTGCTGCGTGTTAGGCGACTACTTCTTCGGCTTTCTAAGGATGCGGATATTCGACGTATGATGCTTCATCCGGTCGCCAGTATGCGCGTGGCGCTTGCCGGTGTTTTGACGATACTCGCTGCGTTTGTGCACGCCGAGCCGGTTGCCCGGACTGACTTTCGACAACACATAATCCGTGCCTTCCGCGAACTCATGATGGCGGTCGAACGATGTGATCTCGCGGGCGACGCCGTGTGACGTCTTGAATCGTATGGCTTTCGTTCCACGAATCAGATATGTTGAGCCGATACCGACGACCGCGGCATCGGCCAGTTTTTCGCGGATGCACGCTTTGACTAGCGCGCAGCTGTTGGGGTCTTTTGACCGTGCGCTGGCTCCGTCGGCTTTGGTCACGTTAATGCGGATGGATCGTCGAGCGTCAATGACCTTTTCGACTTGCGGGAAGTCCTTCTGAAGTTTCGATAATGCACTCATTTGTTCCTTTCTGTGGAGGGTTTAGTAGGGGCCGAAGTTGCACGCAGCTTCGTCGTGGCGTGCCAACGATGCGGTGACTGAGGGGTCAGACCTTGTAGAGCGCCCGGCGTTCAGGCATGAGACGCAGCTTGTGGACGGACGTGAGCGGTTCGCCGTCTTCGTTGACAAACTGTTGCCCGTTGAACCCCAAGTTGTGGAACCCGCTGAAGTCCTTGCCATGCGTATTCATGAACAAGGTGCCCGTTGCGACACCGATGGATTCCGACCGCGTCTCCGATCCGCAGCCGAGACGGACGGTGTTTTCCACGCTGATGGCCTCGAAGGTAACGTCTTGCAAGACGCCGTGAGTGAAATGCGCCACGGGTTTGCCCTTGTCGTCGACGACGGCCCAGCTACCACAGCTGGCGTCGTAGCGAACGTGGACCTGTTTGACCGCGTCGACCGTCTTGGCCGGGCTGATCGTTTTTGGGAGTTTCTGTGCTGCGATTTTGGTAGGCATACTAACTTTTCCTTTCTGTTGTTGCGGTTTGTTTGTTTGCTACATTTGGCCGTCAGGCCAAAAGGTTTGCGATATCGGTGTTCGTCATGTTCGGCTCAATCGACTTGGACTCCCTAAGCATCGTGGAGAAGAAATTAATGGCGCGCGGTTGTGTGAACCCGCCGAACCATTTGATCGTTTCGGCGGAGTTGCCCTTTGCGGCACGAAGAACTTCCATCCAGACGTCATTAAACATGACCTCGTCGTGCTGCACAACGTTGTCGATTGCCCCTGCGATGCACCATGCGACAGCGTCTGACGAGCAGGAGCCGACCGGCGTCTTCGAGCCGTTGATAGCGTAGTGCGATGGCGTGAAGCCACGAGTTACCAGACTTCGTGCTTGACGTAGGATTGCTGTGATTTCGGGTTTCATTATTTCGTCCTCCAGATTCTCACTGTTGTTTCAGTGACTCGCCGGGCTGTGCGGAGATTTGACATCTCCTCGATGTAATTGTATGGCGGTTCGGGCCGTGCGAATGATTGGATTGCGGCTTTCACCGCTTCGTTTGCGTTCATGTCTTGTGTTCCTTTCGTTTTTGGACAAACGGCAATAGGCTCTTTGCCCATTGCCTTGCCCATAATGCTATGGGGGATCAATCCGCGTCGGACGGAAGAACTCAATCAACTCTGTGAATTTCGTCCCGATGTCTTTTCTGTAGTGTTCCAACGGCACGTTGCTTTGCAAATAGGCGTCAATGTCATTCGCCACTTCGAGAACTCGTTCGACTACCACATCGCGGGACACTAGCGTCGGACTCCCGCCGCTGAACCGGACTGGACAACTTGGATGAATTGCAAAGCCGTCTTTGTTCGTCAGTGACAATATTACCGTTTCTTCCAAATCGAACGACCACAGGAAGTTTCCCCACGCTTTCCGCCCGACTCCACGCATTTTGAAGACTATTCGTTTCGCTTCCATGGCGTTACCGACTAACCAACGCATCTTTTCGTCCTTCGACCACGTTGTCTTATAGTCCCCCCGGGTTTCACGCTCCAGAAACTCCTCGATTTCCCGTAGTGTTTTCATACTGTATTCCTTTCTTCCTGTGGCTTGATTACCAC
>Ga0111538_10010350_pt1 | contig 12405 bp, 12 predicted proteins | sample SoiMethybrSBSTD1_FD_79669 | JGI IMG/M metagenome (GOLD analysis project Ga0111538, IMG submission 79669) | Bulk soil microbial communities from a Populus tree surrounding site in Tennessee, USA - Soil MetaG P. TD hybrid SBSTD1 (version 2)... | ecosystem: Environmental > Terrestrial > Soil >...
CCGGCGCGCCGTTCGGCGAGGGCACCGAGAATTTCCAGGTGATGCGCGAATGGAATCGCTCCGAGACCTACCGCAAGACCATGGTGCTTTTTGCGGAGAAGCTGGGGGAGTAGCGGCCTCAGGCGACAACAACAACTCCTTCGTCATGCCCGGCCTTGTGCCGGGCATCCACGTCTTCGGGTAATGCAGTGAGTAAGACGTGGATGGCCGGGACAAGCCCGGCCATGACGGCGATAGTCATTCCGCAGCCAAAGCCTGCCCTGTATCAAGCAAGCCCGCGAGCACGGTCGGATCTTCCGTGGTGCGCACACTCATTTGCTTTTCGTGCCCGCGGATCTCGACCTCGGTGCGCGCGAGCGCACCGGCCGGGATCCCGGCCAGCTTGCAGACCTCTTCCGAAATGACCGCCCGGCAGCCGAGCCGCTTGCTCAGGTCCTGCAGTCTTGCGGCGACGTTCACCGAGTCGCCGAGCGCCGTGAACACCGTGCGTCCGCGGAAGCCGATGTCGCCGATGATCACCTCGCCGGCGTGGATGCCGATCCCGTACTGAACCGGCTCGCTGACTTCAGTCGCGAACTGGTGGTTCAGGTGCGCGACGTTCGACTCGATCAGGGAGGCGGCGCGCAGCGCCTGCCGGCAGGCTGTTGCCGGATCGCTGGTGAGTCCGAACAGCGCCAGCACGCCGTCGCCGACGAACTGGTTCGGCTCGCCGCCGGCGTCGGTGATGGCGCGCGACACCGTCTCGACGAAGCGATTGATCAGGAACACCACGTCGAAGGGCAGCCGGCCTTCCGACAGGCTGGTCGAGCCGCGCATGTCGACGAACATGCTGACAACGAAATGCTCCTCGCCGACATGGATGCGCTGGCGGTTGCGCACGAAATCGGCGCCAACATTCGGCGGCAGGACCGGGATCACCGCTACATCGGTCTGCGGCCGCAGCTGGCAGGCCAGGCGGATCGAGGGATCTTTGCCGGCGCCGACGCGCGCCAGCACGAAGGATTCCCGTCCGGACGGCTTCGGCAAGGTGCTGCGGTCGCTGACGACCTTGATGCGGCAGGTGGAGCAGCGGGCACGACCGCCGCAGACGCTTGCGTGCGGCACCTTGTTGCGCAGGCTTGCCTCGAGCACGCTCAGCCCTTTCGGGACGCGCACCTGCCGTCCCGGATACGACACCGTGACCATTCCGCGCCGGCGCTCGTTGAGCGAGCGCACGCCGCGCGCAGCGAACACCAGGAGGATCGCCGCTGCGTAGCCGATCGGGAAATAGAATAGCGTGACGTCGTCGATGACCACCCGCTTGTCGCGAGGGATCGGCTTGATGTTCTGCGCCCGCCAGGCCGGGTCCTTGGCGCGCCGGATCACCTCCTGCGCGCCCTGGTGCAGGCCGAGCATCGCCAGCGCCGGCAGCAGCACGACGATCGATAGCAGGATCGGCGCCGCCCAGCGGAAGAACGCCTTCATGCGCAGCCAGAAATAAAGACCGATGCAGGCATGCGTCCATGCGACCGTCAGCAGAATCAACTGGACCGCCACCATGTGCTGGCGATTCACCCAATAGCTGAACAGCGGGTTGGCGTAGGGCAGGACAGGCAGCCCGTAGAGCCAGCCGCCGACGCGCGTGGCGCCGAAATGACTCGCAAGCCAGAGCGGGATGCTCAGGCCGAGCAGCAATTGCGTGATCTCGGCGGCGGTGTAACGGAAATGCCGGCGCTGATAGAGCGCCCACAGGCCGAGAGAGAAATGGATCATGGCGGCGGTGTAGAGCGTGACGTTGACGACCGGAAATCGCCACCACAGGACGTGATACCGGAGCCAGCCCTGCATCAGGTCATACGAGACGTTGCCGAGCGCGTGATTGAAGAAGTGCGATAAGATGTAGGCGAACATGATCAGGCCGCAGGTGAGCCGCACCTGGCGCACGCCGATGCCGCGCAGCCAGGCGACCGCGCCCCGACCGGCGCCAACGCCCGTCGCCTCCACTTCACCGAAGGTGGGTGCCTGGACCGTCATGAATCGCCGGTGGTCGCTCCCGTATCCGTCCCCTCATCGTCCGGGAAATACCCGGCGAATACAAGGAGCATTGGCCTAAACGCGCCGGCATTGCCCACGCACGTTCGTCATTCCGGGGCGCCGCGAAGCGGCAAACCCGGAATCCAGAGCGTGGCACTGTGCTTGTTTCTGGATTCCGGGTTCGCTCGTTAATGCTCGCGCCCCGGAATGACCAGGGGAGCACATGGCGCCCCGGGATGACGTGCGGGAAACCGCCAAATCGCCGCAGCGGGGTTTTGACCCACGTCAAACTAATCCCGTGCCCATGTCCGTAGGGTGCAACCTGGATTCGCGAGAGGGGTTTGCACGATGAACATGACGCATTACATGGAGTTGCTGGCGGCCAATCAGCCGTGGAATCTGATCATCTTCATGGCCATACCGATCGTGCTGGCTGAGACGATCGCCGTCACCGAGCTCTACATTCTCTACACGCGCGAATACAAAGGCGCGGTGCGCCAGCTCAACCGTGCCTGCAGCATCGTGGTCGGCCTCTACTTCACCGGCGTCTTCCTCTATTTGCTGCGCAACGCGGTGATGCCGATCACCGCCAAGAGCGCGTGGCGCGGTCCGGCCGACGTGATTGCAGTCACCTTCTACCTGCTTGGCATCGTGCCGCTGCTCGGCCTGACTTTGGTCGACCTCAATATCATCGGCCGCGAGCGCACCTTGCACGGAAAGATGGCGATCCATGCCGGCTTCGTCGCGCTGTTCCTGATCGTCGGGCACATCGCCATGATCTTCGGCATGCTCGATCCCGCGGTGCTTTACGCCGGCGGGGCCACGCATTCGCACTAGCCGGCGCGCACGCCGTTACTATTTCGTCACCATACCGGCGCTTGTGATTTGAGCGCGCGGCGCGCCTGCATCATAAACTGGCCGATGCGCCGGCTTTTTCCATTCCTCGTCGTCTTAGCGCTCATCTTCGGAGCGTCGTATGCGAGCGCGCTCATCAACCGGATCATGGGTCCGTGGAGCTCAACTGCGATCCATCAAGACGGCAGCCTCTCACACATGCAGTTCGGCACGGATCTGCCGCGGCCGGAATGGGTGCCGGTCTATCCCGGCGCCTGGGTGGTGGGGGGAAGCAAAATCACATCGGCGCAGCATCCGGTCGGATTCCATGGGCTCGATCTCGGCACGCGCGCCTCGCTCGACGAGGTCATGCGCTTCTATACCGAGCAGCTCACGGCCGCGGGCTTCGAGGTCAGCGACCTCGGGCTGATGGGACTGAACCCGCCGACGGCGGCACTGCTCGGCATCGACGGCATGCTCTCGGCGAAACGGCACGCGACCGACGATGCGATCGACGTCCAGATCCGCACGCCCGACGGGCTGATCCCGTCGCGGCTCTTGCAGATCCACTGGCGCAAGATCAGCGCGACGCCGGGCTGATACTCAATTCTGTCATTCCGGGGCGCGAGGGTTCGCGCCTAGCGGCGCGCCCCGGAATGACTGCGAGGGGCAGCAGCGCGGCGTCCCGCAATGACAATTACCGCGGCAAATACTTCTGGATGGCGCGGTTCTGCAGATCGATGCGGCGCGCGGCGCCCTCGATGGCGAGACGCTGGCCTTCGCGCGTGTCGATCGGGCCGTATTTCGGCGGGATGCCGTTCCTCAGCGCATCGGCATCGAAGTTGCCGACAACCGGCGTGTTGCCGATCGGCAGGCCGGCATTCGATTGCGACTTGATGTGCTCCTGCAGCGACCACACGCCCACCGTCTGCAGCGCGGCCATCAGGCCGAGGCCGAGGCACAGGCCAAGGATTGCTTTCAGCAGGGTCATGCGCGGCTCCATCCGAACCGGCCGCATCCTGGTGGTTTCGCCTTAAATGCCCGCCAAATCGGACGGCAAGGTTTGAGCAATAGCCTTAACCGGGCGGAAGGCATCGGGTGGGGTATACATACCGCGCATAAAAAAACCCGCCGTCACCGGCGGGGCGAAGGAGGGAGGTTCAGTGCCTTCGCGTCAACAGACTGAAACACAAAGTCGTTATCGTCTGTGAAGTGCCTCACATTTGCCCGCTTGTCGAACGGATATCTTCGCTGCGCACGGCGGGGAGACGGACAAGAACACTGGAGCAGGCCATGCTCGCCATTGTCATCGAGTATTCCAAGCTGATGCTGCTCTTCATGCTGATTGGCACAGTCGTCACGCTGTCGCACTTCGGTGCACGTCAAAAATCAACCGGATAGGCTAAGCCACTACGCGCCTTCTTCGTCATGCCCGGCCTTGTGCCGGGCATCCACGTCTTTAGAGACGCGAAAAGCAAGACGTGGATGGCCGGGACATAGGCGTGCGAAAGCACGCTGTTCTTCGAACGGCTATGCCCGGCCATGACGACGTCTATGCATCCTCCTTGTAGATCTGCCCGCCGTCATAGCCGCAGGCGATGCGCCCGAGGCGGGCGCGGAAGCTCTCGGTGTCGAGCGCCTGCAGGGCGGCATCGACCGCCGCGGTGTTGGCCTTCGTGCGGCCGCGCGCGAGAACGTCGGCAACGAGCCTGCGGTCGAGATAAGGCAGCAACGCCCAGAAACCTTTCGCCAGGATGCCGGCGAGCGCGTGCTCAGGATGGCTCGCGTTCTCGGGCGCGCGGCCGATCTCGTACATGTGGCGTACGGAGTCCCATGGCACGCGCTCGCGCGGAAAATGCGCCGCGACATCCTGTGCCTCCTCGGCGACGTAAAAGCGGTTGAGCGTGTCGAACAGCATAAAACGATAGCCCTGCGCCAGAAGAAACGGCTCCCAGCTTTCCCACGCGGGCTCGTTCGACCCCGGCGCGATGGCCTCGACCACCACCGCCTTCGGCCGGAAGGTCTTCCAGTCGTTGCTTTTCAGCACATCGGCCTCGGCACCTTCGACGTCGACTTTCAGGAAATCGATCTCGCGCAGCCCGTGCTTCCGGCACAGCTCGGCGAGCGTGATCACCGGCACCTTCACGGTCCGGTAGCCGGCCCCGAGCGCGGTCGCCGCCTCGGCATGTTTCATGCTGGTGGTGGAGAGGCCATGGAAGGCCTCGAACACATGAAAATCCGCTTCGCCAATTTGCGTGCCGATCAGGGCCGTTACCGCGGCATCACGCGGACGAAGCCGCGCGTAGAGATCGACGAGTTTCTGTTGCGGCTCCACGGCGACGCCTTGCCAGCCGCGCTCGTAGAAAAAGAACGAGACATTGTCGGCAATCGGATGGCCGGCGCCGATGTCGACATAGGTGCCATTGCGCCTTCCGCCAAAGGCGAGCCAGAGATGCGTGTCTTCCATGTTCTGTGTGTAGGAAAGGTCGATTGGTCCGTTCATGGGTGCACCCGGTAACTGGCTACTTTGAAGTTATCAAAAGATAAACCGACTATGTCGTTTACCTGACTAAGCTGATCGAAGCAGTGGAAAAACAATGATTTTGCAAACCGAAGTATTTCAGCACCGATAGGCAAAAAACCAAGTGTGCTTACGCCGAGTCATTTGGGGAACTTTAGTTCGTCTCAGTCGTTAGTCGCTCAAGTCTTTTCGGGAGAGGGGCTCTCCGAAGCGGTTACTTGTACTTGGAATGACGTGACGCGGGCCTGCATCCCATTCGGCTGACGCCTGGGAATCGGACCTGCCGTACAACTTTGCAGGTTTCACGCGGGCAGGGGCGCGGCCCGGTCAGTTCGTCCCAGCAACGCCGGCAGGAGGCGGCGCCTCCGGAATGCATCATCAGCTCACAAGAGGACCAACCATGAATTGTTCGACTATCATGGGAGCTTCGATCGTGTTGCTCCTTGCAGCTTTTGTACTCACTCCCGCCGAGGCCTATCACAAGCGCCACCATCAGCGGCATCATCACGCCACCTCCTACAACCAGGCCCCGGATCATTTCGTTCTCGATCAGTCCGATCGTCGCGCCCGGCACCAGCACGCCTATTCCGCGCGGCGGGTCGCCGGCCATCGTGCCGAAAATTGCGCGATGACGAACGAGGGACGGCGCGTCTGCTCGGGCGCCGCTTCGCAAAACGCGATGGCGGCCGTCCCCGCGGTGCCCGTTGTCGATGCGACCGGCAATCGTGCCTATGCGATGGCTGATGCAGCGCAGATCATCGGCACGCGTCCGAGCGGCTGTCCGCACTCATACTGCGGCTGCGGCCTGCGCAAATATCTCGGGCTCGAGGACAAGCGGCTCAATCTTGCCTCCAACTGGGCACGGCTGTTTCCGCGCGAGTCCGGCCCGCGTGCCGGGCTTGCCGCCGTCCGCAGCGGTCATGTGATGTACATCGAAGGGGCCGCGGGCGACGGCCAATGGTTGGTCCGCGACTACAATTCAGGTGGAGGGTTGTCGCGCGTGCATGTGCGCGACGTGCGTGGTTACGTGTTCGTCAACCCGCACGGCGCGGTCGCAAGCCGCTCCTGACAGCCTCGCGCGTGCACGTTGGGAGGACGTGCACGCGCTTCTATCCCGCCAGCGCTTTCCGTAGACTCAGCACTTCCTCGTCGCGTTCGTGTAGCGCGCTTTCCAGCCGCTTGATGTTGTCGAACAGCCGCGCCGTCGACAGGCGCAGGAAAAAGAATCCGAATTTCGGGTTCTGGTAGTACAGCTCCTCGATCTTCTCGTAGGAAATCACAAGCACCAAGCCGTTCTCGGTGCACACAAGTGTCTGCGTGCGCGTGCGCTCGGGCGCGAGCATCCCAAGCTCGCCGACCACGGCGCCCGGCGCGAGATCGAGATTGATCTCCTGCAGGTGCAGCTGGCCGGAGACCAGAAAATAAAGGTGGTTGGCCTTGTCGCCTTTGCGAAACAGGGTTTCGCCTACCGCGATGGCGCGCTCGGTCATGAACGGCTTCAGCCAGGCGAGCGACATGTCGCCTTTGCTGGCCGCCTCGACCTGTTTGACCAGCTTGAGCATCTCGTGCAGCCGGTAGACATTGAGAGGAAACAGGATGCCGTGAAGGATCACCGTCGGAAGGCTGCCGAACAACGCGCCGTAGGCGACGAAAGCAATGTTGCTGGCAAGTCCGATGATGCGCAGCGGAATCATGGTCCGCATTGAGAGCGTCGCAATGACGAGCCCCGCCGCAAGAAAACCGATCATCGTGACGTAATTCATGTCCCCCCCACACCAAGGTCGCCCCAGGTCCCGAAGTCCCCGGCAAAGGGTAGCCAGCGTTCCGCGGGCAGACAATGTTCGTTTTTGCTTCTCTGAACCCAGGCGCGGGACACGCACTATCGGTCACGGGTGGCAAACCGGACATGACGATTGCGCTGCAAAATGTCCGCTGTGGCCCAAAGCGGACGTCAGCCGGTCACGTCCGTCAACCAACGTCTAATTTGGCGCTGCAGATTGAGTCAGCCCTGGCGCGATGTGGCCGGCGGCCCCAGCGTGTTAAAGCGTGCTTTTTGCTCATCGCTCAGGGATGCATAGAAATCCGCCAGCGCCGGATGCACAGTCTTGATAGCTGCGGACATCGCGTCGAGACGCTTTGACATTGCATCAAAGCGTTCCATTGGTGTTTGGGGGAGTCGGATGGGACACGATGCGTGTAACTGATTGGCGGCTTGCGCTGATGCGACCCTGAGTTTGTCAAATGCATCCAGTTGTGGTTGCGTGGGCTTGACGGCCTGTTCGATCCGTCGCACCGGCAGTTTGGTAAAATTCTCAGTGTCGCCACTGCATAGGGAAGCAAGGTCGTTACCTGAAGCAGCATTCGTTCGCCGCGCCCGCACCGAGCCCAACGCTGCAAAGCGTTGCCGTTGGTCTTCATTCAACGAATTGTAAAAACTATCGAGCGGCGAGCGCACGATTCCCAATGCCTGCATTACGCTATCGACACGCTTCTCCACGGCGCCGAGCCGGTCCACCGGCGTCAGCGGGACCTCGCTCGAGCAGGAGGCCTTGAGAATGTCGCTAGCCTGCGATGTTGCCGCTTTAAGGTCGCCGAGTGCTTTGAGTTGCTCACTCGTCAGTCGAAGGATCGTTTCAATGCGATCTAAGGGAAAGTCGGTCAGGCCTGGTGCGATGCCACCACAGCTCTGGGCGATATCCGCCTGGTTTGGAATCGAGCCTGTGGTTTCTGGTGGACCGTGACGGACGACACGCGTTCTCCTCCGACCGTCATAGGCGTAACCGCCATAAATATCATAGTTGCCTGGTCCAATGGCATAAGCTGGACCGTAGTAGGGGCCCGGCCAGAACAAGGCGTCCCACACGAACCAGTCGCCGTAAGCCCAGAACGGATCGAAATAGGGATATGGCCAGAATGTGAAGGCCAAAAGGTTGCCGAAGAAGTAGGGCCAGAACACGGGTCCAACCCAACCGCCCCATCCACCGGACCAACCTCCCCATCCGCCGGACCAGGCGTACCCGGACTGCCAATTAGGATTGCCCCAGTGATTCCAGGCTGCCTTTCCGGCGAGCGCGCCTTTATTTCCAGCAGCGAGAGCGTTACCAGCATTAACACGCGCTGCCCCTAAACGCGCATTACCGAGACTGCGCGCGTTTTTGGCATTGCCAAGGTTGCGTGCATTTTTTGTCGTGCCGAGATTGCGCGTGGTTTTTACAGTGCTGAGCTGGCGGGCGTTCTTTGCGCTTTTCGCCGTTCCAACGTGACCAGTTCGCGACGCGCCCATGTGACTGGCTTTAGATCCGTGAACACGTCCGCCACTGACGCCGCGAAAATGCGCGCTTCCGCCGGAATGGCCGCCGCCAAAGTGTGCGGCGCCCCCGCCAGAATGTCCGCTACCGCCTCGGGCGAAGGCAGATTGGGTTTCGGGTATCAGCAGCACACCGATCGCAGCGACCGCCAATAGCGTGCTTCGAATCTTGTGAATAGCCATAGTGCACTCCTACGGCTGAACAACGAGATAACGGTTATCGCTAAGTTTCGTTCCTACGGTCTGCCGGACGTCCCGCTATTGGCACAGACGCGTAGGTATCTTTGCCATTCAGCCACGGACGTCGAAGGTCTCGTCGCCGGTCGGCTCCGCCCGCGACGCATTGTTCAGATCATGCCGCAGCCTGCTGATTTCGCGATAGGCGACCTTGCGCACGCGGTTCACCAGGCCCAACGGCCTGTGCTCATGCAGGGAATGCCACGGGCTGAACGACAGATTCTCGCAGAAAACGGCCTGCGCCGGCGACATGCAGTCCTGGATCGGGATCATGATCGTGGCGAGGCGCTCCGGCTGTGAATCGGCCTCCCGCCACATCTTTTTCGAGTTCTCGATCGGCGTGCGGCTCTCGTCGACGTAGCGCTGGATGTAGAAGTCGAACCACACTTCGTTTCCGGCCAGCGCCCTGTTCATTTCTTCCTTGAGCGAGAAATTCCAGCCGAATCGCGTGAGCTGCCGGCGAAAGATATTCGGCTTGTCGTGCAGGCGCGGCTTGGCCGTGTACTTGACGGCAAATTTTTTGCCGGGATCGACACCGAACCGGTACGGCGTCATCGACCAATATTGCTGGTAGAGCGGATTGTACATGAAGTTCAGATTGACCCTGAGCGCCAGGTAGAGCTCATCCGGGATGCGCAGCTTCAGCAATGCAAAGAGATACTGGTCGATCGGGCGGCCGCGCATGAAGGCTTCGAGCGTCTTGCGGTAGCGCTTGAGATCGTCGACGAAGAATCGCGGCTGATTGATCAGGATAAAATCCTGCGTGTGCTTCTCGTCGTCCATCAGCTTTTCGCCGCGCACGCCGGTCAGCTTGATCGCCATGCCGCGGGCGTCAAACATCCATCCCGGTCTGCGCTCGGAGTTCCCGTTGGAAAATCGGATCCATGCTTTGTACTGGCGTCCCGGCACAAAAACGCCTTGGCAAAGCTCATCGGGAAGATTGTCGTTCACCTGGAAAATCGCGCGAACGCAGCCATTGTCGAAGGCGTGCGCATCGCGCCGCGCCGGGCCACGGCCTGCATTGAAGTGCGCGGTGATCACGCGCCGCGTGTCCTCGACGATGTCGTTGATATATTGCTCCTCGATCGCCCTGCTGCCCTCGTAATAGCTTTCGCCCAGGGCGACATCGAGATCAGGTTCAGAATGCCGGCTGGCGTTTGGCACGGATCAGATCTTCACGGACGGCTTCTGCGTGCCGCCGGACTTGCGGCCGGAGCCGGCTTCCCGCAGCGCTTCGAGCGATTCCATCGCCTTGAGCTCCCACATCCGCGCACCCTGGCGGCGCGCGGTCGCGATGGCGGACTCGTAGCAGGCCTCGATCTCCGGCGCCGGCTTGTGCAGGCCGCGCATGATGTCGCCCTGCAGGCGAGCCACTTCAGCTGCGTACCACCGGCCGCCGGCAGCCTTGATCTCGGCCAGCAGGCGCTCGACCACCTCCGCAGCCCGCGCCCATTGCTGGTCGGCCACAAGCGCGCGCGCCAGCAGGTAGTGGGCGAACTGCATCCAGATCAGCGTTCCGGTTCTTTCCAGCCCGCGGATGCTGTTGCGGATATCGGTCAGGCCGGCCTCGATCTCGCCGACTTCCACGCGTGCCCAGCCGCGCAACATCAGCCCGCCTGCGGCCCACTGCGGGAAGCCGTATTCATTGGATTGAACAACGGTGCGTTCGGCGACGGGAAACGCGGCCCGCGGGTTTCCGGCGATCAAATAAGCGCCTGCAAGGAACGAAAGAACATAGCAGATGGTGTGCGGATGCCGCAGCTCCTGCGCATAGTCGACGGCCTCACGGCCGTGCGCGGTCCCGCTCTCGGCGTCGCCGAACAGAACGGTTGCGAGTCCGAGATAGGCCTGCGCGGTAGACTTGAAGTCCTGCGAGAATACGACTGCCATCGGAGCATGAACCGCCGGATCGTAAAGCGCGATCGCCTTCTCCAGCTCCTCCTTCGCCGTCCTGAGTTCGCCGAGCATGAACAGTGCCATGCCAAGGATACGATGCCCCATCAGCAAGGCCGTCGTGTCGTTGCTTTTCTGCGCGAGCGCAAGCAGTTCCTGCGCTACCGCGCGCGCCTTTTCGATCTCGCCGCCCATCAGATGGACGCCGACCAGGCCGCTGAGCACCGCAAAAATCTGCGGTGAGCTGCCGATCTGCTTGCAGAGTTCAAGCGCGCGATTGAAAGCGATGATCGTTTCCGCCGCGCCGAATCCCTTGGCTGCGATCGATGCGTTGGCGAGCGCCTGCTGCAGCTGCAGCTCGATCTCGATCCGTGTCGTGTCCGCGGGCAGCTCTTCAAGAAGCTTGAGCGCGGTCTGGAAATGGGTGATCGCTTCCATGAAAGCGGAGCGCTTGCCCGCCAGCCGTCCGGCCTTCAGCCAGTGATGGATTGCCGGCGCGATCTCGCGCGCCTGCGCGTAGTGATAGGCGACAACCTCCGGCGCGCCTTCCGCGACATCGACGAATTTGCTCGAGAGCGTCTCGGCGATGCGCAGATGCAGCGGCTGGCGTTCGCTGCGCAGCATGCTGGCATAGGCGGTTTCCTGCACCAGCGCGTGCTTGAATGAATAAGTCTCGATGGCGCTGAATTCGCGCCGCGACAGAAGCCCGGCTTCGCGCAGGCGGTCGACGGCCACGCGCACGTCCTGCGGCGGTGACGGGGCGGTTGCCTCGAGCAGGTCGAAAGAAAACTCGCGTCCTATGGCCGCGGCGACCTGCGCGACCGCCTTGGCGGATGCCAGCTGATCGAGCCTCGCCATCAGCGAGTCGTGCAGCGTGTCCGGGACGGCCGTGCTCCATGGCGCGCCGCCTGTTGGACCTTTTTCGGACGCGTCGCCGGCCAGAACCGTGTTGGTCACTTCCTCGACGAAGAGCGGTACGAGGTCGGTCTTGGAAATGATCTCGCCGACCACCGCTTTCGGCAGCTTTCGGCCCTTGTCGATCGCCTCGACCATCGTTGCGACCTGCGCGGGCGAGAGCCGGCTGAGGTTGATCCAGGCGTCCGCCCCGCCGGGCGAGCGGAATTCCGGCCGGTACGTTGCGATCAGCAGCATGCGCCAGTTCGGAAGGCTCTCCCGGATCAGCTCCAGCATCTGCAACGAGGTGGGATCGATCCAGTGGATGTCTTCCGCGATCAGGATGACGGGCTGTTGCTCGCAATGCGCGCGGAGCATTTCAAGCATCGCCAGAAACGTCCTTTGCTTCTGCTGCTGCGGCGTCAGCTCAAGCGGCGGGTAGTGTCCCTCGATCGGAATTCCGAGCAGCGGCGCCAGCAACGGCACGATCGACGCGCGTCTTGTCGGCGAAATATCATCGATCAGCGCCTCGAGCCGTTCTAGCTTGTTTGACCCCCGCGCCTCATAGCCGCTGCCCAGGACATCATCGACGTGGCGGGTTACCGGATACCACGGGCTGCTCAAATGGTAGGACGAGCATTGAAACAGGAACACGCGGCAACTGCCGTGCGGCATCTGGTGCCGGAAGCTGTTCACAAGCCGTGAC
>Ga0111538_10010351_pt1 | contig 12405 bp, 13 predicted proteins | sample SoiMethybrSBSTD1_FD_79669 | JGI IMG/M metagenome (GOLD analysis project Ga0111538, IMG submission 79669) | Bulk soil microbial communities from a Populus tree surrounding site in Tennessee, USA - Soil MetaG P. TD hybrid SBSTD1 (version 2)... | ecosystem: Environmental > Terrestrial > Soil >...
AGTCATCGATGACTGCCGGAAACAGAACTACTTGCTCGCGATTCGTTCCTTCTACATAGCCCATTCATCAGCGCTCCTCTCTCGCTGATGCTTTATACCACTCTCCAGATCTTGCTTTACTTTTTTTTTACTCCACACTTCTACTCACCTATTTTTGACACAGTCTCTACCGCAGGTGGTACTGACATTTATCCAACAAGGATTTCTGACTTTTGAGGCAAAGCTCCGTACGAGCCAACTTATTCTTTGTTTTCCTACTCCTAACTCTGGCTTGTTTTTGACTGACCGTTAATCTATTCTCAGCTTGCAAGTCCCCTTTGAGATTCATCGCGGTGTGAAGGTAAAGGTGTTGGTATGTTGCGCTTAATCGTTGGTCTAGTGATCTTGATTGCCTGCTCCGTCCCAGCGTTCGCGCAGGCAGCAAAAGGTGTCGACAAGCAGAACGAGCGTGTGAGAGATAGCGGTTCGGATCGCACGCCTGCAAACAACGGAAACAAAACAGACGTCGGTGCTGGTCGCGGCATGGACTTTGGTCGAGGCCGCACGCCCGAAACGCCGCCACTGCCAAATCCATATCGATTAACCGGACGGCGCGACGTGATCATCACGGCTGTTCAGGAATTGATGCGCGATCGGAAGCTCGTCGTAGATGAGAACGCATCGAGACTTTCTGACGGAATCATTGTCAGCCAGCCATTCACGTTCACGAAGGGCGCAGTGGTGGCCCAGGCTGACCTGAGCCGTTACGCAGATGTCCCTCTTTCGAATGCTCGCGGATGGACACGCGGCCGCTACACGTTGACTGTCGAAGTCCAACCAATCGACGGCACTGCTGCAAACGTGTCAGTTAATGCGAAGGTTGAAGGACGAAGTGATGGAGTGACCGGAGCTGAATGGGCCACGCTACGAAGCACCGGCCTTGCAGAAGATCAGTTTCTCGAAGGCCTCATCACGGCTGTCACCGGCGCAGCTCCTCCAGGACGGAATCCCCAACCATGAGTTAACGTTTTACGTGAGCCAGATATTGAATGATTAACGATCCCTTTCACCCCGAAGAAGCGATTGCCAGGCAGCATGAATCAAACCGCAGAAAACTGCTGGGCGTAGTTTGCGCAGTCGCGGTCACAGCAGTTCTATTGGTTGGCTACGGTTACATCCGCAAATATCACGCACAGAAAGTTCTCGAGAACACCCCACCGCCGCAACCGGTCGCCGAGTCTGGTCCAAAAGGACCAGCACTGGCTCACATCGTCGTCGATGAACCTACGATTCTAAAGGGCGAAACGACAATCGGCGGCCTCGTGAAAAATATTTCCAGGCAGGAATTGTCTAATCTTCAGGTGGTGCTTGAACTGCGCAGGCGAAAAGACGGCGGTCTTGAAGAAGTACTGCTTCCCGTGACGCCGAGTCCACTGCATCCGGATCAGGAAGGTGTCTATTCAATGAAAGCGCCTTCACAGGACTTTGCTTCGATTCGCCTTGCAGGCTTGAAAGCGGATCCCCAGTCAGCTTTGATCGCTTACAGTTCCTCACAGGGGAAGAAACGACCACCAGAACGGTTCGAGCCGCGAACGATCGTCGTGAAGCGCGCTGGAAAACCCGGAGAGTTTATCAACTCACCAGACAACCCCGGCCGCGTCCCTTAGTCTCATAATCAAAGCTTTGAAGTTTTTATTTAAGGGTCGGCGTGCCGATAGTTAATGTGAAATGAAAACTGCTTTTACGTTGAGCTTGATCGTTTTCGCTTTTCTATTCTGTGGGGGTGTCGTTGTCGCTCAGACTCAGGGTGTCCCCATCCCTGTCAGACCGCAGGGTGTGCCGAAGGATCCTGGGGCGAGGGATCCGAATGACCCTCCGTTGACGGAGATTGAAGAAGAGATGCGAGCGAAGCACGCGATCAAAGTCGCCGAGAAGGAACATGAGGAAAACCTCGATCGTGCGCGTGAAATCGCGCAGATCGGGAAGGAACTTCAGCAGTGTGCGAAGAATACAGCAGCTCTCGATCGCGAATTCCTGAAAAAGGTCGAGCGTCTGGAAAAGCTCACGCGGAAGGTTCGTGGTGAAGCTGGCGGCGAGGATGAGGAAGTCAAACTTCCCAAACAACCAACCGACGTTACGTCTGCTATCACGCAGCTCGCCGACGCGAGTGAGATTCTATCCAAGGACGTTCAAAACACTCCCCGTCAAGTCGTCTCAGCATCAGTAATCGGTAATGCTAATGTTTTACTTGAGCTGATCAAGATCGTTCGCGGTTATACACGCCACCTTTAACCATGCTAACCAGACAGTCTCTTCCGCTCCTGCTCCTGCTACTTTGCTTCAGCGCACCGGTTGTTCTTGCTCAGGACGATGACGATGTTGTTCGTGTGAACACGGATCTCGTCGTGCTCAACGTCACGGTCACTGACAAGGCCGGCCAGTATGTGAAAGCACTTAAGGCGTCGGACTTCAAAGTTTTTGAAGATGGTGTGGAAGTTCCGTCGAACATGATCACGAGCTTCTCCCTTCAGGAATCACCTTATGCAGCGGTGGTCCTGTTGGATAGTTCGGGAAGTATGGAAGCGCGCTTCTCTCTCGCACGATCAGCGGCAATCAGATTTCTCGACGGACTTCGTGAGGAAGATGTCGCTGCGGTTTACAGGTTTGATTCAAAGGTTGAGCGGGTTCAGGAGTTTTCGGGTGGCAGGGATCTTGCGCCGACAGCGTACGCGATCCGCGCGAAAGGAATGACGACGCTCAACGACGCGATCGTCGAGGCTGCGAAGACACTTGCGGATCGACCGGAGCACCGGAAGGCAATCGTGATCCTATCCGATGGGATGGATACTTTCAGCAAAGCATCGAGCGAGAAGGCTGTTGAGAGTGCGTTAGCGGTGGGCGCGAGTATTTTCGCGGTAGATATGTCAAGTATTGAGATTGCGAATTCAGCGAGGCAGCAAAGTGCTGCTTCGCTGAAAGGCTTTGCGGAGAAAACTGGAGGACGGTTTGTTTCGACGCCGGGTGGACCAGCGCTGCGAGACGCGTTTGCAGGGATTGCTGAGGAGCTTGGTCACCAGTACACGATCTCTTACCGGCCAATGAATAAAAAGCGTGATGGGAAGTGGCGCACGCTCGAGGTAAAGGTTCCGCAACAGGATCTTACTGTTCGTACGCGCAAGGGATATCGAGCACCAAAATCTTAGACAGGATTTGCAAGATTCTTCAGGATTAATCTTGAAAAATCTTGTAAATCCTGTCAACGGCTTGTCTTGGTAAGCGACTTCTCTTTGTGTCTTTCGAACGCTAATTGGATCAATATTTCCAGCAATCTCGAAAACGGCAATCCTGACGCTTCCCACATCTTCGGATACCCCGACACCTCAGTCAGCCCAGGCATCGTATTCAACTCGTTAACAACCAGCCCTCCACCATTGTGTGGCAGGAAGAAGTCGACTCTCGCCAGCCCCGCTCCATCGATCGACTGAAACGCACGAATCGCCATCCGCTGAATCTGCGTCGTCATCGCCTTCGACAACGGCGCCGGCACCACGAAGTTCACGTGTCCCGTGTTCGAGTACTTCTCAGTGTAGTCGAGAAATCGCGCTGACTCTTCATAGACCACATACTCACCCGGTAAACTTGCCTTCGGTTCGTCATTGCCAAGCACCGCACACTCGATCTCACGCGCCACTATCTCTTCCTCGATGATGATCTTGCGATCGTATTCAGCCGCTAACTCGATCGCTTCACTCAACGACTTCCGATCCGTCGCGCGCGACACTCCAACTGATGACCCAAGGTTCGCCGGTTTGACGAAACACGGCAGGCCGATATCGGCGATTACCTTACGTATTACTTTAGCTGGATTGTTGTTCCACTGGGACCGCAGGAACCAGAGGTACTTGCAGATCGGCAGTCCCGCCTGGACAAACAGCGTCTTCATCGCAACCTTGTCCATCCCACACGCCGACGCCAGCACCCCACAGCCGACGTAAGGCACGTCAGCCATCTCAAGTAATCCTTGAAGAGTGCCGTCTTCACCAAGTGGTCCATGCAACGCGGGAAAGACGACGTCGAGCTTTTCTCCGGTATTCGCATCAAGCGAGATCAAACCCTTGCGTGAAGGATCGCCGAGGAGTGCCACGTCCGCAGTCGCCGTGTGAGTGCTCGAAGGTAACAATCCGTGTACGGCATCAGGAAGAAGTTGGGCAGAGTGCGCGGGCGCGAGCCACTTCCCTTCCTTCGTGATCGCGATCGGGACGACATCGAACTTCCGTCGATCGATAGCTTCGACAATCGCTCGCGCTGAACGGATCGAGACTTCATGTTCACCCGATCGTCCGCCGAAGATCACTCCGACCCGAAGTTTTTTTGCCACTCGTGTTTTCCTGACTTAAAGAATTGTTTTGCCCAGCGCCGAGAGTATCAATTCGACGCCCAGTTCCGCGGTTTTGTTGTTGACGTCGAGGGCAGTGTTTATCTCGACGATCTCGAGAGAGCGCATACCGCCAGCCTCGGCGATCTTTTCCATCCCCAAATGTGCTTCACGATATGTCAGGCCACCACGAACGAGCGTGCCTGAGCCCGGCGCATCTCCGGGATCCAGCGCGTCAACATCGAATGTTACCGCATAACCTCCAGTACCACGTGAAGCAATTGCGATCGCGTCGTCCATGCATGCCTTCATCCCACGCTCGTCGATCTCTCGCATCGTGAAGAAACGCACTCCCAACTTCGCGATCATATCCTTTTCACCCGGATCGATGTCGCGTGCACCAACGTGAGCACACAGTTGCGGGTCGAGCTTCGGCGCAAAACCGCCGACGTTAACGAGTTCGGGAGCACCGTATCCGAGCAGAGCGGAGAGGGGCATACCGTGAATGTTGCCGGAGGGAGTGGTTTCCGGTGTGTTCATGTCGGCGTGGGCGTCGAACCAGATCAAACCGAGCGTCTTGTCTTGTTTTCTGTAGTGAGCCGCCGCACCCGCAAACGATCCGATCGCGATGGAGTGATCTCCACCGACTACGAGCGGGAATTTTCCTGAGCTGAGTACGCCTTCCACTTCTTCAGCGAGTTGTTCGCAGGCGTCGGTGATCTCGCGAAGGTACTTGAGTTTTTCACCTTCTTCCGGCAAGGTCTGCGGCCGCTGGAGTCGCAAATCACCGCGATCTTCGACTGAATATCCGAGCCGCGAGATTCGTTGATTCAAACGCGCGACACGCAACGCAGCCGGACCGATGTCGACTCCGGCCATGCTTGCGCCGTAACCGAGTGGAACCCCGAGGATGCTGACAGACTTGTTTAATTCAATGCCCATATAAAATAGGAGGCAGGGGCACCATGCAGGAGCAGCCTGCTCCTGTTTCCTGCTCCTGCACCTGTTTCACTAGCTGCTGAAATCGAAACCACCGCCGCCGCCCTGGGTCGGGAAAAACGGTTTCAGGAGACCTGCGAGTGCCGCAAGATTCCTGGTTTGAATCAGTATTTCGCCCGGGCCGCTAAACTCGGCGACAATGCCTTCACCGCTCATCATACTGCGGAACAAGCCCGATGCCGCTTTGCGAAGCGTGTATTGCGTCGTGCCTTCCCATGCGACGAGGTGCCCGGTATCGACGACGTAACGTTCGCCGGGTTGAAGTCGTTTGCGATGGATCGCGCCGAAGGAAGAGACGAGCAGGAGTCCTTGTCCCTGGACCATCAGGACGAACAATCCCTCGCCTGAGAAGAACGATTTCGCACCGCCCCATTTTGTGTCGACACTGAGACTCGCGTCGCCCGCGAGATAGGAGCTTGATTGGACGAAAAACGGTTGGCCGGTGAGCTCGATTGCCGCGATGTCGCCGGGTGCGCCCGGAGCGAGTGTTACTTCACCTGGGCCACCGCGCGCTGTGAATGTCGAGATGAATGCCGATTCGCCGCCGGCGGCTCGTTTCAACGCGCCGATAAAGCCGCCTTTCATCTGCGATTGAAGTTCTACATTAGCCGACATCGACACCATCGCGCCGGATTCCGCCTGGATGGATTGTTCAGGTTGTAGACGAAGGACGGCGAGTGAGAACGAGGGTTGATGTAATACTTCATAGTCGTAGCCTCGGCCGCGCCCGCGCGCGTCTGGATCGATATGAATGCTACCGGCGCCTGTCACCGTAGGCGGCGGCGCCAGGCGATTGCCGCAAGCTCCGCAGAACGTCGCGCCTTCGAGTAATTGAGCACCACACTTCGGACAGATCATACGTAAACTCCTTACCCTCTTGATCGAACAAACGCCGAAGGCGTTCGCTAATTCCAGCCCAGGGTTGGAGCGCAGCGACAACCCTGGGACACCGAATCGAAATAATTAGCAACGCTGAAAGCGTTAGGCCTGTGCGCAGCAAACCCTTTCAGGGTTAAAAGGCAAATTGGACCATCGATTCCCAGGGTTGTCGCTGGCGCTCCAACCCTGGGCTCCAATTAGCGAACGCCTTCGGCGTTTACGTCACGGTCTGATCCGGTAGAGCATACGCGGGAAGGGGATCGTTTCTCTAATGTGCTCGATGCCGCACATCCACGCCGTGCACCGCTCGATTCCCATGCCAAAACCTCCGTGAGGTATGCTGCCGTAGCGCCGCAAGTCGAGGTACCACTGGAAGGCCTCTTCTGGAAGCTGGTGCAAAGCGATCTGCTCTTTCAGAAACTCAAGCGACGTCGCGCGCTCACCACCGCCGATAACTTCGCCATAACCTTCGGGCGCCAGCACATCAACTCCAAGTGCGAGTTCCGCGCGCTCAGGATCCCTTGCCATGTAGAACGCTTTGACCGCCGCAGGATAGTGATGGACCATCACCGGTTTATCAAACTGGCTCGAAACGTACGTCTCATCCGGCGCGCCGAAGTCACCACCCCATTCAAACTTCGATTCGATCGCACCCTTGTCGAACCCTTCCTGGAGCATCTTTACCGCATCGTCATAGTGGACTCTCGGAAACGGCGGCACAATCGCCTCGAGTTTTGAAGTATCTCGCTCCAGCACCTTCAACTCTTCACTTCGCTCTTCGAGCACGCGCGCAGCGATGTTTGAAAGCATACGCTCGGCAAGATTCATCACGTCATCAAGCGTCGCGTAAGCCATTTCCGGCTCGACCATCCAAAATTCTGTGAGATGCCGTCGCGTCTTGGATCTCTCAGCCCGGAAAGTCGGACCAAAACAATAGACTTTCCCAAACGCCGCGGCAGTCGCTTCGTTATAAAGTTGACCAGACTGCGTCAGGTACGCCTTCTCGCCGTCGAAATAGTCAACTTCGAAAAGCGTTGTCGTTCCTTCACATGCAGCCGGAGTAAAGATAGGCGTGTCGCAGAGAGTGAAGCCGTCGTTATCGAGAAAATCTCTTACAGCGCGGACGACTGTATGTCTGACTTTGAGCACTGCGTGTTGCCGGCGAGACCGCAGCCACAAATGTCTGTGGTCCATCAGAAACTCTGTGCCGTGCTCCTTCGGCGTGATCGGATAGTCATGGACCTGTTGAATCACTTCCGCATCGACGACGTCAATTTCATAACCACTCGGCGCACGGCTGTCGGCGCGAACCTTCCCCTTAACGGCGACCGCTGACTCCTGGCCAAGTCCTTTCAACGCTTCCCACAACTCAGGCGAGATCGCGTTTTTTAAGACGACACACTGCACGATGCCGGTACCGTCGCGGAGTTGCGGAAAGAGGATCTTGCCGCTCGAGCGCATGTTGTAAAGCCATCCCTTTAGGACTACCTCAGCGCCTTCGTGTTGTGAAAGTTGGTTGATGTAGATTTGATTCGCTGAAGCTAGTGCGAGTGGTTGGGTAATCATCGAAAGATCTATGTAGTTAGTTTGATTCGTTCCGTCAACATGCGACGCAGCGTGGGAAACCTGTCGAGCCATTGCGCAGCCTGCAAAACGATCTGAAGTGTAGGCTGAATGAATGGTTCGTAAACAGAGCCCCTTCCGCACACTGCTGTCTGATAAGAAAAAGTTCCAGTAGCTTTCAACCCGCGCTGAATGGTCATCAGTCGAAACTCGAGCGCGAATTCGTCGGGATCAATTGTGCCTAACCCAAGCAACCGACGCTCTTCCAGAAAGAACAGACGATGACCGCGCAGCTCGGCAAGCGAAGGCGGACATGGTTGTCGATCGAGCAGGAACGAAACGAGGTCATAACTCGCAGGCCCCATGCGAGCGTCCTGGTGGTCCACCACTCTGAGTTGCTTCTTGCTGTCGATCATCAGATTCGACGCGTGGTAATCGCGGTGACAAAGCACGCGTGGCACGGCTGCGAGCTCCGCTGCGATGTCGTTCAATTCAGCTTTTAGCTCCGCGACTTCCGCATGGCGCAGATTCTCATGCCGCAAACTTCCGAAAAAATGTTCGAAGAAGAAATCGAGCTCCCATGAGAGTTTTGCTTCGTCAAACGCGAGGCGACTCGCGATCGAATGCGTCTCGTACGCGCGTTCAGTCGCTTTCTGAATCTTCGCGATCAGCGCAATCGCCTTTTCCTTGTACTCGTCACACAGCTCTTCGGATTCTTCTTCGTAAATGTGAAACAACTGTCGATCGCCGAGATCCTCCTGGACGATGATTCCCGCGTTGCCGTCGACGGCGTAAATCTCGGGCACCGGAATTTCGCAGTCCAAAAAGAGGCGCGTTACGTCGAGATAGGGATGAAATTCCGGATCAAACGGCTCTGGATAGACGGCGGCGACAGCGGTGCGTTTCTTCCAACCGATGCGGTAATACTTGCGCGTTGAGGCGTCGGGAGTTAACGGGGTGACTTCCCTGCTTGCGACTCCCTGCTGCGTGATGAATCTGGCAAGTCGATCCGACGCGGAGGATTCAAATACGTTGGAAATCACCGGTTTTGGTGCACTCATTTGGTTGATTTTATTGGCGACTTGCCAATTGCGCGGATTGTATCATAAGGGCACGACAAAGTTTTCACCGCGAAAATGGCCCGGAAGCGCTTTTTCCGGCCGCGTTTTGCCCGCAACCAGTTGACGTGGGACGACCACTGCGTTCTCAATGATTTCGCCATCGGGGATCGTCACATCATCGGCGAGTACGGCTCTGTGTATTTGTGTACGCGCTCCAAGTTTCACGTCGTCCCAAAGGACTGAGTCGGAAACTGTCGCTGTTTGATCGATCAGCGTATTGGCTCCGGCAACGTAAGACATTCGTTGTTCCTTCAACAGCTCAATGCTGATGTCAAGATATCTTCCCAACGTCGAAAGCTCGCGCCATTTTCCGGAAGCGACGTGCGCTGCGACTGTCTCGCCGTTCGCGATCGCCTGTGGGTAGACGTCGGTAGTTGAGTGAGAGAAAACTCCACGTGGAATGTATTCGAAGATTCGTGGTTCCAGGATCTGTATTCCCGTGAACATCAGTGGCGCAGGACCTTCTCCAGTCTCGACGGGCATTCCCCCAAAGCCTTTGATTCGACCTCCTTCAGTTTCAACCACGCTGAACCGTTCGCGACGAGTATTGGGAAGAAGAAGCAATGTCGCGATGGCTTCTGCCTTTCGATGACTTTCGAGAGCCGCGCTGAGATCGATATCGGTGATGATCTTTCCGTTCACCACGACGAACGTCTCACGTTCGAAAAACTCGCGCGTGTTGTCGAGCGCGCCGCTGGTTCCGAGGATCACCGGCTCTTCGACGTAATGAAGCTTCACGCCAAACTGACTTCCGTCGCCGAGCGCACGTCGCACAGACTCCGGGCGATGATGAAGGTTGACGACGATCTCGTCGATGCCGTGACCAGCAAGATACTCGGCGACGTAACCAACGAGTGGTTTTCCTAAGATTGGTATTGCGGGCTTGGTGCGGTCTTCAGTAAGAGGCCAGAGGCGTGTGCCGTAGCCGGCGGAAAGAACGATTGCGCGCATCCGATCAGGAAGCCTTGGAAGCGTCGCGCATGACGAGGTCGAATGTTCCGGGGGCTACCTTGCGAAATCTTGTGTTGCGGTTGAGCGATACGGCGACGCTGATCGTCGGGTTTTGACCGGTGAACTTAAACCCGCCTTCGAGCAGACGATTGTAGATCTCGTTGACGTGCAGTGGTCCACCTTCTTCGCGGAGCAGAAGTGTGACCGCCTGGGGAATCGTTCGATCGATAAAACGATCGCTGAGAGCTTCGACGTTGTTGCGCACCGTGGGGATTTGCGGTCGTCGTTCGACGGGCATCTGCTGTGGTCGCATTGGTGGCTGCGACTGGCGCATCGCGGCCTCGAGCTCCGCATCTGACGGTAAACCCAGGTTCACGTTGCCTGAAGACAAAACTGAGGACAGCAGACGGTAGATCGCGGCCTCGGTTTGGCTGGCGAGGTTGTCCATCTCGGCCAATTCAGCCCGGACGCTGTCGGCTTCGGCTTCGAGTTCGCGTAGTCGAGCGGCGAGATGCATACGGGCTGCGCGCGATTGGCGCAGGCTCTGTTCCAGACGTGAGAGCAGGTTTTCGCTCACAGCGGGCAGATTTTGCCACAAAGCGGCACAAAAAAGCACACAAATTATCTGTCGCGGTTCAGGATGTAGGACGGGAGGGAGCGAAGAGAGTCGCAATAGTCGGAATCGGGAAGGTCTTTGAGAGCGGTGCAGGCGTTTTCCGCGTATTCGTCGGCACGAGCGCGGGCGCGGTCCAGTGCGCCGGTGCTGTCGAGGGCGTCGCGGAGTTCCCGTTGGCTGACGGCGCTGTATGTCCCTTCCCGCAGGACTGTTTGGAGCATCTCGAGGGCTTTGGGTTCTGCTTCGCGGAGATAAATCAACGGCAGCGTTACCTTGCCGCCTAACAGATCGGCGCCCGCGGCTTTGCCTAGCGCGTCTTCGCTCGAAGTGAAGTCAAGCAGGTCGTCGATCAGTTGGAATGCTGTTCCGAGATTCAGGCCGTAGTCGCGCAATGCTGTCTGTTGTTCTTCGGTGGCTTCACCGAGAATCGCACCGATCTCACAACTGGCGCTGAAGAGATATGCGGTCTTGCGTTTGAGCACGTCGAAGTATTGCGCTTCCGACAGGTCTGCATGGCCCAACAACGTCAACTGCAACAGCTCTCCCTCGGTCATCTTCCGCGTCACGCGTGTGAGGATGTCGAGAATAGGTAAGGATCGTTCAGCAAGGCTGGTCTCGAATGCTGACATGTAAAGCCAGTCGCCCATGAGAACGGCCGTCTCATTTCCATAAAGCGCATTTACTGTGGGTTGTTTGCGACGAGTGTCGGCGTTGTCGATGATGTCGTCATGGACCAGCGTCGCGGTGTGCAGAAACTCCATTACAGTGGCCATGCGAATCGAATTGAAGCGAGCGCCGTCACCACCGACCGCATAGTTCGAAAGAATCGTCAGCGCGGGCCGCACACGCTTGCCGCCCGACAGACGCAGGTATTCGCCGAGGTAGTTGATCACCTGCACGTTCGAATGCGCCTGGCGTTCGAACTCAAGCTCCACCTGCATCAGCTCGTTCGAGATCAGACTGAAGATCCGGCGCGCGGTGGTCCTTGCCTCTTCGTCCAGTGCGATGGTGTGGCCTGACGTAGTCATGACACCTTTTACGATTTAGTTCGAGCGATAGTTCGTAAACTGCATGTGAATGCCGAAGTCTTTGTCCTTCAGCTTGGCGATGATGTCTTGTAGCGTGTCGCGATCGCGGCCAGACACGCGGACGACGTCGCCTTGAATTGAAGCCTGGACCTTTGCTTTGCTGTCCTTAATGAACTTGACGACCTCTTTGGCCTTCTCTGTTGGAATGCCTTCCTGAATTTGCGCGCGTTGGCGGACAGTGCCTCCCGCGGCGGGTTCAATCTTTCCGTAACTGAAAGCTTTCAGTGGAACTCCGCGTCGCACCAGTTTCTGCTGGAGGATGTCGTTCATGTTGCGGAGCTTTGTTTCGTCTTCGGCGCTTAGGACCAGCTCGTGTTTTTCGAGTACGACATTCGCCGCGCTTCCTTTGAAGTCGAACCGTTGACGCACTTCTTTCAGCGTCTGGTTGAGAGCATTTACGACCTCTGCGGAGTCGACCTGAGAGACGATATCGAAGGAATTCTGCTGCGCCATTGGCGTTGAGAATACCACCAAACGCCAGCATGTGAAAGTTATCTCATAGTCGCAAAGCGCTTTATATTCTGAAGAAACTCTTGAAATTTTCACTCGTCAGGCGCCCAATCTCCTCAAGGCCAACGCCGTGAATTCCCGCGAGGCAGCGCGCGACTTCCACCACGTATGCAGGCTCGTTGCGCTTCCCGCGATACGGTATCGGAGTGAGGTACGGGCAGTCAGTCTCGATTAACAGGCGCTCCAACGGAACTTGCTTCGAAACTTCACGCAATTCGTCAACCTTCTTGAACGTGACGATCCCCGAAAACGAGATCATGAACCCGAGTTCGATTGCTCGTTGGGCCAACTCCATGCTGCCGCTGAAGCAATGGAAAACTCCGC
>Ga0111538_10010352_pt1 | contig 12405 bp, 14 predicted proteins | sample SoiMethybrSBSTD1_FD_79669 | JGI IMG/M metagenome (GOLD analysis project Ga0111538, IMG submission 79669) | Bulk soil microbial communities from a Populus tree surrounding site in Tennessee, USA - Soil MetaG P. TD hybrid SBSTD1 (version 2)... | ecosystem: Environmental > Terrestrial > Soil >...
CAGTCGTGGTGTCGTCGAGCAGCAGGCGCACCCGCACGCCACGATCTGCGGCTTTGCGCAACTCCTCGAACAACAAGGCACCGGTGATGTCGTTGCGCCAAATGTAATACTGGATATCCAGCGAACGCTCGGCCGCCCTTGCGAGCCACACGCGAGCAGCGAAGGCATCATGCGCATCGGTCATCGGGTAAATGCCCGACTTCCCCGGATGCATCTGCACGGCCTCTCGAACGCTCCGGCCCAGGCGCGTCGCCTGCGTGTCCGTGAACGCGGTAGACAGCGTCTGCTGCTCGAGCGGCGGCAGGCTGACGCAGCCGCCCAGCACAGCCGCGGCTACGCAAATCGCGCATATGAGACGCACGCAATGCCTGATCTCAGTCATTCACACGTTTTCGCGCAACCGTTATCGATAAGCTCGGACGTCAGTACGACACTGCAAACGCGCGCCAAATTTATGCTATCGGCGAACCGAGCCACGCCCGTATGGCCTCATGTCTGGCGGCAGTTGCTACTACGCGTTTGCTGCCAAAGATTGCTTTCATAGTGCCGCCAGCTTCCTCCCGGCTTCGGCTCGCTTCAAGGCCGGAACCAGGCGCTCCCCACCTGGAGATAGACCGCGGTGGTGCCGGGGCTGTGCGCAATGTCGAGGCCGGCGTGCAACCCGAACTTTCGAGCGAGCTCGTAACGGAGCCCCGCGCCCACTGCGCCGACGTTTTGTGTCGCGGCAAAGCGGTCGTGATCTGTCCGAGTCGTGCCGAGGCCGCCGAAAGCGGGCGCACTCCACCGGCCGAAGAACTGCCACTGCACCTCCAGTTCAACTGAAGCAGCCTAATCTCCCTGATAGCGCATTGCGGGCACGCCTCGCAACTCCACGTACGGCCGCAGAAAAAACGGCGTATCGGAGGAAGACCAATCGGAACGGGCAGGAAGCCGCGGGGATTTTCCAGATAAGAGCTGAAGTCGAGCTTTCCGTCTTCAGGATGGGCAAACCGCGCGCCGGCGTTGCGTTTGTCTCCTGACGGTGGGGATTCCGAGACGATCTCCGCGGACTGCTGTCGCTCGTCGAGTTTTTCCGCGCCGGCCGCCGCTGATGCACCGAGGAGAGCGCCATGAACGCAAAGAGTTGCTTCACGCCGACGGAAACGATGTGCGCTTGCGTGCAGATCGAGCAAGACCGAGGGATTCCAATCAATCGGGAAGCGGCGCTTCCGACTTTCGCATAAACGATTGCCGATGGGAACCTCCGAGTTTCCATCGGTCGACAGCGCCGGCCATTACGACGCAGACTGCTTTAGTACGCTTCGTTGCTCGCCGACGTGCACCAGCCGACTCCAGTCGAGCTCGGCCCAGTCGAGTTCCTCCTCCAGCCGCTGAAACGCCGCGTCACCGATCGTGGCGTCGTCACGAAGCGCCAGCAGGCGCCGGCGCTGGGCTTCGGTCGCGGCGTGCACGACAGCGGCATCGGCGTCCTCACCATCGCAGATCGTCGCCTGCAGATCAATCGCGGGCTCCTGATGCGAATGCACTGCGTGCTCGCCGGCGTTCGTAAGCGCCTGCTCGGCCCGGCGTAACTGAAGCGCGTAGCGATGCCGGACGAGATCCGCGGTCTCCGCGGCGGGGCACGCCTCGGCCGCGGCGAGGGCCGCCCGCAATATCGTCACACGGGCCAGTCGTACCTCGCGCTCGACGGCGCCGTCGTCCTTCAAATCGAGCCGCAGAAGAAGCGGTCGCAGCGTGAGTCCCTGTACTACGAGCGTGCCGAGCACCACTGCGAACGCAGTCACGACGATGAGATCGCGGTATGGGAAAGCAGCGCCTCCAGCGGTCTCGATGGGCAACGCGAGCGCCGCCGCAAGCGTCACCGTGCCGCGCATGCCGCACCATCCCACCACGGCTGCGCCGCCGGCGGTGAGCGCGACCGCGTCGTGTCTCTGAACGGTCCGGTCGGGCCGTGGCCGGCATCTCCAGCGGCTGAATGCCGCCGCACCCGTCACCCAGGCGATGCGCGCGAGTATCGCGACAATACAGACCGCGACTGCGACTGCTGCGTATTGCGCGCCGGTTTCCTCGGTGACTCGCGTGGCGATCGATTTGAGTTGAAAGCCGACCAGGATGAACGCAAGCACGTTCAGCACGAAGACCGCCACTTCCCACACTGCCCACGACGGGATGCGGATGCGTGCCGGCAGGACCTCGGGTGCACGGCGGGAAGCTGCCATCGCGAAAACAACCGTCGTGATAATGCCCGACAGATGAAGCTGCTCTGCAAAGATCCACACCCCGAAGGCGGTGCAGAACTGCGTCACGACAGCCGTCGACACATCGCGGATGCGCGCGGTGATGGCGAGCGTCACTCGGGCAAGCACCAGCGCAAGAACGACGCTACCACCGTTACGGCGAGCAGCGTCGGCACAATGCTCCACCCGGAAACAAAGCCGGCTGCCATCGCGCCGACCGCCAGACGATAGACAAGCAGGGCACTCGCATCGTTGAAGAGGCTTTCCCCTTCGAGAATGACGAGGAGACGGTGCGGCGGCCGCAGCTGGTTCAGTACCGCCGTTGCGGCGGCTGCATCCGGGGGCGCTACGATCGCGCCGAGCGCGATAGCCGCCGCCCACGGCATGTCGGGCACGAGCAGCCGCGCGACGACGGCAACTGCAACGATCGTGAGCGCGACGGCGCCGAGCGCGAGACTCGCGATGGGACGCCAGTTCGCGCGCATGTCGCGCGGCGACGCGTCGAACGCCGCGTCGACGAGAACGGGCGCGACGAACAGCGCGAGCGCAAGCTCGGGGTCGAGCTCCAGCGTGGGCACGCCAGGGACGAGCGCAAGCGCAGCGCCGGCGAGTGCCACGAGCGCCGGGTACGGCGCGCCTATGCGGCGCGCAAGGGACGCCAGCGCCGCGCCGGCCAGCAGCAGTGCGATGACGATCTCAAAGACTTGCATTGCGGGTGGTATTGGTTGGAACGCGGGAAGCGTGTGCAGCTTACTGGACCGGCGGGAAGTCAGTCGAGGCTGCGAGCTTTCCGCGGCTTCGCGCGCTCATGTCGTCCGTAGACATGTCCGATGGGCGAGAAAAGCGGACCTGAAAACGTCCGCATAAGCGACACGAAGGTAAAGCCGACGTTGGCGCAGGCGGTAGAAACGTCAGCCGTCATTCTTACGCCTGCGACCAATAAAGCCAACCACGAGTAAACCGGCGACCAGCATCATGTAGGTCGCCGGTTCGGGAACGGCGGGAACGGTATGTTGTGCCGATGTACACGCCGCCAACCCCAGCTTTCATGCTCGCTAAAGAGCTCGTGAACCTTGTCGACCCGCAACCGGGGACTGCGTCTCCAGCCGCTGGCGGCCATGAATCGCGCCCCTCCGCATATCCATAACCAGCGCGTGCCCCAGCCGCTGGAAGTCAAGTCGACTTACCGCTGCTCTTTAGGAACTCGACTGTCAAAGCCGCGCACTGTTCCAGTTTGTCGAGCCAGATGATATGACCTGCGTCCGACAGTATTTCACAGCGGGCGTTTGGCGCCATGGCAGTCATCTCCCGACCGAGCGTGGGTGATCCGAATTTGTCCTTGTCGCCCCAAATAAAAAGCGTTGCGGGCCTCAGGTTCTTGAGTTCGGGTCGCAGATGGTAGGTACCGTCCTTATCCTGAAGGAACTTCGTAATCAGTGTGTCCCACGATAGAGCGGCTCCAGGTAAACGGTTCGCGGCCAAAGTTGCCTGGAGGATCTCCTCAGGCACCCGCGTCACGTCTGCAACGAGCCTCGTGCTGTAGGCGGCGCGAACGCCCTCGATTGAAGGTATTTTCCCGGCGGGTGGAGGCGGATGAGGCACGGCACCGCTCCAGGCAGGTTCCCCAAGAAGCACCAGGCCGGCCACACGCTCCGGCTTGGCCAGCGCGAACTGGAGCGCCCACAATCCGCCCATCGAGTTTCCGATCAGCGCCGCTCTCGGTAAATCGAGACTATCGAGCAGGCTGGTGACAACATCCACCGCATGCTGACGGAGAACGATGTGACGGTAGTCGATCTTGTCCGTGAGCCCGCAACCCGGTCGATCTGCTGCAAACAAGTGGAACTCGTGTCGCAGTAAGCCTATGAGCGGCGCAAACTGGCAGGCGAAAGATCCTCCGCCGTGAAGCATGAGCACCGGATCTCCACGGCCCGCTTCAATCACGTGCGCTGTGAGCGCCGGTTCTTCAAGTTTAACGTAGCGCGATCGCACCGAGGTGTCGTACTTCTGAAACAGCCTCTGCTGTGCGGTCTTGAAAGCATCAACTTCAGGACCCGGAGCCACTGCTGCCACGGGCCCCGTCTGCGCGAGTGCTGAGCGTGTCGATTCACTCAGAGCTGCAATGCCGCAGATCAGACTCCCCCGCACGAATTGTCGCCGGCTGGTGTTCATAGACTGCGCCCCTCCTCATTTCGTTTGCGACTCGTGACTGTGCTTGTTACGACGCCGCTCTCTAGCGGTGAATCGGATCGGAAAGGAATGCTTTTGGCGAAGCAGTTCTGCCGAACGGGAAGTCTAGTGAGCCCCTTTCACCTGCGTCTGTGCCCTATCACACTTTGACAGGAAGCTGCGTCACGTGCGGTTCGATGGTGTGTGGTCGGGTTCCGCGGTACGACCCCTTGTGGCCGCAAACGAGCATCCTTACTGATCGGCTTTGATAACTGCTGGTCGAGTCCAATCGACGATTTCCCACGAATCAACTATCTCGGCGTTTCGGCTTTCTCTACGTCGGTAGAGCGATCACCGCTCCGACGACAGCGTGGTCGAACTTCTGGCCAAAGACACGGCTGAACTCGGAAAACGCGAACTCTCCCGTGCAGTGGCCTGCCGCGACGCGCTCCAGCCTCCACTTGTCCTTGAAGCGGGCCACCATATTGGTCACCTCGACGTCCGGTGTGCCGACGAGATGGAATCCCCCGAACACGGTATATACATTCGGGTCGAACTCGGTCGCCGCCTCGAGCATTTTTTCAATGCCGGGATGTGAACAACCGACCATCAGCACGAGCAGCTGACAGACGCGCAGACCGGCAGACAGCTATGGTCCGAGCGGTTCGACCGCGTGCTGGCCGATTTTTTCACCATTGAGGACGAGCTGGGTCCGAAAATTCTCCAAATCGTTCCCGCGAAAGTGAGCGAGGCCGAGATGCGCCGCATCGCGCAGCGCCATACCCGCAACCTCGAAGCATACGAATACTTCCAGCGTGGACAGCACGCGTTGCAGGCCCGTCAAAAAGAGGAAAACGAAACTGCGCGCGAATTGTTCCGACACGCGATCGCGTTGGACGCTACATTCGCTCGTGCGTACGCGGGCCTCGCACGAACGTATGCCGCCGACTATCGTCAGCAGTGGACTACGGATGACGCTGCAGCGCCCGATCGCGCCTTCGAGCTCGCCACGACTGCATACCAAATGGACCGGACGTGCCGGAGACCGACTGGGTGCTTGCTTAGGTATACATGCAGCGGCGCGCGCACAAGCAGGCGCTACAGCACCTCGAAATTGCCGTCCGGAATTACCCATCGTTCGCTGATGGCTATCCCTTGATGGGGTGCCATCGAGGCGCATATAGGGCATCCCGAACGCGGCATCGCCCTGGTGCGTACTGCGATGAGGCTCAATCCCGAGGCGAGTATTCTGTATTTCGTCACGCTGGGGCGGGCTTATCTATTCGTTGGAGACCTGGAGCAATCGCGCATCAATCTGGAGCGGGCGCTACAGCGCAGTCCCGTGCACTTCGAAGCCCGTGTGTACATGGCGGCGTTGGAGGTGTTGGCAGGCGACAAAAGCGCCGCGCTCTGGCAAGTGGAAGAAGTCCGCGCGCTACAACCAGGCTTCTCCACCGGACGCTGGCTGGAGAGTAATCCCATGACAGACAGCGGGCAAAAAACGAAGCTTGCGCACCCTCTGCAGCACTGCAGCAGGCGGGACTCTGAACATCTTCGAGTAAGGCTGCCTGTCGTCTGAGAAGGTGAAAGTAATCGCGCGTCACCGATTCACGCGGGCCATGCACAGAATCGGAGACGTCGGCGCGTTCCTCCTGCCAAACAACCGCTCGCTTGAAAAACGTAACGCCGACACGGTGCAACGTTGCGCTGGGTTGCGAGTGAACACCCGAGGATGGGAAAGGATCACTGCAGCCGCCGGCCGGTCGCCACGGTTTGACCTTCCACCGCTCACGGCGAATGCCGCGGCATCGGCATTTTGTGCGACACCGCACCGACGGAAGGCGCGCCGAGCGCTAACGTAGCGTCATCGCCACGCCGTGGTTGCCTCAAGAGCCTCAGCGCCCCGACAAATGCAAGTGAGGAGGCCGGTTGGAATATTTCAGATATCAGATCGAAGTCTCCAAGCGCGGCCACAGTGGCCGTGCCTCCTTGGGGCGCGGGGATCTAAATTTCGCTTTGGATGATGTTGAAGAGGCTGTAACCACAGCCGAGCAGAACCAGGACTGCGTTGACGTGGCCAATCCGATGCAGCTTCCAGCGCTCGCCACCCTACTGCGCGATTGCACGCGCGTGTCTGATTGCAGCGCTGACGCATACGCACATATATCTGCACCGAGGTCGCGCGCCGAGCTTCTGATGCACTATCGAATGACGTGTAGAAGCGCTGCTGGCCGTCCATCGCTGACACGACCTCCGGACTGACATGTACAGTTACCGCGAGTTGCCCACGCTGGTCTTCAAGGTGGTCGGTGCACTGGTCCGTGGTGTCGTGGTCAATGTCACAGCCGCACTCGTCGTTTGCGTATTCCTGCTCATTGCCTTGCTTGACGGGTAAGTGCAACGGCTCCTAATGCACAGAAACAGCGAGGGGCTCCCACAACGAAGCGACACGGAAATCCAGGCGTGATGATCTGCGTAACCCGTCTCTCAAATGCGCTGAGCGCAATCTCTGCAACTGGTTCGAAGGGTCCACCAAACCCCGGCTGGCGTTGGCGCTCGGTCGACGGCAAAGCCTGTTCGCAGAAGTCGTTCGTTTACTACTACGACTGTCTCACTAATGCTCACGCAAAGGGATATGAGGCGCAAATCGAAGTGACGCTCGGCGCGAGATCCCAGGGTACGGCGCAGTCAAATCGAATCGCCCTGCGTTGTAATTCCCTCGGCCGGCGCCGCCATGGCGCCCGCAACAATGCCCTCGTCAGTCGTGCATTATGTTCGGATAGACAAACCCGAACGTGGCCAGGGCGACGACGAGCTTCAGCGTCCATTTCAGCTTCCCCATAGGCGACATGTCGCCGAACTTCGTACCTTGATCTGTGTGCTCGGACATATTGACTCCAATCCGTTGAATAGCGTTCAGCCTTCGAGGTGCGTCTACTCCGGTCCTCCGCTAAACAGAAGCCTGCACCGGTAGTTCGTTTGTACGTCATCACTCCGGAGGCTTTGTGCTTTAGCGGTTCCGGGGAGGCGCTGAGGCTCTTGAGGCAGCCACGAAAGTCAGGGTACGGCATTGGCGCCCATTCGTCTGTTGGGTGCGGCCCGCGAATGCAAGTTTAGGAAGCCGGTCTAACGCGGGGGTCCGTGGGCTCTCGCACTAACGAGAAAGGCTCCGGCGCCGTGCGCTTTCATCCGTGATCCGCCATGGCGAACCACTCTGCCTGCGGTGAGGCCTTCATCGCGAAGGCATACTGCTTTCCCTTAGTTGAGCACGCCTTTACGCGAGAAACCCCATTCCGCAAAGCCGTCCCAGGCTCAGGCTTAGGCGAGCCAGTCTGTATTCATCGCATCGATGCACTGGCCAGCACACGATGATCCCACGACCGAAGAGCAGAAAGATCAGGAGCGAAAGCGCCATGTGGAGGTCCCAGAGTAGGACGCGAACCTCCACGACCGCCACGTCCTGAATTACAAAAAGAACGGCGAGAAGCGCGAGTCATAAGCTGAGGACGAGCCCGAAAGGCACAGGAGGACCTCCGGTTGACGTTCGTCAACAGGGCGGTTGCTGCGCTCGCCGCAAACTCGTTCGTAACCGTAGGCTCACCGTCGCTCGCGACCGCAGCGGGAAGGGTCGCGCGCCTCAGCACATTCCAGTGGGTAGTGGATTGGCGTCACGTGCGACTCGAAAGTGCATTCTCTACGAATGTCGAAAGTTTATCTTCAAGCCAACCGGGCGTGATCTGGTGGTAATCAACGTGCTCATTGGCCCCACGGGGCGTGTGCTCGGGATAGTTCGTAGAAAAAAGCAACTGGCGCTTATGAGAGACGTCCTGAATCCTGAACTCCGATGTAGGGGCGTCTTTTGCGCCTATCTCTTTGGCCCTAGCATTCTGAATTCGGAACGCGATCGCTACAGTCCACGTGCCCGACTGATCGCGGCTCCTTTCTATCTCTGCGATGTAAGCGTGCCCGATTAGGGCATTCTTGAGCTCGTCAAGCGCAGGCGAAACGATGTCCTGCAGGACGTGGTTAATTGCGCTCATCCGAGCCACGTAATCGGCATGATCACTGGCGATTTGGGCCTCTTGCGCCCGGCGCTCGTCTTCAGCTTTGGCCTCGATGGCCTTGAGCTTTTGTGTCCAGTCTGTCATTCCTTCTCCCGAGCACTGTGGTCGACATGAAGCTACCGCCTGACAGACCTTGTCATCTATATCGTTTTCAGTCAATTCCGATTCGAGCGGTCGAAGATTGGCGCGGGCACTTAGCATTCGAGCGTCGCGCATGCTGCCAGGCTTCGACTATCAACAAGCCATAGGAGACCTGTTTAGCTTTCGTAATCTTCCTCACGTATTCACACATGCGCGAGGAAACATGGAGGCGGAAGTAAATCTCGAGCCTGTCGCGGTCAAACGCGCCACGGCCGCGAATGGGTTGAACAGGTGGATTTCGATGTTCGGATGCGAATCGAGTGCGGCAAGCGTCGCGTCGAGACCTGCGGTCGTAGTGTCGTCGAGCAGCAGGCGCACACGCACGCCACGATCGGCGGCCTTGCGCAGTTCCTCGAACAACAAAGCGCGGTTATGTCGTTGCGCCAGATGTAATACTGGATATCGAGTGAGCGCTCGGCGGTCCTCGCGAGCCACACGCGGGCGGCGAAGGCATCATGCTGCATCGGTCAGTGGGTAAATGCCCGACTTCCCGGGATGGATCTGCGCAGCCGTCGCAACGCTCCGGCCAAGGGGCGTCTCCTGCGTGTCGGTGAACGCCGCAGAAACTGTCCGTTTCTCGAGCGTCGGCAGCCTGACGCAACCGGCGAGCAAAGCCGCGGCTGCGCAAACCGCCAATACGAAGCACGCGAGACGCCTGGTTTCAGTCATTCATGCGTTTTCGCGTAGCGCGGATCGGCAGCTGGAACTCAGTCGTAAACGCGGATCGAACCCACTACCGTTCGGCGGTGCCGCCTCCTGGGCATGAGTCGCGTCATTTCTTCGCCGGTGCGACCTGCTGTTTCAGCGTGGCGGTAGCCGATTCTGCTTCCCGGACCAGTCGGTACGCCGCGTAATACTTGAAGATGTTCCGCACGTACGTCGTTGTCTCCATCCCGATCTTCTCGGCGGTGATGATCTCGGCGTTGTTGAACCACAGATCCGGATCGAGTCCGCGCTTCTTGGTCTCTGTGCGCATCTTCGCTATGTTTCCCGGCCCCGCGTTGTAACTTGCGAAAGCAAAGAGCGTGCGGTTCTGCTCGTCGAAGTTTGCATCAGCGAAGTACTTCGTCATGAGCTGATCCATGTATTTGGTACCCGCATGGATGTTCGGCTCGACCTTGCGGATGTCGCCGACCTTGAGGGATGAGCCGGTCGCCGGCATGATCTGCATGATCCCGATCGCTCCAACCCGGCTCTTCATTTGCTGATTGAGCGTCGATTCCTGATACCCCTGCGCTGCAAGCATCAAAGGATCGAAGTGGTATTGCTTACCGTATTTTTCGAAGACAGCCACGAGATCGCGAAAACGCTTCTGGTCCTGTTGCGCGGACGCGTTCTGGAGCGCCTTCACTCTCTTACCGTATTGCTGCCGTAACACGGTGATGTCGCCGCGCTGTTTCGCGAAGTAGGCATAAAACTCGTTCAATTCGGCGGCAAGCTTCGGGCTGTCCTTGCGGATGGCCCAGCCGATCTTCGTTTTTGGCCGCAGCACGATCGAGTCATTGACCTTCACCTTCGGCAGCACCTGCGCCCATATGTTCGCCTTCCAGTCGTCGACCACGATCATATCGAGCAGCCCCACGTTAACCATCTCGAGCAGGTCTTCGTCCTCCAGCGCGTCCGGCACTAACGCGAGCTGTACTTCCGGCTTGCCAGCCTTCCTGAACCGGGCGTTCAACGCGGTGAGGCTCAGGTAGTAGCTCGAGACTTTGCGGACGTAGACCTTCTTGCCTGAAAGCTCGTCGGTACTGGCGATGGCCGGCGCGCCAGGCCCGGTAACCAGCACCTCGACGCTGATGGCATTGTCGTCGGGGGCAACGAAGTCGACGTCTTTCGTCAGCTCAGGGAGAACCTTGATGTTGCCCACCGCGACATCGGCGTACCCTTTCAGAAGATCTTCCCGGAGCTTGTCTCGTGTTGCCACGACGATGAACACCGTCAGCGGGCGCTTGCCCAGCGCTTTCGTATATTTCTTGTTCACCCAGCGTTCGAACTCGCGCATCAGGTCAGCGGAAATCCCGCGTTCACGTCCCTTATCGATGAAATACAGCGTGCGGCTGTACGGGACGTAAATCCTTATCACGCGACGCTCGAGCATTTTGTCGAAATCGCCTCTCCACGGCTTCGTAGTGAGCTCAAGCTGACGCTTTTTTGCATCAGCAGGTTTGTTGCTCTCTGAGACCTGTGCCGTTGAATCAGCGGACGCGCCATGCGCGCGTTCGGTCGACAAAAAAGAAGAAGAGAGAAAGATCGGAAGCACGAGCAGAACGGATCCCTTCATACGGCGCTCCTTCTTGTAGGACCGATTATCCTTTGCCACGCGGCAGCGAACGCGTCATCGTCGCGTTTCTCAGCAGGACACTGCAACGCCCGCCACTTCATGCTACCAGCGAACGGCACGGGGCGCGGGCGATCTCATGTCTTGCTGCCAGAGACTGCGTCATAGTGCCCTGGCTACATCCCCCGGTGAGGCTCGTTTCAAGACCGGAACCAGGCCATTGTACCTCCAGTAATAATCCCATCTAGATGCAGCTGCTCGGCAAGGATCCACACCGAAGGCCGTGCAGAACTGCGTCACGACAGCCGTCGACACCTCGCGGATAAGGCACAGATGGATCCTGCTGTAGACTACGTGAGCGAAGACTCTACGGGAGGAACGGGATGATGTTCGCACGAAGCACCAAATCGCCGCTTCATTTGCTCGCTGCTGCCGCACTCATTCTCTTCGCGTCACCGCTCGGCGCAACCGGCCTTTCGGTGGACGTTATTCCGAATTTCGTGGGCTTGGGTGCCGGCGTCACGACGGAGTGGATGGGGGCTCGCGACTCCGTCGGGGGCGCCGTCCCTGGCGCCCGCATGCAGCTCCAGGGAAACCGATTCATCGAGCTCTACGGACCCCTGGTCGACATCAACGTGCTCGACGTTCCGAACTGGGAGTTCGGGCCCATGCTGTCGTATCGCTTCGGCCGCAAGGACGTCGAGGATCCGGTGGTCAATCAGCTTCCATCCATCAGCGGCGGATTGGAGGCCGGCTTTTTCGGCGGCTGGCACTACATCAACACCACCGGAATACCGTATCGCCTGCGCCTCGGCGTCTCATTTCTGACCGGCGTCACTGGCGGTGCGACCGGCGGCAGCGTCACGCCGTACATGAGCTTGTGGGTGCCGCTGCGCAGCGATATCTTCGTCGGTGTCGGTGGCGGCTTCACCTGGTCGAACGACAGCTTCATGCAGCAACGCTTCGGCGTCACCCCCCAGGCTGCGATGCTGAGCGGGCTGCCGGTTTACGCCGCGGGCTCGGGCGTGCGGCAGGGCTATGCGTGGCCCGCCGTAATCGTGCGACTGAGCCCGCAATGGTTCGCGGCCGCGGGTGCGTTCTATCAACGACTGTCCGGTGACGCCGCGAATAGCCCCATCGTGACGCAAAGGGGCGATCGCAGCCAGTGGACGGCCGGCATCGGTATCGCCTACGCATGGCGATAACACGAGGTTCCTGGTCGGAGCAGGCGTGATTGACAGCGTCGTCTGACACTCCCTTCTAACTTCTCCAAAGTTGAAACGGGAGCGTAGCGCGCAAGCATGCAGGGCAAGAACGGCATAGCGGCTGCGGGCCTTGCGATCCAGCGAATACTTCTGCGCATCAGGAACGCCTCGCTCACGGCGGCGCTCGCGCTGGGCAGCGCATGCCTGGTGGCGCCGACCTCCGCCGTGGCGCAGCAGTTCGATGTCATCGGCGCAAACGTGCAGAAGCGCGCGAATGGCGTGCTGACGCTGATGGGCTATCAGCTCACCCC
>Ga0111538_10010353_pt1 | contig 12405 bp, 8 predicted proteins | sample SoiMethybrSBSTD1_FD_79669 | JGI IMG/M metagenome (GOLD analysis project Ga0111538, IMG submission 79669) | Bulk soil microbial communities from a Populus tree surrounding site in Tennessee, USA - Soil MetaG P. TD hybrid SBSTD1 (version 2)... | ecosystem: Environmental > Terrestrial > Soil > Tree...
GGCGCGACGGCGTGCCGGTCTGCTCCAGGGAGGCGATCGCCGCCGGGCCCAGGTCCCAGGAGGCGAGCCGCTGACGGGCGGCCTCCACCAGGTCGCGTCCTCCCTGCGCCACGCCAGGCACCCCGCTGCCGGAGAGGCGCTCCTGCGCTCGCCGCGCCACCAGGTATTCCTGCTGCGCTGCGACCAGCTCAGGGCTGTAGATCGCGAGCAGGGGCTGGCCCTTGCTGACGGGCTGGCCGGTGAAGCCGACCATGAGGCGCTCGACGTAACCGTCGTATTTGGCGTGAACGACCTCTCGCCGGCGCTCGTCCACGGCCACGCGGCCGACGGTGCGGAGGCTGGTGGCCGCGATCGCGCTTCCGACGGGCTCGCTGCGAATGCCCAGCAGGGCCACGCGATCGGGCGGCAGCGTGACCGCCGATCGTCCCGGCACCTGGCCGGCTCCCTGGGGTGCTGGCGCTGGCGCGGAGCCCGTGCCGGCTGCCTTCGCGCGCCTCTCGAGCTTCATCCCGCATACCGGACACTCGCCGGGACGCTCACGGACGATCTGCGGGTGCATGGCGCAGAAGTACTCGACGCTCGCCGCCGCCTGGCTGCCGCCACTGCGCGCTCGAAGCACGATGAGGCTTCCCACGCCCGTTGCCGCCAGGAGGGCGGCCAGGAGCGCGATGGTGAGAGGTCCATGCGTTTTCATCGGCATCACCTCATCCCGCCCATTCCGGAGAGACCGGAGCGGCCGTGCATGAGAGCGCCTTCGAAGGCGCCGATCTCCAGGCTGGCCTCGTCCAGGCGCGTCCGTTCGGACGCATGCGAGGCGAGCAGGCGAAGGTAGTCGGTGCGATCCTCCAGAAGGGCCACCATGGGCTCGAGCACGCCTGCCTGTCCTGCTCGTCCCGCGCGGTAGCTCGCCAGCGCCGACTCGAGCGCGCCCTGGTCCTGCGGAAGGAGACCCTCGCGATACGTCACCTCGAGCTCCTCGGCCGCTTGCAGGACCGCCAGCCTCTGGTCCACGAGTGCGGCCAGTCCAAGACGAAGGTCTTCGACCCGCGCCCTGCTCGCGGCGAGCCGAGCCGCGGCTTCCGCGACGGCGGCTCGCGCGCGCCCACGCGAGGGAAGGGCCACCGACACGCCCGCCTGCCACATCGGATCGAGGCCGCCCCGGTTGACGTACGCCCCTTGGACAGCGAGCCCGGGCTTGGAGTCCTTGCCGGCAAGGGCGAGCGCCAGCTCGTCCCGCTGGACGGCCGCCAGGGCCGCCTTGAGCTCGGGGCTCACCGACTCCGTCCAGGACACCAGCTCCTCTCGGGATCGGCTCTCGCGTTCGAGGGCCGTGAGAGGCGGCACCTCCAGCCGCGAGTCGGTGGGACGGCCGAGAAGGCGGTTCAACTCCGCCAGCCGCATCCGGGCCTCGGCATGGTGCTGCGCGTGCAGGGCGTGGGCGCGCGTCGATTCGACCTGTGCGCGCATCAGCTCGCGCTGGGGGCCGACGGCCGCGGCGTAGCGCACGCGCGCCGTCTCCTGGATCTCGCGCCACACGTTGCCCTGCTCTTCGGCCAGCACGGCCAGCCCTCGGGCCAGGCGCAGCCCGTGGTAGGCCTGTTTGACCGAGGCGACGAGGCCGAGGCGCGCGCGCTCGACATCGAAGGCGGCCAGCTCCGCCTCCGCGCCGGCCACTTGCCGCTGAAGGCGGCGCTTGCCGGACGCGGGAAGCTCCTGGCTCGCTCCCAGCGCCAGCATGGTCATTTCCCGGGTTCCCAGGCTGGGCCTGATGCCGTCGTTCTGGTAGAAGAGGCCGATGGTGGGACCGGGAAGGTTGCCGACCTGCGCCGGTCGTGCCTCGGCCGCGGCCAGCGCCTGGCGGGCGGCGACCAGCCCGGGGTTTCGGGCGAGCGCCTCTTCGATCAGGGCATGAAGGAGCGGGTCTTCCGTCGCACCCCATCCACTCCTCGCCGCCAGGAGGAGCGCGAGGGTGGCGCACGACATCGCCTTCGGAAACGGCATGGAACACCTCTCTCGGATGCGCAGTCCTGACGCGGACCGCAGACACCACGGACTACCGATGTCCGTTCTAGGAGAGGTGGATCAGATGCGGAGGATCGGGGGTGGGGACGGGCTCAGGACCGCTCGCGAGTCCTGGCCCGCCAGCACGCTGAAGACGTCTACCGCCCGCGGCAGGTGAGCCACGCTGACGACCACCGGTTGGGCGGTCGTCAGCGCCGCTCCGGACACTCCCGAGACGACCTGGCAGCAGTCGACGGCGGGTGCGCGCAGCCCCGGCTCCCCAGCGCAGCAGGCATGCGCAGAGTCCGGGCTCGGAGCCATGCATCCGCCCAGGCAGGCCACGACGAAGGCCAGGCCGTACGTCAGGGCAAGAATGCCTCTCACGGCACGCATCACACGCTATGGAACCACAGTCGCGACAGCGCGGTCAACGTGAACGACCGGGCGATCGACGTCAGACGGCTGGCCCGACGAAGGCGATGCCGTTGCCGTCGGCGTCGCGGACGACGAAGTCGCGTCCTCCCCACGCCTGCGTCTTGAGCTTCTGGGCGAAGGTCGCGCCGGCCGCCACGTACTCGGCATAGAGCGCCTTCACGTTCTCGACGTTGATGAAGGCCGTGATGAATCCATCCCGGTCCTGCGCGCCGACGGTGAGCACGGGCTCGTGCACGAACTTGAGATGGACACAGGCGCCGTCGCGGGATACGGATCCGTAGAACGCCGGGTGGCCGTGCAGGAAGTCGATCGAGAAGCCCAGGGTATCCCGGAAGAACTCCGCGGACGCCTGCACGTTGGCGACGAGGATCACCGGCACGGCGCGCGTGAGCCGAGGCGTGGGCGACTTCGGGTTGGCCGGCGTGGGTTCGTCGGCAACGGCGGCCTTCAACGCTGTCCAGCTCGTGTAGCCCGACTCCAGCGCGATGATCTCCTGCGCCTCGCGCAGCGGGAACGCCAGTGCCAGCGCCTCCCGGTCGGTCAGCGTCTTGTAGCGGGCGAGACCACGAATGCGGCCACCGATCGAATAGTTGCCGTCGCGGTGCCAGCGAACGAGCTGCTTCGCCTGCTTCTTGTAGAGGTCGAGACGAGACATGGACACACCTCCCTACCTGTATAGGTGGGCCGTGCCCTTTCGGCGGGAGCCGATGCGCCCTGCGGACTCGTGCTGCGCAGATGAATCGTAGTTGCCTCTCCCGCTCGCGTCAATATCGGGTCGCACGAGCGGTCCCTACTGCACGGCGACCTTGCCCAGGGCGGCTTTCAGGCCCTCCGCGATCCGGGCCGGGTCGTCGAGTCCCCAGAAGTGCATGAAGAAGAGGCGGGGCGACTCGCGCAGCATGTGGGAGTGCAGGGCCGTGACCTGGATGCCGTGGACCTGCAGCTCACGGATCACGGGGTTCACCTCCCCTGCGATCAGGACGAAGTCGCCCGTGGTGACCACGCGGTTCTCCACCACCTGGAAGTTCAGCGCCGTGGCCATGCCCGCGCCGGCCGGGATTTCCATGCCGTCCTCCTCGATCTTCCCGGCCCGCGGCGCGGAAACCTGGAGCACGTGGCCGGCCAGCGCGCCCTTTCGGCCGAGGGCGGCCTGGATCTTCTCGAATGCGGCCGTCTCGGCCGCGCTCGGCGAGGGAGCGGGGCCGGGCGCCGCCAGCGGTGTCTTGGTGGCGTCCAGAGCGGCGCGTAACGCCTGCGCGACCTTCCGGGCCTCGCCATGGCCGCCGAAGTGAACGTAGACGACCTGGGGCGACTCGCCGATCAGGTGGTTGTGAATGGCGAGGACCTCCAGGCCTCCCGCCTGGAGGGCTCGGATGACCGGGTTCACCTCGTCGGCCAGCAGCACGAGGTCGCCCATGGCCATGACGTGGCCCTCCGTGCCGGCCTGGAACAGCCCCGCCCAGGAACCCAGGGCCAGGGTGGGGGCGACCTCCACTCCGCCAACGGTGACGTGGAGATCCGACCGGGGCCAGCCGTAGCGGTGCACGTCACCCGGAAGGAGCTTGCCGGGTCGGCCCAGGGTCTTGTCGACCGCCTCCCAGGCCGCCGGGTCGACGGGGGCGGCGGGCAGGAGGGCCGGCGTAAGGGAAAGGATCAGCGCGAACGTGGTCGTAGAGCGGGCCATAAGGGAATGATGCGCGCGCAGCGACTCGTTTCCCACCTGCTTCCGCCACATGGGTCACCTGCTGCTGCCCGCGTACGCCGCCGCCAGGGCGGCCGCGGCATCCAGCATGCCGGCGCCGCACGTCGTGGTGGTGCAGTAACACTCGAGCTGGTCGGCCTGCTGGCCGATGAGGGTGTATTGCGGAGGAGTGCATTCTGCGGCCCCGCTGCTGGAGGCGACGCTGCCCAGCGCGGGGAACGGCCGCGCCGTGCGTTGGAGCAGCTCCTTCACCTGCGCGGGCGACAGCGTGTGATCGAGGGACATGGCGAGGGCGGCGACACCGGCCACGAGGGGCGTCGCGAAACTCGTTCCGACCGAGACGTTGAAGCTGTCGGTATACGCCGAGGTGGTCGGCACCGTCGTGCCCGAATTGGTGGTCGTGAGGATCGGGTACAGGCACGGCGAGCCGGACGCGGTGTTGACGCAGTTGCCGCCGGGCGCGCCGATCGCAACTTCGGCACCCAGCGAGGAGAAGCCGACCTTGGTGCCGACATGGCGAAGCCCGGCCACGGCGATCACACCGGGGCAGCTGGCCGGCGTGCCGACCGCGTGGCCGGAGGTGTTGCCGGCCGCCGCCACGATCACGGTGCCGGCGGCGTTGATCTGGTCGGCCGTATCCCGATAGGCGGCGGAGCACGGACCGTCGCCGCCGAGGCTCAAGTTGATCACCCGCGCAGGGTAGGGATTGGCCGGCACGCCCGGAACGGAGAGTCCCGCCGCCCAGCGCATGCCGGCGAGGATGTCCGAGTCGTGGCCGCCGCACTTGCCGAGCACGCGCACCGGCAGCACGCGCACTCCGGGCGCCGTGCCGGCCATGCCGATGCCGTTGTGCGTCACCGCGGCGATCAGTCCCGAGACCTGCGTCCCGTGCCACGAGCTCGATTGCGCGGAATCGGCGCAGCGGAAGAACTCAGCGCCCCGCTGTGCGATCTCCGCCTGCGTCACCCAGTCGCCGGGGTCGGACGCGTCGCCGTCACGGCCGTCGTCGTCGTTGGCCACGGCGGCGTCGCTGACCATGTCGTATCCCGGCAGCAGGTTCCCCCCCACGGCGACCTCGAGGAGATCAGGGTGCTCGTAGCGCACCCCGGTATCGACGACCGCGACCACGACCTCCGGGCTCCCGTTCGTCAGCGCCCAGGCCGCCTCGATGTCCAACGACGACAGGACGTCGCCCGAAGGCGCGCGCAGGTACCACTGGCCCACCGCCGGGCCGTTGCCGGGCACGCCCTCCGCGTAGAGAGGATCGTTGGGGCCGCGGACGATCCGGCGGCGCTCGTCGGGCACGGCGTACTCGACGTCGCTCTCCCGGGCCATGCGCTGCGCGAGTGCAGCCGACGTCACCCCGCTCGCGAACATGACCTGTGTCCGGTCCGAGACGGCCGGCCCGCCGCTCATCGGCAGTCCGAGCCGGGCGCCGAGCGCCGCCGCCCGGGTTCCCGCCGACGCGGCCTGAGAGCGGCCGCTGGCGCTCGCCAGCGCCGAGCCCGCCCTGAACTTCACGATGACGCGCGCCACGTCGCTGTCGGCGGCGGCCGTGAAGCCCTGCGCAAGCAGCAGCGCCGTGAGAGAGGCCCGCCGGGCTGCGGACCGCGTCCCTTGCTCCATGCGCCAGGGTACGGAACCGGGGCAGGGGGAGTTGTCAAGGAGAGGATAAGAAATCGTGAAGAAGGTTAAGAAAGGGAGTGACGGGCGGGCCAGGAGGCCCGCCCGTTCGACTCTTCATCTACTCGTGGTCCTGGCCATCGTGGTCGCCATCGTCGTGATGGTCGTGACCGTTCCCGACGTTGACGAACCCGAACATCCAGTCGTTCAGCGAGTGCGCGCGGTTCATGCAGATCACCAGGTAGCGCCCGCTCTCGAGGAACTGGAAGCGGATGAACGTCCCGGCACCTCCCGGCGCCGCCGTTCCCGGATGGAACGTGCCGCCGACGGCATCGATCTGCGTGGCCGTCCCGAGCAGCCTGTCGGTCGGATCGTCGAGCCGTACGACGGGCGGGTTCGTTCCGCTCGCGATGACCCGGTGGCGCCTGCCGTCGGTTATCGAGTGGGCCCCGTCCGCAAAGGTCGGATCGACGCACAGGTTCGTCGTTGGATCGTGGACGCAGAGATCTTCGGTGATGTCGTCACGCGTCGTGTGCTTGCTGACGGGATAGATGGCGATGCCGTGCCCGCCGCCGTTCACCCTGAAGGTCACGGTGCCGCCCTTGCGGATGGTCACCTCGTCCGGCACCAGGACGTGACTGAGCTGCGCGGGCACCGGCTGGGGGTGCGGTGAGCCGAATTCGACGAGGACGTTGTCCGGGGCATTGTCCTTGTCCGGGTCCTGGCCATCCAGGCCTTGCGCCGTGGCAAGCGAGGCGGGGAAGGCCAACGCGGCTATGACGACGAGGAGGGTTCGTCGAGTCTGCATCTGGCTACTCCTTATTCGAGAGACGTTGCGTTCTCCTGCATCTCCCGTTCCACTGTCCGGCACCGAGTCGTCTGGAGCGCCGCCAGCCGGCGCATTCGATTCCCACTCCCCCTTCCGGCATCTAACTCACCACGCAACCATGAGTTGTGGAGGCACGAGGATGGGCGGGAGATGTCAGGAGTGACCAGAACGTTTGGTTCATCACCGGAGCCGGCCGTGGGATTGGTGTCGACTTTGCCAGGGCGGCCCTGGCGGCCGGCCACGCGGTCGTGGCCTCGGGCCGGGGACCTCTCGGCATCCCTCGCTCTCGACTGAGGACCGCCCCTGTGCCCGGCGCTGATCGAAGCGTCTATTGCGCTGGCTCGAGGTCCGTGCTCGCCGGACCATTGATGACCTTGCCGGGGCCCTCGAAGCGCGATCCGTGGCACGGACAATCCCAGCTCTTCTCGGCGGGATTGAAAGTGACCAGGCAGCCCAGGTGGGGACACACGGGATCGAGAATGTGCAGCGTTCCGGAAGGATCGCGGAAGACGGCCCGTTTGCGGCCCTCGATGGCCAGGATCTGGCCATCTCCGGGCGCGAGCTCGTCGGGAGTTCCTCCCTCGGCAGGCTTGAGGCGGTCGCCCACGAGGTGCTTCGGGAAATCGACGTTTTCCGCCACGAAATCGCGTGCGCCGGCCACGGGCTTGACCCGCGTCGCGTCGAAGAGGGCGGCCCAGCGATTCGTGCGCTCCAGGATCAGGTCGCTGGCGATCATGGCCGCGAGAGTGCCGAAGGTGAGGCCGGTCCCGCTGTATCCCGTCCCCACGTAGACGTGAGAGGAGCCGCTGTTGCGGCCCAGGTAGGGAAGGCCGTCGACCGGCTCGATCACCTGGGCGGACCAGCGGTAGGGGACCTCCCGGACCCCGAAGCGGCGTCGAGCGTAGCCCAGCAGGGCCTCGTAGCGGGCCTCCGTATCCTCCTCCTGTCCGACCTTGTGGTCCTCGCCGCCGACGATCAGGAGGGATTCACCCTCCAGGTCCGCGAGCCGTACGTAGTGGTAGGGATCCTCGTTGTCCCAGTAGAGCGCATCACCCACCCGCTCCGTGATTCGGCATCCCAGGACATAGGACCGGTAGTGGGCCAGCTTCGTCTGCAGGAGCAGCCGGTTCAGGGGCACGTGTGTGGCCATCACGACGTCCGTGGCCCGGATCTCCGCCTTGTCCGTTTCGACGACGCAAGGCGCGCCGTCGTGGACGTTCAGCACGCGGGTGTCCTCGAAGACGGAGCTGCCGTCCCCGGCAATCGATTCCAGGAGCGGCAGCAGGTACTCCCGCACGTGGAACCGGGCCTGGTTCTCGATCCGGAAAGCCGCCTTCACGGGGAAGGGCAGGGGCACTTCGGTCGTGAAGGACACCTCGCTTCCGAGCCTCAGTGCGGCCTCGATCTCCTGCTGCACATCGTCGACTCCCTCCTGCCGCTCGGTGAAGTAGAAGCCGGGGAGCCGCTGGAACCCGCACTCGATGCGCTTCTCCTGCACGAGGCGGGCGATCTGGTCCAGCGCGGCGCGCGCGGCCTCCAGGGCCAGGCGGCCGTCGTCCTCGCCGAAGTGGGAGAGCAGCGTGTGAAAACGGCAATCGAGCACCTCGGTGAGATGGGCGCTCGTATAGCCGGTGACCCCCTCGGCAACGCGCTGGGCATCGACGAGAGCCACGGTCTTGCCCGCCGCCTTGAGGAGGGTGGCGGCGGTGATGCCCGTGATCCCGCCGCCCACCACGGCGACGTCGACAGCCAGCGACCCACGCAAGGCAGGGAACCGCGGAAAACGCCGTGTCTCGATCCAGGGCGAGCTCGCCTCCGCGGGAATGGATGGACGGGGCTGTTCTACGGTCGGCGTCGAAGGCTTGGTCGGCATGGGGCACTCCTCACTGCGACTTTTCAGCAATAACCTTGCCATTGACGCCTATCGGAAGGCTCCGGACCCGCCTGCCAAAAGGCAGATCCCGCCTCATCGGGTGTGACCCCGATCGCGCTTCCCATCCGGTAGTGGCCGATTCCCCGTTCGGATTCCGCTCTCCCTAGAAGAGACGGCTGGCCGAAACCCGCACTCCTGCGGCAACGGATCGCCGATCGAGACGCCATCCGTGGGGATGGCAATAGGGAGGACCTCATGCAGGTTCATCATCCGGAACGGCACCCCGGCCCGACTGGCCGGACCCGTGTCGGCGCGCGCGCCCGGCGGGCGCTCGTGGCCGCCGTTACCGCCGGAACGCTCGCACTGGCCAACGTGCCGATCAGCGCGCTGGCCCAGGAACCGCCCGTGGTCGTCGACCAGGAGGCGCTCGGCGAGCTGCTCTTCGGCGCGGTTGTCCAGACGCGGGAGGGAGGCAACCCGCGGCTCGCTCACCTGCTGACGTCCGCCGAGCTCATCGAGTGGCGGCGGCAGAACCCGTCGGCATCTCCCGATGCGGCGGCGGACCACTTCGCGGAGCGCCAGCTCGCCCTCAGCAACGGGCTGACCGCGCAGCAGCGCGACTTGCCCGAGCCGGACTTCGCGATCCGGGCCTTGACGGTGCTGCTGGAGACGGAGCCGACCAGTGTCACCACCTCGCCGCACATCCACTCGCTCCTCGACGCCACGCTGGGCCGGTCCGTGGCCGCGTTCGACACGCGGGAGGACCTGGCCGAGGGCGCGCTGCGCGCGGCCTCTTGGATGCGGGCCAAGGACGGGCAAGAGGCTCGGATCTGGGCCGCCGTGCGCCGGCAGGCGGTGGCCGACCCAGGCTTCGCCTGGGCGTGGAACACCGTGGTCGGGGCTCCGCTGGGCCTCGACGCCACCGCCACCTTCGAGCAGTTGAAGAGCGACCCCATCCTGAGCGCCCTGGTCGACGTGGACGCCATCCTCAGCCAGGCGGGCTCGCGCCCGGCCTTCCTCGCCGCGGCGCGGCTCCAGTTCGGCCAGGTCGTGAACGGGCTGTTCGCCCAGACCGACGCCGCGCGGGCCCGCGCGGTGCAGGTGGCGGCCAACTGTCCCCCCGGCCCGGTGACTTCGCCCGCCTGCACGGACGCGCAGAAGCAGGCGGTGGAGGTCGCGGCCAAGGCGGCGCAGAAGGAGATCGACGGCGCGGCGGCGGCGGCCAAGATCCTGGCCGGCCTCGTGGGCCTCACCGACATCAAGGCCGGTGAGAAGCTGGGCAAGATCGCCACCGCGCTCTTCTCCATCGCCACCGCCATCAACGGCTTCGCGCTGGTAATGGCCGAATCCAGCCAGCCGGCCGGGCTCATCGAGCTGGCCGCGATCGGGATGACGGGCAACATCATCGGCGCGGTGATGACGCTGGTGGGGCTGCTGGCGGACAGCGGTCCCACCCTCGACCAGCAGATCCTGGAGCAGCTGGGCCTCCTCCGGCAGGAGGTGCGCGACCTGCACCTCGAGATGAGGCAGAGCTTCCAGCGCATCGACGCGCGGCTGGAGACGATCTTCGTGACCATGCTGACCGAGTTCGCCAAGCTCGGCATCGCCATCGCCGGCAACGCCGCCGCCCTGACCGAGATCCAGAACGCCCTGGCCGAGCAGACCCTGCGCCTGGAGAAGATCCAGGCCACCATCCTCACCGCCATCGGAGAAGTCGAGCTGCACGACGCCCGCGTGGACGTCAACCGGTACATCGGCTATGCCGAGACCTTCGGCCAGCCGATCCCCACCTTCGGCGAGTACACGGGCCCGGAAAACGAGTTCCAGTTCGTGGCCACCCAGGCGGCCACGGACACCGCCTTCGTCATCCCGCCGTCGCTGGCCACGGACCCCACGGTGGTGAAGGCCGACCTCCTCAACAGCCGCGGCGAGGCGGATGCCATCAGCTACCTGGCCCGCCTGGCCCACGCCCGCGACCCGAACATCCCGGAGCCGGCCGACCTGGTGGCCAACCCGGGCGTATGGAACTTCGGCGCCCAGGCCTACACGCTGCTCCAGCTCCAGAACCCCGCGTACGCGGCGCAGGTCAGCCCGCTCCGCGTGGACCAGATCACGGTCGAGGGACAGCGCATCCTCGACGCCGCCAGCAGCTTCAGCCGGCCCGCGCCGGCCCCGGACCCGCTCGGCAACCGCACGAATGCCGTCTTCACGAGCCTCATGCAGGAGTACCGCGACGCGGTGGGGCGCCTCTCCACCGCCATGGCGAACGTGCGCACCGAACAGGTCGTCGTGCGCGACGAGCCGGGCGGGGTGGGGCCCATCGAGAAGTCGTACAACCTCTTCGGCACGGCGGACCAGCCGCTCCCGGTCACGATCGTGCCCGAAGGACCGGCGCTGCCGGACCCACCGGGGCCGAACATCGTGAAGCGGTGCGGGACCTTCCCCGACAACCCCAACATGTCGCGCCCGAACAACGTCAGCTTCCGCGTGCTGGCTCCCCAGTTCCGGTTCGCCCTCTATGCGTATTCGCCCAAGCTCGCGGAGACGGCCGACCTGCCGGAAGCCTCGTTCTGCTACGACCTCACCAACGTCGGCATCCGCACCGTGACCAGTCCGCTGTTCACGAAGACCCTGGCCAGGCTGCGGGTCACCGTGCACACGCGCTTCCGCTGGTTGGCCGCCGAGGCGTGGCGCAACGCCCGGTCCGCCAGCTACACGTTCCCGGAGAAGGTCATCGCCCAGACCTGTGAGAGCAACAGGTGCTCGCCGCAAGACGACTTCGATCTCACGCTGGCCACCCAGTTCATCAGTGCCTGGCCCGCCGGCAAGGCCACTTTCCAGCAGGGTGCCACCATCTCCGAGGACGCGGCCCTGCGCGCCGAGGCCCACACGAAGATGACCGCCTTCCTCCAGGGACGCCAGCGGGCGCTCTACGCGTTCCTGGCCGCGGGCGTCCGCAACGCCAACACGCCCATCAACCTGGCGGTCAGGGGCATGAACGACGCGGCGCGGCAGCTGCAGGCCTACACCCGCCTCGGCTTCCCGATCGCGCTCGGCTCGGACGCCACGCTGTCGAGCCTGTTGTTCGGGCAGTTCGGGATCCCCGTGAACATGGGCGACGAGCTCAAGCTCGAAAGCACGTTCAACGTGGCCTTCAACGACTACACGTGCACCGACCCCTTCGGCGCGCCGTGCTTCGGCGGGGTGTTCTCCCCGCTGCGCGTCCAGCCGTTCCTGGAGACGATCGGCGAGGCCCCGTCTCCCGTGGTGTGCCGGGTGCCCACGGGCGGCCCGGGCCTGCCGGGCGACCAGGTCGGCAATTGCCTGGTCGCGTCCGCCCTGCAGCGCGTGAACGGGCTGGCCGCCCGTTACCGGCAGCACTCGCAGGCGCTGGCGGCCGGCGTGTACGTCGAGCAGCTCCCCTGGGTCAGCAGCACGCTGGCCACGCTGCCGTTGGTGGACGCGATGGTGCGCGTCCCGCCGTCCAACTGAGCCGGTCCCGCTCGCCGGCCGGTCCCGTCTCCGGGGCCGGCCGGCGCTCTCGACTAGCGGGTCGCCGAGCGGCTGGGGGTCCGCGCCTGCTTGGCCCGGGCTGCCCCGATGGCGGTCTTCACGTCCTTCTCCTCTTCCGGCGGCGGGAGCTGCGCGGGCAGGCCGAGGGACTGCACCCACAGCTCCCGGCACCACCCCTGCGTGTGGTAGAGGTGCTCGTCCTCCTGCTCCTCCACCTCGTCGCAGGCCTCGCTGAGGGCCTTCTTCTCCTCCCCGGTGAGCTTCTCGGACACCATGCGCATCAGCTCCCAGTTCTGGTGGTCCTTAGTCTCGGCATCGACGACGCACTCGCAGGCCACGAGCTCGGCCGCCTCGGCTTTGCCCCCCTTGAGGGCCATCTCCATGGCCGCCACCAGGGCCTTGCCCTTGCTCCTCACGATCTGGCGGCCC
>Ga0111538_10010356_pt1 | contig 12401 bp, 5 predicted proteins | sample SoiMethybrSBSTD1_FD_79669 | JGI IMG/M metagenome (GOLD analysis project Ga0111538, IMG submission 79669) | Bulk soil microbial communities from a Populus tree surrounding site in Tennessee, USA - Soil MetaG P. TD hybrid SBSTD1 (version 2)... | ecosystem: Environmental > Terrestrial > Soil > Tree...
CGTCGGCGACCTCGAGGCGTACGCAAGCGGGGTGGAACTCCAGCAGCACCCGCGCCGCTTCGACACTGCCCGTCCTGGCCACTGCCAGCAGCGCCGTCTGTCCATCGGGATTGGGCGAATCGGCATCCGCACCCGCCTTGAGCAGCAGCTTCAGAATGTCGGCATTACCGACTTCGGCGGCGAGGCCCATCGCGGTGGCGCCGTAATGATTGGCAAGCGACACGTCCGCGCCCGCCTCGATCAGGCGCTTGACCTTCGCGACGTCACCTTCGTGAACGGCCCATTGCAGCGGCGTACTGCCATCCGCATTTCGGCGATTCACATCCTCGCTCTGGCTCGAGGGCGCGGGCTTGGCAGCCTGCGCCTGCGGATCTGCCGCCCGTACGGCAACCGTCGCCCCACCCGGCATTGTCACCAGCGCTGCGGCACAGACGACGGTCCGGACGGTTGTCGAATACCAGGTCACGGTCAAATCTCCGAGAAGGGGCCGGTGCTGTCCGCGAATTTTTCGAACTCCTTCGCTGGCACACCGGCGCGGTCCAGCATCGTCACGAGCAGATTCGCATGCGGCGTGTCCTGCGGGAAGTGCAGATGCTGGCCTCCCTTGACGCCGCCGCCACGGCCGATCAACGCCTGCGGCAACGGATCGTTGTTGTGGGCGTCGCTGTTGGCCATGTTGCTCCCGAACAGGATGATTGAATGGTCGAGCACGGATCCGTTTCCGTCGGGCATCTCCTTCAGGCGCTGGACGAATCTCGAGAAGACCGTCGTGTGGTAGTTCTGAATGAGCCTCAGGTTGGCAATGCGATCCGGAAATCCGCCCCAGTGCGAGGTTGGATGGAAGGCCTCCTTGACGCCGAGGTTCGGGTAGGTGCGCATGCTCGCTTCTTCGAGCATCTTCAGCGAGGCCACCCGCGTTCGATTGGTCTGCCAGGCGAGAGCGAGCATTTCGAACTGCACGCCGAGGAGCTCGCCGAAATCCTCCGGCGGACCGAGCGGTGAGTCCGGCAGTCCCCCCCTCAACTCGTCGCCATCCTGGAGCTTCTTGACGCGGATCTCGACTTCGCGAACCGAATCCAGGTAGTCGTTCACCCGCGCCCGGTCGGCAGCGTCGAGCGTGCGAGTCAGGCTGGCTGTCGATTCCCTGACGTAATCCAGCAGGCTGTTCGTCGTGGTCAGAATGGCCTTGCGCTCTTCCGTCGTATCGCCCTGCCCGAACATGCTGACGAACACTTTCCTCGGATTGCTCTCCATCGGCAGCGCCTGCCCCGGAGTGCGGAACGAGATCATGCCGCCGGGTTCGCCGCAGAGCTCCATCGACGGAAGCGGAGTGTCGTTCCCCAGGTGCCGCGCCGCAATCTGATCGACCGTCACGCCGGCCCCGGTCTTCGCGTTGCGCTGGCGCGGATTCACACAGTTGAGCCATGTCTCTTCGATGATTCCGTGCGGGCTCGAACTCTCCCCACCCTTGTTACGAAGGCCGCTCACCACCGTCACATACTCGCCCACCGGTTTGAGCGGCTCGAGGATGAACGGAAATTCGAAATCGCGGCCCGTCACCTTCGGCTGCCACTCGTCCTGAAGAGCGCCGTGCGGAAAATAAACGAACCCGAGACGAGGGCTGGACGCAGCGGCGGTCTGCGCGAGCACCGTGCGTGCAGGGATCATGGCATCCAACAAGGGCAGCGCGATTGACGCGCCGGCGCCCTTCAGCACGGTCCGCCGTGACAGATGCTTTCGAGTCAGAAACATGACTACTGGCCTCCAGCCCGCACTGGCTCGACCGGATTGATGCTCCCGGTCTCCCGCATGCGGAACGCATCGCTCGACACGACGCCGAGGACGATGGACTTCAGACGGTAATTATCGGCTTCCGCGCGGCGCACGATGCTGCGCACCTTCGGCATGTCGTGATAATCGAGCACGCGTCCCAGGGCATAGCTCAAGAGGTTTTCGCTGAACGCCTGGACGAAACGATCCGGTTTGGCCACCAGCGCCTGGCGGAGGTCTCCCGGCCCGGTGATGGGCGTGCCATCCGGCAGTTGACCGGCGGCATCAATCGGCGTCAGGGTGTCGGGATCATTTGCACGGAACTGACCGATGGCACTGAAATTCTCGAGCGCCAGCCCGAGCGGATCCATCACGCCGTGACAGGCGAAACACGTCGGATTCGCGCGATGCTGTTCGAGCCGCTCGCGCAGCGTTCTCGCCGGCTGGCCGCGCTTGTTCTCCGGCAGTGACGGAACGTTCTTCGGCGGCTCCGGCGGAGGAGTGCCAAGCAGGCGATCCAGGATCCACGCCCCGCGCAGGACGGGCGACGTGCGATTGGGATACGCCGTCAACATCAGGATGCCGCCCTTGCCCAGGAGCCCGTAGCGCGCGCTGTCGGCAAGCGTCACGCGGCGGAAGTCGCTTCCCTTCACCGTCTCGATGCCGTAGTGCATCGCCAGACGCTCGTTGAGGAACGTGTGATCGGCCGTGAGCAGGTCCACGACACTGCGATCGCCGCGCAGCACGCTGTCGATGAACAGCCGCAGCTCCTGCTTGAACATTCCGCGGGGATCCAATAGCCCGCTCGCATGCGGGAACGTGCTGCGGTCCGGCGTGATCTCGTCCAGCCTGGCGATGTTGAGCCACTGGAAGGCGAAATCGTCGATGAGCGACATCGACCGCGGATCGGCAAGCATCCGGCTCACCTGCGCCGACAACACCTCGGGCTCGCTGAGCCGCGCGCGGCTGGCGAGATCAACGAGCTCGTCGTCGGGCAGGCTGCTCCAGAGGAAGAACGACAGACGCGACGCCAGCTCCAGATCGTTCAGCATGCGAGTCCCGCGGGGGGCATCTCCGGACTCGGCGCGATAGAGGAAATACGGGCTCGCCAGGATCGCACTGAGGCCGTCGCGCACTCCTGCCTCGAAGCCTGCCGACGCACGGCCGGATTCGAACAGCTTCATCAGCGGATTGACATCGTCGTCGGTCACCGGCCGGCGGAATGCATGGCGAGCCAGGCTGTTGAAAATCTTCCTGGCACATGGGGCTTCGTCGGCCGTGCCGGCCGGCTGACAGACGAAGATCTTCTTGCGGCTGGTCGACTCGCTCAACCCGGTGACCGAGAGCGGGCCGCGAATCTGCAAGGCATGCGCGGCCTGTATGCGCTCCTGCCCGCCTTCGAGGGCAATGGTGCGGGTGCGCTCGTCGCTTTCGGCAAAGCTGCGATGCAGGAAGGTGATCGCCAGCTTGTGCTGTCCGGCGGTTGCACTGAAACGGATCTTCCGAAGGCGGCCGTTGATCTCCTCGACCGCCGGGTCGAGCCTCTGATCGATCGCCTTGTGGTCCACTTCGCCGCCGATGTTCGTGCGATAGAACTCCTTGCCGTCGATCAGCGCGATCACCGTGTTCTCGAACTCCATGCGCGGCACTTCCCGCGCCAGCGCCATGTCGCCGATGGTGAGTTCGTAATCGCCGTCTGCGGGGAACGTGTGTTCGACGATGAAACCACCGCGGGTGCCGAAGGGCATTCCTTCGATGTGATGCTGCTGCCTGCCGGTGCCGGGATCGCCGTCCGGCGGCAGCGAGATCACCATGTTCGCGACATCGCCATAGGTGGTCGTGATGGGAGGAGCCTTCGGGTTGCCCACGGCGTCGAGCGCAACCGCGCGCGCGGCAGAGATGTATTGGTCTACAAATGCAGGCGATACCTGCAGCGCGGCGGCGTTGTTGTCGAAATGCCCGCCGACGTTGTCCTGCGGGAGCAGGGCTGCCGCATCGATGTTCAAGCCGACCAGATCGCGAATGGCGTAGGCGTACTCTCGGCGGTTGAGGCGGCGCAAGGCCACGTGGCCGGGTCCGCCATCGGTCGCTGTCCTGTCGATTTCGTTCTCGAGCCAGGAGATGAGTTCGTTGACGGACCGGCTGTCGGGGCGTTTGGCGCCGGCAGGCGGCATGAGCCCGGCGCGCAGCTTCCGGACCACCTTCTCCGCAATCTCGGCGCTCTGGTGGACCTCGTCCAGCCTCAACTCGGACAGTGCCAGGCCGCCCGATCGAACCCGGTCGCTATGACAGCCCATGCAGTACTGATCGAGAAGGGCACGTTGCGGGGTGACGGGCGTCGCAGCCGAGTTCTGAGGGGTGGCTGGGGCGGGAGCCGCGGGCGTGGAAGGCGCTGGCTCTTGCGTGCGCACATGTCCCGCGAACACGAGACAGAACAGTACGGTGCACAGCGCAATTGCGTTTCTGGCGATCCGGTGCGTCATCGAGATCTACCCGCCCAATCCACCCGAGTCTCCTCGCCGACTCGCAGCACACAATTCTAGCGTAAGTCTCTGTTTCCGTTGAGCTTGAATAACCCCGATTCCCTGCGGAAAAGCTGGCGGCCCAAACCCGGAGCTCGTCCAGAATTCAGTTCGAGTTCTCTGCGAGTTGCTCCATCCGAGCGGCATGCTGCAGGAAGGCCGGCCAGCGCGGGTCCTCCCGGACCTCCAGTCCCCGCTCGTTGGCAATGCCGATGGACACCGTGAAGAAGCGGTTCATCAGCCGCCGGAATGCCGCTTCGCTCACCAGCACCTCGTTGCCGAAGAAGTCTCTGAACAACACACCCTCGAACGGCTCGACGTCCGGTTCGATATCCGGATCGCCCGCAAACAGCAGCTCGCCAGCCTCATTGTGAAAGCCGACCCGGTCCACCACCTGCTTGGCAAAGAGATCGAGGTGTCCCCAGGCAACGGTTTCGAGGAGATGCTTGATCGGGATCAACTCGCCTTCGGCCTCGAACGTCACCGGCGGGAACGTCCTGGAGGCGTGCCGCCGCGCCGGCTCGATTTTGATCGCGTCAATCCTGGAATCGTCTATCGAGTGCATCGTTCGATGGCTCTGTATCACGTATCAAATCGTGGGGAAGAACGTCGCGATCTCATCGTTCCGGAAAAAACCGCGCCAACTGGCGTTTTCCATGGTCGTTTCAGGGATCGCGCCCGGGTTGATTGGAAATGTTCTGTTTCCGATCAGTTCGTCCGTCGCCTTCCGGATGCGCTCGGCCCAGGTGACCCAATCCGCCGCGAGTCCGTCAACCACGGTCTTCGGGCCCAGGTTGTTGACCGCCTGGGTCGGGCGACGCCACCAGTACTCAGTATAGATTCCCACTGAACGGGTCCGCGTCGCATCGATGATGGCGTTACCGGCGGCGACGACAGCATCGAAGACCCCCTTGTCATGGCAGCCGGCGCGGAGGTGACCAAGGTTGTTGAACTCACCCACCAACAGATGGTGCTGCGTCTGCGCCGTGACGCCCTTGTACGCCTTGAACCAGGCGCTCCCGTAATGCTTGAGCGCTTCACCGGTGTAGGTTTCGGCGACCCGCCGGAACTCGGCCACGCCGAGATCGGCGATCCAATTCTTGATATCGGTTGGGCTCAGAATGCCCGGCAGCTTCTTCAGAGCCCTCACCCCGACGTCTTTGATGCCCTGGACGCCAATCTCGGCGACCAGATTGGCTAACCCGTCGTACCCGAATTTGTCGGCGAGCGTGCGCACCTCTTTGACGCCGATCGCCTCGGCAAGATCCTTGACCGTCCTGGCACCGAGCCTGTCGACGAGCTTCTTGAGCGATTTCGCCGACATCTCCTCGACGAATTCCTTCAGGAGGGCACGCCCCAGGTCGTCGCGCAACTGCTTGAGAGCCGCGGCGCCAAACTCCTTGAGGAGCGCCTTGATGCTCTCCGCTCCCAGGTCGTCGAGCAGCTCTTTGACGCCTCGAGCGCCGAATTCCTGGCTCAACTCCTTCAGCCCCTGCCAGCCGACTGCCTCGGACAGTTGTTTCAGGCCCCGGACGCCGACGTTCTCATACAGCTCCTTGAGCAGTGGGACACCCAACGCATCGATTGCATCCTTGAGCCCCTTTTCAGTGAGTTCTTCCACGAGCTCGCGCACGCCGGCCCCACCGACACCCTCGGTGAGCTCTTTCAGGACGCCGGCGCCGAGGTTGTCGGCGAGCCGCTTGACGACTGCCCCGTCGAACTGGCCCGCCAGTTCTTTCAGCGCCCGTTCTCCCACGTCGTCCATGAGAGACTTCACGGCGTAGCCGTCGAGATCCTTGGCGAGCCGCTTCAACGCATCCTCGCCCAACGCGTCCAGGTACTCCTTGATGGTGACGCCACGCAGTCCCTTGAGCAGGTTCAACACGGCATCCTTGCCGAGGCGGCGGTGCAGCTCCTCGACGACTTCGGGTGTCACGGTACGGAGCAGTTTTTCGATGGCTTCCCGTCCCAGGTCCGTGGCGATGGTCTCGATCGCCTTGCCGCCGAGGGATTCGGCAAGGCGCTTGAGCGTTTTTTCGCCCAACTCGCCCACGAGTTTGTTGATAGCGGTGGGCGACAGCTCACGCGCCAGCTTTTCAAGGCTTTCCTTGCCAAGCTTTTCAAGCAGTGCTTCCGCGGCCTCCTCGCCCAGCTCGCGAACCATCCGCTCCGCGAGCTCTTGACCCACTTCGCGCGCAAGCCGCTCGGTCGCTTCTTCCACGATCTCGATGCCCAGCCTGCGCAGGATGCGCTCGGCGAGGTCTCGTCCGAGCAACTTGATCAGTGCTTTGATCGTGCCTTTCCCGCCAGTCTTGATGATCTTGACGACGCCCTTGAAGATGTCGCCGAACAGAGGGATCAATCCGATCAGCGTGACGACAAACAGCGTCAGGTTCAGCCACCAGGGGCCTTCGCCGGTGATGAAGGGACGCCAGATGCCGTATTTGAAAAGATCGCGAATATCGCCATAGACGAGGACGCCCGCGACGATGTCGGCGATAACCGCGAAGACTTCGCCGCCGTAGCCGGGAATCGCCGTCTCGCCCCAAATGAACCCCCATACCAGATTGACGACTTGAGCCCCTGTCCAGGCGACTGCGACCGCCACCACTCCTGCGGTGTAGATAAGGGTGCGCAGGATGTGGCCGATGATGTTGCCCCACGTCCGGCCAAGCTTTTCCTGGAACCACTCCAGCGTGCTTTCGGCGAGATCGCTGAACCAGTCCCACAAGTCTCCGAGCCAGCCCCGCGCAATGGCCGCTCGCGCGCCGCTCGAGTCCTTCGCCCGTGCCTGCGCCTCGAGGCTGTGATACTCGGTTGCGGCTTCGGCCTGGCCCGCGACGATGTGTTCATCGGCGCGGCCGACCTGCTGATCCTCCCAGGTGAGTTGTGCGTCAACGGCCGACTGGATCGCGCCTGCGGCTCGATCGGTTTCGGCAGTGACCTCGCGGCCGTGCTCGCCGACGGCGCGATCGGCTTCGGCGCACGATGCAGCCACACCCTGCCGCACCGCCGCCACCACGCTGTCCCCGGCGCTTCCGACAAACGCGCGGAAGCGCTCGCCGAGCGTGGTGAAGCCGCTCACGGTTTCATCGGTGGTGTGTTCCAGCGCCGCGCGTGCATCGCTCAACACGCGCGAAATACCGTCTTCCACTCCGCTCGCGTGCTCGTCGAAACTGGCGGCGATCTGGTCGCCCTGCGCAAGCTGCGGTTCGACGTACGTTGCCCAGGCGCGAGACATCTCTTCGTTGAGCACGTTCTGCGCCGCGAGGATGGCTGGATCCTCCGTCGCCCCGGCCGCGAAGAAGGGTTCGGCTTGAGCGGCGGCGTCGGCGATGCTCTCGCTGAGGGATTGAAAGTTCGCGGTGAGGGCCTGGACGTGTTGCTCGGCACTCGTCGAGAGCTCGACGCACTGCTGCTCCGATTGATCGCGGATCCACGCGTATTGCGCCTGCTCCTGCTGGTCGAGCGCTGCCGTGGCCTCGGACCTGCGCGCCTCGACTTCTCGAGAAGCTCCCGCGGCCTGTTCGGCGAGGGATGCCAAGGTCTCGTCAAGGCTTTGCGCGAGCTTGGCGCGCGCGGCTGCGCGCGCGCTCTCGAGCGTTTCGAGGACCTGATTCAAATACCCGTCGATGCCGGCACTGTGGGAGGCGCCCGCCTTACGCACCTCTCCGGCGGCGTCCTCTCCCGTTTGCTGACACTGGTCGGCCATCTCGCCGGCGACACGGCTCGCAATCTCGCGTTGACCGTCGGCCAGAGGCGGATCTCCCTGCGCGGTGCCGCTCTCGGCAAGTCCCCCGGCCTGTGCAGCCCTGGCGGCTGATTCCGTACGGCTTCTGTTCGCCTCGGCCTCGACCACCTCTGTCAGCCGGGTTCGCGCGCCGTCAGTGGTGCCTTGTACTGCTTGGGAGCTCGTGGCGAAGTGCGCATCGAGATCGGTCTCGAGCGCGGTCATATCGTCGGCGACGCGCCGTGTTTCTTCGCCGTGAGAGGCGTCGATCGCCGCGAGTGCCGTTTGCGCTTCCGAGTCGAAGCGCGCTCGCGCGGCGTCGAAGGCCGACCGCGCTTCTGCGATCGACCCTTCGGATCGGGAACGGATGCGCTGAATGCCGGTCGCAGCCGCTGCTCGCAGCGCCTCGATACGAAGTGAGCTCTCGCGCGCCAGGGTGAGCGTCCACTCGGAGGGGCCGCCAAGGGTGGGGACCGCTCCGTGAGTCGCAGCCGGTGGAGATGCGCGCCCTGCTGCCGCGGCGGCCTCGACAGGCGGCAACACTCGATCGGCAGCCTGGTCGCGCTCCTGCCGCGTCGGCGCCCCATTCACCACCGGCGGCCGGCGCTCTTCACGCGGCGCTGCCGGTGGAACCGGGGAAGGCCCGCTCTGTGCAGCACCTGGAAGTTGCGGCGCCGGCCCAGCCGATCCGACGATCTGGGCGTGGGCTTCTTCCGCGGTGGGAAGCGGGCCCATCAAGGCCGCTTCGGTTGTACTCGGACCATGCCGCTCGGGTCCGTTCGCAGCCGGTTGGTCGGGAGCGCGAGCCACGGCGGGCTCACCTCGATACTTTGCGGAACCGCTGCCAGGGTTGGGCGTCGCGCCAAGACGTTCGTCGATCGAAGGCAGCAGCGCGGATACCCGCCGTTCCGACGCATACGCTTCCCGTTCCAGCTCGTGTCTCGGGCTCAGGACACCCTGTGCCGGCATGCGGCCCTGATCGAACTGGACAACGTGCGTCAGTTCGTGAGCGAGGAGCCGGTCGCCGCTCTTCGTGTAGGGCGCGAACTCGCCAGAACCAAAACTGATCTCCGATCCGACCGTAATCGCGTGCGCTCTTTGCCTGGCGGCCGCCGTCGCGGCGCCGCTGTCGGTACGAATGCGAACGTGCTCGAAGCGGTGGCCGAACGCGTTTTGCATGCGGGCGCGCAGCGCGAGCCCCAGCGTACGACCCCGATCCGCGGACGGACTGTCGCCGCCACCCGCACTCGCGCCCGCGCTCGTGCCGTCGCCTGGACTCGCGCCGTCGTCTGGACTCGCGCCGTCGCCGGCAGTTTTCCCGGCTGCTTCCGGATCGGCGACGAGTTCACTCGCCTCGTCGTCTTTCGTGGCATGCGGGGATGCAGGACGCCCCGCGCTCTGCAGTAGCCGCTGCACGGACCGGTTGCCGTACAACCGCTGCAGTTGGAGGAGGTGGTGGCTGGAATAGGGGGCCTGAGACTCCGGTGATCCGTCTCGCGGTGAGTGACCCTGCGGGGAGGCATTCGCGCCTCGACCTTCCTGCTTGCCCCGGTGGTCCTGCGGCTTGTGCGACTCGGCCGTTTTGGCTTCAGGCTGAGAGCCAGCTTCTTTGGCGCGCACGTTTCATCCAGTTTTCGAGAGGCACAGGCTGAAGTGCTCTTCGCGCGCGAACCGGCGAGTCCTTCGGCGCGGGTATGGCGAATGGAACTACCCGCGCCGACGGCCCACGTCGCATCGTGGTGTTCACAGTTCAGGAGGCTCGCGATCGGTTTTCAAATGCGTGTGAGGCCGTCCCGCCGCTCGAGGGAGGTCATGGAGCCAGGACGAGCAACGACACTTCAGCAACGCCGTGCAGAGCACGTCGATGAAGGCGCTTGCGTCTTAAAACGATTCCTGGCGTGAACGCGAACAGGCGCGGTTGCCGATCCGTCTCACTTCTTGTTCTGCAGGCTCTTGTAGACGGCCTCGATGAACATGTCCGTCGTCCACGCGCCCGTTGTCGAACCGTAGCGGCCGTCGAAGTCGAGCGAGACGCGGGCAGCCTTGATCTGCGCCAGTGTCTGCCCCTTGTCCATCAGGTCCTTGACGCGGTCGCGAATGATCACGACCGTGTTGCGGTACGAGGCCACATCGGCCGTGTCGGTCAACCGTCCGTGACTCGGGACGATCCACGTGCCGCCCTGCGACCGGTACTCGGCGAAGGCCAGATCGAGAATCTGGTTCAAACCGGCGATGACACCATCGACGCTTCCGCCCTTGTCCACGTCGATCACGGGATAGCTGACGGTGGAAAGAAGATCGCCGGCGGCGATCACATCCGAGCGGCGGAAGAATACGAAGCTGTCGCCATCGGTATTGGCCGCCGGCGCGTAGTAGACGATCACCGGATCCCCGTTGAAGTGGGTGGGCAGCTTCGTGAAGTCGTCGAAGTAGGACGCCGTGGGCCACGCCGCCTGCGGCGCGGGCGCCTGTTTCCCGGCCGGCGCACTCATCCGGAGGAGCACGTTCTCGTGGGCGATCACCGGCGCCCCTGCGACATTTTCGACTGCCCCGCCGAGCAGTCCCGCCTGCAGGCCGCTGCCGGCGGCGACCAGCGCCGCGTTCCCTCCGGTGTGCATGGGGCTCGCACTCGTGTTCACGATGTACCGAATGGGACGTGCGGGGGTTGGCGAACTGATCACGGCATTCATGTACGGGCTCGACCAGCCCCATGTGTGCGGGCAGTTGACGCCCGTACAGGTGTTCGGCGCAGCAGGCGTAACCGCGGCCTTCACGAGCTGGTTGATGGCCGTCAGGACCTTGTCCGACATGGCAGCGGGCCCGCTGTTCACGACGGCAACCCCGTCCTGCCCCACCGAAACCGTGATGTTGGTGCCATCCGCGACGAGCATATAGACGCTGCCTTGAATCGGCAGGACGTGCACCTCACCGTCGCGAGGGCTCTCGTCGGCTATCCGCTTCGCCACGTCGTTCGCCGAACGCATCGCGGGCACCGAGAGGGCGTTCACGCGGCTCTCGACAACAGTTGTTCCGTCCAGCGTCGATCGGTACTCCGGGTACAGGCTCTTGGTGCCGCCTCTCGCCGCCGCCAGCGGAATCCAGTCCTGAGGCTCCACCGCGACACGCGCCTGGCCCGCAATGGCGCCGCTCTTGGTGATCCAGTCGGTGAGCGCCGTGTTCTGGCCGGGCAGGAAGTGCGGAACGAAATGGCGATCGGTGCCGCCGTTCTCGGCCACGGCCGGCCCGTAGCACTGCTCGGTGTTCAAGCGGAACGTCGGGTCGAACGTATAGGTGGTCGAGTGAATGTAGGGCTGATCCTGATAGATCGGATCGTCGATGACGGTGACGATCGTAAGGATGTCGTCGTGCCGGGTGAGGAACTCCGTCATGGTGTACATGTCGGTGGTCTGCGGCCCGCCGCGCCGGAGGTACCCGTCTTTCAGATGCGTCGTGCTGATCTTCAGCGTGTTGCCGACCCACTCACCGGTGGAAAAGCCGGTCCAACTGTGAGGGGCGTACGCGGGCGGGTGTGAACGTCCGTCCATGAAGATCGGCCGGTCCAGCGACCGCATGAACTGGATGTGGTAGACGTTGACGTCGCGGGTGATGGGGTCCTGTTCCTTGAGAATGCGCGCACCTCCAAGCCCTCGCCACTGGTGCGGCGCCGAGTGCGGGCGGCACTGGTACTCAGGCGTTCCCCAGATCGACTCCGGCGTCGTGTCGGATCGCATCCGGCCGGCGTCGTTGAACGGGATGCCCGTGTAGTCGCCGAGCGGCGCTTGTGACGTGAGATCGCGCTCGTTGGCATCCAGGCGCCATTCCTCGGCGATCTCGGGCGGGGCCGCGTTCTGAGCCGACACCCATGCGGTAGCCAGCAACACGGCCACCAGCGGTCCGGTCGTCACGGTTCGATTGGCAGTGCTCATGGCTGCAGTGACCGGCCTTTACATGATGCTGAACAATGCGCGGTTCGGTGCGAGCGAGCGAGAGTGCGACCTTCGTTCCATCGCACCGGACGATGATATTTCTCACCGTGCCGAGCACGGCGTCGGAGCCCACCCGCTGTCATTGGGCAGCTTGAGGAAATCAGACGTGGTCAGGTAGTGCCGAACGTAGTATTCGGGATCCTCGACCTTGGTTGTCACCGTCATCCACTGATCGCCGCTCGGCAGCGTGTTGACGTCGAAGTATTCCGTGACCACGGCTCGCGCGCTGTACGGCGCGCCGTTCTTGCGCACGTAGCCCGGGCGCAGGTTGGTCGTCACCACCTTCAAGCTTCCACCGGTCTTGGCACCGCCGCCGCGCCCTCGCCCCGGAGGCTGGGTCCACGAGGCCACTGAATGTCCCTGCCAGCTTGGCGGGCCGGCGGCCTGGCCGGC
>Ga0111538_10010357_pt1 | contig 12399 bp, 9 predicted proteins | sample SoiMethybrSBSTD1_FD_79669 | JGI IMG/M metagenome (GOLD analysis project Ga0111538, IMG submission 79669) | Bulk soil microbial communities from a Populus tree surrounding site in Tennessee, USA - Soil MetaG P. TD hybrid SBSTD1 (version 2)... | ecosystem: Environmental > Terrestrial > Soil > Tree...
AACGAGGCGCCGGCGGAGTGCTCGATCCCCTGGTCGACCGGGAGGATCGAGACGTACCCGGTGCCGGCGAGCCGGCCGTGGTACAGGAACCAGTACTTGCGGGTGAAGAAGTAGTGGAACTCGAACGCCAGATCCGGCGTGACGTACCGGTTGACGCCCTGCTCGAACGGCAGCGAGATCCCGAGGCCCACGCTCCGGCCGTTCGCCGCCTCCGACGCCCCCCGGTTCGCGGCCTCCATGATCCCGGGGCCACCGCCGGAGCAGATGACGAAGCGGCGATCCGTGCCCGACAGGCCCTTGGACCACGAGGTCAGGCGATGGGCCAGCTCGCGTGTCTCCTCGTAGTAGCGCGAGAGCTCCAGCTGGCGCCGGGCGCGCTCGACGTCCTTGCCCGTTCGCTCGGCGTCCGCCAGACGCAGGCGCGCCTCTTCGCGCGACAGGATGCGCGAGGACCCGAACACGACGATCGTGTCGCGGATACGCAGCTCCTCGAAGCGCGCCTCGGGCTCGATGTACTCCGAGAGGATGCGCAGGCTGCGCGCGGCCTGGCTGTGGAGGAAGGCCTCGTTCTGGTACGCCTTGACGGCCCGGAAGCGTCGTGCCTCCATGGTGTTCGATTCGGTCGGGGTTGTCGTGCAGGGAAACCGCATCGCAGCGTAGCGCGACGGTCAGGCCCGAAACAGCCGGTACCTCGCACTACGGTCAGAGAGCGAGCTGATCGACGATCGCCCGAGCGACGATACGCGTGGCCGTCGCGTTGTAGTGACCGAGTGGCGCGAACAGGTCGTCGAAGGCCACTCCGGAGTCGAACAGCGCGGACGAGACGTCCATGACCGAGAGACCGTCGCGGCGGCAACGCTCCACCCAGTCCGTCCAGTACCCGCGCCGATCGGGCCCGAGCTCCAGGAGATCATCGCGACCAGGGAGGATCAGGATCCGGAAGGCCGCGCCCTCGGCCTTCGATTCGGCCGCGATCCCGTCCACGATCGCGCGATAGAGACGGCCTGCGTCCGTCGACTCGCGGAAGCAGTCCTGCACGTGGCGCCCGCTCACCTCGCTCACGGTCAAGAGCAGCCGCGCGGCGAAGGAACGGTGCGTCCAGTGGGAACCGCGCGGAGCATAGGCCAGGGGGGCGCGGGAGACCCACGGGTCGCGTCCGCCGAGGGCCCCGAGGAATGCGCGCTGATCGGTGAGGAGCCGCGGGATGTCCGCCAGGGTCGCGACAGGATTCGCGAGCAGCTCGAGCGTCCCGTCCTCGCGCACGCGGAAGGCCGGCTTGAAAGCGATGTCGAGCGACCAGTGGTCGAGGAGCGGACGGTAGAGCGTGGTCACGCGCAGCGCCGCCTGCGGGAGGATGCCGAGCCAGACCTCGTCCGGATGGAGCTCCGGACCCGACCGGCGCAGCCGCAGGAAGGCCTGATCGATGCCGTAGGCCGCGACTCCCAGATTCGCGACCTCGACACCGTCGAGCGACTCGTCCACGAGCGCGCACCAGGTGTCCTGCGCCTTGACCTCCTCGCCGTGCGTCATCGAGCATCCGATGGCGAGCACGCGGCGGATGCCGGGCGCCTTCTCGTGCGGCAGCGGACCGGAGGCGATGCGCGCACCGGCCCAGTCGTAGCGGTATTCACCGCTGCCACCCCTCGCAGGGTTGCACCAGCCGAGCTCGGGATCGAAGCGGTGGGCTCCGTCATCCCCGCGTTGCAGCTGGTCCTCGATGCGCCGGAGTGCCTCGAACTGCGAGGGAGAGAAGAGCGGCGGATCGAACGGTGCGACGGGCCGGCCGAGGAACCATCCGTCGGCCAGGAGCAGCTTGTTCGCGGCCAGGTCCCCGAAGAACAACGCCAGGACCGCCACACCGGCGCGCAGCGCGATTCGCCGGTCCCTCATGCCGCGCTAGTCCTCTGGCTTCTTGTCGAGCTTCTCGCTGGCCTTCCGGAAGAGGTCATCGAGGTCCTTCTCGCGGCTCCTCTCGCGCGACACGCCCGCGTCGAACCGGTCCTGCGCGGTGCCGAGCCGCTTCTGCACGCGCTCGTTCGCGGAGAGCCAGTCGCTCTCGCGCAGCACGGGCTTGCCGGTCTCGTCGACCTCCCCCTTCCGCCGCCAGCGCACGACCGTCCCGGTGCGCACGTCCACCTCGAGCCGGCTCTCGCAGCAGGGACAGACGACCGTCGTTTCCTTCGTGTCCATGACGTCACTTGGTCTGCATGCGTTGCAGACGCGTCCGGTAGTGATCGTAGAGCTCGGTCTGACGATTCCCCAGGTCCTGGACGCGTCCGTCGATGAGGACGTGCAGGACGCGCGAGCTCGCCTCGAGCAGGTCCCCGTCGGTCACCACGACGTCCGCGATCCGTCCCGGCGCCAGGGATCCCAGACGGTCCTCCAGGCCGAGTACCTTCGCCGCCGTGTAGGTGATGGCGCGCAGCGCCATCTCGCGCGGGAGGCCGTAGGCCACGGCCATGCCGGCGTGGTGCGGGAGGTTGCGCGTGTTGTCGTCGTCGGCCGCCATGATCGCCACCTCGATCCCGGCGCGGTTCAGCACGGCCGCGTTGGCGTAGGCCGAATCGTACGGGTCGTACGGTGAGGAGGGCAGGTCGAAGACCGGACCGACGACGACGGAGAGGCCGGACTCGTGGATCGCGTCGACGACCTTCCAGCCCTCGCTCACGCCATATAGAACCGCGTCGAGCTTCTGCTCGCGCACGAAGGCGAGGGCGTACAGGATCGTCTGCGCGTTGCTGGCGTGCACCGCGACGCGCTTCTCTCCGAGCGCGTACGGCGCGAGCGCCTCGAGGCGCGGGTCGTAGGGCGGGGCGAGCACACCCTCGCGCCCCGCCTCTCCCAGAAGACGCGCGTACTCGCGCGCCTCGTCGAACAGCTTGCGCAGCCCTTCGACCTCCGGCGGCTCCTTCTTCTTCTCGTCCTTCTTCTCCTCCACGTTGGGCACGCGCGGGAAGCGCAGGTGGAGCATGTCGCGGTCCACCATCAGGGCCTCCTCCCACGTCTCGCCCGTGAGACGGATGACGGCCGACTGCCCGCACAGCGGACCGCCGCCGCGAGGCGAGGTCTGCGAGCGCGTGATCCCGTTGGAGCGTGTGACCGGGATGTGGGCGGAGGTCGCGTGGATCGAGCTCGCGACCCGGATGTCGGGCTGGTTCCCGCCGATCTCCGAGTCATCGAGCGTGCCGCGCACGGAACCGATCTCACGCAGCCCCAGGGACGTGTCGAGCGCGATCATCCCCGGCCAGACGTGCAGGCCCGTGGCGTCGATCACCTGCGCACCCGCGGGGACAGGCAGGCCCTGTCCCAGCTCGACGATCCGACCGTCCTGGATCAGGAGCGTGCCGCCTTCGACGTCGGGAGCGGCGATCGGGTGCAGCGTCCCTCCGACGATCGCGATCACCCCGTCGCGGTCGCGCTGGAACGACGCCTCGACCGCCGCGGGCAGCTGCAAGGGCGGGACGGCGACCTTCTCCTCGTCCAGACCGAAGGCATCGCGGCGCTGGAACTCGATGCGTCCGTCGACCATCGTCCACTCCACGCGCGAGTAGACGGACAGCGGGTCGGCGTTGAGCAGCACGAGGTCGGCGTCCTTGCCGACTTCGATCGAGCCCACACGGTCCTGCACGCCGAGCTGGATCGCCGAGTTCAACGTCACGAGCCGCAACGCGCTCACGGGGTCGATCCCGGCGTAGCGGATCGATTTGGCGGCCTCGTGGTACAGGTGGCGGATGAGCTCGTCGCTGTCCGAGTTGAGCGTCGACACGATGCCGGCCTGGTCGAGGAGCGCGGCGTTCTGCGGGATCGCGTCGTACGCCTCCTGCTTGTAGCTCCACCAGTCGCTGAAGGTGGAAGTCCCCGCTCCGTGCTGGGCGATCTCCGAGGCGACCTTGTAGCCCTCGAGGACGTGCTGCAGCGTCTGCACGCGGAACCCGAAGCCCTCCGCGACGCGCAGGAGCATCAGGATCTCGTCCGCGCGATAGCAGTGCGAGTGCACGTGCACGTCGCCCGCGAGGATCCCGCTCAGCACCTCGAGCCGGACGTCTCGCCGCGGCGGCGGCACGTCCTCGCCACGCGCGCGTGCCTCCTCGAACGACGCCCACTCGCGGTCGTACTCCTGCGCGCGGTGGAAGGCGCGGTTGAAGACCGACTCGACCCCGGGACGCGTGGCCGGATAGCGCTCGCCCGGACCGAAGTTCGAGCGCTTGGGGTTCTCTCCGAGCGCGAACTTGATCCCCTGCGGAGCGCCGGGGAAGCGCAGCTCGTCGGCTCGACGCTTCCAGCGCAGCTTGAGCACCTCGCTGCGGCCACCGATCGTGTTGGCCGATCCGTGCAGGCACTGGATGGTCGTCACTCCACCGGCCAGAGCGCGGTAGATCGACAGGTCGTCGGGGTCGATCACGTCGCTGATGTCGCACTCGGCCGTGATCGAGAGCGTTCCCTCGTTCACTCCGCCGGCGATCGCCATGTGCGAGTGCGTGTCGATCACCCCCGGGGCCAGGTGCTTGCCCGTGCCGTCGATCACGACGAAGCCGGTGCCCGCCTCGAGGTCCTTCCCGATCGCCGCGATGTCGCCGTCCTGGACGAGGACGTCTCCGACGAACGCAGGCCCGACGGCCGAATGGATGGTCACGTTGCGGATCAGGGCTCCGCCCGTCGTGTCCAGCGCGGGGACGCGGTCCGTGTCGAGCTCGCAGGCGTGATCGAAGCCGCGCGCATCGTCGCCGCCGGACGACAGGCCGAGGAGCACACCGAGGATCGTCGAGCAGGGAATCACCGCACACCGCCTTCCGGCTTGCGCTTGGCCTCGTACTCGCGCGTCATCGTCTCGTCTCCCCAGGCGCCGCGGAAGCTCGCCTCGCCTTCGAGCGAATCGCCGTCGAGGCGGCCCTCGAACGTGCCCTGGATGCGCATCTCTCCGAACACGAGCGTGGTCTCGAGCTCCAGGCGATGCTCCGACACGCTCCCCTCGACCTTCGCTTCGACCTGCGAGCCGTCCATCGGGTTCTCGACCGAGAGCGTGCCCTCGACCTTGCCGCTCTCGTCCATCTCCAGCACCAAGGTCGCCGAGCGCGGGCCCTCGCTGTCGGCGAACTCGACCTCCCACGTTCCGGTCGGGTTCACGCCTTCCGCAGGCTTGCCCTTCGCCTCCTTCTCCTTCGGAGGCTCGAACTTGGTCGGGAACCCATCGACGAAGATCCACGCCACGGTGGCCTTCTCGTCGCGCAGAGGATCCGCGCGCCACAGCGTGAACGTGGCGTCGAACCCGGATTCGATGCGTCCGAGCCGATCGCCGACTCCCAGCTCCGCGGCGGCATCCACGGTCAGCGCGGCGAGCGCCGCCTCGGCGGGGAGGCCGTGCTCGACGACCGTGCGCACGTGCTCGATCACCTCCTCCGGCTTGCTCGCGGCCGTTCCGAAGAGGAAGCGCACGCCCGCTTCGTGCAGTCGCACCGCGCAGTCTCGCCCCTCTTCCCAGCGCAGCCGGCGATCGAGCCGCACGGGGTAGGGCTCGACGTACTCGAGGGCGGCCTTCGACTCGTCCTCGGAGGACGCCTCCGGTGCCTCCTTGGCCTCCGGCTCCTTCGCCGCCGTTTCGGCGTCGGGCTTCGGTTCGTCGGGTTTCTGCTCCTCGGACTCGGGCTTGACCTTGGGTCGCGGGTCGTCGACCTCCTTCCCCCAGTCCAGCGTGAGCACGACCGGCACGTCGTGACGCAGCAGCGTGTCCTTGACGCGCCACGCCTCGAGGCCCCCGCAGATCCCGATGGAGAGGTGGAACTCGTCGGCCAGGTGCAGCCAGCGGTCGATGTCGTTGGCGTTCTGAGCCTCGCAGAACAGCCGGCGGTGACCGGTGACGAGCTCGGCTCCCTCCTGCATCTCCTCGTCGAACGGCGGCCGGAGCGTGGGCCGCCCCGCTTCATAGCGGTGCGTGAGCTCGACGTGCCGCTCGCTGTCGAGCAGGAACTGGCGCAGCTGCGCGCAGTAGCCCATCAGCGTGCTCGGATAGCCAGGACCGCTCGCGGCGAACGCACCGTGCTCGAAGACCGGCTCGCGCAGCACGACGTCGCGCATCGCGGCCTCGCGCGTCGTCGCCAGCACGCTCGCTCCGGCCAGCAGCTCACCTCCGGGAGCCACGAGCGCGGCGCCGAACCCGGCCTTGCGCCAGGCCTCGGTCTGCTCCTTGGTCAGGGCGAGGGCCTCCGCCGCTCGGAACGCGGGCTGGATGCCCTTGCGGTTCGCGAGCCGCATGTCGATGCCGACATCGGCCTTCTCGTCGGGCGGCAGGTCCTGGTCCTTCTTGGGCTGAGGAACGGTGCAGCCCTGGCGCGTGAACGCGTCCAGGAACGTCGGCAAGCAGAGGAGCCCCTGCCCTTCGATCACCCGCGTCCCAGGCGGCGCAGGAGCGGTCTCGTCGAGTACGGCCGCGATCGTCCCGTCGCGCAGGACGAGCGTGATGCGCTTCTCTCCGGCCGCATCCAGCGACACCCCGCGGATGCAGTAGGGCTGCGGACGGGCAGGAGCCTGGGCCAGCGCGCTCGAGCAGAGGAAGGGAAGGAGAAGGAACGTCGACTGCCAGCGGCGACCGTTCATGCCTGTTCCGGTGAGGGGATGTCGTGAGCTGGCCGCCCCGCAGGGATCGAGAGCCGTGCGCCGGCTCCGAGCGTCGGGCGACCTTCCGGTCGCAGCACTGCTTCCTGGATCGCCTCATTGTGCCCGCGTCGGCGCGATCCGGCCACGGGCCACCACTTCTCGGACGAAGGTCCTTTCACGTCGCGCGAACCCGTGCTTCCGTCGAGCATCCGAGACGCCGATGAATCGCTTCCTCTTCGCGCTGGTCCTGCTGCTCGTCCCGTTCACCTCGCGTCCGCGCCGAGCCCCCGATCGACCCCTGCCCACGCTGATCCCCGCTCGCTGCTCGCTCTACGTGGAGGCCTGCGGCCTCCAGGAGCGGCTCCGCGAGGGCCTGCAGGACCCGTTCGTGAGAACCCTGCTCGACAGCAAGGTGGGACGAGCCTGGCTCCGCGATCGAGCGACGCCCCCAGCGGAAGCGCTTCGCGCCGCGGACACGTGGCTCGGCACGCCGGTCTTGCCGCTCGCGCTCGGACTCGTCGAGCACGGCGTCGCGCTCGGCGTCGACGTCGCTTCCGACAAGGCCGTTGCCGTCGCCGCAGGTCGAGACGAGGCGGCGGTGTCGCTCGGGCTCGAGCGCCTCTTCGGAGCGCTCACGAGATCGACCGGCTGGCCCGGCTCGGTCGAGCGACCGGCGGAGCACTGGAGCGGCGCGGACGTCTGGAGGATCGGCGAGGACGCCGTGATCGCTCGACGGGGCGCGCTCGTCGTCCTCGGCAACGACGAATCCCTCGTGCGCGAAACGCTGGAGCTCGCCGCGGACGACGCGACACGCGGTCTGATCGGACGGGCGCAGTTCGCTTCGCCGTACGCGGAGCGCGCGCCGGCCGAGCTCTGGGCCTGGCTGGACGTCGAGTCGCTGGAGCCCGAGGGCGACGCAGGCTTCCACGAGCTGCGCGAAGCCCATCGCTCACCGGCATTCCTGTCGCTCCTCGGCCCCGGGCTGGCGGGGCTCGCGACCTCGGGTGCGATCGCAGCGTCCGCGAGCCTGCGAGACGACGCGCTGCTCGTGACGCTGTCGGGCCAGGACTCCGCCTCTCCGGCCGCGCTCGCGCCCGGCGCCCGCAGCGGTCCGGTTCCACCTGAGCTGCCCACGCGCGAGCATCTGGCGCAGGCGCTGGTGTACCGTGATCTCGCCGCGCTGTTCGTCCAGCGCCTCGAGCTCTTCCCGGCCGAGGTTCAGCCCGGATTCGCGGAGGCCGTGACCAACGGCTCGCTGTTCTTCGCAGGAGAAGACCTGTGCGAGGACGTGCTCGCCCACGTGTCGCCCTGGATCCGCGTCGTGATGGGCAACCCGACATTCCGCGAGGGCGCCGTGCCCGAGCTCCCGCTGCCCGGTGTCGTGCTCGTCGGCGTTCTCGAAGAGGACGCGGGCGAGTCCTGGATCGGTGCGTTCCAGACGCTGGTCTCGGTGATCGGCCTCGATCAGGCACAGAAAGGCCAGAAGGGGCTGCGCTTGCACCTCGAGCGCGCTGGCGACGTCGAGCTGAGCCTCGCGCGCTATCCGAAGCCTGGAGCGGCGGACGGAGTCGACCTGCGCTACAACCTGGAGCCCGCGGTGACCGTCGTCGGCAGGTATCTCGTCGTGGGAACCCACGCGTCGCTCGTGGCCGAAGTGGCCGAGGACCTGATGCATTCGCCGCCGCTCGAAACCGCGCCGGGAATCGAGTCGTTGACGCTGGATGGCCGCGCTCTGGCAGCCGTGCTCGAGCGCAACGCGGAGGCGCTGATCTCGCGCAAGATGCTCGACGAGGGGATCGCGCGCGAGCGAGCGGCGAAGGAGATCGAAGGCCTGAGGCTCCTGCTGGAGAGCATCGACGAAGCGCGTCTCGAGGTCGACGGCGTCCAGCCCACGAGACCGCGCCTCGAGCTCCGGCTGGAGCTCGCGCGCGCGCCGGAACCGTCGCGATGAGACCCGACTTCCTGCGGCCCTGGCGCGCAGCCGCGTGGGACCACGGGGCCGCGAGCCATCTCCTGCGTCGAGCGGGCTTCGGAGGAACTCCCGCGGAGGTGGCGGAAGCGCTGAGCCTCGGGCCGCAGGAAACGCTCGAGCGTGCCTTCCTCGACCGCGGCGACCCGAGTCTGCACGCGTCGATCGAGCCCTTGCTCTCCGCCGGCGGCATCGAGTCCCTCCAGGCCTGGTGGATGTCGCTGATCCTCGAGAGCGGCGCTCCGCTGCGCGAGCGCATGGCGCTGGTCTGGCACGACCACTTCGCCACGTCGAACGACAAGGTCGACGACGTGCGCCTCATGCACCGCCAGAACGAGCTCTTCCGCGCGAGCGGCCTGGGAGACTTCCGCGAGTTGCTGCACGACGTCGCACGCGATGCGGCCATGCTGGTCTGGCTCGACGGGAACTCGAACCGCGCGGAGCAGCCGAACGAGAACTTCGCCCGCGAGCTCCTGGAGCTCTTCGCGCTCGGTATCGGGAGCTACACGGAGGACGACGTGCGTGAGGTGGCGCGCGCCTTCTCGGGCTGGGGCACCGAGGGACGCTCATCGACCTTCCGGGCGGAGCACCACGACGCGCGGCCGAAGACGATCTTCGGCCACACGGGCGCCTGGACGGGCGACGACGCACTGGAACTCGTCCTCGAGCACCCCGCCTGCTGCCGCCACGTCGCGCGCGTACTGCTCGAAGCGTTCGTGATGCCGTCGCCCGCAGACGAATGGGTAGAAGGCGTCGCCGGACTGCTCCTGGAGTGCGAGTGGGGCGTCGCACGGACGCTCGAGGTCCTGCTCGCGTCCGAGCTGTTCTTCTCGTCTGCGGCCCGTCGCTCGCGGATCGCGGGTCCCGTGGAGCTCGTCGCCGCGACCGCGCGGGCTCTGGACGCGCGCATCGCTCCGCGACTCGCCGCGCGCATGGCGAGCGACATGGGCCAGGCTCTGTTCCGGCCGCCCTCCGTCAAGGGCTGGGACGGCGGGCGGCACTGGATCCACTCGGGGACCTGGATCGCGCGTCACAACGCGCTCGTCGAGCTGGCCACGGCTGCGCAGGTCGGCGACGGACGCGTCCACGTCGATCTGGAGCGGAGCTTCGGAGACGCGCTGGACGCGCTTCCGGGCCGCGCGCTCGCCGCGTTGATCCCGAACGGAAGCAGTACGCGCTTCGAGCAGACTCTCGCGAGCGCGGCGCGCGGCGCGCGCGATGCGAATCACGCGCGGCAGGTCGTTGCAGCCGTCGTCCTCACGGCCCCCGAGTACCACCTCTACTGATGCAGCTCTCGCGACGACAGCTCCTCGTGCACGGTGCCGGAGCCGGTGTGCTGGCGCGCTGGCTCCCTCTGCTCGCTGCGCGAGCGGACGCGGCGCGCCAGGAGCGCGTGCTCGTCGTCCTCCACCTCCAGGGCGGCAATGACGCTCTGAACATGGTCGTTCCGCATCGTCAGGACCGCTACTACGTGCTGCGCCCGACGCTCGCGTTGAAGCGCAGCGCGTTGCACGCCCTCGACGACGACCACGGTCTGCACCCCGCGATGAACGACCTCGCGGCGCTGTATGCGGAGGGCCGCCTCACCGTGGTGCAGGCCGTCGGCCATCCCCATCCGGACCGCTCGCACTTCCGCGCGACCGAGATCTGGCACACGGGGTGTCCGCTCGGACCGTCGCCGGGCATCGGGTGGCTCGGCCGGCTGTCGGACCAGATCTGGCAGCGCGAACCCGGGTCGATGCCGGCGCTCCACGTCGGAGACGACGAGGTGCCGCTCGCCCTCGTGGGACGGGAGTACGTCGCCCCGTCGGTGAGCGCGGAGCTCGGCCTGCAGCTCGCGGAGCTGGAGGGTCTCGACGCAGCGCGAGCGGGCTTGCTCGACGCATCGGATGGCGCGGGCGACGTCGCATTCCTTCGCGACGTCGCGCGAGGCGCGTATCGGGCCGTGGAGCGGATGGAGCGAGCCACCGAGCGGCCCGACCCCGTTTCCTACCCGGATCTCCCGCTCGCACGACGCCTGCAGCGGATCGCGCGCCTGCTCGAGGGCGGCTTCGAGACGCGCGTGTTCTTCGCGACGCTGGGCGGCTTCGACACGCACGCGCGCCAGGCGGCACAGCACGCGAGCCTGCTGGAACAGCTGTCGAGGAGTCTTGGTGCGTTCGAGCGTCACCTCGCTGCAGCGGGGCTCTCCGAACGCGTGGCCACGGTGGTCTTCAGCGAGTTCGGGCGACGCGCGGCCGAGAACGCTTCGCGGGGAACGGACCACGGTGCGGCGGCGCCGGTGCTCGTGCTCGGCGGTCCGGGACGCGGAGGAATGCGCGGATCGGCGCCCGATCTCGAGGCCCTCGAGGACGGCGACGTCCCGTTCCAGGCGGACCTGCGATCGCTCTGGTCGACCTTCGAGCAGGAATGGATGGGGCTCGCTCCGTCGTCCGCCTTCCCGCCGCTGGCGCTCTGAAGAGCCCGAGCTCGGGGCTTTTCCCGTCCTCGCCCTTCGGGTGAGATGCGCCCATGAAGATCCTCCTCCGCGTCGTCGTGGGTCTCCTGGTGCTCCTCGTCGTGGCGGCGTTCGTGGGACTGATGTTCATCGATTCACTGGCCGAGAAGGCCGTCGAGCGCGGCGGCACGCTCGCCCTGGGCGTTCCGACCGAGCTCGATTCGGCCAGCATCGGGCTCACCTCGGGACAGTTCGAGCTCGAGCGCCTGCGCGTCAGCAACCCGCAAGGCTACAAGCAGCCCGACTTCTTCTCCCTGCGCGCGGCACGGCTGGAGTTCCCCCTGTCGGCACTGCGCGAGTCGCGCGTGCAGATCCCGCTGCTGGAGATCGAGGGCGTCGCGCTGTCGCTGGAGCGCAACGACAAGGGCACGAACTACGGCGTCATCCTGGACCACCTGTCGCGCTTCGAGTCGGGCTCCGAGAAACCCGAGGCGAAGCCCGAGGAGACCGGAGGCAAGGTGTTCGTGCTCGATCGGCTCGCGATCAGCGACGTGCACGTCTCGATCGACCTCCTTCCGTTCGGAGGGGAAGCGACCCAGGCGTCGCTCTCGATCCCCTCGGTCGAGGTGAAGGGTCTGGGCTCGGAGATGTCCGTCGCGGACATCTGCTCGCTCGTCGTGAAGACGATCCTCAACGCAGCGCTGGAGCGCGGCGCGAGCCAGATCCCGAAGGAGCTGCTCGACGATCTCCGTGGAAAGCTGGAGCGACTGCCGCAGGACCTCGAGCAGCAGGCGCGTCAGCAGGTGGAGGGCGAGGTCGAGAAGGCCGCCAAGGATCTGGGGCTTCCCGGAGAAGCCGCCGGACGGCTCGGCGACAAGGTGAACGGACTGCTCAAGAAGAAGAACTGATCCGGGTCGCGCCCGGGCGGTGAGGATCGGTCTGCTACAATCCGCCCGTGCCGACCGTCGACGACGTCTACGCCGAGCTGCGACAGGTCTACGACCCGGAGATCCCGGTCAACATCGTGGACCTCGGGCTCATCTACGACGTGAGCGTGGCCGACAGCGGATGCAACATCCGCATGACGTTGACCGCGCAGGCGTGCCCCGAGGCGCGCAACATCCCGGAGGTCGTCAAGCGGCGCGTCACCACGATCGAAGGCATCGAGAGCTGCCAGGTCGAGGTGGTCTGGGAACCGCCGTGGACGCCGCAGCGCATCAGTCCGAACGGACGGCGCATCCTCGGGCTCCCCGAGGAAGACGAGTCGCCTAGGAGTTGACCGGCATCTCGCCCGACGGGGGCGGCGCCTTGGGATTCGTCTTCAGCTCGCGCTTCCACGAGAGGAGGCGCGCCTGGGACTGCGCCTGCTCGGCCTCGGGAATGCGGTTCAGCCGCTGGAGAC
>Ga0111538_10010358_pt1 | contig 12399 bp, 10 predicted proteins | sample SoiMethybrSBSTD1_FD_79669 | JGI IMG/M metagenome (GOLD analysis project Ga0111538, IMG submission 79669) | Bulk soil microbial communities from a Populus tree surrounding site in Tennessee, USA - Soil MetaG P. TD hybrid SBSTD1 (version 2)... | ecosystem: Environmental > Terrestrial > Soil >...
ATGCCGATGCCGTCGTCGGTGACGCGGATCAGCGCGCTTCCGCCGTCGCGCAAATCGACCGTCACGGTGGTGGCGCCAGCGTCGAGCGCATTCTCAACCAGCTCCTTCACCGCCGAGGCCGGGCGCTCGACGACCTCGCCGGCGGCGATCTTGTTGACCAGGTGGTCCGGCAGCCGTCGGATGCGGATCAGTGGCCCCCGAGACGTTGCTGCCACTTCGCCAGCATGTTCAGCGCCTCGAGCGGCGTGAGGTGCGCCAGATCGAGGCTCGCCAGCTCCGCCATCAGCGGGTCGGGTCCGGGCTGCGCGAAAAGACCGAGCTGGACGGCGTCGCTCGCGTCGGTTCTGAGCTGTCCGGCCTCCTCGAGCTCGGCCAGCAGCGCCTTGGCGCGGGCGATCACCGGCGCCGGTAGCCCCGCGAGCCGCGCGACCTGCACGCCGTAACTCCGGTCGGTGCCGCCGGTCTGCACCTTGTGCAGGAAGACGATCTCGTCGTTCCACTCGCGCACGGCGACGTGGAAGTTGCGCACGCCGCCGAGCCGTCCGGCGAGCCGCGTCAGCTCGTGGAAGTGTGTCGCGAACAGGACCTTCGCGCCTTGCCCGCGGTCGTGCAGCGTCTCCACCACGGCCCACGCGATGGCCAGGCCGTCGAACGTCGACGTCCCCCGCCCCACCTCGTCGAGCAGCACCAGGCTCCGCGGCGTGACGTTGTTCAGGATGGTCGCCGTCTCGATCATCTCGACCAGGAATGTGCTCTGGCCGCGCGCCAGGTTGTCCTGCGCGCCTACACGCGTGAACACGCGATCGACGACGCCGATCCGCGCCTGACGCGCGGGCACGAACGCGCCGAGCTGCGCCATGATCGTGATGAGCGCGGTCTGGCGGAGATAGACGGACTTGCCGGCCATGTTCGGACCGGTGAGGATGACGATGCGCGCCTCGCGATCGAGGGCCAGGTCGTTCGGCGTCACCGGGCTGCCCAGGCGCGCCTCGAGCACGGGATGCCGCCCCTCGACGATCGTGAGCGTGTCGTCGCGATCGACGACGGGCCGCGCGTGGCCCCGGCTGTGCGCGACCTCGGCCAGCGAGGCGAAGACGTCGAGCCGGGCGAGCGCGCGCGCGGTCGCGAGCAGCTCCGTGGCGCGCGTTGCCACGGTCCGGCGCACCTCCTCGAACAGCTCGTACTCGAGCCGCCGTCTCCGCTCGTCGGCGCCGAGCGCCTTGGCCTCGTATTCCTTGAGCTCCGGCGTCACGTAGCGCTCGGCGCCGGTCAGCGTCTGGCGTCGCACATACTCGGCGGGCACCCGGGCGGCCTGCGCGTGGGTCACCTCGATTCCGTAGCCGAAGACGCGATTGAACCGGACGCGCAGGCTCGAGATCCCCGTGCGCGCCCGCTCGCGCTCCTCGAGCCCGGCGATCCACGCCCGCGCCTCCCGGGCGTCGGAGACGATCGCGGCGAGCCCTTCGTGCCAGCTCTCGCGGATCAGGCCGCCGTCATGGAGCCCGAGGGGCGGCTCGTCCTCGAGGGCCGCCGCCAGCAGATCGCGCAGGTCGTCGAGCGGCGTCAGCTCGGCGAGGGCTTCGCTGATCGGCTCCGCGGCGAACACGGACGCCAAAGCTCGGATCTCGACGAGCGGCGCCAGACACCCGCGCAGCCCGACGAGGTCACGCGCGTGCGCCTGGCCGAGCGTGGCGCGGCTGGTGAGCCGCTCGAGATCGCCGATGCCCCGGAGCAACCCGCGCAGACGCGCCCGCTCGGCCGGCGCCTCGATCATCGCGCCGACAGCGGTCTGCCGCGCGGCGATCGCCGCCGGATCGAGGAGCGGCCGCAGGAGCCACTGGCGCAGGAGCCGGGCGCCCATCGGCGTCACGGTCTCGTCGAGGACGCCGAAGAGCGAGTCTCGGACGCTTCCGCCGCTCGATTCGAGCAGCTCGAGCGTCGTCACGGCCGTCTCGTCTAGCATCAGGGCGTCGGCGGCGGTCAGGCGTGTGAGGCGCGTCAGATGGCCGAGCGCATCGCCCTGCGTCGCGCGCAGGTAGCCGAGGGCGGCCGCCGCGGCACCGAGCCCCACGGTGAGGTCGGCGACGCCGAAAGGCGCGAGCGACTCGACCTTGAAGTGGGCGCAAAGATCGGCCGAAGCCCGCCGCGGCGCGAAGCCCTGAGGATCGGCGAAGGTCAGGGTCGCGCCGGTCGCCTGCAGACGCGCCAGCAGCGCCGGATCACCGCGCGTCGTGTCCGGCAGGACGATCTCCGCCGGCCGCCGCACGAGCGCGGCCGCGAGCACCTCCGTCTCCTTGCCCGCATCTTCGCCCGCCCAGAACTCGCCCGTCGACACGTCCACGAGCGCCACGCCGGTCGCGTCGCGCCCGACGGCCATCGCGAGCAGGAAGTTGTTGGCGGCACCCTCGAGGTAGGCCGTGTCGGTGAGCGTGCCCGGCGTGATGATGCGCACGACGTCACGCCGCAGAAGCTTCTTCTCGCGGCCCGGCGCCTCCAGCTGCTCGCACACCGCGATCTTCTGGCCCGCGTGGACCAGCCGCGCGATGTAGCCGTCGGCGGCGTGGTGGGGAATGCCGGCCATCGGCGCGCCCTGGCGCGCCGTCAGTGTGATCGAGAGGAGCCGGGCCGCCAGCTCCGCGTCCTCGAAGAAGGTCTCGTAGAAATCGCCCAGGCGGAAGAGGAGGACGTGGTCCGGATAGCGCGTCTTCAAGCTCTGGTACTGCCGCATCATCGGCGTGAGGTCGTCCCGCTCAGCCACCGAGCCGCCCCTTCAGCCGGTCGTACGTGGCCTCGAGCGCCTCCGGGATGACGCGCACGTCGCTCATCACCGGAATGAAGTTCGTGTCGCCGTTCCACCGGGGCACGATGTGCATGTGCAGGTGGTCGACGATGCCGGCGCCGGCTACCCGCCCCTGGTTGAGCCCGACGTTGAACCCCTCCGCCCGGTATTCGGCGGCGAGGATCCGGGTCGCCAGCGTGACCAGCTCCACGGCCGCCGCGATCTCGTCCGGCGCCGCGTCGGCCAGTGTGCCGACGTGGCGGTTCACGACCGCCATGAGGTGTCCCGGCGCATACGGAAAGAGGTTCAGGATGAGGAACGCCCGGTCGCGCCGGGCCAGGACGAGGCTCTTACGGTCGTCCGAGCCGGAGAGCGCTTCGCAGAACACGCAACCGCTCGGAGTCTTGGAGGCGCCGACGTAGCTCATGCGCCAGGGCGCCCAGAGGCGCTTCACACCGCCGGGATCGGGTTCAGCCGTTGACGAGTTCTCGGAGCCGCTTTCCCACCTTGAAGAACGGCACCCGCTTTTGCGGAACGTCCACGCTCGACCCGGTCTTGGGGTTGCGTCCCTTGCGGGAGTTGCGGTGACGGATCCTGAAGCTGCCGAAGCCTCGAAGCTCGACCTTGTCCCCCTTCGACAGGGCGTCGGTGATGTTGTCGAAGATGGTGTTGACGATCGTTTCCGTCTCTTTCTTGGTCAGGCTCGAGACTTTGGAAACTTCGTCGATGAGGTCGGCTTTCGTCATCATTTACTCCCGTCGCAATTTCCGGGTGGCCCGGACTCAAACTCAATGAGCACGCTAGCATTCTTCTTTCGAGAATGTCAACCATCGTAAGGGGTTAGGCGTCACCTTCCCGGCCGGGCGCGCGTGAGACTGTCCCGGCGGAAGAAACCCTTGCCACGACGCTGTGTTGGCCCAAAGTGCGCGGGGAATCGCCCCGGGGCATCACAACGGAGTTTCCCACGTAAAAATAATATGTTAAGCGAGAGGCTCTGAGACGAAGCTCGATGGTTGCGCGCCAAGCGTCGCTCTCAATCCATTAGGTAAAGGGGCGTCTTGAGCACCGACAGACCGGGCGGAACGGAGGACCACTGCCCGAGGTCGAGACGATTTCGAACCAGGTCCATGATCGAGAGTTTGCGCCGCGGCCCGACGACTCGAGGGGGCTTCGGGATTCCCGCGAGCACCGCGGCCCCATCGAGCGCCTCCTCGAGCCCGCCGAGCACATCGATCATGTTCATGGACTTCGCCTGCGCGCCGGAGACGACCCGCCCGTCGGCAAAGGCGAGGACCTGGGCGCGGTCGAGCTTGCGCCCGGCCGCGACCGCATCGATGAACTGTGTGTGGACGTCGTCGAGCATCACCTGCAGCACGCGACGCTCCTCGGGGGTCATCGCCCGCGCGAAGTTGCCGAGGTCCTTGAGCTGCCCGGCCTTCACGACGACGAAGTCGACCCCGACCTTCTTCAAGAGTCCGTCCAGGTTGGCCAGCCGCATGATGACGCCGATCGAGCCGGTGAGCGTGCCGGGGTTGGCGTAGATCTTGTCGGCCGCGACCGCCACGTAATAGCCGCCCGAGGCGGCCACCGAGCCGAGGGAGGCGACGACCGGCTTGCCAGCCTCGCGCAGGCGCGTGAGGGCCCCGTGCAGCTCCTGGGTCGGCGCGACCACCCCACCCGGGCTGTTGATCCGGATCACCACGGCCTTGACCATCGGGTTGTCGCGGTGGCCCTTGAGCTCGCGCAGGAGGTCGTCGACATCGATGATGGGCCCGTCGAGCTCCACGAGCGCGACGCGCGCCCCGAAGAGAGACCCGCCCCCGCCCTCCGGCGAAAGGGTGATGGACAGAGCGGCCACGAAGAGCGCAGCCACTCCCAGATAGGTCAACAGCGCCGCAAGGAGAACGGTACGCCGACGGACCAGCCTACTCCTCGTCGTCGTAGTCGTAGTCGTCGCGATGCTTGCCGCCGCGCCGGCCGCGGCGTCCGCCACCCCGCTCGCCCTCCATCTCCTTCGGCGGCTCGATGGCGTGGGCCAGCTCCTTGAGGGAGAGGCCGATCCGCCGCTCGTTGGGATCGACGCGGATGACCAGGAGCGTCAGCTCGTCGCCGACGCTGACCAGCTCGTCTGGCCGGCCGATCGGCCGGTTGGACATCTGCGAGATGTGCAGGAGCCCGTCCACGCCGGGCTCGAGCTCGACGAACGCGCCGAAGTCGGTGAGGCGGACGATCTTTCCAGTGACCCGCGAGCCCATCGGAAAGCGCTGCGCGACGGTCGTCCACGGATCGGGCTGGACTTGCTTGAGCCCGAGCGAGATCCGCTTGTTCTCGCGATCCAGATTGAGGATTTGCGTCTCGAGCTCCTGGCCCTTCTTGAGGATCTCGGACGGGTGCCCCACGCTGCGCGTCCAGGACATGTCCGAGATGTGCAGGAGCCCGTCGACACCCGGCTCGAGCTCGATGAAGGCGCCGAAGTCGGTGAGGTTCCGCACGCGCCCGACCACCCGCGTGCCGGGCCGGTAGCGCTCCTCGATGGTCGCCCACGGATCGGGCTCCACCTGCTTCATGCCGAGCGAGATCCGCTTCGCGGCGCGGTTGACGTCGAGCACGATCACCTCGACCTCGTCGCCGACGTTGACGAGCTTCGAGGGATGGCGCACGCGCCGGGTCCACGACATCTCCGACACGTGGACGAGCCCCTCCACGCCGGGCTCGAGCTCGATGAACGCGCCGTAGTTGGTGAGGCTCACCACCTTGCCCCGGGTCTTGGTGCCGGCGGCGTACGTCTTCTCGACGCGCTCCCACGGATCGGACGACTTCTGCTTGTATCCGAGCGACACCCGGCCGGTCTCCCGATCGAAGTGCAGCACGACCACCTCGACCTGGTCACCCACCTGGAAGATCTCGGATGGGTGGCCGACGCGACCCCAGCTCATGTCCGTCACGTGCAGGAGCCCGTCGATGCCGCCGAGGTCGATGAACGCGCCGTAGTCGGTGATGTTCTTGACGGTCCCGGTCAGCACCATCCCCTCCGCCAGCACCTGGAGGGTGTGCTTCTTCTTCTCCTCGCGCTCTTCCTCGAGCACCGAGCGGCGCGAGAGCACGACGTTCCCGCGGCGCCGGTTGAGCTTGATGACCTTGGACCGGATCGTCTGACCGACCATCGAGGCCAGGTTCTTCACCGGACGAAGGTCGACCTGGGAGCCCGGCAGAAACGCCTTGACGCCGACGTCGACGGCGAGACCGCCCTTGACGACCTCGACGACGCGGCCTTCCACCGGCGCGCCCTTCTCGTAGGCCTGGGTGATCGCGTCCCAGACCTTGATCTTGTCGGCCTTGTCCTTCGACAGGACGATGAGCCCCTCGGAGTCTTCCTTGGCCTCGAGGTAGACCTCGATCTCCTCACCCACCTTCGGCAGGGCGCCGTGGCGGTGGAACTCCTCGATGGGGATCGCGCCCTCGCTCTTGTACCCGACGTCGACCAGCACCTCGCTCGAGCCGACGTGGACCACGCGGCCGCGGACCACCTCGCCTTCCTCGAACTCGGTCACACCGTTGTGATACCAGTCCTCCATCCGTTCCTCGGCCGCGTCGCCGCCCTCCCCGCGCGGTCCGCCGAGGTAATTCCGTGGGTCGTTCTTCATACCACCCGTTCCTCCAGTCAAATTTATTTGCTTCGAGCCGCCGAAACCGCCGACCAGCGTGTGCGCGCATGGTCGGTGCCGCCGTCCTTGAGCCGCGTGATCGCCTCCATCATCTCGCGGCTGGCAATCTCGTATTGCCGCTTGCGATCGGCGCCGCGCTCCGCCTCGAACCGGAGCGCCTTGCCGAACGTCACCGTCACCTTCGCCGGGCGTGGGAGCTTGCGACCCCTCGGCCAGGCCCGGCCGGAGCCCTGGATGTAGACCGGGACCACGGCCGCCCCGCTCAGCACCGCCAGCATCCCCGCTCCGGTCTTCGCGGAACGGATGATACCCTCGTCGCCCCGCGTACCTTCGGGAAAGATCAGGAGGGCTCCCCCGTCCTCGAGCACGCGCATCGCGGTACGCAGGGCGGAGGGATCGGCCCCCTCACGCCGGACCGGGCGCGCGTTGAGCCGCCGGATCAGCCCGCCGAACAGGGGCAGGTCGAAGAGCTCGGCCTTCGCCAGGAAGCTGAGCTGGCGACCGGTGGCGGAGCCGATGAGCGGCGGATCGAGAACGCTCGAGTGGTTCGCGACCAGCAGCACCGGGCCTGCCGCCGGGACGTTCTCACGGTCCCTGGCTTCCAGCCGGAACATCGTGCGCGCGATCGCGACCGCGAGAATCTTCAGGATCGTGTAGAGCCGATTGACCGGCGGCGCGGAGACCGCCGCTCCGCCGCGCCGGTGCTCGATCGTCTGGAGCAGCCGCTCCACGACCTGCTCCACGCCGAGGTCGGACGTGTCGACCTCGATCGCGTCGGCCGCCTTCCGGAGCGGCGCCAGCGCGCGGGTCTCGTCCTGGGTGTCGCGCGCGCGGAGCTCGGCCGTGATCGCGGAGAGCGGCGCCGGAGTTCCGGCCGCCGACAGCTCGGCCTGGCGACGCCGCGCGCGCGCCTCGAGCGACGCGGTCAGGAAGAACTTCACCTCGGCGTCCGGGCACACGACGGTACCGGTGTCGCGCCCCTCGAGGACGGCGCCGCCGGCGGCGGCCATCTCTCGCTGAAGCGGCGTGACCTTCTCGCGCACCGACGCCAGCGTCGTGATGCTCGAGGTCACCTGACCGACCTCCTGGGTCCGGATGGCGTCACTCACGTCCTCGCCGTCGAGGTAGACGCGCCCGGCCCTCACGACGACCGCGCGAGGCCCCAGATGGGCTCGCAGCTCCTCGCCGTCGCGCGCGGGAATACCGGCCCGGATGACGCTCAGCGCGAGGGCGCGGTACATCGCTCCGGTGGGCACGAGGGTGTAGCCGAGGCGCTCGGCGAGCAGACGCGCCGCGGTGCTCTTGCCCGCCCCGGCGGGGCCGTCGATCGTGATGACCGGCTTGTCTCTCATGCGTTCTCGACCGTCACCGCGTCCGTGCCGGCCAGCGCATTCATCATCGCCGCGAACTGTGGAAACGAAGTGGCCACGCAGGCGGTGTCCTCGACGATCGTGTCGCCGTCGGCGACCAGCCCGGCGACGGCCAGCGCCATCGCGACGCGATGATCGCCACCGCTCGCCACGCGGGCGCCCCGGAAGCGCTGGGGCCCCTCGATCGTCATGCCGTCGGGCCGCTCCCGGACGACGACGCCCATCTTTCCGAGCTCGCGCGCGAGCGCGACGATCCGGTCGGACTCCTTGACCCTGAGCTCGGCGGCGTCGCCGACGGTGGTGACGCCCCGCGCGCGCGCTGCGGCGATGGCCAGCACCGGGATCTCGTCGATGAGGCGCGGAATGAGCGCGCCGCCGATCGAGGCGCCCTTCAGCTCCGACGCCGACATCGCAATGTCGGCGGCCGGCTCCGCCGCGCCGGCCGCCGGCACGGGATCGATTCGCAGATTGGCGCTCATCGCCTGGAGCACGTCCAGCACGCCGGTGCGCGTCGGGTTCACGCCGACTCGTCGGACCGTCACGCCCGGGTCACCGATGAGCGCGGCCGCGACGAGCAGAAAGGCCGCCGACGAGATGTCGCCCGGCACCGTGACCGCGCTCGCGCGCAGATCGCCCGGTGTCAGCGTGACCGAGCGGTCGCCGGTGACGAGCTGGACGCCGAACTGCCGCAGCATCCGCTCGGAATGATCGCGCGACGGCGCCGGCTCGTTGACCGACACGGGACCATCGGCGTAGAGGCCGGCCAGCAGGACCGCCGATTTCACCTGCGCCGAGGCCACGGGCGAGTCGTGCGTGATCGCACGCAGCGGCCGTGTGCCCTTCACCGCCAGCGGGAGCTTGCTGCCGCCGGCGCGCCCGACCACCGCCGCCCCCATCCGGCGCAGCGGGTCGGCGACCCGGCCCATCGGACGCGTGCGCAGCGACTCGTCGCCCGTCAGCATCGTCCAGAAGGGCTGGCCGGCGAGCACGCCGACCAGCAGGCGCGCCGAGGTCCCGGAGTTGCCGCAATCGATCACGTCGTTCGGCTCGCGCAACCCGTGCCGCCCGCAGCCCTCGATCCGGTACTGACCGGGCCCCTTGCGCGTGACCTCGGCGCCCAGCGCCTGGACCGCCGTGATCGTCCGCAGGCAGTCTTCGGCCTCGAGGTAGCCGTGGATCTCGGTGGTGCCCTCGGCGAGCGCGCCCAGGAGCGCCGCGCGGTGCGACACGGACTTGTCGCCGGGCACGTCGGCCGAGCCGGCGAGACGGGGCGTCGGACGCACGCGGAATCTCATCGGAGGCCCTCGCGCATCGCCTTGATCCGGGCGAGCACCGCGTGAAGCTCGTCGGTGGCGCCAGCGGCGATGACGCGCTCGAGATCGGCCAGCGCCTCCCTGAACGCGGCGACGCTCGCCGACAGCGCGTCGCGGTTGGCCAGGAAGATCTCGGTCCACATGTCAGGATCGCCGGCGGCGATCCGCGTCGTGTCCCGGAATCCGCGCGCCGCCAGCTCGAGCGCGGCCGGCTCGACGCGGCGCGCCCCGTCGACCAGGGCGCACGCCACCAGGTGCGGCAGGTGGCTGATCGCCGCCACGGTCCGGTCGTGCGTCTCGGGATCGAGCGAGGTCACCCGCGCGCCCAGCGCTTCCCAGAACTCGGTGGTCCGCTTGAGCGCGGTGAGCTCCGTCGTCTCCGTCGGCGTCACGACGACCGTCGCGCCCTGGAACAGATCGACGCGCGCGACCTTGTAGCCGCTCTGCTCCGAGCCCGCCAGCGGATGGCTGCCCACGAAGGCGAGCGGCCGCCCGGCGTAGAGCCGCTCGGCGGCGCGCACGATGTTGCGCTTCGTCGACCCCACGTCCGTGACCACGGCCCCGGTCGGCGCCGCGCGCCCCACTTGCTCGAGGAGCCCCTCGATCGCCAGCACCGGCGCTGCGAGCAGGACGAAGTCCGCCCCGCGTACGCCCTCGGCGAGATCGGTCGTGACGACATCGAGCGTGCCGTCCTCGAGCGCCGGGCGCAGCCGACCGGCGTCGCGCCCGATGCCGACGAGCCGCCGGGCGAGCCGGCCGGCCCGAGCGGCCTTGGCCACGGAGCCGCCCAAGAGGCCGACGCCGACGATCGCCAGCTCGCGAATCACGCGGCGGGCTTCCCGAGAACCGTGCGCAACGCCTTCACGAGCTTGCGGTTCTCCTCGGGGGTGCCCACCGTGATGCGCAGCGCCGTCTCCAGGCCGAAGGGCGTCATCGGGCGCACGATCACGCCCTGGTGCAGGAGCTTCTGATAGATGTCGGCGGCGCTGCGGCCGACGTCGACCAGGATGAAGTTCGCGCGTGAGGGAACGTACGAGAGCCCGATGCGCTTGAGCTCGTCGTAGAGGAAGTGGCGGCCGGCCTCGATCATCCGCACGCACTCCATGATGTGTGCCTCGTCGTCGAGGGCAGCGAGCGCGGCGGCCTGGGCCAGCGAGTTGACGTTGAAGGGCTGGCGGATCCGGTTCATCAGGGCGATCGCGTCGGCGTCGGCCACGCCGTATCCCACGCGCAACCCGGCCAGGCTCGAGGCCTTCGAGAAGGTGCGCAGGACGACCGCCTTCCTCCCCTGCTTGACCAGCGAGATCGTGTCGGGGAAATCGGGGCCCATCGCGAACTCGATGTACGCCTCGTCGAAGACGACGATCGTGCGCTCGGGCACGCGGGCCATGAAGTGCTCCACCTCGTCGCGCGTGACGATGGTGGCGGTCGGGTTGTTCGGGTTCGCCACGAACACCATCTTCGTCATCGGCGTGATGGCCCGCGCCATGGCCTCGAGGTCGAGCCGGAACTCCTTCAGCATCACCATGACGCGCACGCCACCGGCCGCCTGGACGGTCGCCGGATAGACGGGGAACGACGGATGGGGCACCACCGCCTCATCACCCGGGCGCAGGAAGGTGCGCACCAAGAGCTCGAGGAGCTCGTTCGAGCCGTTGCCGAGCACGACCTGATCCGGCATGACGCCGTGCTTCTTGGCGAGCGCCTGCCGCAGATAGAAGCCGCTGCCGTCCGGATACCGGTCGAGCGAGTTCAACGCGTTGACGATGGCCTTCTGGACCCGGTCGGACGGGGGCAGCGGATTCTCGTTCGACGCGAGCTTGATCGGGTTGTGGATCATGAGCTCCCGCTCGAGCTCCTCGATCGGCTTGCCCGGCTCGTATGGAGCGATGCCCAGGATGTGTTCGTTCGCGAGCGACTCCCACTGCGTTGGCATGCTCTCTCCTTAGAGGGCCGGGTACGACCCGAGGACCTTCAGGAACAGGGTCCGCTCCTCGATCTCGCGCAGCACCGACGCCACGGCAGGCGTGGCGCGGTGGCCCTCGAGATCCACGAAGATCACATACTCCCAGGGGCTCTGCTTGGCCGGACGCGACTCGATTTTCGTGAGGTTGATCCCGAGTCGCGCCAGGGGCTCGAGGATGCGATAGAGGCTGCCCGGCTCGTTACGCATGGCGAACAGGATCGACGTCTTGTCTCGTCCCGTCGGGCCGCCGGCGTGGCGGCCGATGACGAGAAAGCGGGTGGAGTTGTGAGGATTGTCCTCGATCCCGGCTCTGAGGATCGGAACCTTGTAGAGCTCGCCCGCCAGATCGGAGGCAATCGCGGCGACCGTGGAGTCGGCGGCGGCCATCTCGGCGGCGGCGGCGGTGGAGAGCGACTGCTCGGTCGCGACGTCCGGCAAGTGCTGGGCGAGCCACACGCGGCACTGCGCGAGCCCCTGGGGGTGCGAGAGCACGCGCTTGATCCCGTCCAGGCCGGTGGCGCGCGACAGGAGGTTCTGCGTGATCTCGAGCCGGAGCTCACCGCAGATGAGCGCGTCGGAGTCGATGAGCCGGTCGAGCGTGACGTTGACCGCCCCCTCGGTGTTGTTCTCCACCGGCACGACGCCGAAGTCGGCGCGTCCCCGCTCGACGTCCTCGAATACCTCGACGATGGTCTTCGCCGCCCGATAGCCCACAGAGGCGCCGAAGCGCCGGAGCGCGGCCTGGTGCGTGAACGTCGCCTGGGGGCCGAAGTAGGAGACAGTCAGCGTCGACTCGAGGGCCCGGCACGCCGAGAGGATCTCGCGCCAGATGGCGTTGATGGCCGGAGCCGCGAGCGGGCCTGCGCTGGTCTCGCCCAGGCGCCGGAGGATCTCGGCCTCCCGCTCCGGGGCATAGATCGGCGCATCCTGCCTTCGTTTGAGGTCTCCGATCTGGAGGGCGGCCTCGGCGCGCTGGTTGAGGAGTTGAAGAATTCGGTTGTCGAGCTCGTTGATCCTGGAACGCCAATCGTCCAGGTTCATAGGAACTCCCACTACTGCCACGCTCTTGGGGTACCGCGGATTATAGGCCGCCGCCCATTCCAGGGCAAGTCAGCGTCGGAGGCTCTCAATCCCGCTCGGTTTCTCCGCGCGACCTCGAGACGGCGAGGCGCAGGGCGCTCACCTCCTTCGCGGTCAACGGACGCGATTCTCCCGGCCGCAAAGCGCCGAGCGCGACGGGACCGAAGGCAACGCGCCGGAGCTCCAGCACGCGATGGCCCATGGCGTCGCAGAACCGCTTGACCTC
>Ga0111538_10010359_pt1 | contig 12399 bp, 11 predicted proteins | sample SoiMethybrSBSTD1_FD_79669 | JGI IMG/M metagenome (GOLD analysis project Ga0111538, IMG submission 79669) | Bulk soil microbial communities from a Populus tree surrounding site in Tennessee, USA - Soil MetaG P. TD hybrid SBSTD1 (version 2)... | ecosystem: Environmental > Terrestrial > Soil >...
CGCGGCCCGACCTCGCTCTCGGTCGATGGGCATCATCGGTGCCATGCGGAACGTGGTGCTCTTCCACGCAGCCGGATGCCACCTCTGCAAGAAGGCCCGGGACGTGCTCCGGGCCGAGCTCGGGGACGCCTTCGAGGAGGTCGATATCTCCGGCGACGAGGCGCTCGAGGCCCGCTACCGGGAGTGGCTCCCGGTCGTGGAGATCGGCGGCGAGCGGGCCTTCGTCTACTTCGTCGACCCCGCCTCGCTGCGTCGGAAGCTGGCACAAAGTCAGGCCTGACGGTTCCCTGACGGCAGGAAGGACGCCGCTGGCACAATGCCGCGCGGTGTCACAAAGTGGCTGATCGGCTGACCGTCGGCGTCGCGGCCCGCCTCTCGCGTTATCTGCAGGTCCTCACGCAGGCGAAGAAGATGGGCAAGGAACGGATCTCCTCGCAGGAGATCTCCGACTACACGAACATCAACGCGACGCAGATCCGTCGCGACCTGTCCGCGTTCGGCAAGTTCGGCAAGCGCGGGGTCGGCTACAACATCGACTCGCTGCTGAGCGAGATCCGCGGGATCCTCCGCACGCAGGGCCAGCACAACATCGCGCTGATCGGCGCCGGGCGCCTCGGCCAGGCGATCGCGAGCTCGCCGATCTTCGCCGAGCACGGGATCAACATCGCCGCGATCTTCGACTCGGACCCCGAAAAGGTCGGGCGTGCGGTCGGCAGCATGAACGTGAGCGACTACTCGGAGCTGCCGGAGACGGTCCGCGACAAGAACATCATCGTCGGCGTTCTCGCGGTGCCGGCCGACGGCGCGCAGCGGGTTGCGGACGACCTCGTCGACTCGGGCGTGCGGATCATCTTCAACTACTCCGAGGCGCTCCTCGACGTCCCGACCGACGTACAGGTGCACACGTCGAACCCGGCCGTCGAGCTGCTGCACGCTCTGTACTTCCACCTGACCTGAGGTCGGTTAGGCTCCGCCCCCTCATCCAAGGGGGGAACATGTCAAGGAAGTTCACTACGGCGGTAGTGACGATTGCGACGCTCGCCGTCGCTGCAGCGTTCACACCCGCGGCGCTCGCAGAGCGGTACGTCGTGCTCTACAAGGGCGGCGCGTCCACCTCGAAGGCCGGAGACTGGATCGAGCGGTCCGGCGGCACGGTCGTCGCGAACTACGGAGAGATCGGCGTCGTGATCGCGCGGTCGAGCTCGCCGACGTTCGCGCAGGCGATGAAGGGCGGCGCCGGGATCGACACGGTCGCCGTCTCGCGCGCGGTCGCGAAGGTCGACGTCCCCGACGCGCCTCCGGGAGATCTGCCCAACGCACCCGCGACGGAGGACAGCCTCGCGGCGCGTCAGTGGGACATGCGGCAGATCCACACGCCCGAGGCCCACGCCATCACGGGCGGAAGCCCTGCCGTCGTCGTCGGCGACATCGACACCGGGCTCGACAAGGATCATCCGGATCTCGTCGGCAACATCGACTTCGCACGCAGCGTGTCGTGCGAGAGCGGTGCGCCCGTCTCGACGCCGGCGGCGTGGGACGACCACGCCGGTCACGGCACGCACACTGCGGGCACGATCGCGGCCGCGTCGAACGGCTTCGGGATCACCGGCGTCGCCCCGCGCGTCAAGATCGCCGGGATCAAGTCGTCGAACGACGACGGCTTCTTCTTCGCCGACATGGTCATCTGCTCGTTCATGTGGGCGGGTTCTCATCAGATCGACGTGACCAACAACAGCTACTTCATGGACCCGTTCCTCTACAACTGCCGGACCGACCCCGAGCAGCGGGCGCTCTGGAAGGCGGCCAGGCGTGCGATCGACTACGCGCAGAAGCAGGGCGTCACGGTCGTTGCCGCCGAGGGGAACGAGTCGGACGATCTGTCGCACCCGCAGGTCGACGTGATCAGCCCCGACTTCCCGCCGGGGAGTGAGGAGGAGCGAGAGGTCACGAACGCGTGCGGCGTCGTGCCGGTCGAGGTTCCCGGTGTGATCGGCGTCACGGCGGTCGGCAACACGAAGCAGGTCGACGGCGACGGCGACCCGAACGACTACCTCAAGTCGTACTACTCGTCGTACGGCGTCAGCGCCGCGGACGTCACGGCTCCCGGCGGCGACTTCTTCTACGGACGCGGCACCGACGGCGGGCCGTTCGGGCTCGTGCTCTCGACGTGGCCGAACGACGTCGGGTGTGGCCGATCCGTGACGGAGGGCGCCGCGAGGTACTGCTATCTGCAGGGAACGTCGATGGCGTCGCCACACGCGGCGGGAGTCGCGGCGCTGATCATCAGCCGCTACGGCAACCTGAAGAGCCCCCAGAACGGCAAGCTGGGTCCGGGGACGGTCGAGGCGATGCTGCAGGGGACGGCCGACGCACAGCCGTGTCCGACCGAGCTTCCGCTCAAAGGGGCTCCGGGCACGTCGCTCGCGAACACTCCGTACTCGGCGATCACGCGGCCGAGCGGCGATCCGCAGGAGTGCCAGGGCGGCGCCGGACACAACTCGTGGTACGGCGCAGGACAGATCAACGCGCTCCGCGCCGTCACGAACGACAAGGGCAACTAGACGGAGCAACTCGGAGGGGCCGGGCAACCGGTCCCTCCGCTTTACTCGGGCCGTGCGCATCCTCGTCTGGCACGGCTACCTCCTGAGCGGCACCGGCTCGAACATCTACACGCAGGCGCTCGTCCGCGAGTGGGCCGGCGCAGGTCACGACGTCACCGTGTTCTCGCAGGAGCCGCACCCGGAGCGATTCGACCTCGCCGGCGCGAAGACCGTGAAGCCGTACATCGGCCGGCTGCTGCCCGTGTTCGTGCTCGACCGCTACGAAGGGCTCGAGGCGCGGCTCCTCCAGGACTTCACGGTCGCCGAGCGCGAGGCGTACGTCGAGGCGAACGCCGCGGCGCTGCGGGAGCACCTGCCCGCAGACTTCGTGTTCGCGAACCACGTGCTGCTCGGCGGGCCGGTCGGCGCGGCTTCCGGCGCACGCTACGCGGTGAAGGCGCACGGGAGCGAGCTCGAGTACTCGATGCGCGGCAACGCCGAGCTCGCGGCGTGGGGGAGAGAGGGCCTCGAACACGCCGACGCCGTCTATGTCGGCTCGGAGCACATCCGCGAGGTGCTCGAGGAGGTCGTCGGGCACGTCGAGAACGTCCAGCAGGTGCCGCCCGGCGTGGACGTCGACGAGTTCAAGCCGGAGGAGCGCGACGTCGCCCTCGCCGCGCTGCTCGAGGAAGCGCGTCGCGACCCGCCGAACCCCGACAACGCGAACGAGCGCTTCCCCGACGAGGGCAACCCCGAGCGGCTCGCGCACTGGTTCGAAAGCGACGAGCCGACCGTCCTCTACTTCGGGAAGCTGCTCTACAACAAGGGCGTCCACGTGCTCTTCGACGCGCTCCGCAAGACCGGCGCGCGCGCGATCGTGGTCGGCTTCGGCGACTACCGCGAGGAGCTCGAGTGGAACGCGCCGCCGCGCGCGCTCTTCACCGGCGCGCTCGACCACCGGCACCTGCGCCACCTGATCCCGCTCTGCGACGTGACCGTCGTGCCGTCGGTCTTTCCCGAGGCGTTCGGGATGGTCGCCGCCGAGTCGGCGTCGGCCGGCACGCCGCCGCTCGTCGCGCGGCACTCAGGCCTCGAGGAGATCGCCGAGGGCCTCGAGGCCGAGTACCCGCCGGAAGACCGCGCGCTCACGAGCTTCGCGACGGGCGATGCCGACGACCTCGCGGAGAAGCTCGAGGCGCTCCTTGCGCTGCCGCCGGGCGAGCGGAGCCGGATCTCCGAGGCGGGCCGCCGCGCCGTCGAGCAGAACTGGTCGTGGGCCCGCGTCGCCGAGCGGCTGCTCGAGCCGTTCAGTTGAGGTTGGGCAGAGAGTGCGGCAGCGGCCGCGAAGCGGCCGCCTTCAGGGTCTTGGGCGATCGCGGGTCCGCGTGAGCGGATCCGCGATCTGCCGGCAGGTCAGCTGAGGAGGCCGTCGACCGTCGCGGTCGCAAGCCGCATGCGTTCCTCGTGCGGCCCGGAGAGCGCGACCCAGGGGGAGCCGGTCGAGCGAACGTACGCCGCGTAGCGCTCGTGCATCTTCAGGCGCGCGTCTTCACGACGGAGACCGAGCTTGTCGCGGTGGAACGGCGTGTCGACGTCGCACAACAGGTAGAGCGCGTAGCGCGACGCGCGCGAACGGGCCTCGAGCTCCGGGTCCGGCGTTCCCATGTAGACCTCGTAGAAGACCGAAGTCACGAACGTGTTGGTGTCGCAGAAGAGCACGCGGTTCGCATAGCCCGCGAGAAACTCCTCGAGCCAGTCGCGGATCTGCGCGATGTGCGTGAACTCGTGGGGCTCCCACGGACGATGCGGATCGCCGCGCCCGACGTGGTGGTACGGCGCGCCGTACTCGGGGACCCAGAGCGTCGAATAGTGCTCCGCGAGCGCGGCCGCGAGCGTCGTCTTCCCGGTCGACTCGGCCCCGATGATGCAGACGCGCGCGACGCTCTTGCGACGCGCGCGGGGCGCGTCTGGCTCGGGGAGGTTCACCTCCACTTCAACTACTGTAGTGCCCCCATGGGCGACGAGCAGCGGCTCCCGTACGAGGAGCTCATCAGTCGTTCGCGCGAGTCGTTCGAGGACGGACGCGACTTCACCCTCGCCGTGGAGGAGGAGTTCGCGATCCTCGAGCCCGAGACGCTCGGGCTCTGGAACCGCTTCGAGGAGCTGCAGGCCGCCGCCGCAGGCACACCGCTCGAGCCGCACCTCGTCGGTGAGCTCATCGCGTCAGAGGTGGAGGTGCGAACCGGTCGCTGCGAGACGTGGGCCGAGGCGAGCGCGAAGGTCGCCGAGCGCCGCGCGCAGCTCGTCGAGCTCGCCGACTCGTTGGGGATCGTGCTCGCGGGGACCGGCACGCATCCGTGGTCGAGCTGGAAGGACCAGCGCATCATCGACACGCCGCACTACCGCCGCAACGACGAGTACCTCCGGTACGTCGTGTGGCGCAACAACAGCTTCGGCCTCCACGTCCACGTCGGGATCACGGGCGCGGACCGCGCGGTGCGCACGTTCTCGAAGCTCCGCAACTACCTGCCCGAGCTCCTCGCGCTCTCGGCGTCGTCGCCGTTCGTCGAGGACGTCGACTCGGGACTGCACTCGGCGCGCACCGAGATCTTCACGCGGATGTTCCCGCGCTGCGGAGTCCCCGACGCGTTCGACTCGTGGCAGGAGTGGGAGGACTACGTCCGCTTTCTCTACGAGACGGGGTCGATCACCGAGCACACGCAGATCTGGTGGAGCGTCCGCCCGCACCTCGCCTTCCCGACGGTCGAGATGCGCATCTGCGACGGGCAGCCGACGCTCGAGGAGGCGCAGGCGCTCGCCGGGTTCATCTACGCCCTCACGTGCCGCATCGCGCGTGCGTTGGACGAGGGCGAGTCCGTCCCCGACCACCCGCACCGGCTGATCGAGGAGAACTTCTGGCGCGCGATCCGCTACGGGCTCTCCGGCGAGCTGATCGACCTCTCGACCGGAGACGTTCGCCCGACGAGAGAGCACCTGGAGCGGCTCGCCGACTGGGTCTCGCCCGTCGCCGAGGAGCTGGGCGTCCCGCTCTCGATCCCGGCCGCGAACGCCGCCGAGCGCCAGCGCGCCCGCCTCGACGAAGGCGCCTCGCTCCGTGAGATCTACGCCGAGCAGGTGATCGAGCGTGTCCGAGCCTGAGCTCACGCCCGAACAGCTGATCGAGCAGATCAAGCAGCTCAAGGTCGCCGACCTCGTCCTCTCGACGGTCACCACCCTCGCCCAGCTCGGGTACGCGAAGCTCGAGGAGCAGAGCCGGGATCTCGACCAGGCGCGCCTCGCGATCGACACGATCGGGGTGCTCCTGCCGACCCTCGAGGGCCACATCCCGGCCGACCTCTCGCGCGACCTCGGGTCGATGCACGCGAACCTCCAGCTGGCCTACGCGAGTGCGGCGTCGGCCAAGACGGTCGAGTAGGCTCCCCGGGCCGAGCTTGTGATACAAACCTCGCCGCGCCGAGCCGATCGGCGCGCGACTTTGTAACGAGGGAGCCGAACCGACATGGAGTTCTTCAACGAGCACGCCGTTGGCTTTGCGATCTTCTGCGCGCTGGTCGCGATCGGCTTCGGCCTGGGCCTGACCTGGTGGCTGCTCCAGCAGCCCGCGGGCTCGGAGCGGATGCGCGAGATCGGGAGGGCCATCCAGGAGGGCGCGGACGCGTACCTGCGCCGGCAGTACAAGACGATCGCGGTGGTCGCGGTCGTGCCGTTCCTGCTGCTCGGCTTCTACGACAAGCTCGGCTGGGGGACGGCGTTCGGCTTCGCGATCGGCGCGATCCTGTCGGCGGCGGCCGGCTTCATCGGCATGAACGTCGCGGTGCGCTCGAACGTGCGCACTGCCGAGGCTGCGAAGTCGGGTCTCAAGCCTGCGCTGAACGTGGCGTTCCGCGCCGGCTCGGTGACGGGGCTCCTCGTCGTCGGCCTCGGCCTGCTCGGCGTCGCCGGCTACTACTGGATCCTCACAGGAGCGCTCGACAACTCCCCGGAGTCGGCGATCGACGACCTCGTCGGCCTCGCGTTCGGCGGCTCGCTCATCTCGGTCTTCGCGCGACTCGGCGGCGGCATCTACACGAAGGCGGCCGACGTCGGCGCCGACCTCGTCGGCAAGATCGAGGCGGGGATCCCGGAGGACGACCCGCGCAACCCGGCCGTGATCGCCGACAACGTGGGCGACAACGTCGGCGACTGCGCCGGCATGGCGGCCGACCTCTTCGAGACGTATGCGGTGACCGCCGTCGCGGCGATGCTGATCGGGACACAGTTCCCGGGCGATCAGCTCTATCTCTACCCGCTGGCGCTCGGCGGCATCTCGATCCTCTCCTCGGTCGTCGGAGTCTTCTTCGCCCGCGTCGGGCCGGGTGGCTCGATCATGAACGCGCTGTACCGCGCAGTCCTCGTCGCCGTCGTCCTCTCCGCGATCGGCTTCATCCCCGTGACGCTGGCGTTCGACGACGGCCGCTACGACTTCACCGAGCTCTACGCCTGCGGCATCGTCGGCCTCGTCATCACCTTCCTGCTCGTTGCGATCACCGAGTACTACACGGGCACACGCTGGGGTCCGGTGAAGTCGATCTCGGGCGCGTCTCGCACCGGCCACGCCACGAACATCATCGAGGGCCTCGCGATCGGCATGCAGGCGACGGCCGCGCCGGTGATCGTGATCGCCGCCGGAATCCTCGTCGCGAACCACTTCGCGGGCCTCTACGGCATCGCGGTCGCCGTGATGGCGCAGCTCTCCCTGACGGGCCTGATCGTCGCGCTCGACGCGTACGGCCCGGTCACCGACAACGCCGGCGGTATCGCCGAGATGGCCGACCTCGACGAGTCGGTGCGCGCGATCACCGACCCGCTCGACGCGGTCGGCAACACGACGAAGGCCGTCACGAAGGGCTACGCGATCGGCTCGGCCGCTCTCGCCGCCCTCGTGCTCTTCGACAGCTACACGACGGGTCTGCGTGACGAAGGGCTCACGACGATCTTCGACCTCTCCGACGCCTGGGTGATCGCGGGCCTCTTCATCGGCGGCCTGATGCCGTTCCTCTTCGCGTCGCTCGCGATGCAGGCGGTCGGCCAGGTGGGTGGCCAGGTTGTCGAGGAGGTGCGCCGGCAGTTCCGCGAGATCCCGGGGATCCTCGAGGGGACCGGGCGCCCCGACTACTCCCGCGCGGTCGGGATCGTCACGCAGTCCGCGATCAGGCGCATGCTTGCTCCCGCGCTGATCCCGATCCTCTTTCCGATCATCGTCGGGATCATCTCGCCGAAGATGCTCGGCGGCATGCTGATCGGGACGATCGTCACCGGCCTCTTCCTCGCGATCGCGATGACCTCGGGCGGTGGCGCCTGGGACAACGCGAAGAAGCTGATCGAGGACGGCGCCTACGGCGGGAAGGGCTCGGAGGCCCACGCGGCCGCGGTCACGGGCGACACGGTGGGCGACCCGTACAAGGACACCGCCGGCCCGGCGATCAACCCGATGATCAAGATCACGAACATCGTGGCGATCCTGATCATCCCCTTGATCGTCGCCATCCACGGCTAGCCGCCGGCCTTCGCGTCGGGCGCGCGCCGTAGAGTGCGGGCGTGCCGAGGCGTAGGCGGCAACAGGCTGCGCTCGAGCGCGTCCTCGGGACCCCTGCGCTCTTCGCAACGGCCTACGGCAACGTCGGCTCCTCGATCTACTACGCGCTCGGCGTCACGGCCAGCTACGCGCTCGGGCTGACGCCGCTCGTCTTCCTGATCGCCGGCCTGATCTTCGCGGCGACGGCCGTCACCTACGCGGAGGGGACGGTCCGCTACCCCGAGGCCGGCGGCTCCTCGAGCTTCGCGCGGCACGCGTTCAACGAGCTCGTCAGCTTCGGCGCCGCCTGGGCGCAGATGCTCGTCTACGTCGCGACGGTCGCGATCTCGGCGTTCTTCGTGCCGCACTACCTGTCGGTGTTCTGGGAGCCGCTGCGGACGAACCCGTGGGACATCGTCGGCGGCGCGATCGTGATCGTCCTCCTCGTCGGGATCAACATCGTCGGCGTGAAGGAGGCGGCCAACGTGAACATCCTCCTCGCGGTGATCGACTTCGCGACGCAGGCGCTCCTCGTGATCGTCGGCTTCGTGCTGATCTTCAGCCCGGAGGTCCTGATCGACAACATCCACCTCGGGATCGCGCCGACGTGGAGCCAGTTCTTCATCTCGATCCCGATCGCGATGCTGGCGTACACCGGCGTCGAGACCGTCTCGAATCTCGCCGAGGAGGCTCGCGACCCGGCGCGCAACGTGCCGCAGGCGTACAAGCTCGTCGCGGGCGCCGTCTTCGCGATCTACCTCACGCTGCCGCTCGTCGCGCTCTCCGCGCTGCCCGTGTACCGGCAGACCGACGGCGACTGGGTGACGAACCTCGGCCTCCCGCCGGAGGAGGGCGGCTTCACGAACGACCCGGTGCTCGGCGTGGTGAAGAACCTCGGGCTCGACGAGGGTGCGCTCCTGAACGGCCTCGAGGTCTACGTCGGCGTGCTCGCCGCGACGATCCTCTTCATCGCGACGAACGCGGGCGTGATCGGTGCGTCGCGGATCACGTACGCGATGTCGGGCTACCGGCAGCTGCCGCTCGTGTTCCGCCGGCTGCACCCGAAGTTCAAGACGCCCTGGCTCGCTCTCGTCGTGTTCGCCGGCATCGGGCCGATCCTCACGATCCTCCCGGGCAACGTCACGTTCCTCGGGACGATGTACTCGTTCGGCGCGACGCTGTCGTTCACCGTGGCGCACTCGTCGATCATCGCGCTGCGGGCGCGGAAGCCGGACCCGGAGGCGTTCTTCTACGGACGGCCGAACCTCCGTGTCGGCGCCGTGAACTGGCCGATCTTCGCGATCCTCGGCGCGCTCGGGACCGGCATCGCGTTCCTCGTGATCGTGCTGCAGGACCCGGCGACCCGCTGGGCGGGCATCGGGTGGCTCGTCGTCGGGTTCGTCGGCTACGTGATCTATCGACGGCGCGTCCTCCACGAGCCGCTGAGCGCGACCGTTCGTGCGCCGGCGATGGTGCTCGGCCCGTCGCTCACCGCCGAGTACCGGATGATCGTCGTCCCCGTCACGCGCACCGCGGAGTCGGAGGAGGCGATCGTCGCCGCGGCTCGTCTCGCCGTGGAGCGGCGTGGGACGATCGTGCTGGTCCACGTGCTCGAGGTACCGATGGAGCTGCCGCTCGACGCGCCCATGCCCGAGTACGAGATGCGGGCCGACGAGCTCCTCGACAGCGCACAGGCGCTCGTGGAGGAGTACGGCGTCCGCGGGATCGCACGGCTCGTGCGCGCGCGCTCTGCGGGCGCGGCGATCGTCGAGGAGGCGCTGCGCCGGAACGCCGAGCTGATCGCGGTCGGAGCGCCACGCGGCCGCCTGCGCGCGAGCGGCCAGCTCTTCGGCCGGACCGCCGACTACGTCCTGAAGAACAGCCCGGTGCGGGTCCTGTTGACGGGCGGCCGGCAGGAGGCCGCGTGATCTCCGTCGTTCTCGCCGCCGTCGTCGTGCTGCTCGGGCTCGTGATCATCGGGCGAACGCTCGCCGAGGGTGTCGGCGGCGGTGCGGGCCTCGTGCTCGGCGCGCTCTTCGTCCTCGCCGGAGCGGGCCGGCTCTACCTCGCGCGGAGGAGCTGATGGCGCGCCGCTTCCAGGGACTGACGCGCGCACTCGGCGGTGGCTCGATCGCCTCGGTCGCGTACGGCGAGATCGGCTCGTCGATCTTCTTCGCGCTCGGGATCGTCGCCGCCTACGCCGCCGGGCTCACGCCGTGGGTGCTCCTGATCGCCGGCGCGATCTTCCTGCTCGTCTCGCTCTCGTACGCCGAGGGGACCGCGGCGATCCCCGAGGTCGGCGGCGCGGCCCTCTTCGTCCGGCGCGCGTTCAACGACCCGGCGGGGTTCTTCACCGGGTGGGCGCTCTTCCTCGACTACCTGATCGTGATCGCGCTCGCCGCGCTCTTCGTGCCGCACTACCTCGCTGCGGCGACCGGCTGGGAGCGGCTGCGCGACTCGCCGTGGGACGTGGTGGTCGGCGTGGCGATCGTGCTCGGCGTCGCCGCGATCCGGGTCGTCCGGCGCCCGCAGCTCTACGCGATCGCGGTCGGGGTCGCGGTGGTCGCGGTGCTGGCGCACCTGCTCCTGATCGTCCTCGGCCTGCCGCTCCTCTTCTCGTGGGACAACGTGACCCAGGGGATCGACGTCGGCACGACGCCCGCCTGGGACGAGCTCGCGTTCGCGCTTCCGCTCGCGATGCTGGCCTTCACGGGTCTCGAGACCGTCGCGAACCTCGCGGCGGAGACGCGCGAGCCGGGGCGCACGCTTCCCCGGAGCCTCTTCGCCGGGATCGGCGCGGTCGTCGTCGTCTCGTTCGCCGTCGCGGTGGTCGGCATTGCGGCCTTCCCGGTCGAGAACGGGACGACCCAGCTCGGCGAGCGCTGGCGGCTCGCGCCGCTCGCCGGCGTCGCGGACCGGATCGGCGAAGAGCTGCCGTCGTTCGCCGGCGACATGCTGCGGGTCGTCGTGTCGCTCGGCGGCGTGATCGTCCTGTTTGCCGCGGTCACGACGTCGATGTCCGGGGCGAGCCGTCTCACGTACTCGCTCGCGCGGCACGGCATGCTCCCGCACGCGTTCGAGCGCCTGAACCGCCGGACGCTCCTCGCGCCGGCCGCGATCGTCACCACGGCGTCGATCTCCGTTGCGCTCCTCGTCGGCTCGGACGTGATCGGCCGGCCGACCGTGATCCTGGCGAGCCTCTACAGCTTCGGCGTGCTGCTCGCGTTCACGGCCGCGCAACTCGCGGTTGTGCGGCTCCGTGTGAGCGAGCCCGGCCTGCCGCGGCCCTTCCGCGTCCCGGGGATGCCGTTCACGGGGTTGCTCGGGGCCGCCGCGACCGCGTTCGTCTTCGTGCTCTCGCTCGTCACGCACGACGCCGCGCGAATCGCCGGCCCGATCTGGCTCGCCGCCGGCGCGGTGATCTTCTTCTTCGTCCGTCGCTCGCGCGGCGAGCGCCTGCTCGAGCGCGTGAGCCCGGCGATCGCCGACCTCGTCCCGGACGAGGAGGGCGCGTACAGCAGCATCCTCGTGCCCGTGAAGCTCGGGCCGATCGGCGACGAGGTGATGGCGACGGCGATCCGCCTCGCGGAGGAGCGCGGCGGGCGCATCACGGCCCTGCACGTCGTCAAAGTGCCGCTCGAGCACGCGCTCGACGCCGAGCTCTTCGAGGACGAGGAGCGCGCAGCGAGCTCCCTCGCCGAGGCTCGGATCCTCGCCGCCGAGCACGGCGTCGAGGTCGAGGCGTTGGTGGTGCGGGGCCGTGCAATCGGGGCGGCCGTCGTCGATGCCGCGGCCGAGACCAATGCCGATCTGATCCTCATGGGGTCCTCGCCGCGCTGGCGCCGTCAGTCCCGGTTCTTCAGCCCGACCGTGGAGTACGTGCTGAAGAAGGCGTCGCCCGAGGTCATGGTGATCGCGTTCCCCCAGGGCGTCCTCGAGGAGGACGGCGAAAGCTAGGCTGGGAGCGTGAAGGCGATCGTGGTTGGGTGCGGCCGGGTCGGCTCCTCGGTGGCGAAGCGCCTGGCCCACGAGGGCTGGGAGGTCACCGCGGTCGACGAGACTGATGCGGCGCTCGCGCGGCTCGGCGAGGACTGGGCCGGCGGGTTCGTCGTCGGCCACGGCATGGACCTGAAGGTGCTGCGCAGCGCCGGGATCGAGGATGCCGACGCCGTTGTCGTCTCGACCGACGGGGACAACACGAACATCGTCGTGGCGCAGATCGCGCAGCGGCAGTTCGAGGTGCCTTCGGTCGTCGTCCGGCTGCTCGACCCGCACCGCGCGGAC
>Ga0111538_10010360_pt1 | contig 12398 bp, 10 predicted proteins | sample SoiMethybrSBSTD1_FD_79669 | JGI IMG/M metagenome (GOLD analysis project Ga0111538, IMG submission 79669) | Bulk soil microbial communities from a Populus tree surrounding site in Tennessee, USA - Soil MetaG P. TD hybrid SBSTD1 (version 2)... | ecosystem: Environmental > Terrestrial > Soil >...
GAAGACGTGGATCTACGGCTACGAGAAGAACGCCTGGGAGGGGCTCGATCTCGATCCCCATCCCCCGGCGAAGAAGGGAAAGACCTATTCGACCATCCCCAAGATGGCCTATGACTCGCTCAACGGGGTCACCCTCTGCCTGACGTGGGACGACGCGACGGGGCAGCATCAGACGTGGATCTTCGATGCCGCCGCGCGGAAGTGGTCGGCGATGAAGCCCGCGATGGAGCCGGACACGAGCTCCAGCCGGTCGCGCAATCTCGCCTACCTGCCGGAGTTCAACGTCTTCCTCCTCGAGCTCGTGGGGAAGGACCGCGGCCCGGAGCTCTGGACCTATCGATACAAGAAGGGATCGCCGGCGAAAGCCCGCGCGCCGCTCGAGGTCGTGACCGAGCCGGGCGGCAAAGCCGTGCTGACGTGGACGGGCGCCGGCAAGGTCCAGGTGTACCGCGCCCAGGCGGAGAAGCCCTGGGAAGCGGCGTTTGCGCCGATCGGCGAACCCTCGGAGCCCCCCTTCCAGGATTCAGGATTGACGGCGGGCAAGACCTACTTCTATCAGCTGCGCAGTGTCGCGGGCCGTTCCTTCACGACCCGCACCCAGCCGCGCGTCCTCCTCAAGCCCGTCGTCTCGGTCCTCGCCGTCGACAAGGTCGAGGTGGCCTGGAACGCCCATCCGGCGAAGGACATCGCGGGCTACAACCTCTATCGAGGGCTGGTCACGCCGGCCACGGTCAAGAAGGGGTCGCCCGGCGCGTGGAAGGACAACGATCCGGAATACGCCGAGCCCCAGGTCGTGTCGGTCCGCGACATCACCGGCCTGGTCAAGCTGAACGACGCGCCGCTCGCCGCGACGGGCTATACCGACACGGCCATCGATCTCGCGAAGAAAGGCCCCGAGTCGGGGGACTACAAGGTCGCGGTCTACGCCTACATCGTCCGCGCCGTCAACCGGTTGGGCACGGAGAGCGGGCCGTCTCCCTACGCCCTCACCATCCCCTCCGAGCCGGAGAACGTGCTGCTTCGCGAGAAGGGCGGCGCGGCGGAGATCCGCTGGGACCCGTCGAAGGAGAAGGGCGTGGCCGGATACCTGGTCTACGAGATCGCGGACCAGAAGGTCGCGCGGATCACGCCCGAGCTCGTGAAGGCGACGACCTTCAGCGCCGCGGCGGGCAACGCCACGAAGCGGTATTCCATCGTCGCCGTGGACGCGATCGGGCAGGAGGGTCAGCCCTCCTCCCTGGTCTGGTGCAACAAGAGTTACAAAGGGTTCTATCCCGGGGAGTGGCATCAATGAAGAAATCCGGCGATGAGCTCGACGTCGCCCCCCGGCTCCGGGCGCTCCGCGCGCGCCGGGGTCTTTCCCTCCGGGCGCTGTCGCGAGAGACGGGCATCGCCGTCAGCTTCCTGTCGGCCCTCGAGCGCGGACGGAACAACGTCTCGGTCGCCAAGCTGAAGGCGATCGTCGACGCGCTCGGCGTCACCCTCGCGGAGTTCTTCAGCCAGTCCCCGCCGCCGCCGGAACAGATCGTCTACCGGAAGCACGAGCTCAAGGAGATCTCGGGGCAGAAGGGCGTCTCGTTCCGGGACGTGGCCATCGGCCGGAAGGGCCGGGCGCTCCAGCTGCTCATCGAGCGGTACGGGCCGGGGACCGACACCGGAGCCGAGGCCTACCATCACGATGCCGAGGAGGCGGGCATCGTCCTCCGCGGGACGCTCGAACTCATCGTGGACGATGAAGTCCACGTCCTCCGCCCCGGCGACGCCTACTACTTCGACAGCCGCCGCCCCCACCGGTTCCGCAACCGCGGGAAGGTCCCGGTCGAAGCGATCTCCGTCAACACCCCGCCGAGCTTCTGAGGGTACCCCCGATGAACACGCGCGAACAGTATGCGAAGCACGTCATGCCCGTCGTCGCCCAGGGCGTCGAGCCCGTCGTGGTGGCGAGCGCGAAGGGCCGCACCGTGGTCGACGAGGACGGGAAGAGCTACCTCGACTGCTTCTCGGGGATCTCGGTGGTCAACGCCGGCCACAACCATCCGAAGATCCTCGCCGCGGCGCGCGAGCAGATGGAGAAGCTCGTTCACTGCTGCTCGTACGTCTATCACGTGCCGGTCGTCGGCGCGCTGGCCGAGGCGATGGCCCGCGTCGCGCCCAACGGCCTGACCAAGAGCTTCTTCTCCACGTCGGGGGCCGAGGCGATCGAGGGGGCGATGCGCCTCGCCAAGCAGGCCACCGGCCGGCGCGAGCTCGTGGCCCTCGGGTTCAGCTTCCACGGACGGACGATCGGGACGCTGTCGGTGACGGGGAACCAGGCCCGGAAGAAGAACAACGGCCCCTATCTTTCCGGCGTGGCGTTCGGACCCGCGCCCTACTGCTACCGCTGTCCGCTCGGCCTCAAGTACCCGGAGTGCGACGTCGCCTGCGCCCATGCGCTGAAGGACGTCGTCCGCCAGCAGACGTCCGGCGACGTCGCGGCGTTCCTCGCCGAGCCGGTGCTGGGGGAGGGCGGCATCGTCGCGCCGCCGGCCGAGTACTTTCACGTCGCCGCCCGGATCTTTCACGAGAACGGCGCGCTCTTCATCGTCGACGAGGTCCAGACCGGCTTCGGCCGGACGGGAAAGATGTTCGGCATCGACCACGCCCCGGAGGCGAAGCCCGATATCATCGCGATGGCCAAGGGGATCGCCGGAGGCTTTCCTCTGGGCGCCTTCATGGCGAAGGAGCCCGTCTCCGAGGCCATGAAGCCGGGCGACCATCTGTCGACGTTCGGCGGGAACCCGATCGCCTGCGCCGCGGCGCTGGCGAACCTGGACGTGCTGCGCGAGGAAAACCTGGTCGAGAATTCGGCGCGGCGGGGGGACGAAGTCTTGAAGCGCTTGAAGCGGCTCGAGGAATCGTCGCCCCGCGTCGGCGAGGTCCGCGGCCGGGGGCTCATGATCGGTCTCGAGCTCGTGAAGGACCGCAAGACGAAGGACCCCGCGCCCGACGACGCCAAGGCGGCCCGGGCCGCGCTGCGCGAGCAGGGCGTCCTGGTCGGCGTGGGCGGGCCGTTCGGGAACGTCGTGCGCTTCCAGCCGCCGCTCTCCATCACGGCGGACGAGTGCGATCGCGCCGCCTCGGCGATCGAGGCCGTGCTGCGATGACGCTGACCCGCCGCGACCTGCTGGCGATGAGCGGAACGGCGGCCCTCGCCGGATGCGCCGGGGTCGGGACCTCGTCCGCCCGAGCCGATCGGATCCTCGTCCGCGGGAACATCATCACCATGGATCCGCGCCGTCCCCGCGCGGAGGCGGCGGCCATCCGGGACGGGAAATTCGTCGCGGTGGGGAGCACCGACGACCTCCGCGGCCCGGCCGACGAGGTCGTGGATCTCGGGGGACGGACCGTGCTGCCCGGCCTGATCGACGCCCACATCCACGGCGTCTCCTCGGGTCGGATCAATCTTCTGAGCGTCGACTGTGCGGTGACGACGCTCGCGGAGATCCAGTCGAGGATCCGCCGGCGCGCGGCCGAGATCCCGTCCGGGGGATGGGTCACGGGGGACAAGTACGACGACACGAAGCTCGACCTCCAGCGCCCCCTCCTTCGCGGCGACCTCGACGAAGCGACTCGAACCCATCCCGTCGTCGTCACCCACGTCGGCGGTCACGACTGCTTCGTGAACTCCCGGGCGCTGGAGCTCGCGACGATCACGCGGGGGACCCCGGATCCCGACGGGGGTCGCATCGAGCGGAACTCCGACGGCGACCCCACCGGAATCCTGCGCGAGAAGGCGATGGACCTGGTCCTCAAGCGGATTCCGCCGGCGTCGCGGGAGGAGAACCGAAGGGCGGCCGTGTGGCAGCTCAAAGAGTTCGCCAAGGCGGGCCTCACCAGCATTCACGACGCGGACGCGTCGATCGAGGACGTGCGCGCGTACATGGACGCCCACCTCGCCGGCGAGCTGCCGATCCGGGTGTATCTCCTCGTTCAGTCCGCGGAGATCGAGAAGCTGGACCTGTGGGGCCTTCGCACGGGCTTCGGCAACGACATGCTCCGCATCGGCGGGACGAAGCTCTATACCGACGGCGCGATCGCCGGCCGGACGGCCCGCCTCTCCAAGCCCTACGTGGGCCGGCCCGAGGATTTCGGGATCCTGACCGTGACGCAGGAGGAACTCGACCGGCGCGTGATGAAGGCCCATGCCGAAGGGTGGCAGGTCGGGGTCCACGCCAACGGCGACGTGGCGATCGAGATGGTGCTGTCCTCCTATGAAAAGGCGATCCGGGCCCATCCGAGGCCCGACCCGCGGTTCCGGATCGAGCACTGCACGCTCGTCACGCCGGACATCCTCCGCCGCATGAAGGCGCTGGGAGCCATTCCGACGCCGTTCTGCACCTACGTGTACCAGCACTGCGAGAAGTGGCCCGCGTACGGCGAGGATCGCCTGGAGTGGATGTTCGCGATGCGGTCGTTCCTCGACGCCGGCATTCCTGCGACCGGCTCCTCGGATTACATCCCGGGCCCCTTTCCTCCCCTGCTGGGAATGCAGAGTTGCGTGACCCGGAGGGGCAAGGACGGGAGGGTGTGGGGCGCGCGCCAGAAGATTACGGTCGACGAGGCGATCCGCTGCTACACCCGCCACGCCGCCTTCGCGTCGTTCGACGAGGCGCGAAAGGGCTCGATCGAGCCGGGCAAGCTGGCGGATCTCGTCGTCCTCGGCGCCGATCCCACCACGACCGACCCGGACCGTCTCGCCTCGATCCCCGTCGAGCGCACGATGGTCGGCGGCCGCTGGGTCTTCTGAAGAAGGCTTCAGGCATTAGGCATCAGCCGGCGGATCCCCTCCCTGCCTCCCTCCCCGGGGGAGGGATCGCCGTGGAGATGGTCCGGCTGGGGCCTGATGCCTGAAGCCTACTCGTCGCTCTTGAGGATCTTCTGGAGGACGGCGCGGTCTTCGGCATCCACGCCGAGCTCGAGGGCGGTGCGGGCGTCCGCGCGGGCGCCGCGGTCGTCGCCCCGGAGCTTGCGGACCTGGGCGCGCGCGACGAGGGGCGCGGCCCAGGCGGGCCGCAGGTCGACCGCCTGATCGAGGTCCTCGAGCACCGTCTGCCAATCGTTCCGCCGGAGGAGCACGAGCGCCCGGTTGAAGCGCGCCTCGGCGGACCGCGGCTCGATCGCGAGGGCCTCCGTGAAATCGGCCAGCGCTCCATCAGGGTCTCCCTTTCGGACGCGCGCGCTGCCCCGGTTGTTCCGCGCGTCGGCGAACTTGGGGTCGAGCGCGAGGGCCGCGTCGAAGTCCGCCAGGGCGCCGTCGATGTCCCCCTTCCGCAGCCGGATGCTGCCGCGATTGTTGACCGCCGGCGCGAAGGAGGGATTCGCCCGCAGGGCGGCCTCGAAGTCGGCGAAGGCGCCGTCGAGGTCCTTCGCGCCGAAGCGGGCGACGCCCCGGTTGTAATGCGTCATGCCGTCCCCGGGCGCCGAGGCGACCGCGGCGTCGAGATCCTGGAGCGCCTCCTGAAGCCGTCCCTGGCGGGAGAGCGCGATCCCCCGGTTGAGGTGCGCCTGTGCATGGCCGGGATGGAGGAGCAGGATCTCGGTGCAATCGGCGATCGCGCCCTCCAGGTCGCCCTTCGCGATCTGCGCTCCCGCCCGGGCCAGGCGGACGATCGGCCACTTGGGCCGGATCTCGAGCGCGCGGCTGAAGCAGCGGAGCTGCTCCTCGTCCTTGGACAGCAGTCCCTGGAGCCAGTGGAACTCCTCGCGGCCTTCGCTCGTCGGGAACTTCTGGAGGCCGCCCGCGACGATCTTCCGCGCCTGATCGTCGTCGCCTGCCGCGCGGGCGAGGAGACCCTGGGCGATCGCGCGGTGGAGCGGGTCCTCGAAGCCGTGGCCGCCCGTGAGGGCGCGCTCGATCTCCCGGGCCGCTTCGCCGGCCAGCCGCTCGATCGCCGGCTTCTGGGCGTCGCGTTCCCGGGGATCCGCGCTCAGCTGGAGCTTGCCGGCCCGGGCCAGGAGGAGCCGGCCCAGCTGGTACCGGGCCGGGGAGAAGTCGGGGTCGATCTCGATCGCCTTGCGGGTGTTGGCCTCGGCGCCGATCTCCTGGCCCGCGATTTCCTGAAGCCGCCCGAGGAGGTAGTGGGCGGGGGCCAGCTGGGGGCCCCGGCCGACGGCCTCCTCGACGAGCCGTCGGGCGGTGTCGAGATGCTTCACCAGGCTCTCGTTCGTCTCGCGGGCGTCGTAGAGGGCGCGCGAGGCGGCCTCGAGCTCCGGCCGGGCGGTCTCGAGCAGCGCCAGGGCCGACTTCTCGGCCAGCTCGCGGATCTCGCGCTCGCGGCGCGAGCGCTCGTTCGCCGCCGCCGTCCGCGCCAGCCCCTCGCGCGCTTCCTCCCGCTCCCGCTTGCGCATCGCGATCGCCGCGGCTCCGCCCGAGGCAAGGATCACCGCCAGCGCGGAGGCCGCGACGGCCACCGGGACCGCGGGGCGGCGCAGGATCCGGCGGACCCAGCGGACCACGGCGGGGACCGGCCGCGCCAGGACCGGCTCGCCGTCCAGGTGGCGGCGGAGATCTTCGGCGAAGTCCTGGGCCGTCGGATACCGGAGGGCGGGATTCTTCTCGATCGCCCGCATCGCGATCGTCTCGAGGTCGGGATGGACGTGGGAATCGAGCCGGCGCAGGGGAACGGGATCGTCGCGGACGACCTTCGCGTAGATCTCCATCATGGTCTCCCCGACGTAGGGAGGCCGGCCTCCGAGGAGCTCGTAGAGCATGGCGCCCAGGGCGTACACGTCCGTCCGCGGCGTGATCTCGCTCTTGCCCTCGACCTGCTCCGGCGACATGTAGAGCGGGGTTCCGAGGGTCGCCCCCGTCTTCGTCAGCTCCGTCGACGACTCGACCAGGTGGGCCAGGCCGAAGTCGCTCACCTTGGCGACGCCCGACAAGGTGACCAGGATGTTGGCCGGCTTGAGGTCGCGGTGCACGATGCCGCCCGTGTTCGCGGCCGCGACGCCGCGGGAGACCTGCTCCAGCAGCGCAAGCTTCGCCTTGAGGTCGACGGCCGCGTCGCGGGCCACGTCGCCGAACGGGCGCCCTTCGACCAGCTCCATGACCAGGTAGAGCTGCCCTCGGCGCTCGCCGGCGTCGTGCACGGCGACGATGTTCGGATGGGAGAGGCCGGCCGCGACCTGGGCCTCGCGCCGGAAGCGCGCCCGGGCGGTCTCGCTCATGGCCGCCGATTCCCGGAGCAGCTTGAGGGCGACCGGGCGCTTGAGCTCCCGGTCCCACGCATCGTAGACCATGGCGGTGGCGCCCTGGCCGATGAGCTTCCGGATCTCGTAGCGCGGAAGGTCCTCCGGGACGGGGTCGGGGATATCCACGGGGTTCAGGGGATTATATCCCCGAACCAATCAATCCCGACCGGCGAGCCTCGCGTAATCGGCGCGAAGCTGGGCGGCGACCGGCCCCAGGGAAATGGGCCGTCGGTCGATCCGGACGACCGGCATCACCTCGATGGTGGTCGAGGTCATGAAGAACTCGGACGCCTCGAGGGCCTCCGCGGGCGTGAACGGCCGTTCCTCGACCCGGATTCCCCGGGCCTTCGCGAGCTCGATCACGGCGCGGCGGGTGATGCCGTCGAGGATCAGGTTCGTCGGCGGATGGGTGACGATCGCGCCGTCGCGCACCAGGAACGCGTTGGACGAGCCGCCTTCCGTGACGATCCGGCCGTCGCGCACGAACAGCGCCTCGTCGGCGCCCGACTTCTTCGCCGCCTGCTTGGCGAGCACGTTGGCGAGGAGGCCGGTGGTCTTGAGATGGCACCGGCCCCAGCGGTCGTCCGGGACGGTGAGCAGCGTATAGGCGGACCCCGGCGCCGGAGCAGAACAGGCGCGGGCGTAGGCCACGATCGTCGGCCGGAGGTCGTCGCTCCACCCGTGGGCCCTTGGGGCCGCGCCCCGCGTGACCTGGAGGTAGATCGTCGCCTCCTGGAGGCCGCCCAGGACCCTCCGGCAGATCGACTCGACTCCTCCCGCCGGCTCGGGCAGGGCCAGGTCGATCCCCGCCAGCGTCCGCCGGAGGCGCTCGAGGTGCTCCTTCAGCCGGAACGGCTCGCCGCGGTAGACCCGGACGACTTCGTAGCCGCCGTCGCCGAACTGGAAGCCGCGGTCCTCGACCGACACCTTGCCGGCCTCGATCGCCAGGTACTCCCCGTTGAGATAGAGCTCGGTCATGGCGCTACGGCGTGCACGAGGGGATGGACAGTTCATTCATGGTCCGCAGTCCCGGGCGGGCGATGACCGCGCGCGGGACGGTGTTGACCGTCACCGCCACCGTGCCGATGTCGCCGTTGACGCCGCCCAGGATCTTCTGGTGGAGGTTCGGCTCGCCCTCGATGCGGATCTCGTCGTACTCCTCGGGGACGCCCGCGTGGGCGAGGAAGTCGAGATGGACGACCGTCGCTCCCTTGACGCGGCCGTGGCACTGGCTGCGGAGGCCGATGACGCGGCCGGGCTCGACGGTGCCGAGCGCGGTCGCGACGGGGCTCTTGGCGAGGACGGCCTCGGGGAACGTCTCCTGGATCTCGTCGAGCGTCCAGCCCAGGCCCGAGGCGATCAGGCCCGCCGACTCGCGGAGCCCGACGTGGCCGGTGATCTTGCCCGAGGCGATCTTCTCCTTGAACTCCGCGACGGTCATGTTGGTGCCGACCTTCTGCTGGAACGGCAGCCGCCGCTTGGCGGAGTCGAGGACGCGGGTGACCTTGACGGCCGAGACCCGCTCGCACGCGGCGGTGAGCATGAGCGGCAGCGAATCCATCAGGTAGCCGGGGTTGATGCCCGTTCCCACGAGCGCGACCTGGTGCTGCTTCGCCAGCTCGTCGAGGGAGCGGGCGAGGTCGGCCTGGCGGAGCCACGGGTTGGCGAGCTCCTCGCACGTGGAGACCACGTGGACGCCGGCGCGCAGGAGGGGGCGGATCTGCTCGGCCAGCAGCGCGAGGCTCGAGGATGTGGCGACGATGGCCGCGTCGGGCTTCGACCTCGCCAGCACCGCGGCCGGATCGTTGTCGATCCGGATGCCCACGGCGCGCGGAGGCGTCAGGAGCTCGCCGAGGTCGCGGCCGGCGAGCGCGGGCTGGATGTCGACCGCGCCCACGATCTCGAAGCTCCGCTTCCGGAGCAGGGCGGCGGCGATCTTTTGTCCCATGACGCCGCAGCCGAAGAGCAGGACTTTGGTTTTTCCGTTCATGGAGGGGTCTCCTCTCGCAACTCGTCGTTTCCGTGCCAGCGCATGCCGGCGTGGTCCTGGCGGTCCTTCTCGTCGAGCGTCCGGAGCGACCGCCGGAGGCCCAGCCGGGCGCAGGCGACGAGGACCGCGTTCATCAACGCCATGGGGGCCGCGTAGGACCCCGTGACGGCGGGGCTTTCGACGGAGCACAGGAGCGTCCGCCGCGCGTCCCTGGCCAGCGGGGATTCGGGGGAATCGGTGATCGCCAGCGTGGGGACGCCGGCCTTGTCCGCCTGAAGCATCGCCGTCACCGTCTGCTGGAGGCAGCGGCCGAAGCTGATCGCGATCAGCAGGTCGCGCCGGCCCAGCAGGTGGACGCGGTGGAGCAGGTTGCCCGAGCTTCCGACGGGCGCCGACGCGTCGATCCCCAGCACCGCCAGCCCGTAGGCGAGGAACTCCGCCAGCGACGCGGCCAGGTCGACCCCGACGATCGCGACCCGCCGGGCCGCGCGGATCCGCCGGGCCGCGTCCACGACGTCGTCCGCCCGCAGGGTCTCCCCCAGCGCGCGGACGGTGTCGGCGTCGGTCTTCAGGCTGCGCCGGACCAGGTCCGCGGCGGTCCCCCGGTCGCGGGAGACCTGGCGGAGGATCGTATAGGGCGTGACCGTATGGATGAAATGGCGCCGCAGGTCGGCGGCGAACTCGGCGAAGCGGCCGTAGCCGAGCGCCTGGACGGTCCGGATGACGGTGGCGGCGTCCACGCCGTACCGCCGCGCCAGGTCGTGCGACGAGAGATGATAGGTTTCCGGGGACTCGCTCAGGATGGCTCCCGCGAGCTTCCTCCGCGACCCCTTGAGCCGGGCCAGGCTCTCTTCCAGGCGGGACATCGCCACGGCCGCACCCCTCGCCGGTTCCATGCAACAATTATTGCAAGTCAGGACAGGCTTGCAATGATTATTGTAATACGCTCCGCGGCGAAAAAAAGGGCCGGCAATTCACTATTTCGCTAACGGGTTTCCGGAAAATCCGCATGGTAAGGAGGGAGGGCAATCGGGGCGTCGATCGAGGATTGGCGCATGGGCAGCGGAAAAGTCGGCCGGCCGAGCCTGGCGTGGACCTGGGCCGCCTCGGTCCGGGAGATCCTGCGGGCCGAGCCCCACCTGAAGACCGCGGAAGTGTTCCGACGGGCGCGGCTCCAGGGGTACCCGGGAGGCAAGAGCTCGTTCTACCAGCTGGTGGCCCTCTGCCGGATCCAGCCGAGGACCGGGGAATAACAGATATACAATTACCTGGGCATTCCGTGGGAGAGGGTCCCCGCCGTACTAATAGGCGAGGATACCGACCATGATCCGGCTTGCGCTCCTGGCCCTGCTCGCGGCCGTCGCTCCCCAGGAAGGCGGCGCCGAACCCGGCCCGCGCGAGGGCGTGGTCTCGCTGTTCAACGGCAAGGATTTCACCGGCCTCACCACCTGGCTCAAGGACTCCCAGCGCGAGGATCCGAAGAAGGTCTTCACCGTCCAGGACGGGGTGATCCACGCGTCGGGCGACGGCATGGGCTACGTCGCGACCGCCAAGGAGTACCGCGACTACCGGGTGGTCGTCGAGTACAAGTGGGGCACCCGCACCGACGGAGGGAAGTACGTGCGGAACTCCGGGCTCCTGCTCCACGCGGGGAAGGACGGCGAGGCCGGAAAGGGGGCCTGGGCGCCGTCGATCGAGGTTCAGCTGGCGCAGGGATGCGAGGGCGACCTCATCGGGATCAAGGGCAAGGATCCCCTGACGATGTCCGTCGAGACCGAGCTGGGCCCCGACAAGCGGCTGCGCTGGAAGAAGGGCGGCACGCCGACCGCCTACACCGGCAAGCAGTTCTGGTGGTCGAAGCACGAGCCCGGCTTCAAGGAGCTGCTCGACACCCGGGGGAAGGACGACGTCGCGAGCCCCGTGGGCGAGTGGACCCGGGTCGAGGCGGTCTGCGAAGGAAAGCGGGTGGCGATCTTCGTGAACGGCGTCCAGGTCAATGAGGCGACCGAGGTCTCCCCCGCGTCCGGCCGCATTCTCCTCCAGTGCGAAGGCCATGAGGTATTCTTCCGGAAGTTCGAGCTTCATCCGCTTCCGGAGAAGAAGTCATGACGATCGACCGGCGCGACTTCCTGAGGCTGGGCGCCGCCGGGCTCTCCGGGCTGGCCTTTGAAGCAAAACAACCAGGACGTTTTGCTTCAGCGCAGGAGCCGAAGAAGACGCCCACGCAGTTCCAGGTGGGATGCACGACGCTGCCGTACGCCGGGTTTCCGCTGGAGCGCGCGCTCAAGGGGATCCAGGCGGCGGGCTACAAGCACGTCGCGCTCTACACCGCGCACAAAGAGGACGGCAAGTCGGTTCCGGTGATCGCGCCCGACGATTCGCCCGAAAAGGCGAAAGGGGTCGGGCAGCGGTGCCGCGACCTGGGCCTGGAACCGTCCTTCATGTTCTCGGGGATCTATCCCGAGGCGAAGAACGGCCTGGAGGTGCTGACCCAGCGGCTGAAGCAGGCCGGAGCCGGGAGGATCGCCCAGGTCCTCACGTTCGGCCACACGAAGGGCGGCAACCGCGCGGTCTGGGTCGATCGCCTGAAGAAGCTGGGGCCGATCGCCCGCGACCAGGGCGTCCTCCTCGTCGTCAAGCAGCACGGCGGCGAGACCGGGACCGGCACCGCCTGCGCCGAGATCACGAAGGAAGTCGGCGACGAGGGCGTGAAGGTCAACTTCGACGCCGGCAACGTCCTCGACTACCTCAACGTCGACCCCATCCCGGACCTGAAGGCGTGCGCCGACGAGGTCCGGAGCTTCTGCATCAAGGACCACCGGAACTTCCCCAAGGACGAGGACTGCGGCCCGGGCCTCGGGGAGATCGACCATTACAAGCTGCTCCATGCGGTCGGGTGGACGGGCCGCCCCATGCCGCTGGCCTGCGAGAACATCTTTGCGCCGCTGGTCCCCCGTCCCAAGGACGCCGAAGGGGTGGACGAGATGGCGCGCCGCGCCCGCGAGTTCCTGGAGATCGTGATCAAGGGATTGCACGGATAGGAGAGCGAGCCATGACGACCCGCCGCGAGTTCATCCGCACCGCCGCCGCGACCGCCGCGGCGACCGCCCTCCAGGCCCCGCTGGTCCACGCGGGCGGCAGCGATCTGCTGAAAGTCGGCCTCATCGGCTGCGGCGGC
>Ga0111538_10010361_pt1 | contig 12398 bp, 9 predicted proteins | sample SoiMethybrSBSTD1_FD_79669 | JGI IMG/M metagenome (GOLD analysis project Ga0111538, IMG submission 79669) | Bulk soil microbial communities from a Populus tree surrounding site in Tennessee, USA - Soil MetaG P. TD hybrid SBSTD1 (version 2)... | ecosystem: Environmental > Terrestrial > Soil > Tree...
CAGGCGGTCGAGAAGGCCGGCTCCCTCCCGTTCCTCCTCAAGCAGGCCGAGGCGGCGATCCAGACCCTGCGCGACGAGCGCAAGACGACGGATTACGTCCGCTCGGCGGTTGCCACGCTGCGCGACGAGGACATCGACGAGGACTACGACGAAGACGTGGAAGCGAAGGCCGCGTAGGTTCTGTCCGACCGCACGCGAGCGGCGCGGAGCCCGAACGGGTTCCGCGCCGCAGTGTTTTCCGCCGGACCGTCGGTCAGCGGTAGATCGTCTTCACCATTCCCCAGCTGTTCGGCGCCGCGGGTGTCGCGTCGATCCGCTGGCAGAACGAAATATCGTCGAACCCGACGTTGGGGTCCGGTGACGCGTCGAAGCGCAGCGTCACCTTCACGATCCCGGGCCCGGTCACGGTGAACAGGTGGTTGCCGGAATCGTTGGGGCCGGCATCACACGCGTCGCCCGCGAGCGTCTGGACCGCTCCGAATACCAGCAGCTGGTCGGTATCCACCACGTTGTTCCCGGCGTCGTACGCGGTCACGTCGACCTGATGAGCACCGGTGCCGAACGGATACAGGTCGCCGTAATCGAGCATCCGGAACGAGAAGCAGGTCACCGAAACGCCGGCCGCAAACGTGAAGTCGTAATCGAGCACACAGCCGGCCTGGTCACCGTACCCGTGGGTGCCGGTCAGGCAGCCGTTGGCGAACGACCCCGCGGTTCCGTACGAAGCAAACGGAAGCGGATTCCCCTCCTCGATCACGGTCGCGGTGCCCGCCGTGCACGAAGGCGCGAACGCCCACGGCACGCTGGTGATGTTGAGCGAGGGATGAACCGCGCCCAGTCCTTCCACCGACATGCCGGCGGGGAACGCCTCGAAGTTGATGAACGCCAGCGTCGAGCCGGTGCTGCAGATCTGGCACTGGGCTGAGGCGTTCGCGGCGAACACGACGGCGACGAACAACGCAGACAGCATGGAAACGGCGGAGCTGCGCGTAGCGAGGGACATGCGGCCTCCGGGAGGATGTCGGAACCAGGCGGAAGGTGCGACCGCCGACACGGGAGAGCGCAAAGCTAGCGCGGTGGGGTTGCCGAATCCAGACCTGAGATCGCCTTCACCCTTCCCCGGCGATGCCGGCGGACGGCTGCGCGGTCACGAACCCTGACGGCTGGCGCTTTCCTGGTCGAGCGGCATCAGGCCGCGCCGCAGTGCGAAGCGCACCAGGTCGGCGAGGCGCCGCAGGCCAAGCTTCTGCATCACCCGCGCGCGGTGCGTCTCGGCGGTGCGCGGGCTGATTCCCAGCCGCGCCGCCATCTCGGTGTTGCCGAGCCCTTCGGCCGCGAGGTGGAGCACTTCCCGCTCGCGCGCGGTCAGGCGCTCGTACGGATCGACCGCCGACTCCTCGGCGCGCTGCCGGTACGCGTCGATCGCCTGATCCGAGAACGGCGGGCTCATGTAGAGCTGGCCTGCCACGACCGCGCGGATCGCGCCGATCAGATCGCTCGCGGTCGCATCCTTGCGCACGTAGCCGTGGACGCCACTGCGCAGCGCTTCGAGCACGTGCGCCTCGTTCATGTGCATGGAGAGCAGGATCACACGGGTGTTCGCGCACCGCTTGCGCACCTGCCGCGTCACCTCCATGCCGTTGAGGCCCGGCATCATCAGGTCGGCCAGCAGCACGTCCGGCTCGAGCCGTGCGACCAGGTCGGCGACGCGCAGACCATCGGACGCCTCCCCGACCACGACGAACCCGGGCTCGGATTCGAGCAGGGTGCGGAGCGCCTGGCGCACGACGTGGTGGTCGTCGGCCAGGACGAGCGTGATCCGGGAATCAGTCATTACAACACCTCCAGCATGCCGGTGATCGGCAGTTCAGCAGTCACACGCGTCCCGGAGCCGGGGCGCGAATCGACCGCAAAGGTTCCACCCGCCAGCAGCGCCCGCTCGCGCATGCCGGTCAGGCCACACGCGGAGTTGCCCAGCGCACTGGAGTCGAATCCGCGTCCGGTGTCCTCGACGCACAGGCGCAGGCAATCTCCTTCGCGCCCCAGCTGGACCGCGACGTCCTGCACCCCCGCGTGTCGCGCGACGTTCGTCAGGCTCTCCTGCACGATGCGGAAGGCGGCGATCTCGGTCCCGGCCGCGAGCCGTTCCGAGACGTCGAGATGATGGAAGTGAACGCTGATGCCGGTATGCGCACGGTAGCGCTCGAAGTGCCACAGCAGCGTCGGCACCAGGCCGAGGTCGTCGAGCATCGGCGGCCGCAGGTTGAGCGACAGATCGTGGACGCGCTCGATCAGCTGGCCGACGCTTTCCTTGAGCGGCCGCGGGTCCATGGTCGCACCCAGCCGCTCGCCGGTCTCGATCATCATCTTGAGCCCGGTCAGGATCTGCCCGACCTCGTCGTGCAGCTCGCGCGAAATCGTGCGGCGCTCCTCCTCCTGCAGATGGACGAGGCGGCGCGAAAGACCCTCGAGCTGCGCATGCGCCGACGACACCTCGGCGTGCAGCCGATCGCGCTCCACGTCGGAGCGTTTGCGTTCGGTGATGTCCTTGACCTGGGAGACGAAGTAGAGCGGCTGGCCGTCGTCCGCGAGCACCACCGAGACATGGAGCAGCACCCACACCACGTGACCGCGCTTGTGGAGGTAGCGCTTCTCCATGCTGTAGCGATCGATCTCCCCCGCCAACAGTCGGTGCGCGTGGTCGACGTCCTGATCGACATCGTCGGGATGCGTGATCGCCTGGAAGTTGAGCGCGCGCAGTTCCTCGCCGGTGTAACCGACCAGGTCGCAGTACGAGGGGTTCACCTGCAGGAAGCGTCCGTCGCGCGCGACCAGCGCCATCCCGATCGGGGCGTGGTCGAACGCGAGGCGGAAGCGCTGATCCACTTCGCGCAACGTTTCCAGAATCCCGCGCGGCTGGGCGCCTTCGAACTGCAGGGTGCGAGCCAGCGAAGAGTTCGGTAGCGCGTCGCGGATCAGGGACTTGCGCTCCGTGAGGAGCCGGGCGGGCGGAGCTTCCTTCGAATCAGGCATGTGCGTCTCGCGGCAGCGGGGGAAAGTTCGTCCGCAGTGTCTGCCGGGTCCGACATGTGGTCAAGCCTTATGGGCGCGAACGAGGGAATTGACAGGGCCAGTCGCGGGCATGCCACCGAGGCCGGGCCGGGGTCACCCGCCCCGAACCGCCTGTCAGTCGACGTCCTCGGGGGCCGGCGCGCCGGTGCGCCCGGGCGGGCTGGCCGGCAACCACGGCTGGTCCGCGTGCGGATGCCGCGGTCCCCACGGCTTGCCGGGACGGCGCTTCGTTCCCGTGATCTCTTCCGCCACCTCCTGACAGATCCGCGCCTGGGCGGCGTCGACCTGGTAGGTGAAGTTCGGCAGCGAAATGTGGGACGGCAGACCGACCGGCGACTGGTCGCGCAGCTCGGCGTAGATCACGAGCGCGGCCAGGTAGGTTCCGAGCATCGACGGATGGAACTGATCCCCACCATAGAGCGGCAGCGACGGTTCGCGAGCCCACGCCTGCTTCCACGACAAGGCGACCGGGAACAGCATGCCGTCGACCGCGGCGGCGGCCTGGCGGTACGACTCGATTCCGTCATCGAACGCGAACATCCGGCTGGCGTCGGTCCACACTCCGTAGAGCGCGGTGCGCGCGCCGACCGCCTTGATCAACGGATCGAAGCGTCGCGTGTACTCGATCAGGTTCACGCGGCTCTCGGGCAGCGTCGAAGGACCCTGCTGGAGGATCACAACGTCCCAGCCCCCCCGGGCGATCGCGCGCGGCGCGTCGCCCTGCACGAGGTGATCCTCGAGCGCAAATCCTCCATAGGCGACCGAGGCCGCCTCGAGCGGAGGATCGTCACCCGCCGCGCGCGAAAGTGCGGCGACCAGCCCGGGCAGGTCGTTCTCGGCGGTCAGACTGTTGCCGATGAACAGCACGCGGAACGGCTCGCGCCGGCGACCCGGACTGGCGCTGGTCGGCTCGGTGGTCGCGCGGCTCGCGACCAGCGTTGGATGGTCGGTGTCCGGGGCAGTGACCACGGCCGGTCGCACCCCGCAGCCGGCCACCATGAGAACCGTCGCCAGGGCGACGAGTGCGGTCGGACGATGCGCGACGTGTTGCATGGAGGAATCGTCCCATGCCCGTCCCTCCGGCAAAGCACCGACCGCCGAACGTCGTTCGGATTGCGACCACCGCGGTCAGTGAACGGGAACGCTCCGATCCCGTTTCGAGGCCCGCGGCCGCCGGTGGAGCGAATACGTGAAGCTCAGCAGCAGGCGAACCTTCGTTCCGTGCGCCTGCTTGTGATAGCAGGTGATGTCTTCGAACCAGCCGGTTCCCCGTGGTCCCGTGATGGTGTGGATGCGGTCGCCATACCGCCGTCGCGCGGTGGCGTCGTCGAGCATCCGCTGCAGGATCTGGCGCGGCGTTCTCCGCGCCTGGGAGCCCGGGATCACCACGTGGGGACCGCTCTCGGCGTCGACGTCGGTCAGGTACAGAAACACCGTCAGCGACTTCACGTCGGCGACGTCGTAGTGGAACATCCCGCCATCGGCGGTGTGGAACACGCGGCCGTGCTCGTCGGGGAACGGCAGCGTCCAGTAGAGCCGTGTCTCGAGCAGGATCGGCTCGGCGCGCAGGTAGCCGCGTGCGACCGCGACGATTGCCGGGTCGTGCGCGATCCGATCGATCGCGAAACACGAACGATGGGGATTGCCGATCCAGCGTGCGCCGTCGGCCCGCACGTAGTCGACGATCTCGTCGACCATCGGCTCCGGAACCCGGAAGCCCGGCGCGTACGCGTCGCGATCGAGGCTTCCGACGGTCGCGTCCACGTCGAGCGGCTCGAACAGCGACTCCGGTGCAACCCGCATCGGTGGGTTGCGGCTCGTGAGCTGGTGATAGCGGACGATCAGCGGCTGCCAGGGGCCCTGCACCAGCAGGTACCGCATCTTGCGGAACGCCCACAGGAACGACCGGTGGTGATCGAGAGAGTTGCGGAGGCGGGTGCGGAACGAATCATAAACCGTTGCGTGCGGCATGAGGTTCCCTCCTGCTCTGCGTTCCGAACGCCCGATCATGGCTCTCTCCTGATGGGCGGCCCCATGCCGCAACGCAATCCGCGGACCACGCGTCGGTACGCCACGCAAGCTCCATGGAGAAGCGCGCTTGGATCGCGGTCCGCGGAAACGCGCGGGCCCCCCGAGGAAGAATCGTAAGGAATGGCGACGGTGGGTGCGGCGCGCGGTCAGCGGATGCGCGTGATCCGGCGCGTGAGCGTCGCGCCGCCGGAATCGAGACGCACGACGTAGAGACCGGCGGGCGCCGGACGTCCGGTTGCATCGCGTCCGTTCCAGTACGCGGCATGGGTGCCGGCAGACTCGGCTGCGTCGACCAGGGTCGCGACCGTGCGTCCGGACACGTCGTGAATCGTGATCCGGACGCGCCCCGGAACCGGCAGCGTGTAGTCGATCCGCACCGCGCTCCGGAACGGATTGGGCGCGGTCGGCGCGAGCGCGAGTCCGGACGACCCCGGCGACGGCAGCGGCACGCCGACCGTCGACAGGCCGGACACGCCGGGACTCTCGTCGGCCACCACCCACGACGACCAGTTCTCGCTGGTCTCGTCGTGACCGATCGCGCCGTTGCCGCCGCTGGTGGCTTCGCCCGGCTCGGCGAGCGACGTGCGATGGATCGAGGAGCCCTGCGCCGCGTCGGGTGCGGGCGCGCCGTTCGCACGATCCTCGGCGAACCACGAGGCGTCGCTGTTCGCGTCGGGACCGTCGATCCCGAGCGGATAGTCGACGTCCTTGTTGGGGATGAACGTGGTGGTCAGCCAGCACACCCAGTCGAGATCGGAAACCCGGTCGCTGGCGCCGTCCCAGGTCACGAGACCGACGCACTCGCCGTTGTTGGCCATGCTCAGGGTGCCGGACGGATTGCTGCCATAGTGGATCAGGTCGGGCACGCCGTCGCCGGGACCGTCCTGCGTGACCTCGAACAGGATCTGCGTTCCCGGCCGGTCGAGGAACGCATCGAGGCCGCCGACGAAGTGCTCGGCGAGGAACGCATCGCTGTCCTGACACACGACTGCGACCGCGTTCGGCTCGAGCGTCACCGCCGGGAAGCGGTAGAGGAAGTTGTTGAGTGTGATCGACGCCACCGGCCCGTTCACCAGGTACGGATAGGCGTCCTCGTCCCCCGCCAGCCACACGTTGCCGAGCGCCACGGCGACCGGATCGGGATTGAGGATCTCGACGAACTCGGCGGTCGGGGCCGTCTCATCGACCGGGTCGTAGCCGACCTCGGTGATCAGCAGATGGGCGCGGGCGGGAACGGCGAACGCGGCCATCGCGAGGAGGGTGGGAAGCCAGGCTCGAAGCGTGCGGCGCACCATCGATCGAGTCTACGCGCCGCCCGCCCGCGGCCGGAGAGGAAGCGCTTCCGCTCCCGGTCCGGCGTTCCGATTCGCACTCCGGGCCGGTCCGCCGGTGCAGAGTGCATGAGCCGGCCGGCCGACCTCCCCTCCAACCCTTCCCTGGCGTTCTCCGTCACAGGGGGGTTCCGCGGTGGTCGTCGCGACCGCCGCACCGGGCGGCGGCATGGCCTCCGCGCGGGCTGTGCCGCTAAGATCGCCGGCCTTGTTGCCTGAACGACACCTGCGAGGATTCCCCTGATGCCGTTCCGCACCGTGGCGCTCGCCGCGCTCGTCCTGCTGATTCCCACCTTCGCGTTCGCCCAGACCCCGCCGGTCACCAGCCTCAAGGGCAAGTTCCGCGACGTCACCACCAACGCTGCGGTTCCCGGGGTGCAGGTGAAGCTCACCAGCTTCGCCGACACCGCCGACGTCCATCGCGTGACCGCGGGCGACGACGGGGCGTTCGAGATCAAGGGGCTCGGCGTTCATTCCTACCGGCTCGAGGCGACCCGGGTCGGCTACGAGACGCTCAAGCAGATCATCCGCGTCACCAGGGACAAGCAGGACGTCGGCGTGCTCGGCCTGACGCCGCAGTCGGTCGACATCCCGGGCGTGACGGTCACCGAGTCGCCGGCCCCCGCGGTGGTGAAGGGCGACACCACCGAGTTCCGCGCGAGCGCGGTCAAGACCCACAAGGACGCGACCGCCGAGGACCTGGTGCAGAAGCTTCCGGGCGTGACGATCGAGAACGGCACGGTGAAGGCGCAGGGCCAGGACGTCCAGAACGTGCTGGTGAATGGACGACCGTTCTTCGGCAGCGACCCGACGGCGGCGATGCGCAATCTGCCGGCCGACGTAGTGGACCGCGTCCAGGTCTACGACCGTGGCAGCGATCAGTCGGAGTTCAGCGGCTTCGACGACGGAACCGCACAGAAGACGATGAACTTCATCCTGCGCGACCAGAAGGCGAAGTTTGGAAAGGTGTACGGCGGCTACGGCGACGAGGACCGCTACCAGGCGGGCGTCAACGCATCGCTGGTGCGCGGCGGGCAACGCGTCACCGGAATCGGGATGTCGAACAACATCAACCAGCGCAACTTCTCGCCGCAGGACCTGCTGGGCGTGATGACCGGCAACCAGGGCGGAGGGGGCGCCGGCGGGCCGCGCATGATGATGTTCGGCGGCGGTGGCGGCATGCGGCCGGGCGGCGGCGGCGGCAATTTCGTCATGCGCGGGCCGGGCGGCGGATTCGGCGGCGGCGCGTTCGATCCGTCGAGCTTCCTGGTCGGCAACCAGGCAGGCATCACCACCACGCATTCCGGTGGGGTGAACTACGTCGGCCAGTGGGGCCGCACGCTGCAGGTCAGCTCGAGCCTGTTCCTCAACGACACCGACAGCGACAACCGCCAGCTGCTGAACCGCGAGTACATCCCGCCCCAGGACTCGATCCAGTTCTACGACCAGGCGGCGATCAGCGACACTCGCAACGGGAATCAGCGGTTCGACATGCGCATGGAGTGGACGCCCGACTCGACCAACTCGGTGATCTTCCAGCCGCGGCTCTACTTCCAGCAGAACGACACGCAGATCCGCGGGACCGCCGCCAACATCACCACCGCCGGCGAGCCGCTCAGTGCGGCGCTCGGCACCTCGCGCGACCAGATCGACGGCGACAACCTGTCGGGACGGCTCACCCTGCGCCACCGCTTCGCGAAGAAGGGCCGCAACGTGTCGATGGAGCTGAACAGCGGGCACAACACCCGCGAGGGCGACGGCACCCAGCTGACCGTCACCGACAACGCGTTCGGCGACAGCACGGTCAGCGACACGCTCGACCAGATCTCGGACACCCGCAGCGTCACCACCTCGTACTCGACCCGCATCGCCCTGACCGAGCCGCTCAGCAAGACGCTCCAGCTGCAGGCGATCTACAACCCGTCGCTGTCGCTGAGCGAGTCGGACGCACGGGTGAACCGGTTCGATCCGTCGACCGGTGCCTATACTCATGTCGACAGCGTCACGTCGAACACGTTCGAGAACCAGAACACGGTCCAGAACGGCGGGCTCGCGGCGCTGCTGACCAAGGGCCCGTGGAAGCTGCTCGGCAACACGTACGTCCAGCGCATGACGCTCGAGTCCGATCAGACCTTCCCCGGCACCGTCACGGTCGACAAGACCTTCGACGGAGTGCTGCCGGGCGCCACGCTGACCGGCACGTTCAGCAACCGCCGCAACCTGCGGATCGCGTACAGCACCGGCATGAACGCGCCGTCGATCAGCCAGCTCCAGAACGTGGTCAACAACTCGAATCCCCTGGCGCTCACCGCCGGCAACCCCGAGCTGCGGCCGACCCGCAACCAGAACCTGTCGGTGCGCTGGAGCGAGGCCGATCCGATGAAGTCGAAGAGCCGGTTCGCGTTCGCCAACCTCTCGCGCACCGCGCATCCGATCGTGAATGAGACGTTCACCGCGCTGAGCGACACCACGATCGGCGGCGTGTTCCTGGCCCGCGGCACCCAGCTCACACGGCCGATCAATCTCGACGAGTCGTGGAACGGGAACCTGTTCGCCGTCTCGAGCATGCCGGTCAAGAAGATCAAGAGCATCCTGAGCCTGAACGGCGGAGGCTCGCTGAACCACAATCCGACCGTGATCAGCGGCGTCGTCAACCGCTCGCGCACCTACGCGCTGCGGGCCGGAGCGACGCTGGCGAGCAACATCAGCCCCAACCTCGACTTCACGTTCTCCTACCAGGGCACCTACAACATCCTGCGCAGCTCGCTCAGCACCGCCAACGATGCCGGCGACTACTACAGCCACAACATCGCGCTGCGCTTCAACAGCGTGATCAGCAAGGGGATCGTGTTCCGGCAGGAACTCTCGAACGGCATCCAGAGTGGCGTGCCGGCGTCGTACGGCCAGAACTTCGTGCTGTGGAATCTCACGGTCGGCAAGAAGTTCCTGAAGAACGACATGGGCGAGATCCGCGTCACCGCCACCGACGTGCTCGACCAGAACAAGAGCGTGAACCGCAGCGTGACCGACACCTACGTGCAGGACTCGCGCGACCAGGCCCTCGGCCAGTACTTCCAGGGCGTGGTGAGCTGGTCGTTCCGCTGATCAGCCGTCGCGCGCGGCTCTCAGACTCTCGGGGGTGATCGGGAGCCTGCGCACGCGGATCCCGGTCGCCGCGAACACGGCGTTGGCAATCGCCGGCGCGACCATCGGGACCGGGTGCTCGCCGAATCCGCCCGGGCGCTCGGTGCTCGGCACCACGTGGAGTTCGATCGCGGGCATGTCGTTCATGCGCATGACCGTGAAGTCCTCGAATCCGCGCTGCACCGCGCGCCCCTGCTTGAAGTCGACCTTGCCGCGCAGCGTGTAGGACAGCCCCCACGTCACGCCGCTCTCGGTCTGTCCCTGGATCCCGAGCGGATTGAGGACCAGCCCGCAGTCGACCGCGCACACGATCCGGTCGACGCGCAGGTCCGACAGGTCGGGCGCAACCGACACCTCGGCGACCTGCGCGATGTAACTGCTGCCGTGGTAGACGCTGGCCGCGATGCCGCGCCCGCGCAGCCGGCCGTTGTTCGCGAGCGGCGTTCCCCAGCCCGCGCGCTCGGCCGCCAGCTGGTGGACCTTGCGCAACCGCGCGCGATCGATCTTGTACGGCCCGATCTCTTTCACGCCGCCGGTCATCAGCGCGAGCCGGAACGCGAGCGGATCCTGCTTTGCCAGGTGCGCGAGCTCGTCGAGGAACGATTCCCGGGCCCACACCGTGCCCGGATACTCGACCGCGCGCCACGGACCGTACGGAACCGGGCTCGGCACCACCGCCGCGTCGACCCTGAGGTTCGGGATGTCGTACGGATTGTCGTAGGCGCCCCACGGGCTCTGGTCTTCCTCGAATGCCCCGGGCTCCTTGGCCGGCGCCGGCGTGTCGCCGTACAGGTCGCGCCCGCCGTGAATGTCGTAGATGGTGAGATCCGAAGCGGTGGTCTGGTGGACCAGCGCCGTCAGCCGGCCGCTTGCATCGAGACCGCCCGACAGCCGTCCGGCGGTGAACGGCTGGAAGTAGCCATGCCGCGTGTCGTCTTCGCGCGACCACACCACCTGCACCGGACGACCGACCCCCTTCGAGATCTCGGCCGCCTCGGCCAGATAGTCGGCGAACAGGCGGCGCCCGAACCCGCCGCCCATCAGGGTCGCGTGGATGCGGATCCGATCCTCCGGCAGCCCCGTCACCTTCACTGCCTGCTCCATGCAGCGGTGCTGCGTCTGGGTCGGGACCCAGAACTCGGCGCGGTCGGCGCGGACGTCGGCGGTGCAGTTCATGGTCTCGAGCGGCGCATGGGCCTGGAACGGGAACACGTAGGTGGCCGTGTGACGCGCCGCGGCCGCCGCGAGCGCGCCGGTTGCGTCCTGCTCGTGACGCACCTTGAACGACGTGCGGTCGAGCCCCGACACCACCTCGCTCTCGAACGCGTCGGAGTCGAACGCCGCGTGCCGGCCCCGGTCCCACTCGATCGTGAGCGATTCTCGCGCGCGCATCGCAGCCCACGTGCTCGACGCCACGATCGCGACACCGTGCTGGATCCCGGCCCGCACCGGCACCACCGCGATCACGCCCGGCCGCGCCCGCGTCTTCGCGTCGTCGAACCGGACCAGCTTCGCTCCCAGCACCGGCGCGCGCTCGATGCTCGCGTACACGAGGTTCGGGACCCGCACGTCGATCCCGTAGATCGCGCGGCCGGTCACGATGTCGGGACCGTCGACGCGCGCCATCGGCTTGCCGATCCGGCGGAACTGGTCGGGCGTCTTGAGCGGCGGCGATTCGGGGACCGGCTGTTGCGCCGCGTCGGTCGCGAGCGCGCCATACCGCAGGCGGCGGCCGGTCGCGGTGTGGATCACGGCGCCGTTCTCGGCCCGGCACGCGTCCGGAGTCACCCCCCAGCGCGCTGCCGCGGCGCCGATCAGCATCACGCGCGCGGCGGCACCCGCGCGCCGCATCGAATCGAACGCACCGCGACTGCTGCCGCTGCCACTGGTGTGGAGACGAATGCCCTGGAAGCGCGGCCCGGTCACCGCCTGCTCGAGCCGCACGCGGTCCCAGTCCGCCTCCAGCTCCTCGGCCACCAGCATCGGCAGCAGCGTGCGGACCCCCTGCCCCATTTCGTGGCGGATCACCGAAATCGTGACCGTGTCATCGGGTGCGATCCGCAGGTACGCGTTGGGTGCAAAGACGCCGTCGCCGTTCGCGTCGGCGGCCGCGGCAAGCTCGGGAAGGTACGCCGCCAGCAGCAGCCCCGAGCCCGCCAGCGCGGTGCGCCGGAGGAACTGGCGGCGGGACAACGTCACGGACGCTTCCGCGCGCGCCGGGCGGCGAGACGAATCGCCTCGCGCATCGGATTGTAGGTGCCGCACCGGCACACCGAGTTCGACATCACCGCATCGATCTCGGCATCGGTCGGCGACGGATGTTCGGCGAGCAGCGCGGCGGCGGTCATGATCATGCCGGGCTGGCAGTAGCCGCACTGTGCGACGTCGCGCTCGAGCCACGCCTGCTGGCAGGGATGCGTTCCGTCGCTGCTGAGACCCTCGATGGTGACGTAGCGCTTGCCGGCCGCATCGGACACCGGCACCAGGCACGAGCGCACCGCGCGTCCCGATTCGTGCACCGTGCACGCGCCGCACACTCCTTCGCCACAGCCGAACTTGGTGCCGGTCAGTCCCAGCACATCGCGCAACACCCACAGGAGCGGGGTGTCGGCGGCGACGTCGACGGTGTGGCGTCGGCCATTGACGGTGAGCGCGACCTTCGGCATGCGCGGATGCTGTCCGGCGCGCGGGCCCCGCTCAATCCACGCGCGACGAAGGTGGTGTTTCCGGCGACCGGTGCGCGCGCCGGGTCAGCGCCGCGCAAAGTCGAATCAGCGGTACAGCGTCTTGAGTGCGCCCCAGGTCGGGCGGCGGGTTCCG
>Ga0111538_10010364_pt1 | contig 12397 bp, 11 predicted proteins | sample SoiMethybrSBSTD1_FD_79669 | JGI IMG/M metagenome (GOLD analysis project Ga0111538, IMG submission 79669) | Bulk soil microbial communities from a Populus tree surrounding site in Tennessee, USA - Soil MetaG P. TD hybrid SBSTD1 (version 2)... | ecosystem: Environmental > Terrestrial > Soil >...
GACGTGCTCACCCCTGTCGAGCGGCGCGTCGCGGCGCTGGTCGCCGGCGGACGCAAGAACCGCGAGGTCGCGCAGGAGCTCTTTCTCACCGTGGCGACCGTCGAGGCGCACCTGACGCGCATCTACCGCAAGCTCGGCATCCGGTCGCGCAGCGAGCTTGCTCGGGCCCTCGACGGACGCCCGTAGGAGCTACGCGCCGACGATGATCGCGACCTGCGCGCCCTCGAGCGCGCCGACCTCGAGACCGTCGAGCGGCGTCACGATCTTGACGCCCAGGTCCTTTGCGAGCCGGACCGCCTCGGGGCGGAAGTGTCCGCGATACATGACCATCGAGCGCGTGTAGCCCGTCTTCGGAGCGTTGCCGACGGCCGCGATCGGATAGCCGTGCTGGCGTATGCGGGCGGCTTCCGCGGCGGCCGCGCCCTGTTCGCCGTTGCCGTTGAGGACGGTCACGTGGGTTGCCTCTCTCTCGAGCGTCGGCTTCTTCGTGAGCGCGAGCTTGACCGGCGACGGCTGAGTCGTCTTCTTCGGCAGCGGCACTGCGAGCTTGGCCGCCGCCTGCTCCTGGGCCTTCTGTGACAGCGGCTTGCCGATCATCGCGATCCCCACGAGCACGAGGATCAGCAGCTCTGCGGCCGCGATCGCCGAGGCGACGATCGTGGCGGTGCGCCAGGGCCGGACGGCGTCGAGTGCGGGAAGGCGGTGCGAGTGCTCCATCGCGCGACCCGGATTCGCCCTGCGTTGTCGGGCTCCTTCCTGAGGTCACGATTCGGTCGCTCCTGGCCGGTCGGGCAGGGACGATCGAACCACCTGGAGCGCGATTTCTCGGCCCGTCGGCAGCCGTGCACCCATGATCGTCGTGGAGAACCCCTGATTCCGCCACGTCCTGTGGACGAATCGTCACGCTCTCGTTACACACGCCGTGTCCCGAACCGCCATGGCCAGGGGCCAGGCCCCTGGACATGCCTCGCGGAGCCGGGTCACGTCGAAGGGCGGGAGATCCAGGCCCACGTCTCGCGGAGCCCACCGGCGAGCTCGCGCTCGGGGCGCCAGCCGAGGTCGCGCTCCGCGAGCGAGATGTCGACGACGCTTCGCTGGAGCTCCCCCGGCCGCTCGGGCGCGTGCTCGGCGTCGACGTCCACGCCCGCCGCGTCGCGGCAGAGCCCATAGAGCTCGAGCACGGAGGTCTCACGCCCCGTCCCCACGTTGTAGACCCCGCCGTCCCTATCCGCCGCGGCCACGGTGGCGCGGGCCACGTCGCCGGCGAACACGTAGTCGCGAGTCTGACGGCCGTCGCCGTAGATCAGGGGCGTGGTCCCGGCCAGGAAGCAGTTGAAGAAGATGGCGACGACCCCTGCCTCGCCGTGCGGGTCCTGCCGCGGCCCGTAGACGTTGCCGTAGCGCAGCGAGACGTGGCCGCTGCCGTGGAGCCGGTTGTAGGCGGCCAGGTACTCCTCGGCCGAGAGCTTCGAGGTGCCGTACGGCGAGATCGGGTTGCGCTCGGCGGACTCGGGCGCCGGCGAGGTGCACTCACCGTAGATCGCGCCCCCGGTGGAGCTGAAGACCACCTTGGCGCCGTGCGCGTGCGCAGCCTCGAGCACGCGGATCGTCCCGAGCACGTTCACCTCGGCGTCGTAGACGGGGTCGGCGACCGAGCGGCGGACGTCGATCTGGGCGGCCAGGTGGAAGACGACGTCGGCACCGGCGTCGGCGAAGATCGCGTCGAGGGGCTCCCGGATGTCGGCCTCGACGAGCCTCGCTCCATCGGGGACGTTCTCGCGTCGGCCGCTCGTGAGGTTGTCGACGATCGTGACCTCGTAGCCGCGCGCGAGCAGCACGTCCGCCACGTGCGAGCCGATGAAGCCCGCGCCCCCTGTCACGACCGCCCGCACGAGCGTCCCATCCTACGCTCGCCGTAACACTCCGTCGCCCTCGCGTCATTCTCTCCATGGATGACCGACGCCGAGCTGATCGCCGCCGCCCGCACCGATGCCGGCGCCTTCCGAACGCTCTACGACCGCTACGCGGAGGCGATCCACCGCTTCCACCTGGGCCGCAGTCGCGACCGTGAGGCCGCGCTCGACCTCACCGCCGAGACCTTCGCGCAGGCGTGGCTGTCGCGGGAGCGGTTCCGCGACCTCGCCGGCGGCTCGGCCGCGCCCTGGCTGTTCGGCATCGCGAGGAACGTGCTCGTCGTCTCGGTGCGGAAGCGCCGGCTCGAGCAGGGGGCCCGCGATCGGCTCGGCGTCCTCGTCGGCGCCGACCGCACGGAGGAGACCTCCGAGCCGAGCGAGCTCTGGCTCGAAGGGCTGGACGCGGCGATCGCAGACCTCGCGCCCGAGCTTCAGCAGGCGGTCGGCCTCAGGGTCGTCGGCGACCTGTCCTACGCCGAGCTCGCCGAGGCGACCGGCACGACCCCCGGCGCCGCCCGAGTACGCGTCCACCGCGGCCTCGCGGCACTGCGCACCCGGCTGCTCAAGACCAAGGAGGCGACACGATGACGACGGCGGACCTCACGCAGCTCGGAGACAGGCTGGAGCGGGCTTTCGCGGACGACCTCGCCACAAAACGGCGAGCACGCCTAACGCGGCGGCTGCTGCTCGCGGCGGCAGCACTGGCCGTCGCGATCCCGGGCTTGGCGTTCGCCACGTCGGCGCTGATCGACACAGAGCAGGTCGCCGCCAGCCTGCCGGCGGGGACGCGGATGCTCCAGGGAACGGACCCACGGTGCACCGCGGTGGAGCAGGGTGTCGAGTACCACTGCGTCCTCACGAAGCCGATCGCGAATCCCGAGGTGGCCGACCTGAAGGGCACGGTCGAGCCGACCGTCGACGCCACGAAGCACGTGAACGGCGGCTGCCGCTCGCTCGACTCGAAGGGCCGGGAGTGGCAGTGCTACCTCGGGCACGCCGCGGTCGACCAGCAGATCATCGGCCCGAGCTTCCTCGGCGAGTACGCCCCGACTCCCGGGGTGGGGTAGCGCGCGAGGGCCGTATCCTAGGCCCGCATGTTCCTGACCTTCGAGGGGCTCGACGGCTCCGGCAAGACCACCCAGCTCGAGCTCCTTCGGCGGCACCTCGAGGAGTCCGGCCGCGATGTCGTGGTGACGCGCGAGCCCGGCGGGACCGAGCTCGGTGAGCGGATCCGCGAGCTCCTCCTCCACGGCCCCGACATGACCGCCTGGGCGGAGGCGACGCTATTCGCCGCCGCGCGCGCCGAGCTGGTCGAGCGCGTGATCGGTCCGGCGCGCGAGCGAGGAGCGGACGTCCTCTGCGACCGGTACGTCGACTCCTCGCTGGCCTATCAGGGGCTCGCGCGAGGGCTCGGCCTCGAGCCCGTGCTCGAGCTCAACCTGGCTGCTGTGCAGGGCGTGCTGCCCGACCGCACGTTCCTGCTGCTCGTCGATCCAGCCCGGGCGAGCGCGCGGACGGGGAAGCGCCGCGACCGGATCGAGCGCGAGGACGACGAGTTCCGCGCGCGTGTGGACGCCGCCTACCGCGAGCTCGCGGAGCGCTTCCCCGAGAGGATCGTCCCGATCGAGGCCGACGGATCGCCGGAGGAGGTGGCAGACCGTGTCCGCGGAGAGCTTCAGCTCGCTTCCTGAGCAGGACGAGGCCAAGCGCCTGCTGCGAGCAGCGCTCGGGGAGGACGTCGCCCAGGCGTACCTCCTCCACGGGCCGCCGGGGGTGGGCAAGCGGCGCGCCGCGTACGAGCTCGCCGTCGAGGTGCTCGGCGACCGCGGCCGCGTCGAGCGGCGCTCGCACCCCGACCTCTACGTCCTCGAGCCGCTCGGCGACCAGATCCGCATCGACCCGATCCGGGAGCTCCGGCGCGACCTCCACATGCGGCCGTTCGAGGGCGAGCGGCGCGTGTACCTCGTGCTCGGCGCCCACCTGATGAACGAGGAGGCGGCCGACGCGCTGCTCAAGGACCTCGAGGAGCCGCCGTCCTACGCGGTGATCGTCCTCGTCGCCGACGAGCTGGGGCCGCTGCCCGAAACGATCCGCTCCCGCTGCCAGCTGATCCCCTTCCGGCGCCTGTCCGAGCGCGCGATCCGGCGGGAGATCGAGCGGCGCGCACCCGGGCTCTCCGCCGAGCAGACGACCGCGTTCGCCCGGATCGCGTCCGGCCGCCTCGACCGCGTCGACCGTCTGCTCGACGAGGAGGCTGCCGGCCGTCGGGCCGCCCTGCTCGAGGTCGCGCGCGCCGTCTACACCGACCCGGCGTTCGAGCCGGCCGCTGCTGCGAAAGTCGTCCTGGAGGGCGCGCGCGCCCGCGCCGCGGAGGCGAGAAAGGAGGCCGAAAAGGAGCTCGAGTCGCTCGACTTGCCGCAGCGCGAGGCCGAGCAGCGCGTCCGCAGAGCCGCCCGCGGCGCAGAACGGGAGGAGATCCTGCTGGCTCTGGACGAGCTCGCAGCCTGGTACCGCGATCTCGTGGTTGTCGCCGCCGGGGCGCCGGGCGTGGCGATGCACGCCGACCGCCTGGCCGAGCTCGCCGAGGACGGCACACGCGACCGGATGCCCGGAGCCGAGGCGGCCGCCGAAGCGGTGCGCGAGACCTGGCGCCTGTTCGAGGAGCTCCAGCTCCAGGCGGGACTCGCGCTGGAGGCGCTCTTCGTCCGCCTCAGGCGAGCGCTCGCGGCGCCGGTGCCCGTCTGAGTAGCCGCACTCCTCGCCAAACGGCCGCTCCGCGTGCTTGACTTATGCGCTTCCAGGTCGCGTTGCAGCTCCTTTCGCTCAAGAACCCCCCGTACGCCCGCAGCGCCGCCGCCCTCGTCGTGGGCGCTGTGCTCCAGGCTGCCGTCGCCGTCGGGTTCGCCGACACGAACGACTACGTCGCCGTCGCGGCCGCCGTGGGCATCCTCGTCGCGGTCCTGGCGGGCGGCATCGGTGGCTGGTGGGCGGGGCTCGGCGTCGCGGCAATCGGCTGGGCGCTGCACTTCTTCGTCGTCGCAGACCATTCTCGGGCAGCTCTGACGAGCCTGCCCGCCTGGCTCGCCGCGGGGCTCGCAGCCGGCTGGCTGGGAACGCGTGTGGAGGACGAGATTCGCTGGAGACGGCACCTCGTCGACGAGCTCGACGCCGTTCGTGGGGCTGCGAGCGAGGCGATCGCGGCCCTCGACGCGGACGGGGCGATCGCCGGCTGGGGCGCCGGAGCCGAGGCGATGTACGGCTACACCGCGGACGAGGCGATCGGCAAACCCATCTCGCTGCTCGACGACGACGGGCTGCAGCGCGCATTCGAGCGTGCGGTCGAGTCTGGCGAACGCGTGGACGAGCCGCACCGGGCCCACCGCCGGAAGGACGGGAGCGAGGTGCTGGTCTCGGTCGCGATCGCACCGGTGGTCGAGGAGGACGGCGAGTCGGTCGGAGCGGTCGTCGTCGCCTCCGATGTCGGCGAGCGGGTCCGGCTCGCCGAGGCGGTGCGGGAATCCGAGACGAAGTACCGATCGCTGACCGCGCATCTCCCCGACGTGACCTTCGTCTATCCGCCCGGCGAGCGCGTCAAGCCGCTCTCCGTCGGCGGCCCGGTCGAGTCGATGCTCGGCTATCCGCCGGAGCAGCTGCTGTCGGAGCCCGGTCTGTTCGCGAAGTTGATCCACCCCGAGGACCGCGAGCGCGTGCTCGCAGAGCTCGAGGCGGCGCGTGACAGCGTCGAGCCGTTTCGAACCGAGTACCGCCTGCTCGCCCGCGACGGCCGCCTCGTCTGGGTCCACGACGAGAGCGCAACGGTTCTCGGGGCACAGGGCGACCCGCTGTACGTCCAGGGCTACCTCCGCGACATCACGCGCCGGTTCCAGAGCGACGAGGAGAAGGCGGTCATCCGCGACGCCGAGCAGGTCGCAGCCGCGAAGGGTCGGGAGCGGCAGCGCAAGCTCGACTTCCTGGCCCAGGCCACCGCCGTGCTGGGCTCCTCATCGGACTACCACGCAACCCTGAGGCGCGTCGCCGAGCTGGCCGTCCGGGACATCGCCGACTGGTGCTTGGTCGACGTGCTCGAGGAGGAGGGCTCGCTCATCCGCATCGCGGCGGCACATGTCGAACCGCGCGTCTCGCGCGAGCCCATGCCCGGACCGGAGCCCGAGCCGGAGGTGCGAGAGGCCGTCGAGTCGCTCCGCTCGGCCCTGTCCGAGGCCCGGATCATCGCGCCGCTGGTCGCGCGGGGACGAGCGGTCGGAGCGATCACGCTCGTCTCCGAGACGCCGGCTCGACGCTACGACAGGGACGACCTGTCGCTCGCGGAGAGCCTTGCGACGACGGCCGGCTTCTCCGTCGACGACTCGCGCCTTCAGGATCAGGTCGAGGAGCGTGCCGAGGCGTCCCGCGTGCTGACGTACGTCGCCGACGGCGTCTTCCTGCTCGACCGAGGCGGAGTCATTCGGCTGTGGAACCCGGCCGCGGAGGCGATCACGGGCATCGAGGCGGCGACGATCATCGGCCATCCCGCGGTGCAGGGGATCCACGGCTGGGAAAGCCTCACGGAGCGGATCCCGGTCGGCGGTGCGGCCGACCTCCCCGAAGCTGCGACGCTCCCGATCGAAACCGAGCGCGGGGAGCGCTGGATCTCGATCTCGGGGGTCGAGTTCTTCGGCGGCACCGTTTATGCGTTCCGCGACCAGACCGAGACACGGCGGCTGGAACAGCTGAAGGCCGACTTCCTGGCGACTGCCTCGCATGAGCTGCGGACGCCGCTCGCCGCGGTCTACGGCGCCGCGCAGACCCTGAGCCGCCACGACTTCGCGCTCGACGAGTCGGGGCGCTCCCGCTTCATCAAGCTGATCGTCGACGAGTCGGATCGCCTCGGGAAGATCGTCAACGAGATCCTGTTGGCGAACCAGCTCGAGGTCGGCCTCGTCGAGCTCGGCACCGAGGCCTTCGATGCGGTGGACCTGGTCGAGGGGGTCATCGAGACGACGCGCCTCCATGCTCCGCCCGGCATCGAGCTCGCAATCGACGCCCGACGGCCGGTCCCGCACGTCGCGGCCGACCGCGACAAGGTCCGGCAGGTGCTCAACAACCTGGTGGAGAACGCGATCAAGTACTCGCCTGACGGCGGCCGCATCGAGCTCATCGTGGAGGGCGCCGCCGACCGCGTCCGGTTCTCCGTGTACGACGAAGGGCTCGGCATCCCCGTCGACGAGAAGGCGCGAATCTTCGACAAGTTCTACCGGCTCGATCCCGACATGACGCGCGGCGTCGGGGGCACCGGCCTCGGCCTCTACATCTGCAGCGAGCTGGTCGGGCGCATGGGCGGTCGCATCTGGGTCGAAGGGCGTGACCCGAATGGGTCCGCGTTCCTGTTCGAGCTTCCGGCCGCCGGCCCCCGCAGCGAACACCCACTGTCTCCTGCGACGCGTGACGCAGCCAGCGGCTAACCCGTGAGATAGTCGCCTCAGGCGACGAGGAGGGGAGATGAGAACGAGACTGGCTGTGCCGGCCCTCGGCGTGCTCTGCGCGCTGGCCGGCGCTCCGGCGGCGCTCGCGGCCGCGACCCACGAGTTCGAGATCGAGGTGCTCTCGAGCCCGGCGACGATGGTCACCGGCGGCGACGCACTCGTGCGTGTGGACGTTCCGCGCACCGTCCCGATGCACAAGGCGACGTTGCTCGTCAACGGCAGGGACGTGACTGCGTCGCTGAAGGTGGACGAGTCGGCGCGCACCCTCACGGGCATGGTCGACGGTCTCCGCCTCGGCGAGAACACCCTGTTCGCCGACTCGAACGGCCGCGGCAACGGCCGTCCGACCGCAGAGCTGACGGTCGTGAACCACCCCGTCACGGGGCCGATCTTCTCGGGCCCGCAGCAGCAGCCGTTCGTCTGCAAGACCCAGACTCAGGCCGGCCTCGGGTTCCCGCAGGTCGACAACCAGAGCGGCATCGGCATGCGGCTCTTCCAGACGCCGGGCAACCCGGCGACGCCGACGATCGGCTGGAGCAAGGACTGCACGATCGCCACGGTCGTCGACTATCAGTACCGGACGACCGGCGGATCGTTCCTCCCGCTACCGCCCGGCCCGCTGCCGACAAACGTGGCCATGACCACCACGCTGGACGGGCAGACCGTGCCGTACGTGATCCGGCGCGAGCGCGGGACGATCAACCGCTTCATCTACGCGATCTCGATCCTGGCCCCGCCCGGGGACCCCGCCAAGCCGGCGGACACCTCGCTCTGGAACAAGCGCGTGATCTACACGTTCGACGGAGGCGTGGCCATCGGCCACAACCAGGGCACGCTCGGCGGCAGCCACCTCTACGACCCCGGCCTCTCGAAGGGCTACGCGATCGTCCACTCGAGCGGGACGCGGACGTCCACGCACTACAACCTCGTCCTCGGCGCCGAGACGGCGATCATGACCAAGGAGCGCTTCATCGAGGGCTACGGCGTGCCGCTGTACACCGTCGGCGTCGGCGGCTCCGGCGGCGCGATCCAGCAGTACGTCTACGCCCAGCGCCATCCGGGCGTGATCATCGACGCGGGCATCCCGCAGTACTCCTACTCGGACATGGTCACGCAGACCATCCACGTCGGCGACTGCGAGCTGCTCGAGCACTTCATGGACGTCACCGACGCGGCCAACCCGAAGTGGTCGACCTGGACGAACCGCTCTTGGCTGGAAGGGCTGGCTTCGAGCAACACGCGGCCGAATCCCTACCGCGGCGGGCTGCCGGGGAACACGGAATGCATCAACGGCTGGCGCGGGCTGTCACCGCTAGTGCTCAACCCGAACTACGGCACCGCCGGTGCGGGCACCGAGTTCTACGACCCGGCCGTCATCGCCGCGGTCAAGTGGACGCACTGGGACGACCTGAGGAACGTCTACGGCGTCGAGCCCAACGGCTTCGCGCGCGCGCCGTGGGACAACGTCGGCGTGCAGTACGGGCTCGGCGCGCTGACCAGCGGGAAGATCACACCGGCCGAGTTCCTCAAGCTGAACGCGACCGTCGGCAGCTGGAAGGAGACGAAGGACATGGTTCAGGAGGCCTGTCCCTTCTTCCCGTTCCAGGGCTGCACGACGCCGCCGTTCGACTTCTGGAGCCGGCGCAACATGCGGCTCAGTCCCGACGGAGGCGTGACGCCGGCACCACGCCGCGACGGTGACATGGCCGCCGCCAACGCCGCCTACACCTCCGGGATCGTCTTCCGCGGCGCGATCGACATCCCGATCATCGACTGGCGCCACTACCTCGACGCGGAGCTCGACATGCACCACGCGGTGCAGTCGTTCGCGACGCGCAGGCGGATGCTGAACTACGACGGCGATGCCTCGAACCAGGTCATCTGGTTCACGGACGCGCGGCCGGTTCGTTCATTCGACCAGACGCCGCAGGCGCTCGCTGTGATCGACGACTGGATGGCGAACATCCGCGCCCACCCGGAGAACGGCGTGAGCGGCAACAAGCCCGCCGCGGCCGTCGATTCGTGCTTCGCGACCGACGGCACGCTCATCCATGCGGGGAGCGACTCCTGGGACGGCGTCCTCGACTCACGCCCGGCCGGGCCGTGCACGAAGGTGTTCCCGCTCAACTCGAGCTCGCGCATCGTCTCGGGCGGCCCGATCGAGGGGAGCATCTTCAAGTGCGCGTTGAAGCCGGTCGCCGCCGCCGTCGCCGACGGGACGTACGGGCCGTGGATCCCCGGCGCCGCCGACGTTACCCGGCTCCAGCAGATCTTCCCGACGGGCGTCTGCGATTACTCCAAGCCCGACGTGGGGAGGCCGCCGGGGTTCTGAGCGACTCCGAACAAGGCGAAGGCCGGGCTTGCGCCCGGCCTTCGTGCTCTTGCGTCTAGAGGATGGCGATGATCCCAGTGATCGCGGACGCGGCGACGACTAGCGCACCCGCGACAAGCATGCTCCTCAAGGTCCTTGCCTGCATTGGTCTCTCCTTCCGCTTCTCGTCGAACGTTCTTCCTATGCCGCAACCTGCAGCTTCACCTGCTCGGCGCCTTCGAGCATCGCGCCCGAGACCACGCCGAACGCCGTGGTCCAGGCCCGCTCGTACTCGGGCGTCCACGCCGGGCCGGCGACCTCGGCCATCGAGGCGAGCAAGACCTCGCCGACGACCGGGTAGTGCTCGGGCTCGGCGCCGTAGGCGACGTGCCGCGCGCCGAGCTCGCGGAGCTTCGGCACGATGGCGTCGAGGTCGCGCAGCGACTTGCGCAGCAGCACGAGCGCCGCCAGCAGCATGGACTTCTGCTTCTTCAGGTCGGTGTTCGCGAAGAGCGGCTTCACGCCCGGAGCGGTGTCGAAGAGCCGCGCGTAGAAGGCGTCCATGAGCTCGTCCCCGCGCGGAGCGATCAGGTCGAAGCTGGTCTCGAGGGCATCGAGTTCGAGGTTCATCGGATCTCCTGTTTCGTGGTGACAACACGAGGGTGGTCGAACAGGCCCGAACGAGCCAGGGAGCGAACCGCCGTTCGGCTGGCGGTTTTCCGCCGCTTAGAGGCCGAGCAGCGCGAGGACGGCGAGGACGCGGCGGTTCGTGTCCTCGGTGTCGGGCAGCCGGAGCTTCTGGAAGATGCTCTGCACGTGACGCTCCACCGCCCGCGGACTGAGGTAGAGCTGCTTCGCGATCGCGCGGTTGGAGCGGCCCTCGGCAAGCAGCGCCAGCACGTCACGCTCCCGGTCGGTCAGGTCGTCCAGGAGCGACCGGCGATGGCCGCCGACGAGCGTCTTCACGACCTCGGGATCGAACGCCGTTCCCCCTGAGGCAACGCGCTCGACGGCGTCGACGAACTCGGCGACGTCCCGAACCCGGTCCTTGAGCAGGTAGCCGACTCCCGAAGCGTCCTCGCCGACGAGCTCGAGCATGTACGAGGCCTCGAGGTGCTGCGAGAGGACGAGCACCGCGACGCTCGGATGCGAGCGCCTGATCTGTACGGCGGCGACGAGGCCGTCGTCGGCCTCGTTCGGCGGCATGCGCACGTCGACGATCGCGACGTCTGGGCCATACGAGCGGACCTTGAGGAGCAGATCGTCGGCGTCGCCCGACCGGCCGACCACCTCGTGCCCGGCCTCCTCGAGCAGCGAGGCGATGCCTTCGCGCAGGAGCGCGTTGTCGTCGGCGACGACTATCCGCAGGGGCCGCGGCGTTTCCACGAGGCCTGGGAGGGTGTAGCTTCAGCTGTAGCCATGACGGACGTACAGCGGACGGAGAAACGGTTCGCTGACGAGCGCGAGCTCCAGGGCGTGGAGCATGCGGTCGCGCGCATCCTCGCGGAAACGGAGCGACCTGTCGAGGTGTACGAGGCCGTCCTCGAAGCAGTCGGAGGCTCGCTCGGGTGGGAGCTCGCTGCGGTCTGGGAAGCCGCGCCCGACGAGGGGTTGCTGCGGTGCGTCTCCACGTGGCACGCGGGCGAAGGCGCGCCGGAGTTCGAGGCCCTGAGCGAGCGGATCACGCTCTCGCCGGGCGAGGGCCTGCCCGGCGCCGTCCTCGCGTCCGCCGAGCCGATCTGGATGGTCGACGCTCCGACCGACGCGAACTTCCCGCGGGCCGACGCCGCGCGGCGGGCGGGGCTTCACGCCGCCTTCGGGTTCCCACTCCAGAGCCCGCGCGGCGTGGTCGGAGTCATGGAGTTCTTCTCGCGCGAGCTGCGCGAGCCGGATGAGCGGCTGCTCCAGATGATGCGGGTGCTCGGAAGCCAGGTCGGCCAGTTCGTCACGCGCCGGCAGGCCGAGGAGGAGGTGCGGGGCAACGAATCGCGTCTCCGGGCGATGCTCGAGGCGGCGCTCGACGCGGTGGTGACGATGGACCATCGTGGCCGCGTCATCGGCTGGAACCACGCGGCGGAGGCCACGTTCGGCTACCGCGCGCACGAGACCATCGGCAAGGACATGGCCGACCTGATCGTGCCCCCGAGCCTGCGCGCCTCCCACCGTGCCGGGCTCGCCCGGTTCCTCGAGACGGACGAGCCGGTCATCCTCGACCGCCATCTCGAGCTGACGGGCATGCACAAGAACGGCACCGAGTTTCCCGTCGAGCTCACGATCACGCGGATCGGGTTGCCGGGCCCGGCGACCTTCACCGGCTACCTGCGCGACATCACCGACCGCAAGCGCGCCGAGGAGGAGCTCCGCGCCTCGCGCGCGCGGCTGGTCGAGGTCGCCGACGCAGAGCGCCGGCGGATCCAGCGCAACCTCCACGACGGCGCCCAGCAGCGGCTCACCGCCGTCTTGCTCAACCTCGGCCGGCTCCGCGACGCGCCGGCCGACCGCGAGTCGCTGCTCGACGCCGCGATCGACGAGCTCGCCGCCGGGCTGCAAGAGCTGCGCGAGCTCGCCGGGGGCCTGCATCCCGCCGTACTCTCCGAGCGCGGCCTCGCCCCGGCGCTCGAGGCGCTCGTCCTTCGCGCTCCGGTACCGGTCGAGCTCCAGGCGACGCCCGATCGGCGGCTTCCGGAGCA